>Ga0114922_10004683_pt1 | contig 12676 bp, 9 predicted proteins | sample AartaG_FD_100975 | JGI IMG/M metagenome (GOLD analysis project Ga0114922, IMG submission 100975) | Deep subsurface microbial communities from Aarhus Bay to uncover new lineages of life (NeLLi) - Aarhus_00045 metaG | ecosystem: Environmental > Aquatic > Marine > Oceanic > Sediment | place: Aarhus... | reverse complement strand
TACACTTTTCAAGAATGCGGGCCTTCGCCGCGCCGCAGCGGCTACGGCCGCGCAGGCGGGCGCCAAGAGATAAATTCTTTTGTTCGTACTTTTTGGTGTCAGGTGTACTTTTTGGTGTCGGGTTTCAGGTTTCAGGTTTCAGGTGCAAGAAACACTGAAACCTGAAACCTGAAACCTGAACACTCAAAATGACAGAGTATCGTTGACACGACACTAGACAGATGAACGGATACGAGGGAGCGCGCGTTTGAACCTTAAAAACAAGAAAGTGATAGTCGTTGGTCTGGCCATGACCGGACTTGCGGTCGCCCGTTTCTTGAAAGATCGGGGGGCGCAAGTTACAGCAACTGACCTGAAGGAAAAGGATGAACTTGATTCCTACGCCCAGGAGGCCCTTGCCATGGGCATTTCCCTGCAGCTTGGGGCGCACAAGATCGAAGCTTTTACGGGCTCAGACCTCATTGTGGTGAGCCCCGGGGTGCCACACACAATAACACCTCTGGAGACAGCAAGGAGAGCAGGGATACCGGTGATTGGTGAGATGGAATTGGCTTCCCGCTATATAAAGGAGCCGATTGTAGCCATCACGGGGACCAATGGCAAGACCACTACCACAAGTCTTATTGGAGAGATGTTGAAGGCTTCTGGCTGTTCGGTCTTTGTGGGAGGCAATATAGGTGCCCCACTGATCGGCTACCTTAATTCCGGTACGCGTGCAGACGTGATTGTAGCCGAGATCAGCAGTTTTCAACTCGATACCATCGAGAGCTTCAGACCTAAGGTAGGCGTTCTTTTAAATATTACAGAAGACCATCTCGATCGTTACGACGATTTCCCTCACTATGTGCAATCAAAGGGAAGGCTGTTCCAAAATCAAGAGGACACCGATGTGGCGGTCCTAAACATGATGGACCCTGCTGTTTGCGAACTTGAATCGGGGATTCCCGGCCAAAAACTTTATTTTAACATCGATAGTGCCAAAACATACCACTTCGTGTCAGAAACCCGGCACGGAGTCTTGATCCGAGACAAGAGGATGATCTGCACCCTTCCAGGAAAACCTCCGGTCATACTGAGCCTGGCCAAGTTTAGGCTCAAGGGGAAGCATAACCAGGAGAATGCTGCGGCTGCAAGCCTGGCAGCGCTAGTTGCAGGGGCCGGCCGGGAAGGCATCCAGATGACACTCGACACCTATGAAGGCCCGCGTCACCGGCTGGAATATGTCAGGAGCGTCAACGATATTGAGTATTACAATGACTCCAAGGCTACGAATGTCGATGCTGCCAAACGTTCCCTTGAAAGTTTTGACTCCCCGATGATCTTGATCATGGGGGGCCGGGACAAGGGCGGCAGTTACACATTCCTAAAGGAGCTCATAAAGAAACGGGTCAAGAGGCTCATTGCTATTGGGGAGGCCCGCGAAAAGATCTTAAGCGCCCTGGGGGGGCTGACGCATAGTGAAGGGACAAGGACTCTCGGGGACGCAGTCCATCTGGCTCACCAGGCAGCAGCCCCCGGTGACGTCGTGCTCCTGTCACCCGGGTGCTCCAGTTTTGACATGTTCACCGACTATGCCGAACGTGGTGAGGCATTTTGTAAGGCAGTGAGAGGATTAATGATTGATGATTGAATGCGAAATGAGACGAATTCGGATTGAGGAATTCAGGAATTTAGGAATTCAGGGATTCGGGCCTTCAACTTTAGGCACTTTAGTTCACTTTAGCTCACTTTAGCTCACTTTAGCTCACTTTAGGCACTCTGTTATTGACTAATGACTAATGACTAATGACAACCAAAAAAAGGACCATGGTGGCTATGACGGTTTCCTCTTGCTGGGGACGTTAGTGCTGATGGGAATCGGAGTGGTGATGGTCTACAGTGCAAGCTCAGTTATTGCCCTGAAGCGATTTGGAAGTGACATCTACTTTTTCAAGAGACAGGCGGTGTATGCCCTTGCAGCAATCCTGGTTCTAATAGTCTGTCGTCATGTCCCATACGCTTTTTACAGGAAGATGGCATACCCGATCCTTATCGTTGCCTTTTTGTTGCTTGTGGCCCTTTACTTGCCTGGGGTGGGGCACCCGGTTGGGGGTGCCAGACGGTGGTTGAGAGTTCTCGGGCTTTCCTTTCAACCATCGGAATTCGCGAGGTTGGCCTTGATCATCTATTTGGCCTACTCCATGAGCAAGAAGCAGGATAAGATCAAGGTATTTGCCATCGGCTTTGTTCCCCATGCCATTGTATTCGGAGGTTTCGGGGCACTGATCGTCATGCAGCCCGACTTTGGAATGGCGGCAATGCTCGCCTTGGTTGCATGGACTATGCTCTTTATCGGGGGTGTGCGTCTCTCTTACCTTTTCGCAGCACTGGCGGGAATCCTCCCCATTGTCTACTACCTACTAATTCATGCGGGATACCGCCTAAGACGACTCGCAAGCTTTCTCGACCCCTGGAAGTATGAAAGCGACGCCGGATATCAGATCGTGCATTCACTGATGGCCTTTGGATCAGGAGGAGTTATGGGGGCCGGCATTGGAAACAGTTACCAGAAGCTTTTTTATCTGCCGGAGCCCCATACTGACTTTGTCTTTTCAGTGCTGGGGGAGGAATTAGGTCTTGTGGGAGTGTGCCTTATAATGGGTCTTTATCTCATGATCCTCTGGCGGGGGATCGTTGTGGCGATGAAGGCCTGTGATCTTTTTGCAATCTATTTGGCCGTGGGGTTGACTTCCGCCCTTGGTTTGCAGGTGTGCGTCAACGCAGGTGTTGCCATGGGATTATTGCCCACGAAGGGGCTGACACTGCCCTTTGTCAGTTATGGAGGCACATCCCTTTTGATGAACGCCGCTGCCATTGGAATATTGATGAACATATCAGCCCGACGGGCGGCGTGACTGTCATGGTAACGTCATATAGCAAGCTAACCAATTGTAAGGGCGAACTTATTTGGCCAAACTATTTTTGAATAAAATCCGAAATCCGAATATCGTACTGTTTTCAAGGCGGAAGCCGCAAATCCGAAACAATATCAAATGACAAAAATGCAAAATTCAAAACAATACCAATTGGAAGATTACTGGTGGCGACAGGCTATGTTTTGAGCATTTGAATTTCGAATTTGTTTCGAATTTCGTGCTTCGTGCTTCGAATTTTTTAGCCTGTCTGTCTGGACTATGGATTCAAATGCCCTGTGTGAATGAATCAATAGTTACACTGACGTAGCCATAGGGGGACTATGAGGGTTCTTATTGCCGGGGGCGGCACTGGGGGGCATCTTTTTCCCGGGATCGCGATTGCTGAGGCATTCAGAGATAGCGAAATTCTGTTTGTAGGGACTGGCAATCCAATGGAGGTATCTACACTTTCAAAGAAAGGATTCGATCACATGGGCATTGTAGCTGAAGGCCTTAAGGGACGAGGGCTCTGGCGGCAGATCCGATCGTTGTTCAAAATCCCCTTTGGGGTATGGCAGGCATTGCGAGTCATCTGGCGGTTTGATCCTGACATCATCATTGGCCTTGGAGCATATGCCTCGGGACCCGTGGCCTTAGCGGCAAGGCTTACGAGGAAGAAAATAGTTATCCATGAGCAGAACATTCTGCCAGGTTTGACTAACCGGATACTCGGCCGTTTTGCTGACCGGATATTCATCTCCTTCCCGGATAACCTTGGCATATTCAGGCCCTCAAGGACGGTGATTACAGGAAACCCTGTGCGCCGTGAACTCCTTGCACACAAATTGGATGGGAAGGCAAACGGGCAATTTACGGTCCTGGTACTGGGTGGCAGCCAGGGGGCCCATGCTGTAAACTGCGCGGTGGTTGAGACCCTTGATCGTTTGAAGAAGCCGGCGGAGATCACTTTTATTCATCAGACCGGGACCAAAGATGCGGCATGGGTTTCAGACGCCTATGAGAGAGGGGACGTCAAGGCCACGGTGAAGCCATTCTTTGTGGACATGGCTGGTCCATACAGCTCGGCCGACCTGGTCATATGCAGGGCTGGGGCCACGACTGTGTCAGAGTTAATGGCCTTGGGCAAGCCCGCCATTTTCATCCCATTCCGTTTGCGGCCAATAACCATCAGGAGCTAAATGCCCGGTACGTGGCCGATGCAGGCGGGGCAGAGGTCATCCTGGAAAAGGATTTGAACGGCGCTGTCCTGGCCGACAGACTCGATCATTATGCGTCGCACCCTGAGTCCCTGCAGGATATGGCAAAGCGGACATTGTCTCTTGCACGCCCCGATGCTGCGGACGTTATTGTAGAGGAATGTCGTAGATTGGTGGTGATGAGTTAGATGTATCAAAAATCGTATCACATCCATTTTGTTGGGATCGGCGGGATTGGGATGAGCGGGATTGCGGAGCTTCTCCTGAATCTGGGGTATGAGGTAAGTGGCTCAGACCTGCGGTCCACTGACATTACCAGACGCCTGGTCCAACTCGGGGGAGCCGTATTTCAGGGCCATCGCCCGGAGCACATTCAAGGGGCGGATGTGGTGGTGATTTCCTCAGCAGTGGGGGCGGACAACCCTGAAGTCGTGGCTGCCAAAGAGGCCATTGTTCCGGTTATCCCCAGGGCGGAGATGCTGGCAGAACTGATGCGACTCAAGTACAGTATCGCCGTTGCTGGTGCCCATGGCAAAACTACAACGACCTGGATGATTGCTTCGGTTCTTGACCACGGAGGACTCGACCCTACGGTAGTCATCGGCGGGAAACTCGGCAGCCTGGGAACCAATGCCCGCCTCGGCCAAGGGGAGTTTATCGTAGCTGAAGCCGATGAAAGCGATGGCTCTTTCTTGAAACTTACCCCGACCATTGGTGTGGTAACGAACATTGACGCCGAACACCTGGACTTTTATGGGGATCTGGAAAAGATCAAAGAGGTGTTTCTTAATTTTATCAACAAGGTTCCCTTCTATGGCATGACCGTGCTCTGTTTGGACAATGAGGGGATTCAGGACCTGATCCCGAAGGTTGAGAAACGCTTCACTACGTATGGCATGACCTCCCAGGCGGATTACCAGGCGAAAGACGTGACCTTTGAAGGCATGAAAAGCCGATACCGTATAAGCTACCGCGGTGAAGCTCTTGGTATCGTAGATGTGAATCTTCCCGGCATTTACAATGTGTACAACTCCATGGCCAGCATTGCCATTGGTACGGAACTCGGGATTCCCTTTGATACTATCCTGCGTGCGCTCAAAGATATTGAAGGGGTCCAGCGCAGGCTCCAGGTAAAGGGGACTGCACGTGGGGTAACCGTAGTTGACGACTACGGACACCACCCAACTGAGATCAGACTGACGCTCCAGGCGGTGCACCAGTGCTGGCCAGATCGCCGGATCGTTGTGGTGTTTCAGCCTCATCGGTACTCACGGACCGAAGCGCTCTTTAACGATTTTACGCGGGCCTTTTACCAGGCAGACAGCCTTGTAGTGCTCCCCATCTATCCGGCAGGCGAGGCCCCGATAGAAAACGTAGACGGCCAAAGCCTCTGCGAGGGGATTCATGTGCACGGCCACAAAAATGTTGTCTTTCATGATGGGCAGGATGCAGCCATAGCCCATTTGAAGAAAACCTTGAGGCAAGGGGATGTGCTATTGACCCTTGGGGCAGGGAATGTCTGGCAGGTGGGAGAGAGGTTTCTTCGTGAGTAACGACTTATCCATGAATCAATCAGACAAAAACTGGCTCACAGAGCATTTTGGTGCGCACGTCTTATTTGATGAACCGATGTGGCGTCACACGACTTTCAGGATCGGAGGACCTGTGGACGCCCTGATCACCGTGAAGACCCAGCAAGAGATAAAGGACCTGGCTGTGTGGGCTCGGGACAGAGGCCACCCCATCATGATCATCGGGGCAGGAAGCAACCTGCTGGTTCGGGACCGGGGCATGCGAGGCATCATGCTCAAGTTGGCCAATGACTTCGAGGCCATTCACCTATCACCCAGGATTAATGGCAGCAGCGCCATGATAACAGCGGGAGCAGCAGTCTTGGTTCACAGACTCGGCAAATATGCCCTCGACCAGGGGCTGGCCGGGCTTAACTTTGCACTGGGTATCCCTGGAGCCGTGGGTGGGGCGCTCAGAATGAACGCAGGGGCCTGGGGGGGATGCATGGCCGATATCACCTGCTCGATTAGAGTGCTCAACCGATATGGAGATATCTCGAGGATGATTCGGGACCAGCTTCGATTTTCGTACAGGGGGCTCGATCTGGAAAAAGGTACTATTATCTTGAGCGGCCAGTTCGAGCTAAGACACGGAGATCGGGAGGCCCTCCGAAAAGAGGCCATCCGCATGCAACAGAAGCGAAGGTTGAGCCAACCGCTCTCTCTTCCCAGTGCCGGCTCTGTGTTTAGAAACCCACCCGGGCAAAAGGCCGCTGGAAAGCTTATTGACCAGGCCGGCTTGAAAGGGCTTCGGGTTGGGGAAGCTGAGGTTTCAACCAAACATGCCAATTTCATTGTGAACAAGGGGCATGCCAGGGCTTCCGACGTGCTTGACCTGATAAGACAGATACAGGAGACCGTATTAGAACGGTTTGGCGTTAACTTAGAGCCGGAGGTCACAATCGTTGGGCAAAAAGCAGGTTCGTAAAAACTATTATAAGAAAAGTCGGGCCCAAAGAAGAGAGCGAGTCATAAGGCGCCTTCTCATAGGCTTCAAGATCATGTTACTCGTGGGGGGCACGGTCGGGACAAGCCTCCTCCTTATACTGGCCTATGATGCCGTGACCCAGGGTTCCTACTTTGAGGCCCGGACGATCACCGTTCAGGGAAACCAGAGGTTTTCAAAGGAGACGATCCTGAAACAGGCAGGGCTGAAGCTACATGACAATATCCTTTCTGTTAATCTGAATACGCTTCGCTGCATGCTTATGGCCCATCCATGGATTGCCGCTGCCGAGGTCGAGCGGGAGTTGCCTGACGCGATTCATATTCGAGTAAAAGAACGGATCCCTATTGCCATAGTAGACCTGAACCGACCTGCCCTCCTGGCAGGGCACGAGCGGGCAGGCATTGCGGGCAGGCTCTTTTACGTGGACGAAGAGGGTGAAATCTTCAAACCGGTGGAGTCTTCGGATAAGGTGAGGGTGCCTGTGGTTACCGGTCTTGCCCTATCAGATATCGATTTCAACGATGAGTCGCGTTCCCGGGTGTTCAGGGCCGTTATAGAGGTGCTTCGCTTGAGCCGATTTTATCAGAACGAGATTTCACTCCATGCCTTGGAACGTATTCACGTTGACAGGGAGACGGGATTGACCCTTTATGCCTCTTTTCATCTATGCGACCTGCCTGCCACGCCTGCCTTTGCCGGTAAGGCAGACAGGGGGCAACTGGCCGGCCGAAGCGCGGTGGCAATCAAGGTCGGTTTTGGGGACTACGGGTCAAAATACAGCCGACTTGGAAATATTGTTTCTTACTTGAAAAAGGAAAGAGGGTTCTTGAACATTGAGTCCATCGATCTGAACGATTCGGATCGAGTGGTGGTCAGGCATTCCCTGGCAGGGCGGGCTGCAACACGCTCTGTCGCAGGGGGCCGCGACCGGAGGCCGAGCAGGCGAAAGGAGGTGTGAAGGTGCCGGGTGGTGGAGAACTGGTAATAGGTCTGGATATCGGGACCACCAAGATTTGTGCAGTGGTGGGGGATGTGACACGTGATGGGATCGACATTGCGGGAATCGGGACCCACCCATCTGTTGGGCTGCGCAAGGGCGTGGTTGTCAATATCGAATCGACCGTAGACTCTATTCAAAGAGCCGTAGAAGAAGCCGAGTTGATGGCAGGCTGCGAGATCAGATCGGTATACGCGGGGATTGCCGGAGGGCATATAAAGGGTTTCAACAGCCACGGAATCGTTGCCATAAAGGGAAATGAGGTCAGTGAAAAGGACATGGAGCGCGTGATTGATGCAGCCAGGGCGTTGGCCATTCCCATGGACCGTGAGGTGATTCATGTGCTGCCCCAGGAGTTTATCGTGGATGAGCAGGATGCGATTCAGGCCCCCCTTGGTATGTCAGGGGTTCGCCTGGAGGCCAAGGTCCACATTGTGACCGGAGCCGTGGCATCTGCGCAAAACATTATCAAGTGTGCAAACCGTGCCGGGCTTGATGTGTGCGATATTGTCCTTCAATCTCTTGCGTCGAGTGAAGCCGCGCTGAGCGAAGAGGAAAAGGCCCTGGGTGCGGCCCTGATTGATTTTGGAGGGGGGACCACAGACCTGGCGATCTTCAAGGGCAATAGCATCAAACACACCTCAGTGCTGGCCCTGGGGGGAAACAATCTCACCCATGACATCTCTGTGGGTCTGAGGATACCCATGGCTGAGGCAGAAAAAATCAAGATAAAGTACGGCACCTGCCTCACCGGCGGCATCGGCAAGGATGAGACCATTGAGGTTGCAGGTGTAGGCGGACGTAAGCCAAGGACCCTGTCAAGGCAGATACTGGGCGAGATCCTCGAACCAAGGGTGGAAGAGATCTTCAACCTGACCCACCGGGAGGTTTATCGGGCCAGTATGGAGGATTCAATAACTTCGGGGGTGGTAGTTACGGGGGGGGCTTGCCTGCTGGAAGGCGTTGTGGATATTGCCGAGTCGGTCTTCAACCTTCCGACACGGATTGGAAAACCCGCAGGAATTGGGGGATTGGTGGACGTGGTGAACAATCCAATGTATGCCACGGCCGTGGGATTGGTACTCTATGGCGCCAGATCTCACCCGAAAAGGAAATTCAGGATTCGAGACGACAACATCTTTGATCGTGTCACAGCACGCATGAAGAAGTGGTTTAAGGATATCATCTAAAAGGATACAAAAACCAACAGGAGGTGGGGACAATGATGTTCAGTTTTGTGGAGAACGAAAAATCGGCCAAGATCAAGGTGATCGGAGTGGGTGGGGCAGGCGGGAACGCTGTCAACAACATGATTGAATCAAGGCTTCAGGGGGTGAAATTCATATCGGCCAACACGGATCTCCAGGCTCTCGAAGTGTCAAGGGCACCGGTGAAGATCCAGCTGGGGGAAAAACTGACGGAGGGTCTTGGAGCCGGAGCAAATCCGGAAATCGGGCGACAGGCTGCCATGGAAAACATAGACGCTATCCGAAACATAGTGGAAGACAGCCACATGGTCTTTATTACCGCCGGTCTGGGTGGGGGCACGGGCACAGGTGCAGCACCTGTGATTGCGGAGGCGAGCAAGGAGGTCGGCGCCCTCACCGTCGCAGTGGTGACAAAACCTTTCGGTTTTGAGGGTAAAAAGCGAATGAAGCAGGCCGAAGCCGGTCTGGAAGCCCTGAAGGAAGTGGTGGACACGATCATCACCATTCCCAACGACAGGCTTCGTGGATTGGCATCCAGCAACGCCACCATGATTGAGATGTTCAGGAAGGCAGACCAGGTCCTTCTCCACGCTGTAAAGGGGATCACTGACCTGATCATGATGCCGGGGCTGGTCAACCTTGATTTTGCCGATGTCAGGACCACTATGGGAAAGGCGGGTCTGGCCATCATGGGAACCGGTATTGCCAGCGGAGAAAATCGGGCATTGGAAGCAGCCGAAAAGGCCGTTTCCCACCCGCTTCTGGAGGATGTCTCCATTATCGGGGCACGGGGCGTCCTGATGAACATTACCTGTGGACCAAAGCTGACCATGACGGAAATGACACAAGCTTCGGACCGTATCCACGCCGAGGCTGGTGACGAAGCAGAGATCATCTGGGGCGCGGTCCTGGATGAGAGTATTGGCGATGAGCTCAGGGTCACGGTCATCGCCACTGGGATCGGCTCCAACGACAAAAAGGATAGGGTCCGATTCTCAGGCAAGGTTCGTGATATCACAGAGGCGGACCTTACACGGGCTGTTGATCTTGATGAGCCGACTTTCATCCGCCAGGAGAAGGCAGTGGGCGAATCGGGCGGAGCGCATTACAGAGGCTATCGCGGTATTATCCTGGATAAGAGTGACCTGGAAGTTCCCACTTTCATGAGACGAAAGGCGGATTAAGACGAATGCGGATTTCGGATTGAGGAATTCAGGAATTCAGGAATTGGGTGCTTCAACTTTAGCTCACTTTAGGCACTTTAGCTCACTTTCATTGACCAGTGACACATGACTATACAATGACTCAATCATCAATCATCAATGACCAATGACGAATAAAGAGCTCCTGGCGGCAGAGAAGGGAACCGTCAGAAAAGACTGGGCAGGCAAGATCCGGATCGCCCTAGCCTATCCCAACCACTACCATGTTGGGATGTCAAACCTTGGTTTTCATGTAATATACCGCCTTCTGAACGATCATCAGGATGTAGTCTGTGAAAGGGTCTTTCTCCCTGAGGACAATGGTGCAACCCATGGTGGTCCTCGCTCTATGGAATCCCAAAGACCCCTGGGCGATTTTGATATCATCGCGTTCTCCATTTCCTTTGAAAATGATTATCCCAACCTCCTGACTCTCCTAACAGAAGGCGGCATCCCCCGGTGGTCATCAGAGCGAGATACCCCCCATCCTTTGGTCATCGCCGGGGGAGTGACCGCCTTCTTAAATCCCGAACCTATAGCACCCTTTGTGGACTGCTTCCTGGTTGGGGAGGCCGAGCCCATTCTTGATCTTTTTCTTGACGTATACAGAAGACATTCTGACAAACAGGAGCTTCTTGAAGCCTTAGCTGTACATGTGCCTGGTGCGTACGTGCCCGGGTTATATGATGTAGCTTATAACCCGGATGGCACCATCGCTGAGTTTCGACCAAAGAGTGGGGTTCCTGCGAAGGTTCAGCGGGTGGCAGTGGAAGATCTTTCTTACTGGGATACCTCCAGCATTATCCTCACGCCACACACCACCTTTCGCGATACCTATCTGGTAGAGGCAGGGCGTGGGTGTCACCACGGATGCCGTTTCTGTGCAACCGGGTTTGTCTATCGGCCGCCAAGGTTCAGACCAAAGGGCGCATTAGAGAATTGCCTGGAGAATGGGGCCACACGTTCCAATCGGATAGGCATGATGGCTGCTGCGGTTTTAGATGTTCCATATATGGAAGAGCTTTGTCAAAAGGCCCTGCATCAGGGTGTTCAACTTTCTTTTAGCTCCTTGAGAGCGGATCGCCTCACACCGGAACTCCTGGATATTTTCAGACGAAGTAATCTCAAGACTGTTACAATCGCTCCAGATGCGGGATCAGAACGTATGCGCCGCGTCATAAACAAGGGGATTAATGACCAGGATCTGTTACGGGCTGCTGATCTTCTCGTGGGTGGAGGGATACCAAACTTGAAGCTCTATTTCATGGTAGGCCTTCCCACCGAGACCATGTCTGATGTGGAAGCGATTGTGGCCCTTTGCAAGCAGGTCAAACACCGATTTCTAAAGGCCAGTCGAACAACAAAAAGGATCGGGCAAATAACCGTAAGTCTCAACTCCTTTATCCCCAAACCTTCTACGCCCTTTCAGTGGGTTCCCCTTGAGGACGTAAAGATCCTGAAGGCAAAGATCAAACATGTGAAGGAAGGGTTGAGGCGCGTGGCGAATGTGCGGGTTCACTCCGATGTGCCCAGATGGGCGTACATCCAGGCCCTGCTTGCCCGCGGGGATCGTCGCACGGCCCAGTTGTTGGCGGCCGTACACGAAAACAATGGAAACTGGGCCAAGACCCTCAAGGCGTCTATCATCAATCCGGATTTTTATGTTTACAGGGAGCGACCCCTGGATGAAATCCTTCCATGGGACTTCATAGACCACGGCATCAACAAAGCATTCCTGATTGAGGAATACCACAAGGCCCTCCGCGAAGAAACCTCTCCCCCCTGTGACGTGGGCCGCTGCAAGGCCTGCGGTGTCTGCAAATAATCCTCCTTCCTTTCTCCCTCTCCAAGTACCAAAGGAGTGAAGATACAGATCTGGGACTCCGTCTGCGCAGGGCGGGTGGGAAAATAGTTGTCGCCCCAGGTGCCTATGTTCATCATTTTTATTCCATGACCGGTGGAAAGTTTTCTTTGGAAAAGATTTATTGGGTGGAGCGAACCATTTATGGGTGGCGATAAATAACTTCCCATGGTTTCTTCTGGCTATCGTCCCGCTTGCTACGGCGTGGCGTTACCTTGCTCAGGCGTATTTTGTCTTGAAGGGCGTTGGTGAACTCAACAGATTTACAGAAAGTAATGATTTGGCGGCAATAGTTTCGGCCTATTTAAAGGCCTATACCGATATGTTTGCAAAACCGCCGTCCATGCTGGAAAAACGATGGTCATTTCGCAAGAAGCATTGCCTCAGCAATATTGGTATATTTCGTTTGATCTGGAAGTTTCATCTATCTATGAGCGAAATTATGGGGATGAGAGGTAGGAAAAGACCAAGAACGGAAACGAATGAGGAAAAGTAGCTTGTCCCCTTTTTGACGGCAAAGTAAAAAGTCCAACTTCTGCGTTGCGCTGCATCCTTCGTCACTGCGGCGTACCATAACTTCGTCTCATTCCTCAGGATTTGCGCGTCTTGAATTTGGAGCTTTTTACTTTGCCGTCTAATTTGGAATTTTTACGAGACCATCCTTTTTGGATAGACAAAAAAACAGTGTAATCCGTTTACCAAATTAAATTCCGAAGAATGAAGACCTCTTTGATCTTTCTATTGCATATACCTACAATAAACTTGACATTATTTTGT
>Ga0114922_10004682_pt1 | contig 12677 bp, 13 predicted proteins | sample AartaG_FD_100975 | JGI IMG/M metagenome (GOLD analysis project Ga0114922, IMG submission 100975) | Deep subsurface microbial communities from Aarhus Bay to uncover new lineages of life (NeLLi) - Aarhus_00045 metaG | ecosystem: Environmental > Aquatic > Marine > Oceanic > Sediment | place... | reverse complement strand
GCATTGAAGAGCACGGCAAATCAATCTACATAGGTGCCAAATGGATTCCGCCACACGGGCGGGAGCTGAAAGAAGTCGTTAATCCCGCGACCGAGCAATGTGTTGGGAAGGTTTGTCTCGGCGATGTGAAGGACATAAACGCCGCAGTCGAGGCCGCACGCACGGCTTTCGACGGATTCAGTCGAACCTCACGCCGCGAACGCCTCGACCTGCTCCAAACAATCGCTGACATCTATAAGCGCAGGTTGAGTGATATGGCCGACGCGATTCGTACGGAAATGGGAGCGCCGGTGAATTTGACGATTAATTATCAAGCACCCTTCGCCTTGAAACATTTTCTCATAGCGATCGAATTGCTGAAGGATTTTGCGTTTGAAGAGGATATGGGGACTACACGAATCATATATGAGCCTGTTGGTGTCTGCGGCCTCATCACGCCGTGGAACTGGCCGATGAATCAGGTCGGATGCAAAGTCGCACCGGCCCTGGCAACGGGATGTACAATGGTGCTCAAGCCAAGCAGGTTCGCACCTATTTCAGCCATCGTTTTTACTGAAATCCTCGAAGAGGCGAGTGTTCCCGCGGGCGTCTATAATATGGTGCAGGGCGAAGGTGCCGTACTCGGAGCAGCCATTAGCAGCCATCCCGGCGTTGATATGGTTTCGATTACGGGTTCGACATGCGCCGGCATCGATGTTGCCAAGCGGTCCGCAGACACGGTGAAGCGGGTGGTCCAGGAGTTGGGCGGCAAGTCGGCCAACATCATTCTTGACGACGCGGATATTGAAGCGGTTGTTGCGCATGACGTTGTGCACTGTATGATCAATTCGGGCCAAAACTGTAACGCACCAACCCGCATGCTCGTACCCAAGGACCGTCTTGAAGAGGTCATCGCCGTTGCGAAGGCGACCGCAGAAGCGATCGTTGTTGGCGACCCGGCGAGCAAGGAAACGAATATCGGACCCGTCGTGTCAGGCCGACAATGGGAAAACATACAAAGCTATATTCAAAAGGGTATCGAAGAGGGGGCCACCGTCGTCTGCGGCGGACTCGGCCGACCGGAGGCACTTAGCACAGGTTTCTACGTCAAGCCGACGGTGTTCGCAAACGCGCATAACGATATGACGATAGCCCGGGAAGAAATCTTTGGTCCGGTTCTCACCATTATTGCTTATGAGGGCGACGCCGAAGCGGTGCGAATTGCCAACGAAAACGATTACGGACTCTCCGGGTACGTATCTTCCGCAAATCCTGCGCGGGCGCGCCAGGTCGCGCACGGCATGCGCACCGGAATGGTCCACATCAACGGCGCTTCAGTCGATCTCAATGCCCCGTTCGGCGGCTACAAACATTCAGGAAACGGACGTGAATGGGGCCGATTCGGCTTCGAGGAATTCCTCGAGGTAAAGGCGGTCATGGGATATAACGCGGACTGATGAGGCGACGAGTATTCGAGAGTTGTCCTTCGCAAATACCGGTATCAATGGAGCAAGGCCGCGTGTTCTCTTTACGATCTATTCATTGCCAAGGACACTCCTGAACCACCGGCATAACTGGTGATTCAGGAGTATTGGCGTTATCGAAAGTAGCGGCAAAAAATAAAATTCGTAAGTCTTTAAATGAATTAGAATATGTCGGCAACAGTAAATGTCAAAGTTGGTTTTGCTCCCTCGTATCGTCGGTTTTCGGATTGGTGCAGGAAGATGGGCGATGATAGTCTGGCGACATTAGCCCAGGTTAAGAGGCTGGAGACGGTGGTGGTCGAATAATTGCTTTAAAATCATGGATTTCAATGAATTCACTATGACTAATCATCCCCAAATCATCGGCGATCGCGTTTCTACGGGAACAGGGGATTCTTCTTCACAAAGCTGTTATACAATGACAATGTTAAGCAAAAGGGAATCATTATGCCGCTTGTATCTATGGTAAACGAATTAAAGAAAGCACAGGCCCGAAAATATGCGGTTCCGCTTTTCCTTACCTTCGAAATGATGGGTTTTGAAGGCACGCTGGCGGCACTGGAAGAAAGTCACGCGCCGGGCATTATTGGGATATTTAATATTATGATGGACAAACCGAACATACGGGCTTTTGTGCAGTACATTCGTGCGCGGGCAGAGAATTCGCCTGTGCCGATCTCTATTATCATCGACCACGGCGCGAGCTATGAGCAATGCATGCAAATTTTGGATTATGGCTCGACCGATGTGATGTTCGACGGCGGCAAGCTGCCGTTGGCCGAGAATATTGCCGTCACCCGGTCGGTGGTGCGAGACGCCCATGCGACCGGCGCCGGTGTCGAGGCCGAGTTGGGCTTCGTCGGACACGGTAAAGATTATGCTGATCTTGACCAGGTACGCCGGGGTTTCACCAAACCCGAAGATGCCGCGCGATTTGTTGAAGAGACCGGCGCTGATGCGCTGGCAATTGCCTTCGGTTCAGCGCACGGCCAGTACCAGGGACAGCCGGAGTTGGCACTCGATTTACTGGCTGATATACGCGCACGGGTGGACGTCCCGCTTGTACTTCACGGCGGCTCCGGACTTTCTGATGCGCAGTTCCGCGCGGCAATCGAGGGCGGGATCAGCAAAATCAATATTTTCACGGACCTCGGACTCACTGCCGCACGACAGATGGTTTCGGCGGCGCAGGCGGAGGAGGCTTCGTATTTCAGCATCGGGGCGGCGGCTAAAACTGCGTTCTGTGAACGCTGCAAGTATTATTTGGATTTGTTTGGCGCCTCAGGGAAGGCTTGAGCTTTTGTTTAATCAATTGATGTTTTTGGAGATTAAAAACAAATGTTTGAACCTGACATAATCGGATTGGGAATCGCCAATGTGGACCTGGTTCTTCGAATCAAGGATATGCCCACCTGGAAAAAGCCGGGCATGGTAAGCGGTTTCGCACTCGCCGTTGGCGGACCGGCCGGCACAGCCTGCGCCGTGGCCGCGTTGCAGGCGGCACGATGGATGCAAGAGGCGAAAAAGACCGTGGTCCTCGATGCGGCGGCAACCGATAAGCCCATTCCCGACCCGACACGCGCACTGGTGGCCCGGACGGATGTCTTGATATGCGGCTCGGCTTTCGGCGCCATGCTGACCGGACACGATGACATGACACGGGCCGGGCGGGAAATCCGGAGGATATCGAACGGGCCATCGAGCTTATCGAACAGGCCGAAGGAGCCTGTCGAAGGACCTTACCGGCCGCAACTTCCGTTATATTCGCGCCTTCCAGGAGTTTCTCGATACACTTTTGCTCCCGAACCTGCAGCTTGAACTGCTCCAAAGACCCGTCCCTGGCCAACTCCTGCCTCATCTTCTCCGGCCGGCGCTGACGAGACGCCGCAACGCGAGCGATATACCCGTTCACCTCTTCTTCACTCGCCTCCGGAACCTCTAACTTTTCCGCCACCTTACTCATAATAAAGAACAGCCGCAACTGCTCCTCGGCCCGCTGAGCGCTGCTGGCCCGAAGCTCTTCCATCCGCTCGTCAACCTGCTCACGTTTCGCCCCCCGTATCAAAAGATTCGTATACTCCCTCTGCAACACCCGTTCTGACTGGTCCGCAACAACATCACCCGGCAGCAATGTCGTATGCGATTCTCATCTCCTTTACATTGCATCACACCCATTTTCGTTCCCATTATTATCAGGAAAATCCTTCGGCCAAAGCATATCTTTACTGTCTGCACCCAAAGGGTATCCAAATGAATACACATTATACAACTTGATCGCAAGCCGTTCCTGTCGCTCACCCAGGTACCGCAGAGGCATATAGTAAAGCATCATCTTTATTGCATTATATCCCGCTTCTTCGCACGTCATATACTCCCATCCTTTCGGCAGACTCTTCGCCGCATATACCTTTTTGCCAACCTGCGACATATACCAGAACGTCATCTCATACGCCGCCTGATTTAACACTTCCTCCGACCACGCAAGTTTGATCCTCCACGTATCAGCCCCCAATTGTTTAACTTGTGTTTGTATTGGCGGCTCAGATGGTTCGGCCAGTACGATCTTCCTTCCCCGCCCGCTTTTCACACTACGCCATTCTCTGCTCAGCTTCCAAACCGATGGCACCACTATAATCCGAAGCTTATTCGAAAAGTTTACATGATTGCCGCCCCATATCTCTTCTCCTAATTTAACACCTCCCTCCAGCCGCGAAATATGCCTGTCTATTTGCTCAAGGACTTTCTTTTTCGATACAGCCATCGATTTGACTTCGATAACACCATGGATATTTAGCTTGTTCTTGTGGTTGACTTCTTGCCCCGGGATATGTTCGGCAATTAAACCGTCGGCTCCCTTGGTAAAGTTTCCCCAGCGTGTGCCCCCTTCTCCCCTCGTAACTTTCACCCGACGACGTTCATGGACCATATCCCCGAAGTAAATATGAACACCTCCAGGCAGCACCCCTTCATCTTCCAGTTGCCTCACTAATTTCAGGCAGGGTTCGATAGCTAAAAGTTCAGCCAACTCACCTTTGAATCGATTCACCATGTGCGAAAAAATAAACTGAACACACTTCCCGCATTCAGGATCTGACAGGATTCCTTCTCCATCACTCGTCAAAGCCTCAGGCTCATCAGGATTGCCAGGGCCGTATTCGATCAAACGCCGAAACAGCTTGCCCCGAGGATGTTCTTCAATATCTCGTATTGCCTCATCTAATGATCGTTTAAATACATCCCAAACGCTCTTACCTTTAATATGAATAAAAGAACACCCAAGCCCCCAGGCCACCGATTCACAAAGGCCCAACCCAAGCGGCCGATTGTGGATAATAGATGCTATCTCCTCGATCTCTTTCAAACAACCTTGTCCTCTTAAGCGTTGCAATATTCAGCAAATCTCTTGCGATTCAACCAATTATGTTCTTTTCATTGCTGTCGACGAGCCCTTCTTTTAGGTCCCTCATCTCGACATCTCTTTGCCTCACACTCAGAAGTGGGCAAATCTTCGCATTTCACATCGGTATGCCTAATTCCTTTATTAAATTTACTCTTGTCTATAACCTGTATCGAGGTGCAAAGTGGTACAGTTACCAGTGGTGTAATATCATCATTATTTCCATCAGATAGTCTTTTTATTCCTTCACTTCTTTCCACAATCAACTGATTCCAACAGATATTCTCAGGTTGCTTATTGTCCAATACAGCATCAGCCATCATGCCCCAAATCGCAGAATCTAATACGTGGATTATCTTTGAACTGGGTACCTTAAGCACCCAAAGTTTACTTATATCAATTTGATTCCAATGTTTATACGCTGGATAGCACCAGAGGAAATCAAGAGTGCCTACCTTCTCCTCTAATTTCTTATAGAGTGGCTGTAGTCTGGCCCAATCTTCATCTCCCCATCTTAAAGGGCCCTTAGAAGGATCGCGTTTTTCCCTGGTGATATCCCAATCGGGATTTTGCCATGTGTACAATTTAAAGCATTGCTCCACCTATAACACCTTAACTCTACATAAAACTTTCAATCTTCTCCGTGCAAATGTTTATGGCCGGATACCTTCCCATTTTGATATTGAGATGGGGGTATTATTGCCACATATATGTTTGATCTCTCTGATATATCACGCTGGATATATCATTCTTAACTGCATATGAAGATGCTAAACACAAGCCATACTCAAAGAACAACTTTTTGTTTTCTAAAATCGTATCTACATTTTGCCCCCCTAAAGACTGTCTTACATGATATATCGAGGACAGATCATTTGCCTTGTTTTGTCCAATTTCTTCAACTACCAACAGAATATATTCAGGCAGGATTATCTGCACCTCAGTTTGGTCTTTTGCTGCATCAATAACATCAGTTATTCTTTTTTGAAAGACTTCAGCTGCATACTCACACAAACGAGCAAAATATGCTTCATTTTCATCATACTTTTTACAAAATTCTTCATAGGTAATTTCTATTTCTATAAATGGCTTTAGTTCATTGTCATTTTCGGTTTTCTTTTCTGCCGTTGAATCTAACCATTCTCTATATGTACCTTTAAATGCAGTGTCATAGCTTTCTTTCTCTCTGAACTTCTCCCAGTTTTCTTTATTTAATTTAGGAAATATAAGACCTACTGGAGGACATTTCGTAAAACCTGTTGAATTCTCCCGAGGCCTACCGTTTATCCAGAATTCAGATGGTTTGCCCATAGGTGGGGAAGGTCTGACAAACTTAACACCATCAACTTCAAAATCCATTTCTTGAACTGGTAATCTGTCCGGGTGTAAATCTCTATTTAGTAATATGGCAGATGTCATAATATTATTTAAAAATTCCTTCCAGCATTTATTGAGTTTGTCAAAACTACTAAACCGCCTGTTAAAATTTATTGGTATTTCCTCAAAAGGAGAGATGACACAAGAATCAAATCTGTCACTATAAAAGTATATCCCACCAACAATTAAACAATCTATTTGGCTGGTATCATTAGTAGCACGATTAAGAGCTATTTCCTTGAATTCTTCATGATTCAAAGAGCCGTAACCAACATTTAGTAAAATAACAACTTTTGTTTTTCCTTTATGTTTCTGAGCAGTCTGTTTAAGTTGTTTAGCAGCTTTTTTGAGATGGACTCTAATCGGGGTTGACATCGCCTTGTAGTAATCACGTATCCCTTTCTTTTCCAGAAGTTTGGGATCTAAAACAACCACGGGCTTGCCGGGGAATTGCTTCTTAAATATATCCGCAAGTTTTCGTTGCCTTTCTTGCTTCTCTAAACCTTCCTCCTCTACAAACTTTAATTCTATTATTGCGTCATCAAGTATATAATCTGCATTAAGCGATTTCTCAGAATTATCATCTACACTAAGTCTTTTTCCGTCTGCAGATTCAATGATTTTATCAAAATCATCTTCTGTAAGTTTGTATATTCTCATATAATCCATTAAAGAAGCTACTCCTTATTGCCATATTTGCTCCTATTAAATCAACAATCCCATATTTTGCCCTCATAAAGCTCTTGAGGAATATCAATTTTTGCGGCTTTTACAGCAGGATTATTAGCAAGTACTAAGCGAATGGTTCGGATAGCATTATAAGCTTTGCTCAATATTTGTCGTTGATCAGCAAAATACTTTTGGTCAAATATGTTATCATCAACGGCATGCGCTGGCCTTTGTCTTTCTTTTCGAACTTTTCGAAAGGATTTGAAAATTTCATCTAATTGCTTTCGGTCGTGAGGACGGAAAGATCTATTTATCCACTCTTCTAGCATCTTAATTGTTCCTTTGTTTTTTACAATAATCTTACCATCAGACCTTTCTTCTTCTACCTGATCCGAAACGTCATTTTGAAAGAAATTTTTATTGATGTTATCAGACATCATCTTATCCAGAAGTCCTACAAAATCGTAATATTCTTTATGAGTAGGTCTAACTAGAAAAGAAAAGTTACGTGGTCTATTGTCTTCACCAAAATCATTGCGAAACAAATGTGGTCTATTCATTGCATTACACATTTGATTTATTATTTTCAATTCCATCAAAAATGCGGTGCAAATGGGCAACTTTTCGCCCCAATCTCCAATAACATTGTTTCTATAATAATCCGGATGCGGTTTGTATTCAGCGGAGTCTAATTCCCTGTTTTTCCACACCTGCTGATGTTCTGGCGACAATTTAGAAATATAGTAAACAAAAGTTGTCACAGCACGATGTAAGTTATTGTTATAGGCAAAACCAAACGTCTCTAGCAATACCTTGTCTTTCTCTGCCATGGAGTTGTCGTAATAGTGATCGTCATGTATAGAAATATGTCCATTAATGTCATCACATTTATAGTAATATCTAGGATCATTTCTATAAAACTCAAGTACGATTATATCAAAATATCGAAACTCTAATTGGCCTGCCCCTAATGTCATTTCATAGGTATAAGGGCGATCTCTGTAGTCATCAGGATTGACAACTAACTCAAGATGTGATCTCGTTGGATAAAGGCAGACAGTTTTGCCTGTTGCAAAACTGACAACATATTTTTCTGTGTTAATGCTAATTGAGTTTTCGGACTCATTATCTGAATGCTGCCTAAAATTCTCACACATTTCATCTTTGTACTGATTCAGCTTAGTTATAACATTTTTCTGTGGCTCATCAGAAAAAGCTTTGATATGTGGATTTAGGTGTATATCACCAAAGTTGGCTGTCAACATTCCATTACTGACATGTTCTTTAGCAAAATCAAATGCTGCCTTAAAATCCATTCCAAGTTCTGTACCTAGCTTTGAAAAAGCATATCCATTGAAACGATCCGATTCCAGATAAAACCTTGTAATTGTATCTAACGGATTTATGATTCGGTTCCTCCTGCCCCAATTTACCACATCACTTACTTTGTGAGTTCGGGGCAAACATTCCTCTATTTACGATTTATTATTATCCTTCTCTGTACCTTTGATCGTTTGGCCCTTAAGGGCCTCGTTCGAATTGCCAATCTCTGCACCTCTGCACCTTTTATCTCTCCAAATATCGAAAGAGCACATTTACGCATATAATACAACACCGACCCAGCCAAAGCAAGAGTTTTCTTTTTTCACCCCGTAGCTATGAATCTTCGTGTCATATGGCACTCACCGATCCACATCAAAAACCATCTCACATATAATCCGTCCCGTTCATACATGATCGTTTGTGCTTTAAAGCACTCCTCCATTTTGAAATTAATCCTTAAATCACGAAATAGGTATGGGGTACCCTGCAAATCTCGCTTTTCGTTCTGCTTCAAATATGTTGCATCTTAATGCAACTGTGGACGCTGACAAGCCAGGGCGATAAAGCTTGCTTTAAGAGACTTGCTTGTCAAGAACACCAAGCTGAACGGAAAAACTCTGAGCCCTCTGCGCTCTCTGTGGCCAACTAAATATGCAATACGCTATACGCATCACTCAATACGAATCACACCCGCCCTGGCTTCACCCCGGCTGGTTAATCAGCCGATGGACAATGTTAAGAAGCTGTGACGATGCTCGCATTACGAGCAGCTTTTTGACTTGTACTATCAGCGATTGATAAAATCGCGCAGTGAAGCCAAATCTGCGTTAATCCGCGAAATCCGTGTAATCCGCGGTTAGGAGCTTTTGAACCTAAAGGTTCCTCTGTGCTTTTTCTCTGTGGCTAAACAAAACTATCTATCTTTTCCGTCACTTCATGTAGTTTTTTGACGCCGGAATCGATCCATATTTTTGACCAAAAAACACCATCCCGCCCGTTTCGATCATTTGAAAATTCGATATTTGTATTTGTTTAGGATTTCGAGCTTAGGATTTAGGACTTCTTGGCCTCTGTCCTCAAGTCTTCTTAGTTCTTTTTTTAGCGGCGGTTTCTCTTGTCACCTTCTTCACCTTAGCCTCAGCCTTCTTAGTCTCCTTCTTAACAGCCTTCTTAGCTTCTTTCTTAGGAGCTTCCTTGGCCGCCTTTTTAGTTTCCTTTTTAACTGCCTTCTTCGGTTTCTTACCGGCCGCAACCTCCGTTATTTTCGCACTTTCCAGAATCTTCTCGATACACTTTTGCTCGCGGACCTGCAGCTTAAACTGCTCCAACGACCCATCCTTCGCCAACTCCTGCCTCATCTTCTCAGGACGGCGACCACGCGACACCAACCTGAGCGATATAACCGTTCACCTCTTCCTCGCTCGCCTCCGGCACCTCAAGTTTCTCCGCCACCTTACTCATTATAAAGAAAAGCCGCAACTGCTCCTCGGCACGCTGAGCGCTGCTCGCCCGAAGCTCCTCCATACGCTCGTCAACCTGCTCACGCTTCGCTCCCCGTATCAAAAGATTCGTATACTCCCGCTGCAGAACCCGCTTCGACTGGTCCGCAACAACATCACCCGGCAGATCAAACTTGCAATTATCCAACAGGTACTGGTAAACCGCATCACCCATCGCCGAACGCGAATTCTGCTCCGCCTGCCCCCTTGCATATTCACTTATCCGCTCCCGAAGTTCATCCTCATTCTCAACGCCGAATCTTTCAAAAATGGACCGCACCACCCGAAACAGCCGTAAACAAACTCCAGATGAACAATCCCGATGCCATAATCTTCGGACGGCTGAACTTGTCAGCCAATGTCCCAATCACCAATCCCATGATCGCATACAGAGTCACAAAACACAGCCCCGATAGCAGACCAATATCCGTATTCGACAGACCCATGTCCTCCTTTATCAGTGGCGCCAGGCTCGCAATAAGGTAACGTTGCACAAAATTCAGCACATTCAAAAACGTAAGAAGCCCAAGCAACAAAAACGGCGTCCTGGCCGAACGTTTACCAGTCATAAAACCCTCATTTCCCCAAAATCCCCCCTCAAACTTATTTGGCCCTGCGATGTGGATACCCCTTTGCCTGCCACAGCCAAACTTGTTTGGCTGTGCCAAAATGATGGTACTTTCCATATTAAGGTGAAACACAACAACAGAATGAGAAATTTATTTATCGGCCGGTTCATCGGCGTCATCCGCAATACCACCCGCCCATTACAACTCGGCAAACTCCAGAACAACTCCGCAGGGATACCTTCGAATCCCTCTTGTCCCTGCTTTAACAAAAATACCTCGATTATTTAGCGTCCCAAAACAATCAATAATAAATCCGACCGCCTCAATTGTCAAGCTCCACACTACTTTTTGCCGTTCCAGCGAACAAAGCCCGCCATGTTTACCATGAGCGTAGTCGAATGGAGCTTGCCTATGAGCATGCACCATCTGAGGTCGGCAAGGCCGGGCGAGAGTAAGGTTTTCCGTGGCTTTAACTTTAAAAAGGGCGAGGGTAGGATTCAAAAGGATTTGGAGTCAGCAGGTACTACCGAATATCGGGAAAACTGAAAAAAGCAAGGCGGTTGCACTCAGAACAGGCAAGACAGCCTACCGGTTGACAGCGCCGAAAGCGCCTACAAAAAACTTACAAAAAATGCTTACTCTGATAGCGACCGGTTGGCTCCAAATGACTCGGACTTTGGGGATGAGCGACCAGCGCATAAAGACACTGACGATAACCTCTTGGCAGTGGGGGGCCTTAGCCGGTGATTCAGACGGACTGTCTCTGGCTGACAGTCAACGGAGGAGGAGGGATTCGAACCCCCGGTGCCTGGACGGCACAGCGGTTTTCAAGACCGCCACTCAAAAATGACAACTCTGCTAATAGCAAAGACTTACGAAAAGCCGAAACCGGCGCTTACAAACCAGCTTACAAAGAAAATCCGAAAAAGGCCGAAAATCAAGCTAATTCCATGCCCCCTGAGTTAGCCAAAATCGTTCAAGTCTGGCCGGGGCTGCCGGAACATATCAAGACGGCAATCAAGGCATTAGTCCAAACGCATAAGACGGAAAAAAGTAAATGACAAAGAAGAAAAAAGGAAAGAACAAGACAAAGAGCGTAGTAAAGAAAGAGTACTCTGAGGAAGAAAAGGTACGTGTAGCCAAGTACAAAAAGAAAGCCAGCAGAGAACCTGTAAAGTTCAAGGCCGTCAAAAGTAAATCATACAATCCAACGATAGCACTACAAAAATCCGATGATCCGTTGCGTGCAGTTAAAATGTCTGAGGCGATGGGGACGGCAGACAGTGATGTGCAAAGCTACCTGCTTGACCAAGCAATACAAACATTCAAAGGTGCAGTATCTCAGGATGATTATGACATTGACAAGGTTGTCGCCGCTTCAAATAGTGTAATGGCTCTACTCAATGGAATACAACCACGGGATGAAATTGAGGGTATGTTGGCCATTCAAATGGTTGGTGTACACAATATGGCCATGGATATGATGAGTCGAGTTATGCTTGGCGGTCAAACATTTGGAGGGAAACAAGCAAATGTAAACCAAGCAACAAAGATGCTCAGAACTTTCGCAGCACAGATGGAGGCATTAAAGAAATACAGGACAGGAGGCCAGCAGAAAATGATTGTTGAACATGTCAATGTCAATGAAGGCGGGCAGGCAATAGTAGGGACGGTGAATCAGGGGGGTGGTAAAAATGAGAAAAGTGGTGAATGAACCCCATGCAAACAGAAATAAACGTCTGGTTTTGCTTAAAAATGGTAATCCACAGGGAAATCCGATGAATGCACCACAATGTGGGGCCAAGACCCGAAGAGGAACGCCATGCAGAGCTCCAGCTATGTCTAACGGCAGATGCAGAATGCACGGGGGCAAAAGTACAGGTCCACGGACGCCGGAGGGCCTTGAACGCTCAAGGAAGGCAAACTGGAAGCATGGCCATTACTCAGCCGAATCAATAGCTGAACGCAGTTTCATTAGACAGCTTTTGTGTAAGAGCCGAGAAGTCATAGGTCAGATGGAAAAAGATATTGATAGCAGTTTTGGCTTAACATGTTGTTAAATGCTATCTGGACAGAAAGAACGACCAACAAATAGCTCATTTTGAGCACTGGATTGAATGTCCGTGTGATCCTTGTGGTATGGTTTTTGGCCTGAAATCCACGATAATGTGGTTATAGTATTGAACATACGTTGACCATCAAATCCTTGTGTTATATAACTTCTTGTAAAATATGTATTTACATTATTCTTTCACAGCCATCCCATAGGAAATCAAATATGAGAGAATTCTTCTAAAGTAGCGGGATATGAGTTACACTAATATCAGCAAAAAATTAGGAGTAACTCATGAAACCCGCTAAACACGAATATACTATTCTC
>Ga0114922_10004681_pt1 | contig 12677 bp, 10 predicted proteins | sample AartaG_FD_100975 | JGI IMG/M metagenome (GOLD analysis project Ga0114922, IMG submission 100975) | Deep subsurface microbial communities from Aarhus Bay to uncover new lineages of life (NeLLi) - Aarhus_00045 metaG | ecosystem: Environmental > Aquatic > Marine > Oceanic > Sediment | place... | reverse complement strand
GAATAAAACTGGCAACAAGGATAAATAAAGGTATATCCATAACGGTTATCCTTCCTGGGATTGCTTTAACACTTTCCGAAGCGCGATATACTTTTCATACGCTGCTTCCAGAGAAAACAACATAATAAACACCCCACTGATGGGTAATGCGAGATATACGTATCCCATCTTGATCTGCAATGCCGGGGATAACTGATTGGTGATCAACGTGCGGGAAACGACTTCGTACCCTCCGTACATCAGCACGATAATGGCGAATGCCGCCACCAAAATGTGAGATGATAATTCCACCAGCGTTCTGGAATCATCCGGCAGCTTGTTAACGAAATAATCCACTCCTAAATGGCTGCGGTGGACAAAGCCCACACTCGCCCCCAGTAGCGAAACCCAGATTAAAAGCATTCGGGCCAGTTCTTCAGACCAGGTACTGGGATCCTTTAGAATGTAACGCGAAAACACCTGCCAAGTCACATCGATGACCAGAATTCCCATCAGGATCATCACAGAAACTTCCAGGGATCGTATCAGGATTTTTCTTGTGGTTTGGTATAAAGAAGTCATCAGGCTTACTCCGTATCTTGAATTTGTTGGATTAAACTACCAACTTGGGTTCCTATGTAGGAATTATGCATGTCTTTTACTTTATCTACAAAAAGGGTTTTATCAGGATGATAGACTTTAACGCCTGCTTCCTGTACGATACGCATCGACTCTTCTGTTTTTATTTTCCAGAGTCGAATTTGTTCTTCCATCGATTCATTGGCGACTTCCTGCAGGAGACGCTGATCGTCCGGGGAAAGCTTTTCCCAGGTAAGTTTACTGATCAAGATGATATCCGGCACCATCGTATGTTCATCGAGGCTATAGTGTTTACAGATTTCGTAGTGCCGGGACGTATCCAGGCTGGGGGGATTATTTTCGGCGCCATCCACCACCTTTTGCTGCAGGGCCGTGTATAATTCTCCCCAGGCGATCGGAGTGGGTTTTCCGCCTAACGCTTCCACCATCGCCATCGCAGTTTTACTCTCCATCACTCGAATTTTCATACCTTTCAAATCGTCCGGTTCAAGAATCGGCTTATCCTTGGTATAAAAACTTCTACTACCGGAGTCATAATAACATAGCCCCCGAACTCCTTTGCTGGTGCCGATCTGCTTGAGCGTTTCGCCGATTGGGCCTTTCAGTACTTTCCAGTAATGAATTTTGTCACGAAAAATATACGGTACGGAGAATACGCCCATTTCGGGAATGAAACTTTCCAGAGGCGACGTACTGGTTTTGGTCATATCAATACAGCCAAGTTGCACTTGTTCAATCATCTCCCGTTCGGAACCCAGTTGTTCATTAGGAAAGATTTCCAGACGGATTCGTCCTTCGGATTTCTCCTCAAGGCGTTTCTGCATAAATACCATCGCATGATGGACCGGATGAGTTTCGTCGAGACTGTGTGCCAGCTTCAGCACAGTTACGTTACTTTGGCGACTTCGTGCATAAAAAGCCAGTGTGGTGATTCCGGTAAGGGCGATGGCCAAGAAGCCTAAGGTTATCTGGAAAGATTTTTTGGGTTTCATGGTGAAACTCCTGTCAGAAATTACATTTCTCGCTTATTCCCTGGATAAATATCCTCGGCTTGTTTCGGGCTTTCAGATCCCAGCCGTGGGGCTAATTCATGAAATGGTACCTGAGATTGGCCCCGAATGCCATCCTTTTATAGATCCAACCTCAAGACACAATCTATAATTATCATCATCCGAGGGAGTGATTTAAGGATTGACGTGTGGGGCCGTATAAGACAAAATATTGGATTGATCTGTCTAAAAACGATTGGGCCCAATCATGGACAAGCAGAACATGCAGTCGCACCGACAAAAAGACACCCAGGCGCTTCTGGAGATGGCCCGGGCGCTGGGGACTACCTGTGAACTCGAACAACTGCTGCAAATGGTGATCCGCTATTCCATGGAACTGCTGGACGCCGAACGGGCGACGCTGTTCCTGTATGACCGACAAACCGAGGAACTCTATAGCCGCATCGCCGAAGGGACCCAGGAAATCCGCATCTCCGTCAACACGGGTCTGGCCGGCGCCGCCGCCCGAACTCTGGAGATTGTCAACGTCCCCGATGCCTATCAGGATCCCCGGTTCAATCCAGACGTCGATAAAAACACCGGCTATCGCACACGCAATCTTCTCTCCTGTCCTTTGACCGACTATGACGGCAAACTAGTCGGTGTTTTACAGATTCTCAACAAAAAGCAGGGCGTATTCAGCGAAAACGACATATCTTTAGCCGCCGCCTTTTCCGCACAGGCCGGGGTCGCCCTCCAGCGTGCCAGTTTGATCGAGGAACATATCGAGAAACAGCGGTTGGAAGATTCGCTGCGTATTGCCAAGGAGATTCAGGAGGGGCTGCTGCCGAGCGAAGCGCCGGAATTTCCCGGTTTCGATATCGCCTGCTGGAACCGCCCCTGCGACGCGACCGGCGGGGATTACTGCGACTTTCTGGCATTGGACGACGACCGTCTCGTCATCACATTCGGCGATGTAACGGGCCACGGGGTCGGTCCGGCATTGGTCTCCTGCGCTACGCGTGCGATGATCCGCGCCCTGAGCAGCGTCAACGACGATATCGAAAACGTGATGTATCGCGTCAACAATCTGCTCACGGAAGATCTGCCTGAAAACCGGTTTGTAACGGTATTTCTTGGTTTGCTCGATGCGAACACCGGTCAACTGCATTACTGCAGTGCGGGACAGGGTCCTTTGCTCTGGCTGCACGCCGATACGAATCAAACAGACACTCTTGGCGCCGGTGGGATCCCTATGGGAATCATCCCGGATTTCGGCCCCTTTCCCCTCGAACAAATCACCATGCAAATTGGAGACCTGTTCGCCTTGCTAACGGATGGTTTTTACGAGTGGGCGCGTGAGGACGGCGAACTCTTCGGCGTCGAACGGGTGATTGAGGTTATGCAGGTCAACCGGAACCGCTCAGCAACGGACATACTCTTCGCAGTGAAAGAGGCGGTCGAAGCCTTTGCCGACACCAAGCAAGCCGACGATTTGACCGCCATTATCATCAAGAAAAGTAAATAACGAATACCGAAACAATGTTTTGAGAATTTGAATCTTTGCATTTTGGATTTGTTTATAGTTTAGATATTAGGATTTCGGATTTACCATTAACCGCTTACTCACGTGCGCGGCTTGGATGCGAAGTGGTTTCTATGGCCGGACCGCGCCTATAATATTATAAAGAATTCAGGAGTCCGAGTATGGCTGCCAGAAAAATTACCTATATAGTAAGCCTTTCGGCAATGTTGCTTGTTCTCGCCTGGCTGTTCGCATACGGAGCAAAAAAACCAGTGCCAGAACCGGTTTCAACCGCTAAGACAACACCTACGTTGAGTGTACAAACCAAGCTAATCGACGATTTCTCGAAATCCGGTCGAAATCCGATTTTCGGCACGCGGTGGCAGTTGGTAACCGATCAGGTTATGGGGGGTGTATCCTCAGGAAAAATTGAGTTTCTACCCTTCGAGCGGCGTTTCTGTATGCGTTTGATCGGTACGGTTTCGCTGGAAAACAACGGCGGTTTTATCCAGGCTCGTCTTTATTTCGATCCCCAACAAAAACCTATTAACGCCCACGATTCTGACGGCGTCAAGCTGCGCGTCAAAGGCAACGGCCAAACCTACGCCCTCCACCTGCGCAGCAAAGACACTGTGCTTGCCTGGCAATACTACCAGGCGGAGTTTACCGCCCGGCAAACATGGCAGGAAATCAAAATCCCCTTCACACAATTTGAACCGGCGTCGTTGAAACCATCTCTCGACACGAAAACTCTTACCAGTATCGCCGTGGTCGCAATCAAAAAAGAGATGCAGGCCGACCTGTGGGTTGATGAAATTTCGTTTTACAAGGAACAAAAAAGCATGTATCGCAAACTCACTGACCAGGAAAAACATGTGATTCTCAATAAAGGGACCGAACGCCCCTTTGCCGGCAAGTACACTACTCACAAGGCACAAGGGACCTATACCTGCAAACAGTGCGGTGCGGAATTGTTTACATCGAGTGATAAATTCGAATCAAATTGCGGCTGGCCGAGCTTTGACGATCAGATTCCCGGCGCCGTCAAGCGCCAGCCCGATGCCGACGGCGTTCGTGTGGAAATTATCTGTACGAGTTGCGGCGGCCATCTGGGTCATGTTTTTGAAGGCGAGAAAATGACGTCAAAAAACACCCGATACTGCGTCAATTCGATCTCGATGGATTTCGTTCCTGCCGGGCAAGTTAAAACGCAGCGAGCTATCTTTGCCGGCGGCTGCTTCTGGGGCGTGGAATATCTGCTACAGAAACAGTCCGGCGTGCACTCGATCTCGGTGGGCTATACCGGCGGCAACGTAAAGAACCCTACGTATAAGCAGGTCTGTACCGGTAATACCGGTCACGCGGAAGCCGTCGAAGTCGTATTCGATCCCAGGAAAGTTTCCTACGAAACGTTAGCCAAATTATTTTTCGAAATCCACGATTTTACTCAACTGAACCGACAGGGCCCCGACGTGGGCACTCAGTATCGTTCCGAAATCTTTTACGTCGATGAAGACCAGAAGCAAATCGCCGAGAAGCTGATTGAGACTCTCAAGCATAAAGGCTACAACGTCAAAACGAAACTCACGCCGGCCTCGGAATTTTACCCGGCCGAAGACTACCACCAGGACTACTACGATAAAACCGGCAAACTCCCCTATTGCCACGCCTACCGAAAAATATTCGACTAAAGTAATTTCTTCATACATTTCTCCCTTGCTTTTTCCGCCGAATAATCCATGATATTCGCATGATGAATCAACCATCGATAAAACAAAAGATTGTTCGTTCTCTGGCGAACCAATTGGAAACGGACCTTTTTCTAGGCGGTCGGTGGCTGCCTATGGCCCCGCCGGATTTGACCGTCAGACAAACCGATATTCCCCAGGAAACATCTGAAACTATGCTCCAAAAATCCGACCCGAAAATCGTAGCGGAAAAACAGAAAAAACTCGAAGCCCTTGCCAAGCGCGTCCGTAAGTGCACCCAATGTCCTTTACACGAAACTCGCACCCACGGCGTACCGGGCGAGGGCAATCCCGATGCCTGGATTGTCTTTGTCGGCGAGGCGCCGGGCGCCGATGAAGACGCTCAGGGGCGTCCCTTCGTAGGCCGGGCCGGGCAACTGCTCACAAAAATTATCGAAGCGATGGGGCTCAAGCGAGAAGACGTATATATTGGCAATATCCTGAAATGCCGCCCGCCGGGCAATCGCGATCCCCAGGATTTGGAAATTACGGCCTGTGTGGATTATCTCTATGAGCAGTTAGATATCATTCAGCCGGAAATCATCGTCGCATTGGGCGCCCATGCGGCTCGCACCTTACTGAAAAGCCGCGAAGCCATTGGCAGGCTCCGCGGGCGTATTCATCAATTCTATCCCTCGCCTATGCGCGAACCAATTAAACTCGTTGCCACCTATCATCCCGCCTATCTTCTGCGGAACTATACGCAGGATTCTCGCCGGCGTGTCTGGGACGATATGCAACTTGTCCTCAAGGAACTCCGTCTTCCCATTCCCAAACGCAATGGGTAATTTTGGCTACTAATTGGCCGACGAATACAGATGTTAGAACGGCCACAAAAAAACAAGATTTTTATGGTGAGTAATATGAAGACACACTCGAAAATTATATTGATTTCACTTTTCTCGGTTTTAGGGCTAAGCGCTATGCTAATAGCCGCATCGGATGAGGAATCCCTGCGGGAAACGATGCGGGGCTACAAGGGAAAATATCGGATATTGTTCGAGACGTATCGAGAGAATAATTTCGAGATTTATAGTATGGATCCGGACGGAACCGATCTACAGAATCTGACCCGGACGTCGGGACAGCATGAGTTTTTTCCCAAGGCCTCGCCGGATGGGAAAAAGATATGCTTTATGGGCTATGAAGGGGCGGGCGATAAGAGAAAACGCAGTTTGTTCCTGATGAATCCTGACGGCAGCGGGCGGAAACGAATCGTGGAAAATGGCCGTTGGCCCTGCTGGAGTTCGGACGGAAAACAAATTGCCTTTGTACGCGATTATATATCAAAATTTACCATTGAAGATTATGCGACAAGGGGATTATATTTTTATGTCGTCGAAACCGGTGAAATCCTGGAGCATCCGAATGAAGAAATCGAACATATTTACAACCTGAGTTGGCATCCTGGCGGGCAATGGATCACTGCCGTCGTTCATGGCGGGTTGGGTTTTGATCATGCCATTATTGCAATAGAGGTAAATGGCAATCGGTATAATAAGCTGCTGGGCGGCAACCGCTGTCGACCGGATTTCAGCCCGGACGGCGCCCATATTGCCTGGTGCGATCTGGACTGGGCGATCGGGACGGCGGGACTGCGTTACGAAAAAGAACGATATAGCATTAAAATAATACATCAGATTGTTCGAACCCAGGATCATGAGAATATGTGGGTATATCATCCGGACTGGTCGCCGGATTCGAAATATATCGCCTTTACTCGAGGTCCGGTGGGAGAGGAGCATCCGGTGGACAGTAACAGCCCCGGTACGAGTGACTTTTTCCATGCCGGGATCGGAGTCAAGGCGGATGGCTGGGATATCTGCGTGGTATCGACACGAGGCGGCGCCTGGATCAAGTTGACCACCGACGGAAAGTCCAACAAAGAGCCGGATTGGATCCAAGTTGTCGATACGGCCGCGAAATAAAAAATCTTCGTTTCAAGATCAAGAACTTATGTTCATAGAGAGTGAAAGTAAGGTTCGCGTATTTAGGCACTCTAACAAAACTATGGTATCGCATGGTTGTCATTCTGAGCCCTTCGCTTCGCTCAAGGGTAAACTGCGCGAAGAATCTCGTTCTGGGGGCCGGATGGAGACCCTTTGCTCCGCTCAGGGTGACATAACAGAGGTTTTGTTAGAGTGCTTTAGATACCTGCTCCTGTTATTCATTCTGATAACGGGTCTTACTTGTCGTAAAACGAACCATGATCAGAATTCCGGTGAGAACCCCAAAACAATTACAACGGCGTCCGGCGTGGTGATGGTAAGTCTATCCGGCGGGTGGATCGAAATGGGCAGCGAGAACGGCAATGCCGACGAGCAGCCGATCCATAAAGTCTTCCTTCGATCGTTCCGGATCGATACGTATGAAGTCACCCAGGAAGAATATACCAAATACCCACTGCCGAATCCATCGCACTTTAAGAATCCCAAACACCCGGTTGAGCAGATGACCTGGCACGATGCCATTGAATATTGCAATGAGCGTTCGCAAGCGGAGGGATTGGAACCATGTTACGATCTGAAAACCAGGATTTGTAATTTCGAGGCGAACGGATACCGTCTGCCGACGGAGGCGGAGTGGGAATATGCCTGCCGGGCGGGTATGAATACGAAATATTCCTTTGGCAGCGATAGCGGGCCGTTACAAGAATACGGTTGGTTCAAAGAGAATTCTCTTGGTAAAACGCATCCTGTCGGCAAGAAGAAGGCGAATCCCTGGGGCTTATATGATATGCACGGTAACGTGGCAGAATGGTGCCACGACTGGTACGCCGACAATTATTATCAAAGCAGTCCCGCGAAAAATCCTCAGGGCCCGGCCAAAGGCGCCGAACGAGTATTGCGCGGAGGCGCGTGGAATAACACCGCCAATGCCTGTCGCAGCACCTATCGCAGTAAAAGCGCTTCGCTGAACGACAGTTGTCGGACCAGCGATGCGATCGGGTTTCGCTGCGTACGCAATGAACCGGTAAAAAAAGAAAATAAAGAACAGCCTTCTGCCGCGATAGCCCGGCTCGAAATGACGCTTACATCCAAATCAACGGAGATAAAACCGAAAACGGAAGACACGGCGCCGGCAAAATCAAAAACAGGTTTCGTATATGACACAATTTATCTCGACCATTTAACCGGTCCGGGACATGTCGAAAGGCCGGAACGTCTCCTGGCGATCGTTACGGCATTACAAGAAAGCGGACTCTATCAGAAACTATACGTACTACCATCGAAACCGTCTGCCCTGGAATGGATCGCGACGGTTCACACGGAGGATTATGTAAAGCGCGTAAAAAAAGCCTGTCAGACAAGGGCAAGGTATCTGGATGCCGGAGAAGTGATGATCGGCAAAGATTCTTACAAAGCAGCGGTCTCGGCAGTGGGAGGGGTGCTCCAGGCAGTCGATGCGGTAATGGCAGGGAAGGTACGAAATGTCTTTTGTGCGGTTCGGCCGCCGGGCCATCATGCACTGCCGAACCGGTCGATGGGATTTTGCATTTTCAACAACGTGGCCATCGCGGCCAAATATATTCAGAAAAAGCACAAACTCAAAAAGGTGCTTATCATCGACTGGGACGTGCACCACGGCAACGGTACGCAGGATGTTTTTTATGAAGATCCAACCGTCTTTTACTTTGGTATTCACCAGTTTCCCTTTTATCCCGGTACCGGAGCGGCAGAGGAAAAAGGGTATGGTAAAGGATTGAATTATACCTTAAATGTACCCTTGCCTGCCGGTTGTGGCGACAAGGAATATATTAAAGCTTTTGAGGAACAACTTAAACCGGCGGTGCTGCAATTCAAACCGGATTTTATTCTGATATCCGCCGGCTTCGATGCCCAGCAGAACGATTTACTCGGCGGTATGCAGGTAACGCCTGAGGGATTCGCTCGATTGACTCACATGGTGAAAGACATTGCCGAAACATGCTGCCGGGGGCGAATGGTATCGGTGCTGGAAGGCGGGTACCATCCGGAACAACTGGGGCAATCCGTTTTGGCTCACGTACAAGCGTTGATGGAGTAGATGATACCAACCGATGTTATTTCACACCTGGATATTTTTTCTGTTCTTTTTGATCGTCTATTCGGTCTATCTACTCATTCGAAAAACCCGATGTAAGAATTTGTGGTTGCTGCTCGCTTCCTATGTTTTTTACGGCTGGTGGAATCCGCTTTATCTGCTGCTGATCGCCTGGTCCACCACCGTTGATTTCCTGATTGTGCGCCGCATGGCTCCTGCCGGTCGCAGTAAAAAATGGCTGGCACTGAGTATCATTAACAATCTTGGCCTGCTTAGCTTTTTCAAGTATGGCAAGTTCTTCATCGAAAATATCAATTCCGCTTTGTCATCGCTATCGATCGGGTATGAACTCGCCATGCCGGGGATTCTCTTACCGGTCGGTATCTCCTTTTACGTATTCCAGTCGATGAGTTATACCATTGATTTCTATCGCGGCAACGTCGAGCGGGAAACCAGTTTTATTCGGTATGCCACCTTCGTTTCGCTTTTTCCGCAACTGGTGGCCGGGCCGATCGAGCGCGCCCGGAACCTGCTGCCCCAATTGAAAAACCATCCCAAAATCCGCTTACAGGATTTCACCGACGGCTTGTCGTTGTTCGTGGTGGGCTTGTTTAAAAAAGTCGCCCTGGCGGATTATATCGCCTTGTATGTGGATAAGGTATATGGCACTCCGGGAGAATATGAATCGGCCGCTTTATTGTTAGCGACATTTGCCTTTGGCTGGCAGATATATTTCGATTTCAGCGGCTATACGGATATGGCCCGCGGCATCGGTCGCATGCTGGGCATCCGTTTAATGCTCAATTTTAATAATCCCTACCTGGCTACCGGTTTGGGCGATTTCTGGCGGCGCTGGCATATCAGTTTGTCCACTTGGTTTCGCGATTACGTCTATGTCTCCCTGGGCGGCAATCGCAAAGGAAAAATCATTACGTATCGCAATCTGATCCTCACCTTGTTGATATCCGGTTTGTGGCACGGTGCAGCGTGGACATTTCTCATCTGGGGTGCTGTTCATGCGGTTGGATTTGCACTAACACGTAATCTCGAGCGCAACGAATTCTACCAGGTAAAAATACCGCGTTTGTTCAAGCAGTTTTGGGTTTTTGCCTTTGTCACCTTGGCCTGGATCTTTTTCCGCGCCTCAGGTTGGGACCAGGCGGTTCTGATTCTTAGTCGAATATTCTCTTTTACCATGACCGATCCTCAGTTTCCTTTAGTTATGTTGATATTGATCTTGTTGGTTTGGGCGTATCAGTTTGCCTATGAAAGTCGAGCACGACAAATCATAACGTTGGCACCGGTTCGAATTGGAACTATGGTTTTTATGATTCTCTATCTGGCAATATTTGCGACCTCGAGCAACCAACCGTTTATCTATTTCCAGTTTTAGAAATGATGAAATATGACGACCGCTAACGAAAATATTGATAGTAACAAAGTAAAATCGGAGGTGTTTTCCTCCAACGAGATTCGTTTGACCGGTACGGAATGGCTATGGGCAATCGGGATCTGCCTAACGATTTTGATCGGGCTGCCTCTGCTGGGGACGGCGGGGGAAGACTTTGAGCCGGATGCGGATTATCGTGTGCCGTATCGTTTGGGATACGATTATTATCATTTTCAACGATATTGCCAATGGGCAACAAACCACTATGAAATCCTGATGATCGGGGATTCGGTTCTCTGGGGGGATTACGTAACGCCCGAAAATACCTTGACGCATTATTTAAATGAATACATCGGTCGGCGGCAATGTGCCAATCTGGCGATTAACGGAATTCATCCCATTGCCTTGGCAGGGCTTATCGAATATTACGGTCAGGATATCGCCGGGAAAAAGGTGATCCTGAATTTTAATCCTTTATGGCTGAGTTCGGAAGAGGACGATCTGCAGACGGAAAAGGAAACACGTATCTACCACGCTAAACTGATTCCGCAATGGAATTTTGAAATTGCCTGCTATAAGGAATCTGTAGAAAAACGAATGGAAATCGCTCTTGAGCGGCACATTCCTTTACGGCAATGGACGAACCATTTGCAGATATGTTACTTTGATTCCATGTCGCTGCCTCAATGGTCGTTAAAGCATCCTTACCAAAATCCGCTTGCCCAGATCACATTCGACCTGCCTGAACCGGTAAACAAGCCACACTCTACAAAAATACTTTGGGATCCGAATACCAGTAATCCGTCCGAATCTCCCTGGGTCGATCTGGAAACCTCCCTGCAGTGGCAGTTCTTTCGAAAAGCCGTGAAAATCCTGCAAGCCAGAGGGAATCAGGTTTTCGTACTCGTCGGTCCATTTAATGAGCACATGCTGACTGACGAAAATAAAAAGAAATATCGGGAAATCCTGGACGGCATTGAGAACAGGCTGCGGAAAAACGAGATTCCGTACTGTATTCCGGCTGCTCTACCGAGCGAGTATTATGCCGACGCCAGTCACCCGCTGGCAAAAGGGTATGAAATACTGGCTGAACAGTTGTATAATCATCCACCATTCCAAGCTCTAATTAGGGCAGGAAATTCAAATGAGTCTAAATAAACCAAAGGAACAGATGAGCAGATAAAACCAAATTGATATCGGCGGAGGGACCTATTCTTCATTATTCATCCGATGAATGATGAATAAAAACAGAATACTGCGTATTCTCTTTTGCTTTGGTAAAATCCATATCCACTTCTTCCGGCTCGGGAACCAGAGTGGGAATATGGCAGGTAGGACACCATACCTCTTTGCCGGCATAATCTTCCTGTACGCCGATTTTCTTATTACAGTTGTGACAGCAAAATTTTATCATGATTCAACTATCCATTGTAAGAATAAGATATAAAATTGACGCAGGCAAAAGAGACGCCGCCCTGAACTGAAATATTTTGCTGAAATAAATGGTACAAATCGTATAAATCCTAATAGTGCCACAATCCCTAAATTAGCACTTGAAGATAGGGCCATCTTTCGTAAAATACTTGGTTTACAGTAGGATACGCAAACAGTGAGGTGAATTTGTGGGTAACGTTCTGACAACCTTATCGCAGCGTGGATTTATCAGTCAAAAGTCCGATGAGGACCTGGCCGCGAAGCTGGAAACGCCCATTACGCTCTATGCCGGATTCGACCCGACGGCCGACAGTCTGCATATCGGCCATCTCATGCAGATTATGCTGCTCGCCCAATTTCAGCGACATGGACACCGACCGATCCCGCTGATCGGCGGGGCGACGGCAATGATCGGCGATCCCAGCGGCAAAAATGAAGAACGTAACCTCTTAATGCCGGAAACCATCGAGAAAAACCTCGCCGGCATCCGAAGACAACTGGAACAGTTTCTGGATTTCGATAGCGGTGACAATTCCGCCCTGCTGGTAAATAACGCCGACTGGATCGGTCGGTTCAGTTTTGTCGAATTCCTGCGCGACGTAGGTAAATACTTCCGCGTGGGAGAAATGATGGGTAAAGAATCGGTCCGCAAACGCCTCCAGAGCGAAGTGGGGATGAGCTTTACGGAATTCAGTTACCAATTACTCCAGGCGTACGATTTTCTGCATCTATACCGTCAATATCAATGTGTCTTACAGGTCGGCGGCGATGACCAGTGGGGTAATATCACCGCGGGGATCGATCTGCTTCGCAAGCTGGAGCAGCAGACGGTTTATGGGATAACCTCGTCGTTGCTAACCACGTCTTCGGGCCAGAAATTCGGTAAGACCGAAGCCGGCACGGTTTGGCTGGATGAGGACAAAACCTCCGCCTATGAATTCTATCAATATTGGATACGCACCGAAGACCAGGATGTGATAAAGTTGCTG
>Ga0114922_10004680_pt1 | contig 12677 bp, 13 predicted proteins | sample AartaG_FD_100975 | JGI IMG/M metagenome (GOLD analysis project Ga0114922, IMG submission 100975) | Deep subsurface microbial communities from Aarhus Bay to uncover new lineages of life (NeLLi) - Aarhus_00045 metaG | ecosystem: Environmental > Aquatic > Marine > Oceanic > Sediment | place... | reverse complement strand
GGCGGCATCGCATTCGTTGCATTGACGGTCGCCGGCGTTGTCGGAAGCCAGGTTGTGCCTGCATTGGGGGGCATGCCGGTCGGCGTGACCGCAGGGTTGGCAGCGATCGCCGCCGGGCTCGCGTTAGCATTCATCGGTTCACTCGCCCAAGCCACTTTTGAAGCCGCTAACAACACGCGTGAAATCGTCGAAATAGAACGGGCCAAGGCCGGCTGGTAATCATTACCGACCGTGCATCGCCACACCGACCGATGCATCGGAGCGGCACCGATCGCAACCGCGTCTTGAGTGCTGCGATTCAAACCTTCAGGATGTTTTGCGTCTGTGTTCTTCCAGCCTCGGCATGATCTCGACGAAATTGCAGGGCCGGTGCCTGTTGTCGAGCTGCAGTTTGAGGATCCCCTCCCAGGCATCGCGGCACGCACCAGGAGATCCTGGCAAGCAGAAGATGTAGGTCCCAGCAGCAACTCCGGCACAAGCCCGCGACTGGATCGTCGAAGTACCAATCTTCGGAAACGACTGCTGATGAAAGAGTATTGAGAAGCCCTCAATCACCTTCTCAAACAACGGCTGAACTGCTTCCGGTGTGACATCGCGGCCAGTGAACCCAGTGCCACCCGTGGTGATCACCACGTCGATCTGCTTATCGGCTATCCACTGCTTCACCTGACCACGAATCGCGGCAATTTCATCATTCAACAGATTGCGGTCAACCACCTCATGCCCCGCTTCTTCGACGAGACGAGCGAGCAGCGCTCCTGAGGCATCCTCATCGAGAGTACGTGTGTCCGACATCGTGAGAATGGCAATGCGCGTCGGAATAAACGGGCGGTTTTGGTCGATCTTGGTCATTGAGGTCCGGATTAACTTGGCGGATTGATGAGAAACGATTGGGGTGGTGACGCGTGCCGCTCTTGCCAGCACCATTCGTGCGGCACGTGCTTCAACCTAACGCCTTTTGATCAATCAAAAAAGCAGGATTGTCAGGCCACTTGGTTTGAAACGCAGGACATCTCCGAACTGCGGGCAGGTATTAGCAGATTGCTGCGCAACCCATCTCCGGAGCGCAGCTGCTTTATATCCAACAGCACGGTGACAATCGGTCGGCCCAAATCAATTTTTACATTTCCTCGGCGATCGAGCTCCGAACGCATCGTTTGAAGCTCTCCTAGCATTGAGGCGACAGGACCACTGTACCTACGTCGGAAGTAGGCCCCACCTGGCAAACTTGAGCGCTTGAGTTCACCAGCTTCGCCCGTCGTTACCGACTTTGGCACCTCAATGCAGGCTTCGTAGGAAGACCCACTGGTGCCGTCTTGCAGCGCCGAATGCTGAAGCAGCCCGTAACCGATCTCAATATCGCGCGATAGAGACTTACGCGTGATCCATCTGTTCAAAAGCTCCCAAGACTTTTGAATCTCCTCTTCCGATGCGCTCAACGCATCGATACCCGCCAATCGAAGCGGACGTAGATAGACTAACCCCAAAGACACCTTTGACGTTCCTTTCTCACTATTTGCGGCGCCCGCCCCAAAAAAGTCGATATATGACTATGCGATGATTGATATTCGATTGGGCTTAAGCCCGGTCAACAAATTACATTTGTTTTTGCGAAAACAGTTTTGAGGTATTTAGAGGGTTTCCGAACGCACTAAACTAGGACGAACCCTCAAGCGTCCGCCTCAGACTTAGAAGATCGCGCCAAGCCAGCCTTTTGGCGGCGGGCGTCCTCAACAGGTAGGCAGGATGCAAAGTGGGTAACGCGCGCAACGAACGCCCGCCCATATTAACGTCCTTCCACTTACCACGCAGCCGCATGATGCCATCGCTAACATCGAGGACATTTTTTGCGGCAGCGCCTCCGAGCAGCAAAACCAGTTCCGGCTCAACGAATTGAACCTGCCGTTCGAGAAACGGGCGGCAACTTTGAGTCTCCTGCAACGTTGGCGTGCGATTTCCAGGCGGCCGCCAGTAAACCACGTTGGTGATGTGAACCAGCTCCTCGTTGAGACCGATGGCCGCCAGCATACGATCAAGAAGCTGGCCCGCGCGGCCAACGAACGGCCGCCCCTCCAGATCCTCATCCCGGCCTGGCGCTTCACCGACAATCATCAGACGGGCCCGTGCAGCCCCCCTGTAGAAGCAAGTGTTTTTGGCCGTGGCTCGCAGCGCGCAGCCTTCGTAGCTGTCGAGAGCCAAACGCAAATCTTCAAGTGACTTCGCCCTTGCCGCCAGCGTTCTGGCCGCCGCCACTCCCGGCTCCAAGGGGCCACCACCTGCGCTTCCGGCAGCAGGCGCGCGGTGTTCGGGACGTAACGCGCCGGCCGGTTTCGCGCCCTCGGAAAGTTGCTGCTGGGTACCCGCCGGGGCCGCTCCCGACCTTACTGCGGGCGTGCCATCGCGGCTATTTGGCGCTGGATTCAAAGCTTGGCGAATGGGTTCGCCCGGGGCAGCATGACCATGATGCAACCAATCGACCGCTTCTTCGGCCAATGTGCAATCAACGCCCAGTTCCCCGTAGAAGGCGAGCAGTTCGACAAGTTCTTCGTGGTTGGTTCCAATCGACATGCGCGCCACGTTAGCGCTAAAGCAGGCTTTTCAGTAGTGCCAGAACACTGCACAAAGCTTGGAACCTAGTAAAACGTGGCGCAGTGGTGTGTTGATGGCCTAGTAACACACCTTCTAACCGACTTCGGCCGGTCCAAATGGGGAGCAAGCACGCATGGCGGACACGAACGGCGAGCTGCCGGAACGCGAAGCAATGGAATTCGACGTTGTGATCGTCGGCGCAGGCCCGGCCGGTCTATCGGCGGCGATCCGGCTACGCCAGCTCGCCGAAGAGGCCGAACGCGAATTGAGCGTCGTCGTACTCGAAAAGGGCTCCGAAGTTGGCGCCCATATCCTTTCGGGAGCCGTCGTCGACCCTGCAGGACTGGACCGCTTGTTGCCGGATTGGCGCGACAGCGACTGCCCCCTCAATACCCCAGTTACTGAGGATCGCTTCTACTTCCTCCGACCCACAGGCAAGATCACACTGCCGAATTTTCCGATGCCGCCGCTGATGAACAACCACGGCAACGTTGTTGGCAGCCTCGGCGATCTGGTGCGTTGGCTGGGTGAGAAGGCGGAGGCATTAGGCGTTGAGATTTATCCAGGATTCGCAGCCGCCGAAATCCTTTATAGCGACGACGATGCCGTCGTCGGAGTGGCAACAGGTGACATGGGCGTCGGGGCAGACGGCAAACCCGGAGACGCTTTCACCCGTGGCATGGAACTGCGCGGCAAGTATACGCTGATCGCCGAAGGCGCCCGCGGTTCGCTCGCCAAGCAGCTCATCAAACACTTCGACCTTGCCGCCGATTGCGAACCGCAGAAATTTGGCATCGGACTAAAGGAACTGTGGGAGATTCCCCCGGAGAAGCATAAACCGGGCTATGTCCAACATACCTTCGGTTGGCCGCTCGACAATGCGACGGGCGGCGGCTCGTTCCTCTATCACTACGGCGACAACCTCGTCTCCGTCGGCTTTGTCGTGCACCTAAACTACACCAATCCCTATCTCAGCCCCTATCACGAGTTTCAACGCTTCAAAACCCATCCGCTCATCGCCGAACTGCTCAAGGGCGGGCGGCGTATTGGCTATGGCGCACGTGCCATCACCGAAGGTGGCTGGCAATCGATTCCGCGGCTGGCATTTCCTGGCGGCGCCTTACTTGGTTGCGCGGCGGGCTTCGTCAACCTGCCACGCATCAAAGGATCCCATAACGCCGTACACTCCGGCATCGAGGTTGCGGAGGTCACGTTCGCCGCGCTGGCCGCCGACCGCACCCACGACACCCTCGAAGGATATGAAGAGCGCATCCGCGACGGCGTCGTCGGCAAGGATCTCAAAGCGGTCAGAAACGCAAAGCCGCTGTGGTCCCGGTTCGGAACGATAGGCGGCGTGATGATGGCCGGGGTCGACATGTGGGCCAATGTCATTCTCCCGCGTATCGGCCAGGGCTTCACCCTTGGCCACGGCAAACCCGACTGCGAGTCTATTCAACCCGCGGCCTCAGCCAAACCGATCGACTACCCGAAGCCCGATGGAAAGCTAACCTTTGACAAGCTGACAAATGTCTCCTTTTCGGCGACCAACCACGAAGAAGACCAACCAGCACACCTCGTACTCACCGACCCCGGCATTCCAATCAACGTCAATCTGCCCAAGTACGCTGAGCCCGCACAGCGTTATTGCCCTGCCGGCGTTTATGAAGTGATCGACGGTGAAGACGGTAAACCGCGCTTCCAAATCAACGCGCAAAACTGCGTACACTGCAAGACATGCGACATCAAAGACCCCAGCCAGAACATCACTTGGATCTGTCCGGAGGGCGGCGGCGGCCCGAATTACTCCGGGATGTAACCGCAGCGGCGAATCACTCGGCGTATGTCGGCTCACAAATTGTTAACAAATCAGGAAGGCCTGGACCCTCATGAGCAAAAGCTCGCTCTGTCCCAGGCTTCCAGTCGCCCCGATTCAGCGTGAACGGACGAAGCACAAGAAATTGATAAAAAAAGATTTTTCAACATCGCCCAGCACGATAAGAAAAGCGCATTGCACACCTTATCCGTGCGCGGACACAATAAAAACCTAACCCAACAAGACGCCTTTCTCTGGCCCTGTGAATGCTTATATGATCGCTTTGTTCCGAATCTTGTTGCTTAAAGTTGCAAGTCACCGCTCAGGCGTCCATTACGGCCCTGCACTTTAAACCTGAGGGATTTCCGGTATGAGATTTACACGCTTGCTGCGTGTCCAAAATGTCGGCCTTCTGAGCTTAGCAGCCCTGTTGACTGGTCTCGTGACACCGGCGCCGGCATTTGCTTGGTCGGGCGTACACGGGGACAATACGCGCTCACTGGCCGGCAGTTATCTAGCCGGACGCTTCGCGCGATCAAGCCATGATACCGGCCGTGCTGCGAACTTCTATCGCAACGCGCTGCGCCAGGATCCCGATAGCGGCGTTCTCCTTGAGCGGACCTTCCTCATGGAAGCCTCCGAGGGCAACAGGGAACGGGCAATTGAACTCGCCAAGGAAGTTGTCAAGCGTCAGCCCCGTCACCGCATGGCCCGCCTGCTGTTGGGCCTCGACGCCTTCAAAGCGCGCTCATACAAACGCTCGGTAGAACATTTCAAAGCCGCCGGTAGCGGCCCCATCGGCGAACTTACGAGTGTGATCACACGCGCCTGGGTGGAACATGCCAGTGGCAATAACATCAAGGCGTTGTCGTCGCTGACATTGCGGCGGCAGGCGGATTGGGCCCGTTTCTACCTGCGCTATCACCGCGCGCTGATCGCCGATCTGGCGAACCGGAATTCGGATGCCAAACGCGCCTACGAGAGCGTTTTCCAGCAGGACAGCAAAACTCTGAGAACCGCTCTTGCCTACGCCAGGAGTTCAGCCCACGCCGGCGATTATCGTCTTGCGAAAAGCATCGTCAGAACCCACTTCCGGCAGTCGTCGGGCGAGCCACATCCCTTGGCCACCGACCTGATGGAGCGTTTGACCCGTGGCGACGCGATCGAGCGGCTTATCGATACTCCAGAACAGGGCATGGCCGAACTGTTCTATGGCCTCGGAGAAGCGCTTACCGGTGAAGGAGGCGTTTCGATTGGCGTCCTTTATCTGCAAATGGCGCTCTATCTGCAGCCCAATCACCCATTCGCTCTGGCAGCCTTGGCAAGCGCCTATGAATCGATGAAGCGCTATGAGAAGGCGATCGACACCTACGGTCGAATCCAGAAGGGCTCTCCGCTGCAGCTCGCTATTGATATTCGCAAAGCATTCAACTTCAACGAGCTTGAACGTGTTGAAGATGCTAAGACGTTGCTGGAGGCAGTTGCCGCTGCCAATCCAAAAAGCATCAAGCCCTTCGACGCCCTCGGCAACATCATGCGTGCCCGCAAGCGTTATGACGAGGCGATCGGCTATTACTCCAGCGCCATCGAATTAATCAGTAAGCCGGAAAAGAAGGATTGGGTTTACTTTTACTCCCGCGGAACTAGCTACGAGCGCACCAAGAAGTGGAAGCCCGCCGAAGCGGACCTGAAAAAGGCGCTGGAGCTCGATCCCAATCAGCCGCTGACTCTCAACTATCTGGGCTACTCGTGGATTGACCAGAACATCAATCTGCGCAACGGCCTGAAGCTGATCGAAAAGGCGGTGTCCCTGAAGCCCGACGACGGATACATCGTCGACAGTTTGGGTTGGGCGCACTACCGTTTAGGTAGCTATCCAAAGTCCGTGAAGTACCTGGAAAGAGCCGTCGAGCTGCGCCCCGAGGACCCCGTCCTCAACGATCACCTCGGCGACGCCTACTGGCAAGTCGGGCGCATCACTGAAGCCCGGTTCCAGTGGGATCAGGCCCTCAGCCTCGCTCCGGAAGCCGACCTCATCGGCACAATTCGCAAGAAACTGGCCGAAGGCTTGCCTGTGAAGAAACAGGCGCTCGCCGGCCCCGCGGTAGCAGTGCCGGAACGGGAACGGACCGCGCCACAATCCACACGCAACCGCAACCGCAACCAAGTGCCGTTACCGCAACGGCGCAACGCGAACTAGTTCAACTGAGTCTGGCGTGATCACCGAGCGAGCACGCGCGAAAATCAATCTGACGCTCGAGGTGCTGGCTCGGCGCGCGGACGGCTATCATGAACTCGCGAGCCTCATGGCCTTCGCAGACGATGCTTTCGACATCGTCACACTCGACATCCGCAAACCGGTCGGCGTCAGCCTCAGCGGCCCCTTCGCGTCCGCCATCGCCGGTGACAACATCGCCGAGCGCACGATTACGCTGTTGGTCGAAGCGCAACCCAAACTGCGTCTTGGCGCCATCACAATCGAAAAGCATCTACCCGTAGCAGCTGGCATCGGCGGCGGATCGGCCGATGCCGCAGCCGTCTTACGGGCCGTCCAGCGCGCCAACCCGGATCATGCGGAAAGTGTCAGGTGGAACAGCATCGGCTACGCTCTCGGCGCCGACGTGCCAGTCTGCTTAGCAGACCGGGCGTGCTGGGTGACCGGCATCGGAGAAAAGCTGGTGCCTTTTACGCAGGTGCCGGTGCTGAGCGCCGTGCTGGTCAACCCGATGGCCGATGTACCACCAAACAAAACCGCCCAGGTATTCAAGCAGCTCAAATTGGCACCAAGCGCCAATGCCAACGAAGCGCCACCGCCGGCCCCCGGTCCATTTGCAGACACCGGTTCGCTACTTGAGTTCATGACAGGCAGCGGCAACCATCTGGAGCGACCAGCCACGGTTGCTATACCGGAAATCACGAATGTTCTGCGGATTATTCGCCAGGCACCGGGATGCCGATTCGCCGGCCTGTCCGGTGCCGGCCCGACCTGCTTCGGTATCTTCAGCGCACCAGCCGTGGCAATCGAAAAGCTGCAAAAAGAACACCCAGGCTACTGGATTAAAGCAACCTCGATCGGCACCTAGTGGGCTCGCCCGACGCAGAAACCGATAACCTCCTGCAACGCTTGTTTTTCGCGGCAGTCGTTGAAGATTTCCATGGCGTCCCGCGCGACCGCACCATAAGACCGGGCCCGCCCCACCGTCGCGGTAATGGCGTCATGCCGCATGATCAGTGAAACCGCATGCTCGAGATCACCGTCCTCGATTTTGCCTTCACCGATCGTCCGCAGCCAAAAGTTGCGTTCGTCCTCGCCGCCGCGCCGAAATGCCAAGATCACCGGTAAGGTCACCTTGCCCTCGCGAAAATCATCGCCAACGGCCTTGCCGAGGTTTTCGCTGTCGCCTGAGTAATCAAGCGCGTCGTCGATCAATTGGAATGCGATCCCGAGATTCTTGCCGTAAGACCGTAATGCGGCCAGCTCCTCGGCAGGACGACCGGCAAGCGCTGCTCCCGATTCAGCCGCGCCAAGGAACAACGCAGCCGTTTTAGCGTTGACGATGCTGAGATACTCGTCCTCGGTCGTCGCCAGGTTCTTTGCGGCTGAAAGCTGCATCACTTCGCCTTCCGCGATCACGGCGGCCGCGTTCGACAAAATGCGTAACACTTGCAAGCAGCCGACATCGACCAGCATGCGGAACGCCTGGCCAAGCAGAAAATCGCCAACAAGCACGCTGGCCTGATTGCCCCAGATCGTGCGCGCCGCCTTTTTGCCCCTCCGGTAGTCGCTCTCGTCGACAACATCGTCGTGCAGCAGCGTGGCTGTGTGCATGAACTCGACAGCCGCCGCAACACGGACATGTTCGCGACCGGTGTAGCCTGTCAGTTTCGCCGTCGCGATGGTCAACATCGGCCGCAGACGCTTGCCGCCTGAATCGATCAGATGATGGGCCAATTCGGGGATCAATTCGACGTCGGAGACCGCTCGGTCCAAAATCAGACGGTTGATTCCCTCCATATCCTCGCGCACTAGTTCAAGCAAGGGCTTGAGCCCTTTTCCTGGGTCACGCGTTTCTTCGAACGGGACTACAACGCCCAATGTTCGTTCCTCAGTTGAGTTGAAGTGTGCTGTTATGCATAAGCGGGGCGAGCCGAGCGGACATTAAAGCCTCTTTGCAGTGTCCGCATCCAAAACTTAAGGGGCAGGCTGCGGAGCATGCGTGAACTAATTCGGACGAACGACCCTGTTTTGCTAAGTTACGTAGAGCAAATCCTCGGTGAGGCCGGTATTTACGCAGTGATACTCGACACCAACATGAGCGTCCTAGAAGGATCACTGGGAATGCTGCCGCGCCGTCTGCTGGTTCCCGAAGGTCGCGAAACAGCCGCCCGTCGGATTATCCGCGAGGCCGACCTCGGTCAATGGCTGATCGATGAAAAATCACCTTGAACCTACTCTGCCTACTGATTTGAGTGATGAACACACATCACCCACCGACTTGACCGACGATGCCTTCCTCGGCGGCAGGCTCCAACTATTGCAGCCTCGGCAGGGCTATCGTGCCGGTATCGATGCGGTGCTGCTCGCAGCCGCCGTTGACGCAAACGAGGCCGAAACCGGCCACCTCCTCGACGTCGGAGCGGGCGTTGGGACCGTCGGATTGTGCGCCGCCCTGCGGATCAGCCCATTGCGCGTGACTTTATTGGAACGCGAACCCGAACTGTGCCGAATTGCTACAGAGAACATCCATCGAAACGGGCTTGATGGCCGCGTCCGCTGCTTAACAGGCGCGATTGGCACCTCTGCAGGTCAACTTGCCGCAGCCGGGCTTGCCATCGAAAGCTTCACACACGTGGTCGCCAACCCCCCGTTCATGAGTTCAAATGCGGGCACCCGCAGCAAGGTTCACCTCAAGGCCGCTTCTCGCGCCTTGCAAGCGGGGCAATCGTTGGATGACTGGGGACGGTTTTTTGCCCGCATGCTCTGCCCAGGCGGCACCGTTGTCTTGATTCACAAAGCCGATGCTCTAACTGATGTGCTGACCAGCCTCCAGGGACGCTTCGGTGCCGTAACCGTTATGCCCCTGCATCCTCGCGCCGGCGAACCCGCCAATCGTGTTATTGTTAAAGCGATCAAAGGACGCCGCACCGGACTAACCCTTCTGTCAGGCCTGCCCCTGCACGGCTGCGGCAACACCTTTACGCCAACCATGGATTCTGTTCTTAGACACGCTGCAGCGCTGAATTTAATAACATAAGCCGTTGGCAAAGGCGCCGGCCGCTGCAATACATCGCAACCGCTTTACTCCGCGCGGCGCCGCATACCGCCGACGTCATCTCACCTTCCCAACAACCAAGCCCGGGGATTTACTCAATGTGGCCATTCACGAGCGGACCAGTCGTGCCAGTCCTGCGCTTCACCGGTCCCATCGGCATGGCGACGCCGCTGCGCCAAGGGCTCTCGCTCGCCACTGTCGCCGGTGGCATCGAACGCGCCTTCAAGCTCTCGCGCCTGCCGACCGTCGCAGTCATCGTCAACTCACCCGGCGGCTCCCCCGTTCAGTCCAGCCTGATCTTCAAACGCCTGCGCCAGATGGCCGAAAAACACAAAAAGAAGGTCTACGTGTTCTGTGACGACGTAGCCGCTTCCGGTGGCTATTACCTGGCCGTCGCCGGCGACGAGATCTACGCTGACGCGTGTTCCATCATTGGCTCGATCGGCGCCATATCGGGTGGTTTTGGCTTTGTCGAAGCAATCGAAAAACTCGGCGTTGAGCGGCGCATTTATGCGTCCGGAACCGCCAAGAGCCAGCTCGACCCCTTCAAGCGGGAAAATCCCGAGGACGTCGCCCGCTTGACCCAGATCCTGGAGGAAATCCATGACGCCTTCATCGGCGTCGTCAAGGAACGGCGCGGGGCACAGATCGAAGCCCCCGACAAGGAAGTTTTTTCCGGCGCCTTCTGGTCGGCCCCGCGAGCCATGGAACTAGGGCTCATCGACGGTATTACCGATCTCAGGACGAAGATGCAGGAACTGCACGGTGAAAAGATCCGCCTGCGCGTCGTGCCTTTGTCTCGTGGCGGCCTCCTTAGCATGCTAAGAAGACTTAATATGGAAAGACTTGGCCTAACCGGATCAGGTGGCGCTCTTGCCGACGATCTCTTGTCGGCCGCCGAAGCCCGTGCACTATGGTACCGTTACGGTCTTTAATCGCGAAGGAGACCTTCAATGCCACCGCAAGTCCTGCTGCTGGCAGCCATTGGTGCAGGCGTCTATGCAGGCTATCGCTTCGCCCAACGAGCCCTGCGCAATCAAAAATTGAAAGCAACGGCGAAGTCCACCGCCGAACCGAAAGGGGCGCGCGATCTCGGTAATCTCGTGCATGATCCCAAGACGGGAGAATATCGGCCGCAGGCCTGATGACGCCGACGCCCAAATAGGTATAGTGCTGCCGGTTCCAACAAGACAAGCGAGCGGCAATGCGCAACGCGGCCAAGAAAAACGACAAATCCTCGGCACGGACAACAACCCCAGCCGGAGTAACCGCTGCCCCCGACCACGCAGCGGCCCCACTGCGTCCGACCCAATCCTTTCAGGACATGATCCTTGTGCTGCAGCAGTTCTGGGCAGCCCAGGGCTGCGTCGTGCTGCAACCATACGACATGGAGGTTGGTGCCGGCACATTTCATCCAGCGACCACCTTGCGCTCGCTCGGCCCAAAACCCTGGAACGCCGCCTATGTTCAGCCTTCGCGCCGCCCCAAGGACGGCCGCTACGGCGAAAACCCCAACCGGCTTCAGCATTACTACCAGTTTCAGGTGATCATGAAGCCGTCGCCACCCGATATCCTTGAACTCTATCTCAAGAGCCTGGACGCAATCGGCATTGACACCACCGTTAACGACATCCGCTTTGTCGAGGACGACTGGGAGAGCCCGACGCTTGGGGCCTGGGGCTTGGGCTGGGAAGTCTGGTGCAACGGCATGGAGGTGACGCAGTTCACCTACTTTCAGCAGGTTGGCGGTTTTGACTGTCGTCCGGTTTCCGGTGAGATCACCTACGGCCTCGAACGGCTCGCCATGTACGTACAGGGTGTCGACCGCGTCTACGATCTCAACTACAATGGGCAAACCGACGAACGTAAGGTCAGTTACGGCGACGTCTTCCTCCAAGCCGAGCAGGAATACTCCCGCTTCAACTTCGAGCATGCCGATACCGAGATCCTTTTGCAGCACTTCAAGGACGCCGAAGCGGAATGCAAGGCTCTACTCGACAAGGGCACTGGCGGCGACAAGCACTTGTTGGCTCTACCTGCCTACGACCAGGCAATTAAAGCTTCCCACATATTCAACCTGCTCGACGCGCGCGGCGTCATTTCGGTGACCGAGCGGCAAAGCTATATTCTGCGCGTCCGGGAACTAGCCAAAGCCTGCTGTGGCGCATGGTTGCAAACCGATGGTGGCGGTAGGGTTGAGAAAACCGAACCGCAGGCTGCATAAGCCCGTTTCTCACAGATACGCTGCGATCGATGCTGCGGATACTCGGCCGCAACGACGCTCACAGACACCGCTCAACGCCCCCGCATGCCGAAGCAAGCATCGCCGAGCCCCGCGCCAGTTGCTGAAACCTGCCGCGCACCGAGAACCTTTGAGCCCCGCGCACATTGCCCGGCGCCAACGCGGCTTGGCACCACTTGCCGTTCAGCCGCACGCGCAATCTCATCATGTGCCTTCGACCAGTCGGCTACTTCGTCGTTGCTCTGAACCACACTTCGCGTAATACGCTGCGAGGCTTGCATTGCTCGAAGCGACAGCCCCCACAACGACTTCCATCCTTCAACGACAAGAAGCACGGCAGCGATAATCCACCAGCTGCGAGACCCGCCGCCCGGGCGTTCCGGTACCGGCGGCGGCGTCGGCGTCGGCATACCAGCAATCTTCAGCAGCATCTTCAGCTCAAATTCGCCGAGCGGAAGATATGTTTGCGAGGAGCCGATGTAACCGACCCACTCGCCCTCGCCGCCACCTTATGTGTAAGTAACCAAGATCGACGTACTTGCCATCGGAGCGTTTCAAGACTGCAACGTCCGGTAGATCCAGAACTTTCTGGATCGTCTCACCGCCCGATAATCCGGGGACGCCGATCGGAACTCGAAATCCGCGCCGCTCTTCGGCTTGTGTCGCAGCGACCGCGAAAAGCCCGATGGCCAGGATCGCGGGAAAAAGGATGCGCGGCATTTCGGCCCCCATAGCAAGCGAACAGCTGATCTCGACAGAT
>Ga0114922_10004679_pt1 | contig 12682 bp, 4 predicted proteins | sample AartaG_FD_100975 | JGI IMG/M metagenome (GOLD analysis project Ga0114922, IMG submission 100975) | Deep subsurface microbial communities from Aarhus Bay to uncover new lineages of life (NeLLi) - Aarhus_00045 metaG | ecosystem: Environmental > Aquatic > Marine > Oceanic > Sediment | place: Aarhus... | reverse complement strand
TGAAGCATCGTGAGGTACTCGTAGTCCTGCACGCCCTCGCGGATGGCCTCCATGTACTTGGCGGCGGTGACGCTGGTGTCATCAATGTACGTCGGGCAGTACGGGCCGTTCCCGGTGGCCGGGTACTCGTTCCAGCAGGACACGCGGCCGTTGTCTCCGAAGGCCCAGAAGCACGAGCCCTTCGCCCCGATCTTGAAGCAGTGCCACTCCTGCATCAGGTAGTAGGAGAACGGGTCGAAGGTGCGGGCCGGGCCGTCGCAACTGTAGAACCACAAGTCCCGCCCCTGCCGCTGCTGGTCGAAGAAGATCTCGCGGAATTCGTCGGTCTCGGATATGAAGTGCTTCCGGTAGGGACACAGCACGTCCAGGCTGGCGAAGGTCTCGCTGAAGTCAATGCCCTCTCTCGGGGTGGGGTCCTCCCAGGTCATGAAGTCCGGCTCCGCCGCTTCGATGGCCTTCGCCCAGGCCGTGATGATGTCGTACTGCTCCTGCCTGCCGGGCTCGTCAACTATCAGCATCCCGATCTGGCCCGGCTCGATCCCCAGGTCGCGCATGTGCTCGGCCCAGAAGTGCGCCCAGTTGCCGACCTTGAGGTCGAACAGTTCGCTGCCCATCTCGGTCCCGTCAATGGAAGCGCCGACGGACTTGAAAACCATGTACATCTTCGCGTCCGGCCACAGATCCCGCCAGGCATCGAAGGGGATCGTGTCCGGCTCCTCCACCATCTCCCCGGCTTCGTCGTACTTACCGTAGCCCAGGACCCCGGAGGTGGCCCACGGCGCATTCACGTAGTGCTCCTGGAGATGCTCGATGAGCAGGAGACGGTTCTCCGGCGTGGCCCCGTACATCTTCTCGGCGTTCGTGTAAGACCACCCGCCCAGCAGCAGCGTGGTCTCATCCGGGAAGCGCAGGGGGTAGATGCGCAGGCGGATGGGGACCTCGAGGTTCGTCTCGCCGCCGCTGATCTCGACCGTGCCCGCGTGAGCGCCGGCATCCAGGCTGTCGGGGTGGAAAATCAGCCACACCTGCCGGGTCATGCCGGAGGGCACCTGAATCGCGTACCGCCCGTCTTCGGGTTCCACCTCCGGCAGCGCCGCCGAGACCGCCGTGAAGTGCCTGGTGCCGACGGTCAGCACCTGGTGGACCCTGACATAGTCGGGGTTGTCGCCGCCGGGCAGGCCGGCGATGCGCAGCTGCAACTGCTGCGCCTCGTCCGCGGCGTTGGTCAGATTGAACACCCCGGCGCGGTACTCGTTGTTCATCATATGCACTTCCACCGCGGGCGCCGCCGCGTCACCTTCGGGTTCCGCCGAGGGACCAAGCGGGTCCCAGCGGTGACTGCTCCACACGCGCAGGAGCCGCTTGTCCTGAGCGCGCCAGACCTCTGCCTGGAACTTGAAGATGTCGCGCTCCAGGTCGGTCATCGGCAGCACGGCCCGGAAGCCCGCCATCCGCACCAGCGGCATCTCCACCACCGCCTGGGCGAGTGCCTCGGCGCGCTTGCTCAGGTCCGCCTGCGCGGCAGCGGGCAGGGCCGCGATGTCGCCCTTCACCGCCTCCAGGTCCCGGATGAATTGCTCCCGAAGCAGCCCATTCGTGATGCGGTCCTGCATATGTTGCGGGACGTTGGCAATCAGCTCGCCCTCGTAGGGCTCGCCGACCCAGGCGTCGTCACCGCGATACACCTCTATCTCGTCCGTGAACGTGTAGGGCCCACCGGGCACCATGCACAGTTGCAGGTAGCGCCCGTGCGTCTTCAGTTGGTCGGTCCACAGCCGGCGCGCCGCGTATTCCCCGTACTCGGGCAGCCGGTCGTGAAGGCTCGACAGGGCCACGAGGTCGCCCACCTCGGACCAGCCCTCGCCATCTTCGCTCACGAAGATGAGTATGCGCTGCGGCCAGGTAACGCCGGCGACGCCGGCGGCGGTGTTGAAGGACACGCCCTTGATGGGGTAGTCCTGCCCCAGATCAATGCTGACGAACTTGGGGCCGATGCGCGTCCAGCCGACCGTGCTCTTCTGCGTCCAGAAGTACCCCTCCGAGTAGACGCCATCGGTGAGCTGGACCTTATCGTCGGGGTCCGTGGCGTAGCTGTACGTGGGCCTGCTCATCGTGTAGGGCATGCCGAGCGCCAGGTTCTCGCCCAGGTCCGGCATCTCGGCGGGCTCGGCCGCCTCCCCGGCTTGCGCTATCTGCACCTCGGCCACCCAGACCTTGCCCACCGGCGCCTCCTGCGCGTCAAGCTGGGAGACGTGGGCGTAGATCTCCACCGCGATGTCCGCGCCTACGGTCTCGAAGCGCTTGGCCACCGTGTGCCAGTCCCGGTCGGCGATCGCGGACACGACCGCGAGCTGGTCTTTCGAGTGCGCATCAACGACTCGCAGCGTCGGCGTGAGGCGCCCGACCGTCTTGACGATCACCTGCAACTCGTAGATCGTGTTCGGCTCGCAGAAGTCGCACCGTTGCGTGACCGGGCCCGCCGCGGCGGCCTCCGCGTCATAGGCCAGACACGGCCCACCATCGGGTCCACCGGTGGGCAGGCGCTGCCAATGATCCCCGGCTGGTAACTGCCAATCCGCCGGAGCTTTCTCATTACCGGCGACCGCCTCGGCGAACTCGGGGTTCTTGACGACGTTGTCGCACAGGCAGACGCCGCAGGAGAGAATCAAGCAAGTCCCTGCTACGAGAGCGCTTCGCATAGCATTCGCCTCCTCCCGAAATGGCTGACAGTCACGTATTCCCCGCGGGCGCGTCCTTTGCCTCCCCACTTACTGAAGGTTGGGCGCCGCGCACGGGGGAAACATGGCCGCAGGCGAGTCAGCCGGCTGCCGCACAGCGTCGCGGCGCGCCGCCCAGGAGGACCGCGCGATGGCCCTACTGACCGACCCAACAAGGCCCGTGGGTGAGAAGTCGAGCCGCTGGGGCCAGGCATTCGGCATCGTCAGGTTGCTTCCCGCGGACGAGCCGACCCAGGGGCCCGAGAGGAATAGGCCACCGCGACGGAGAAGAGACATCCACGAATCCTAGCCTGCCCGCGCGAGGTGGACGCCATGAGGTACTTGATGGCCGTGACGGTGGTTGCCATTCTCCCAATGACCGCGACTGGTGCACCTGTGCGAGTGCTGGACATGACCACGCTGACGCAGGCGTTTCCCGTTCAGGACGCCCTCGCGGACCTGAGAGAGCGCGTTCAGGTCATCCGACTGGATACCGCTGAGCCTCAGGCGCTTGATGACGTTGATGTTCTCCTGATAGACGGAGGGGTCAGTCTCGAGAAGCTCGGCTTGCGCGCTGGGGCCTTGCAGGATTTCGTGAGGCGCGGCGGAGGCATCCTGCTTGCCGGTCTGCCGGACCGGCTGCCGGCGACCAGCGCCCTGTGGGAGTCGCTGGGTGAGGCCGCACCGGCCGACGTGGCGGCCGCCGACCTCTTCCCGAGCGAGACCGGAGACTGGATGTGGATCCCGTCCCAGGAGGGCGAGACCCCGGACCATATCCGCTACATCCGCAAGGTCATCGAGGTGAGAAAGCCGGTCAAGCGCGCGCTTATTCGCTGCACCGTGGATAACCTCTACTGGGTCTACCTCAACGGCGAGGAGGTCGGCTACCACTGGAGTTGGTTCGACAACGAGCTGTGGGACATCGCGGACAAGCTGAAGCAGGGCAAGAATGTGGTGGCCTTCAGGGGCCGGAACGTGGATGGTGCGGGGGGCTTCTTCGCGCAGATAGGGATCGAGTACGAGGACGGGACCCGCGAGCTCATCGCCAGCGACAAGTCCTGGAAGTTCCATATCCCGGAGGAGGAGGGCTGGGCGAATCTCGGTTTCGATGATTCCGCCTGGAGCACGGCCACCGCTATCACTCCCGCGTCCAAGCGCCGCCTGCTGCCGGATGCCGCGATGAGGATTGAGGGTGACCTCGCCCTGGACACCTCGCATCCGATCCTCAACGCTATCGCAGATCGGTTCGGCACAGAGCACCTCATTCGCGGCGTGATCCCTCGAGATGGCGCAGCCGTCATCGCGCGCGTTGGGGATCATCCGGTCATGCTCGCGAGCAGCTTCGGGGAGGGCCGCGTGGTGCTCATTGACGCGGTGCAGCGTCCCGGCGGCATCGGCGCCGGTGACATGAGCGATGACCTGTTGGCGACCTCAATCCTGTGGCTGGCCGGGCGCGAAGAACGCGTGACTATCGCCGAGGTGACCTATCCGCCGGCCGTGCTTACTCGCGCGGATCCGTGCGTGCTAGGCCTTGTGCTCAAGCAACCCCGCGCGCGTCAGAGTTGCACTCTGACCGCGACCCTGACACGTGACGGCCAGCCCTGGGGCGATGAGTGGCGCTTCAAGCTCGGTCCCGGGGCCGAGTCACAGACGGAGGAGCGGTCGGTCGAACTGCGTGACTACCAGGCCGAGGGCCTCTATGAGCTATCGCTGACCGCAAGGGACGAGCAGGCCAATATCATCTTTCACAGGGACGCGATGACGGAGGTGAAAAACCCCGTGAACCTATCCCTCGCGGTGCCGACGAACCGCTACGTGACAGCCGAGGGAGCGCGAATTGAGTTCCTGGGCGCTGTCGAGGGCGAGTTCCCGGCAGGGAGTGTTACGACCGCGAAGATCGTCGGACCGCACGGGGAGGAGTTGGCCGCGCTCGAGGGCAGCCCCGTGGAGGGGGGCACTGCTTGGTCGTACGAGGTCCCCGCTTTGGCCGAAGGGGAGTACCAGCTTGTGACACAGGTGACGGGCGCGGACGGCGAGATCGTTGACAGCTCGCGACTGAGCTTCTGCGTCGTCCCACGCCTCGACCTGGACGACTTTTACTCCACCACCATGCGCATGTCCAAGCTCACGGTCCTCAACAAGGAGGCGGTCGAGCGCGAGATAGACGACATCATCGCCCACGGCTTCAACACCCTGACCTTTAGCGCCCGCCGCCTGGGAGCCGAGCCCGGCTCGCCCTACGACTACGCCGAGGGCTATGCCCAACGCCGGGGTATGGCCGTCGCCTACTCATTCCAGGGCAGCTTCTCTTTGCTGCGCCGCGAAGCTCTGCCGCCGGTCTCGGTCTTCTCGCCGGAGTACAGGGAGGCCATCCGGCCCCGCATCGAGGCCGCCGTCGCCACCTGCAAGCTGGTGCCGCGGCTGCTCAATGTCCAGGGGTACATGGATGAGCCCTCCCAGATCGGCGGGAAGACCTGCGATGACCGCCCGCCCGCCCGCGCCGAGTTCGAGCGCCGCTACGGAATTGAGATGCCCACGCGCGAAGAGGCAATGAAGGATCCCTCTCTCTGGCTCAAGTACGTGGACTTCTGGAGCGACGGCTTCGCGGCGGGATGGCGGCAGAGCTACGCCACGGTCAAAGAGCTGTACCCGGATTTCTGGGTCGAGCTTACCCACGATTCACACTGCACCTTCGGCGCTGCGGGGAACCACTTCAAGAGCTTTTGGGCCGTGGATGATGTGTACCACTGGGGAGCGCCCTTCGATTCAGTGAACTACGATATCTACCCGTACCGCTCCACCGATTACCGTCGCGGCGACTTCAGGCGCCACCCGCTTCCACGCTTCGCTGGCGTCCACATGGCCTTCGCGGAGATGCGCAATCTCGCGTACGCCTACAACAAGAAGCTTGGCTTCTGGCTGGAATCGGTCTCCGGTGGGCAGACCCGAAGGGATGAAGTCCTCAGCCAGTTCCACTGGGCCCCGCGGGAGCTGACCTACACGGCCATCGCTGCGGGCTGCGACTACCTCAACACCTTCTGGGGGGTTCCCGAGGACGACCGCTGGTGGGAGACCTACCGCGAGACGATGAACGAGATCAAGGAGATCGCGCCGCTGCTCACCCGAAGCCGCGTCCCCCGCGCCAAGGCCGCGTTCCTTTTCCCCCGGACCCAGCACGTGCTCCTGCAGGAGGAGTATTGGAACGTGATGGTGGCGCTGGAGGCCTTCCGGCAGGCCTACGGCGAGCTTGACTGCATTCACGAGGACCAGCTTGCGGAGGGGACGCTGGATGAATACCCGGTCCTGGTGCTGTTCGACATCCACCTGATGAAGCGTGCCTCCGCTGAGGTCATCCGCGACTGGTGCCAGCTCGGGGGCATCATCATCGCGGATGAGGTTCCCTCAATGGATGAACTCAAGCAGCCACTGGGTGTCTTCGAGCCGATCTTCGGCGTCTCAGGTACTGCCGAGGTCGTGGCGGGACCCTTTGAGGTCGAGGGAGAGCACAAGCTCTGGGGGATAGGCAGCTATGCCACGGACGGCGCGGCAGAAGTAGGCGGCAAGGCAGGCGGCCGCACCGTCGGCTTCAAGCACAACTTCGGGAGCGGAACCGCGTGGCTACTGAACTACCCAGTGAAGGAGTGCTACCTCGATGCACTGGTGCGCGGCAACGAGAACGGAGACGCGGACCTGATCCTGGAGACCATTGATGAGTGCCTCCAAGGCGGCCCGCCACCGAATATCAGGTCCAGCAACCCGTGGATCGAGGCGGGTCTCCGGCAGACGGCAGAGGGGGTCACGCTGGTGCTGCTCGCCAACCACGAGAGCAAGGATGCACGGACCCGCATAACCGTCTCCGGCGCTCCCGCGGGCGGCGTCGTCCGCGACATGATAACGGGCGAGCGCATCCAGCACGGTGCGGAGTACGCCATGGACCTGGGGTGTCCATGGGGGACGACGCGGCTGCTGGGCATCTTCCCGTCCGACCCGAGCGGGGTGGCCATAAGGAACCTGCCCGCGACCGCGAAGCGAGGCGAGACGGTGGAGTACGCGGTGAGGGTGGGCCGCGCGGGCATTCGCGGGAACTACCTGCTCGATATCACTGTCACCGGCCCCGATGGCAAGCGTCGCGAGGCCTTCTCGTCACGCACCTGCACGCGGCACGGCACCTGCGCGCGCTCCATCCGCCTGCCCAGCAACGCGGAGGAGGGTATGTGGACGCTCAGTGCGCGAAGCGTGTGGGACGGCTCCGAGGCCGAGGCGAGCTTCACCGTAGAGGCCTGAGGCGCAGACCACGCGACTCCCGGTCCTGGCGCTCAAGGTCACCGGACGCCGCTTACGCCCAGAGGGAAAAGGCTCCATCCCCCTTTTCAGGAATGGGCCAACTTGGTGCTGCGGAACCAGGTGGTGGTGTCTGCTGTTCTGTAGCCTATAGGCGGCAAGTCGCCCGAAGCCTTGGCGAAGGGCGGACGCCACAGGTCAGCGAGTGACCGGCTACTGTCGTTCTGGGAGGCCTTGGCGTATGAGCGCGCGTTCTCTCGAGGGCTCGATGCAGCGATGTGCACTCACGGTCAGCTTGGTTGCGCTGCTCTGCAGCACAGCGGCGACTTGCTGGGGGCAAGGGGCGGAGCAGGCCGAGAAGGACTTCGCCTTCGCCGAAGGCCTCTACGGCCAGGAGAACTACCAGCTAGCCGCCGAGAAGTACCTGCAATTCATCAAAGACCACCCCGACCATGCCAACAAGTCGCTGGCCCTGTTCCGCATAGGCGAGTGTCACTTCCGTCTCGACAAGTTCGCGGAGGCCGTGCCCTACTTCCAGCAGGTCACCGGCGAGTTCCCCGACAGCGAGGAGGCCGAGCCCAGTTTCCTCTGGCTCGGCGACGCGCACTACCACGCCGGGAGCTACCAGCAGGCCGCCGCGGCCTACGAGATGCTGCTCCGCAAGTTCCCCGGCAGCAAACAGGCCGCGCGAGCGGCATACTGGCGCGGGGAGAGCTACTATCATCTGGGCCAGTACGAGCAGGCCATTGCCAGCTACCAGGACGCCCTCAAGCGCCGCCTGGGAGACCAGGAAGCGCCGTATGCCCTCTACTCAATAGCCCTGGCCCATCTCCAGCTCGAACAGCCGCGCGAGGCCACCGGGCACCTGTTGCAGGTGTTGGCCAAGCACGCGGACAGCCCGGTGGCCGCTGAATGTCAGTATCTGCTGGGCACTGCCTACCGGGCCCAGGGCAACTTCCCCGCCGCCATTGACGCCTTCACGAAGGTGTCCGCCCAATACCGCGACTCCGAGTTCGTCGCTCACGCTCAAGCCGGGATCGCGTGGTGCCACTTCCAGCAGCAGGACTATGAGGGGGCCCTGCGAGCCTTCAAGAGCGTAGCGGCCACCTATCCTGACAGTCCGGCAGCCGCCGAAGCCCGACTGCGCGCCGCCGATTGCCTCTTTCACCTGCGCCGGTGGGGCGAGGCTGCTGAACTGTACGCCCAGGTGTCTGACGAGCCGACGGGCAAGTCTGCCGACGAGGCGCTCTACTGGCTGGGCATTACCTATGAGCAACAGGGCGAGACTGAGAAAGCCCTGGCGGCTCACACTCGCCTGGTCAACGAGCACGCGCAGAGCGCTCGACTAAGCGACGCTCATTTCCACATCGGCCAGCTTCAGAGCGCACTCGGCAACAACGAGGCTGCGATCGCCGCCTATCAGGCGGCCGCGGCTGCTGCCGAGGATGCCCAGCACAAGCAGCAGGCTCTGGCCGCCCTCGCCTGGGCCAGCTTTCAGCAGGACGGTTCGGCGCAGTCTCTGGCAAGCCTGGAGAAGATGGTCAAGGACGACCCGCAATCGGCCCTCGCCGCGGACCTGTCCTATCGCCTCGGCCACGCGCACTTCGGCGCCGGCCGCTACCAACCCGCGCTTGAGATGCTCGAGGCCCTTGTCGCCAACCATCCCGAGCACGAGCGGCTCGCAGAGGCGCTCTATCTCTCGGGCGTCTGTCACGAGAAGCTGGGGGACGAGCAGCGGGCCGAGAAGTCCTACCGACAGGTGCTCGACCAGCCGAAGCCGTCCGAGTACACCGCCCATGCCACCGCCGCGCTGGTGGGGCTCTACGCAAGCCGGGGCGAGCTGACCCAGGCTCAGCAGCTTGCGGGCCAACTGGAGAGGTCCGGGGCGAGCGCCGAGACCGTGGCCTTTGCTCTCTACACCATCGCCGAAGCCCTCCACAAGGCAGAAGAGCACGCGCAGGCGATCCCTCTGTACCTCAAAGCCCTTCAGGCAGCCCCGGAGAGTGACACCGCGCCCTATGCGCAGCTAGGCGTCGGCTGGGCCAAGCTCGCCGGCGGCGATCTGACCGCCGCTGAAGCCTTCCAGGCGGTTGTGGCGAAGTACCCCGATTCGCAGGCCACCGAGGGGGCCCTGAGGGGCATACTGGCGGTCGGCGAGAAGCTCTTTGAGCAGGAGGAATATGCCCAGGCTCAGGCCCTCTATCAGCAGATCGTGGACGGCTTCGCGGACACCGAGTTCGTGGACGAGGCGCAATACGGGTTGGCATGGGTGCTGCTCAGGCAGGAGAAGGCCGATGAGGCCCTCCCGCTCTTCTCGCAGGTCGTTGCCAGCGCAAGCTCGCCCGAGGTTGTTGCCGACGCGCGCTATCAGGCCGCCCGGCTCCTCGCTGACAAGGGCGACTACAAGGAAGTAGCTGAACTGCTTGAGCCGTTCCGCGGTGAGTACGCGGAGTCCGACAAGGCGCCCTGGGCGCTGGTGCTACTGGGCCGAGCCCAGGTCGAGTTGGAGCGGCCGGCGCAGGCCGCCGAGGTCCTCAAGATGGTCACGACCGACCATGCCGACCATCCCGCGGCCGCGCACGCCCTGCTGGGCCTGGCGCGGTGCCACAGGCAGCAGAAGCAGCTTGATGAGGCGCTGGAGGCCCTGCGGGGGGTCATCGGCTCTGCCAGCGGGCAACTCGCCATGGAGGCCCAGTACGAACTGGCCGCCTGCCATCGCGACAAAGGCGATCTCAAGGAAGCGGCCGAGGGCTTCCTCAAGGTAGCCATCCTGTACGATGATGAGCAGTGGGCGGCGCAAGCCCAGTTCGAGGCCGGCCAGTGCTACGAGCAGCTCCAGGACACCGGCAACGCTCTCAAGAGCTATCAGGTGATCATTGACCGCTATGCGGATCAAGAGCAGTGGGTGGCGAAGGCTAAGGCGCGCATCGAGGCCTTGCAGCGCTAGAGCCCGTTTCAGAACCTACCGTGGGGCGGGCTTCCAGCCCGCCAATGCCGTTCTCGATTGTTAAGCGGGGACAGTCATCCCGCCAAGCGGGATGACTGTCCCCCTCTTCGACGCAAGGAGGCACGACGTATGAGCGAATGGCTGTCACAGTTGGCTTTGTTTAGCTACTTCGACCGCGGCGGCCCCTGGATGTGGGCCTTGCTGGCGTGCTCGGTGGTCGCGCTCGCGGTGATGCTCTACAAGTTCTTCAATCTGTGGTGGGCCGGGCGCGGCGCCTCGGGGCTGGTCGAGGAGGTCAGCCAGCTCGTACAGGAGGGCGAGGGCGCGGCGGCTGCTGGGAGATGCGCCACCTCTCCGGCCGCGGTCAGCGCGGTGCTTCAGGCGGTCTTGGAGGTCGCGGGCAGCGCCCGGCAGGCCGCTCGCGAGGCAGCTCAGGCCGCGGGCTCCAGGCAGCTTGCCTCCCTCGAATCCGGCCTCCCGGTGTTGTCCACGGTAGCCAGCGTGGCCCCGCTCATCGGCTTCCTGGGCACCGTGAGCGGGATGATCCGCGCCTTCACCGCCATCGCCGAGCGCGGTCTGGGCGAGCCCGCCGTTGTGGCCGGAGGCATCGGCGAGGCCCTCATCACCACCGCCTCGGGCCTGATTGTTGCTATCCCCTGCTTCATCGTCTACAGTGTCTTCGTAGCTCGCGTCAGCAGTCTGGCACTGGGGATGGAGCTGGCCGGCTCCCGGGTGGCGAATCTCGTCTCCGAGGGTGATGACGATGAAGCTTAAGTCCCGCCTCACGATTCCCAGCATCGTGCCTATGACCACTATGGCTGATGTGGCCTTTCTGCTCATCATCTTCTTTATGCTGACCAGCACCTTCGCCAGAGACACGGGCCTGGACATCACCTTGCCCAAAGCCATCACCTCTCAGACCCTGCCCAAGCGGGACGTCACCATCTGGGTCAACCGTCTCGGCCAGCTCAAGGTTGACGAGAACTGGATACGACCCCAGGATCTCGCGTCGGTACTCAAGCGTGAGTTCGCCCAATCTGGGGCACGGGGAGTGACGATTCGCGGCGATGAGGGTGTGCCGTACGGCACGATAATCACCGTGATGGACACCGCCAAGCTCCTGGGGGCCGACATCATCCTGGCCGCCGAGATTGAGGCTGAAAGGTCAGGGCCAGGCGCCGAATAGGAGGGCGGGTCTTCGGACCCGCCGGCGTGTCCCCCGTAGTCCTGCGAAGCGGGACGAAGGGGGATGGTGGCCTGGATGCGCGCGTAGACGGGCAATGTGAGGGCGGATCGCTATGCTACATCAGCGTGGCTTCAAGTGGGCCGTTCTGGGCTCCATAATCGTACACCTTGTTGCTTTCCTGACCATTCCGATAGGCGGCCCGCTGGGCGAAGCGCGCGGACGAGTCATCAAGCGCGTCAGCAAGACGGCCGTGGAGTTTGTCCGAATCGTCAAGCCCAAGCCCCCGCCGCCTGTGGTCAGGCCTGCTCCGCGCCGGACCAGAACAGTGCGGCGGGTGGTGCGAACGCGCAGGCGCCCAGTGCAGTTCGTCCCGCCGATGCGCATGATGCGAGCAAGGCAGCCGAGTTTCGTGGTGCGCCCGACGGCCCCCACGCGGCAGGCCCAGCCGGCGCGACCTGTCCAGGCTCCTCAGCCTCGGCCGGCCCCGCAACTCGCGCTGCTGCCGCCCACTGCCAGCCCGCAGCCGAGGCCTGCCCAGATGTCGGCGCCTCAGCCTCAGTCTCAGCCTCAGCCTGTGGTTGTGCGCCCCTCTGCGGCCACTGCGGGCGGTCCGGCGGCGGTTCCCGCACCAGCGCCGGTGAAGGCGGCCCCGCCGATGGCTGTCTCCGCTCCGGCTCCTGAGCCCGCGACCGTGGGCGGCCTGCCGGGCCCCACCGTAGGTGGGCCCGCCACCATCCGGACCTCCGGCAGCGGCGGCGGCAAGGCGCCTGGGCCGCCGACGCCAGGCCCCACGACGATAGCTCTCGCGCCCTCGACCGCCCCTGAGCCGCTAGTCGAATCACCGGGCACCGGGGCCGCGTCCGCCGGCGGGCCCTTGACCAAGGCGACCCCGGCTCTCGGCAGTCTCGAGACCGGCGGGCCCCAGATCAGCCCCGACGTCACCGGCGAGCTGCCCAAAGGCTCTCCCGACGGTGGAGGTGGGGGCGGGTCCCCGGCCTCTCTCAGCGTCGCGGCCGGCGGTGGCACCCCGGGAGGCGGCAAGCCGGGCCCAGCTACGGGCCCCGGGCCGCCTGCGGTGCGTCAAGGCATACCGGGGGCGCCTGTCGAGGCTCCCGGCGCGCCTGAGGGGTGGGGAGGGCCGCGCCTCGCCGGCGAAAAGGCGACGCCCGGTGGCGCGACAGGGCCTCTCGGCCACGGAATCGCGGGCATAGGCCCTGGTGGCGGGGGCTCCCCGGGCGGGGGAGGCGGTGAGCCAGGCGGCGAGCCGGGTCGCGGGGGCGAGCCAGGCGGCGGCGAGCCAGGCGGCGGCGAGCCAGGCGGCGGCGAGCCAGGCGGCGGCGAACCCGGCGGCGGAGCGCCGGTGCGAATAGCCACCCATCCTCGCGGCGACAGGCCCGTGTACGTGGGCCGAGTGGGCACAGGTGGCGCCGGGACGGGGACAGGCGGCACGGGGCTGGGCGTACGTGGCACCGGCACGAGCGCGGGCGGTGCCGGTCGCGGTACAGGCGGCACGGGGCTGGGCACAGGCGGCACCGGGTGGGGCACAGGTGG
>Ga0114922_10004678_pt1 | contig 12682 bp, 9 predicted proteins | sample AartaG_FD_100975 | JGI IMG/M metagenome (GOLD analysis project Ga0114922, IMG submission 100975) | Deep subsurface microbial communities from Aarhus Bay to uncover new lineages of life (NeLLi) - Aarhus_00045 metaG | ecosystem: Environmental > Aquatic > Marine > Oceanic > Sediment | place: Aarhus... | reverse complement strand
ATCTCCAGATTATACCTGAAACGCACTTCGCGTGCAGGAACGCTAACGCTTGTAAGTTCGATATCAACCCTGTCGTCATTACAGATTGTATCAATCTGTGGTATTCCAATTACTAAAGGTGTCGGCTCTACCCATATTTCTACAGTGTCATTCGGGCCGGAGGTACAGACTTCTGTTCCGGAAGAATTGACTAAATATGGTGTTATTATGAATTCAACCTGTTTAGCTGTATCGGAACTATTAAATAATGTATCCCTTATAAATGAGTCCTCGCGCAAGTTGAAGGTATCACCCTTGAAGATTGTTACATCAGCAGGAATATTTACATCGTATCTGAACCTGATGCCATAGTGTACAGTATCTGTTGGTGTTACCAGCTGAATATTTGTAGTATCACCATTGCATATGGTATCTGTTTCGGGGATCGGATCTGCAACAGGAAGAGGTTCAATATCCACTTCCATGGTATCAACCTGCCAGCTTTTTAATGTATCAACATAATCCAGAACCAGTACCAGCGAATCATCTGCCAGTACGTCCCAGGCAACATAGATAGCTGTATCTGATATAGTACTGTCAATACTTCCCCCTACAACACCCCAGTAAAATGCATGGTTTGGTTTGTCATTTACATAGTAATATGTTTCATCTTCATCATGGCATACGATAGTGTCGTCACTTTGAATTTCAGGAGGTGGTATTGATGCGATGTCGACAGTATAAATAATAGTTGAGTCCTCAAGAGATGTTGTACTGTTTTTAACTTTAAGCATAACAGTACCTGTTGGTCCCGATCCCCATTGTACAATTACAGAATCACTGGCTCCCGAGGCATATGCAGGGCTTCCCCCGTCAATATCCCAGGTATAGTTTCTACTGCTCACTGCAGGGATTGAGTAAAGGGTCCAGCAGTTTTCACATGATTCAAATGAAAAATTGGAGCCTGTGAGCTGTGCTGATGGAGAATAAAACGAACCGGGGGTACTCTGGTTAATATACTCCGTAGCAATCCACTCAGACGTTAATGCTGAATCCAGAACCCTAGCCTCGTCAATAATCCCGTCAAAGTAATCACCCGGATTATCGTTATAATCACCGGCTCCTATTGTAAAAGGAATATTATTATCATCGATATCCCCTGATAATTGATTGTATCCGATAGTATCTCCAACACCGTTAATATAATGGTTTCTTAAACTTCCATCGTAAGTCATAACTACATAAGTCCAGTTACCAGTAGGTATAGTCTGATATCCGGTTAATCCATCCATAGTACCACCCTGTGTTAAATGGGATCTAAACTTATCATTATCATCAAACAATATACCGTACATTGAGAATGGATCTTCCTGATTTAAATATGATTTGACCATAATCCTCTCCCAGTCTTCTATGGTTGTAGGCCTTATCCATGCCGACAGTGTAATTTTTTTAGTAACATCAAGGGACGGATCATCCGGGACCCGGATATAATCATCGGTTCCGTCAAATTCGTATGCATTCCCGATTATACCATTTTTTGTTGTATCAGCATGATCTATAGCTGTTCCATCATTATCGTTAACTGTTGCATCGCTGGTATCACTGAGGTGCCATACACCGCGAAAGTTTGGATTCCATGTACTGTCTGTCGCATAATCATTACCATCCTGCGGATTCCCGTATATCATACGTATAGTAGTATCAACACCGGCGGTTAGTAACGGTATCCTTATCCAGGCAATTAAATCCCCGTTAGTGCCATTGTATTTCTCAATCTCATGATACAGCCTGTTATAATCTTTATCAGTAAAGATTATATCATTCCCGTCAGCATCATATATATTTCCAAAGTTTGAGACAGTTTTTAAATCAGGATCTCCGCTAATGTTAACTAATAATGGAAAGTCATATAAGTCCCCTTTAACCGAATCCCCTTCAATTACAATTTCTTTCTGAAAAGCATAACCCAGAATCGGTCCAGGATAAGCCCCACTTTGCGAATACGACAGAAAAGGAAAAAATGCCCATATTAGTAATAAGGATAGTAATGACTTCAGGATATTATTATAATAATTGTACCAAATGCAGGATTTTTTCTGATATTTAATGCGGGGTATAATATCAACCAATGTAAAGGAAAAGTCAATGAAATTGTAACTTTTCCTTGATTTAGATAGTTTTATGTTATTTAATTGCATTAATCAGGCACAAAAAGAATACTATAACTATGTACATTTTTTCTACGATAAATACTCCAAATTGTTACGTAAAAAACTAATAATTAAATTTTTACAATATTCCTAATTTGGTTTAAAGATAAAAAAGAATATGATACAATTGAAATATTAATTTTCAATCACTAAATAAAAATCCGGTTATTTTAATTACTGATAAAGATTTTATTTAATTTTAGTGTAAACATTTCACCAAATAAGCAATATTATTAGGTACAGGGTGAAAATATTAAAAATATAAATAAAAACTGTGAATATCATTTAATTAAAGTATTTTGAAAAATATTTAACATTTCGTATTTTGCACATTCTCTATTAATTCATATTACTATTATCCTTATCGATATATTATTAATATGACAGAATATTCAGTTGAAATACAACATTTTTTGAATACGGATTCCGAGCCTGTTTCATATCTATCAGAAAATTATTACCCTTTATGTCTTCAAATTAGTGTGCTGGATAAGAAAACAATTATTAAAAGCAGGCTCGATGATCATTTAAAAATCTATCAAAGTGCTTTGGAGAAATATACTCAGGGCAACAAGCAATTTCATAAATTAATAAGTTCCGGCTATTTATCAGAAAATAGTTTAAAAACCATAAATAATAAGCAGGTATTCCCTATTTACAACTTACTTGATGACGAGGTTTACATAATCAGCAAATTGATTAACCATAAAATCAATTATAGGGCTAAGGATTACGATTTACAAAATCTGGAAACTGAATATAAAAAATATACACAAGAAATTACTGATATTTTTGATGACCATATTAAAAATCAATATATTGAAGAAGTAAAATATATATTTCTTCAGTCTATTGATAAGGAAAAGGAAAAAGAAAAATTAATTTTCAATATATCTAATTACCTGATTCATTTTATTAATTGGAATAATTCGTTTTATGATTTTTACGAATCAACATTTGATTTATTTCCCAGCGCACTAAAAAATATTGAAAACTGCTTCTCACCGGAGCTTAGAAATAATATAAAAGCTTATATGGCTTATCATAATAACATTAATCCATTAAAGAGACATTTTGAAAAACGTGAACTGGGCAAGATATCAACCTTATCATTTGTTGATTGGCAAATTGATATAAAGGATATCATATTAAAACAATTATCAAAGTATTTTGGCAACAAAAAAGCAAACGAATATATAAATTGCCTGGATAAAATAATTATCAAAGCTATAAATGAAGATTAATTTTTTCAGGAGTTTATAGAATCAGCATACAAATCCCAATTATTTCCTACCAAAAATTTAAATTATATTTTTTCATTTCTTTATTTAATGATCTGGCATTTCCTGTTAACTTATTTAAAAAATCCCAGTAAGCTTTCCCATGATTCCTATGTATTGTATGCGCCAGCTCATGTAATATTATATAATCTATAAGATGTTGAGGTAATCTCATTAATTGCAGATTAAGGTTAATATTATTTGCTGATGAACAGCTTCCCCAGCGTGTTTTTGCATTTTTAATATTGATTTTATTGAATTTCAATCCATTTTTTTCTGCCAGTTCTTTAATCCTGGCAGGCAAATATTTTTTAGCTTCAATTCTCCATGCTTCAATAATTGCCTTTCTAATAGCTCCCTGAATTATCTCATTTTTGACATCAGCGAAGGATGGATAAAAAACATAAATTTGTTTATTTTTAATAATAACCTTAATAATACTTTTATCAAAGGGAATAATTCTTAATTTATGCTCTTTTGTGCAATATTCGATTTTGGAATCGAATGTTGTCGAAGCATTCTTAATATGTTGAATTTTATCCAGATTTTTCTTTATCCAATATTTTTTATCAAGCACAAATTTCTCTGCATTCATAAAACTCATACTTCCCGGCACAGTGACCCTGACTCCTGATAATGGGCTAATAGCAACGGTTAATCTTTTAGCCCTTGTATTTTTCACCATTTTAATTTCTCCAATCCCGTGCAAATTAAAAGTTTTATTCATATTAATTTTTCAATATTTTCTTTTATATCTTAAAAAGTATTATTTTATTCACATTTAATATTTATATTTCATCAGATAATAGATAATATTCTGGTTAATTCTTACAATTATGAGACAAATTAATAAATTTATAGTAATAGTAACTGCTTTATTATCATCAGTATTTTCCACTAGTTATCAACAGGAAAAGTGGACACTTGATAAATGTATAAATTATGCATTGGAAAACAACATTCAAATTAAGCAGCAGGAAATTGATACAAGAACCAGGAGCGCTTCCTTATGGCAATCAAAGCTTGATCTTTTACCCAGTATTAATGCGAATTTCAATCAAAATTATTCTCTTGGAAGAGCATTAGATCAGACTACATATACATTTACTGAAGATCAGACAATAATGTCAAACTATTTCTCGGTAAATTCATCCGTAACTCTGTTTAACGGACTGCAAAAAATTAATACAATAAATCAGAATAAATATAATTTGCTCGCAAGTCTGAAGGATCTGGAGAAATTTGAAAATGATATTACTTTGAATATCTGTGCTTCTTATTTACAGATACTCTTAAGTATAGAATTGCTTGATGCTGCTAATGGTCAATTGGCAGTAACAGAACAACAGGTTGAAAGAACAGGTAAGCTTGTTAAAGCCGGGAGTTTGCCACAGGGGAGCTTGCTTGAAATTCAGGCACAGGCTGCTGCGGAGGAATTACAGGTCGTAAATGCTCAAAATCAACTTGAACTCGCCTATTTAACTCTTATTCAACTTCTTGAATTAGATACAATATCTGATTTTGAAATAGATATACCTGAAATTTCTATAATTCCTGAAGATGTATTTAATATAAGTATTCAAAATATTTTTTATACGGCTCAATCGGCATTGCCTCAAATTAAGAGTGCAGAGTATAAACTCAGAAGTGCAGAACATTCTCTGAATATAGCTAAAGGATATAGAAGTCCGAATCTTTCATTGTCAGGAACATATTCATCCGGTTATTCTGATTCGCGGCAAAAAAAAACTGATCAGGAAACTGTGACTATCCCGATAGGTGAAACAGTTAGCGGAGAGGTGGTACAGTCAACAACCCAAATCCCGGTATTTGGCACATATGCTTTTAGTGATCAATTCAGGGATAATGCGAGTACAGGTATTTCATTAGTTGTGAGCGTCCCGATTTTAAATGGATGGCAGGCAAATAATTATGTAAGTAATGCCAAATTGAATATTCTGAACTCTAAATACCAGCTTGAATATTCAAAAAACATGCTTTTTAAAGAAATTCAGCAGGCGTATGCAGATGCAAAAGCTTCATTAAAAAGATATAAAGCATCAGAAAAAGCACTAGTTGCAATGGAAGAGTCATTTAAGTATACAAAACAGCGATTTGAAGTAGGACTAGTTAATATCGTTGATTATAATTCAGCAAAAAACCAGTTAAGAAATACAAAATCAGAGCTTATACAATCAAAATTTGATTATATCTTTAAAACAAAAATTCTTGATTTCTATCAGGGGAAGCCATTAAATTTAGGTAATTAACATCTAATTAATATTAAAATGAATTCAAAAAAAATCTTAAAATATTTATTAATTGCTGCTGTAATATTAATAATATTCGCCATTATAGGTAAAAAGGCCGGCTGGTTTGGAAAAACAACTGTTTATGATGTAGCTACTGAAAAAGTCAAAAAGCGTAATATTACGGAATTTATAACTGCAAACGGGAAAGTTCAACCTGAAATAGAAGTAAAGATTACACCAGATGTATCGGGGGAAATTGTTGAATTATATGTTAAAGACGGTGACATAGTTAATAAAGGACAGTTGTTGCTTAAAATAAATCCTGATATGCATATCTCAAGCAGGGATAGAGCTGCAGCTTCGGTTAATGCTGCCCGAGCCAATCTTGCTAATTCAAAAGCCCGGCTGGAACAGGTAAAGGCACAATTTAAGCAGGCTGGTCTTTCTTTTGAGCGTAATAAAAAACTATGGCAGGAAGGGGCAATATCAGAAGCCGACTGGGAATCAGCAACCTCAAATTTTGAAATTGCAAAGGCTGATGTAGCTGCAGCCGAACAAAGTGTACTTGCTTCACAGTATACAGTGAAAAGCGCTGAGGCATCTCTTAAAGAAGCTAATGAAAATCTTATTAAAACATCTATTTATGCTCCTATGAGTGGTATAATTTCAAGATTAATCATTGAAAAAGGGGAGCGGGTAGTAGGAACATCAATGATGTCAGGAACAGAAATGCTTAGAATTGCTGATTTTAGTAAAATGGAAGTATTAGTTGAAGTGAATGAAAATGATATTGTCAGGTTAAATGAGAATGATACTGCAATTATTGAATTGGATGCCTATATGGATAAGAAATTTAAAGGTATTGTTACAGAAATTGCAAATTCAGCAAAAATTACAGGTATAGTAACAGACCAGGTAACAAATTTTGAGGTAAAAATCTTATTATTGAAAGAATCTTATAAGCACCTGACAGAAAAGGGAAGTATTCCATTTCGCCCCGGTATGTCCGCTTCAGCAGATATACAGACAGAACTTAAAGTTGATGTATTGTCTTTGCCGATACAAAGTGTTACCACACGTCTGGATACATCAGACATATCAGATACTACCGGCATTAAGCCAGAGAGTAAAGATCCTGATGAAGTTGTTTTTATATACGAGGGAAACAAGGTTAAACAAATCGAAGTTATTACCGGGATACAGGACAATAATTTTATTGAAATAGCTGAGGGACTTAAGGAAAATGATGAAGTTGTTGTTGCTCCTTACAATATTATTGCAAAGAAACTTAAGGATGGAACATTAGTGAATAAGGTCAACCAGAAGGATCTTTATAAAAAGAAAAAATAATTCATAATAAATAATCGTGTATTTCTCACTTTATGGGCTTAATACTAAATATTGAAACAGCAACCAATGCATGTTCAGTTGCACTGGCTCATAATGGAAATATAACTACCCTGAAAGAAAGCCTGGAAGAAAAATCACATTCGGCATTATTAAGTGTATTTATTGAAGAAATTCTAAGTATAAATAAACTATCTGTCTCCCGGCTGGATGCTATTGCAATAAGTAAAGGTCCCGGCTCATATACAGGTCTGCGAATTGGAGTATCAACGGCCAAAGGTTTATGCTATGGAGGCAATGTACCGTTAATTTCGGTTAGTACGCTACAAGCTATGGCATCAGGTATTTTAACTCATGAAAGCATAAATAACATGAATCTGAAATCATTAAAAGAGACACTTTTCTGCCCTATGATAGATGCAAGAAGAATGGAAGTTTTTACAGGTATATACGACTATTCAAATAAAACAATTGAAGATATACAGGCAAAAATAATCGATCAATCCTCTTTTGATAAATACCTGTCAGCGAAAAAGGTTGTTTTATTCGGAACCGGTGCACATAAGTGCAAACAAATACTAAAAAACAAAAACTTGATTATTATTGATAAGTTCAATACCTCCGCTAAATATATGGTTGATTTAGCTGAAAATGCATATAAAAAGGAAATATTTGAAAATGTAGCATACTTTGAACCATTCTACTTAAAAGATTTTATCGCAACAGTTCCGAAAAGAAAACTCAAACTTTAATAAAATCTACTTAAAAATAGGCCATAATATACATATAAAATTAACTTTTTATCGTTAAATTTAAATATATAAGATTTTTATGATATATATTATCTCTGGCATATTAATTTTCATAACAACTTTGAATATAAATGGTCAGTTTAAGATGACTCCCAAAAAAACCAAACCATTTAGATCGGGAGAATCATTAAGATATTCTTTAAAATACGGTCCCATTCATGGTGGAGATGCAATTATAGAATTGAAGCTTGTAAAGTATGAAAACAAAACAGCCTATCATTCAAAATTATTAGCAAAATCTGTAGGTATAACTGATAAGCTTTTTAGAGTAAGAGATTCTTATGAAAGTTATTTTGATCCTAAAAACTATAGTCCTTATAAGGCTATCAGAAATATTCGGGAAGGTAATTATACATTCTACAATGAGGTTTCTTTTCATCTGGAAGATAGTGTATTATACAGCCAGATATCAGATTCTGTATTTAAAGTACCCCCCGGCATTCTTGATATGGTTTCTACATTATACTTTATCAGAGGAATAGATTATAAGGAACTGGAAATTGGTGATTCATTGAATATAATAACTTTTTTTAGCGATGAAATATTTCCCTTTCCAATCCGGTATAAAGGAAAAGAGATAATAAAAACCAAATTAGGAAAATTCCGGTGTTTAGTTTTCGTACCTGTAGTTGAGACTGGCAGGATATTTGAGTCGGAAGACGATATGACAATTTGGATCTCAGATGATAAAAATCTTATACCTATTCGCGTAAAATTTGATCTTTTAGTTGGTTCAATTAAATGCGACCTATCAGAATATTCATGTTTAAAATATGATTTCAAGCCTCTCGAATAAGATTAACTTACCTGATATTTCTGACTTATAATCAGTATTAAAATAGAATTTAAGTCCCAATATTTAGCAAATTTCTGTTATCTTTAACTTTTTGTATTGAGTGATAGATATTTAATCCTTTTACTTTATTTTTGTATACAAGATATTTTTAACTTTTATATGGCAACAACAGCAGATTTCAGAAATGGATTATGTATTGAATTCAATAATGATTTATATACAATAGTACAATTTCAACATGTTAAACCGGGCAAAGGCCCGGCTTTCGTCCGAACAAAACTTAAGAACCTGACTACAGGTAAAGTTATTGACAATACTTTTACGGCTGGTGTAAAAGTAGATACTGCAAGGGTTGAAAGACGGCCTTATCAATTTTTATATAGTGATGATATGGGTTACCATTTTATGCATAGTGAAACATTTGAGCAGGTTAACATAGGGGAAAATTTTATTGAATCACCGGAACTTTTAAAGGAAGGTCAGGAAGTAGAAATCATATATCATGCTGACACAGAGACCCCGATTTCATGCGAATTGCCCCCCTTCGTAATACTTGAAATTACATATTCCGAACCGGGAATTAAAGGGGATACCGCTTCAAGTGCTTCAACCAAGCCAGCTACAATCGAGACTGGCGCAAAAATTAATGTTCCATTATTTGTCGATACAGGGGATAAAATAAAAATCGATACTCGATCAAAATCTTATGTTGAGAGAATAAAAGAATAGATAGTATTTAAAAATATAGTTTGTGAATAAAATACATAAATCTTCTATAAAAAGGCTGCAGCTTACAACTTTTAAACTAAGGTCATTGCTCAATATTACGCAGGCTATAAATGAAAACCTTACTCAAAAACAACTCCTGGAAAAATATGAAGAGCTCTTAACCAAAGATCTAAATATCGGGAAAGTACTGGTTTTTAAGTACGCGGATTCGTGGAGATGCATTTTAAAGTCAGGAGAAGTTGGTGCATCCTATGAGAATATAAATGTGAAAAAAGACTTAATTCCTATTAATGAGATTTCATTTATAACATCTTCATCAAATATACCTCTTAATGATTTTGATATAGTTATTCCCGTAATTAATAAAGGTGCTCCTATGGCATTTGTGATAATAGGTGATATAAAAGAAGGTGAAGGCGTTAGTCCTACTATTAAGCATCTGAATTTTATTCAAACTCTTTCTAATATTATTATTGTAGCAATAGAAAACATAAGACTCTTTAAAGAAAGTTTAAAACAGGAGGCTTTGAGAAAAGAGCTTGAGCTGGCATCAAAAATGCAGAATTTGTTAATCCCTAACCTGGACAATCTTCCTAGAAATAGTAAAATTCATGTCACTGCATTTTATCATCCACATTTTGAAGTTGGTGGTGATTATTACGATTATCTGGAACTTAGCAAGGATGAGTTTGGCTTTTGCATTTCTGACGTTTCGGGTAAAGGTATGTCGGCAGCATTATTAATGTCCAATTTTCAGGCTAATTTAAGGGCGCTTTTTACACATGAAATATCACTGGCCGCTTTAGTTGAAAAGTTGAATGAAAGAGTAATGCACGCAGCTGATGGAGAAAAATTCATTACACTTTTCATTGGTAAATTTAATTATAAAACCAGGGAGTTGGAATATATTAACGCCGGGCATAATCCTCCGATATTATATCAAAAGAAGAAAAAAGACTTATTAATGCTAAATAAGGGCTGTGTCGGGATTGGTATGCTTGATGAAATACCTATGATTAGAAAAGGCTCAATTACCATAGAAGAAAATACAAAAATCTTATGTTATACAGACGGATTAATAGAGCTCTTAGATGGTAAAGGAATATCTTATGCAACAAAAGAAATTGAAGAATGCCTTTCAAATAATGATGGGATTAAGAATAATATTGACAACATAATAATAAAGCAAGGAATAACGGAAGATAGCACTTCCATTTTTGACGACATATCAATACTTGGAATAGAAATCTTCTAAATTATTCTGTTGGTTATTCATTCTTCTTTTTGTGAGAAATATCAATAGCCACTAACATTGCTGCAAAACCCCAGAATAAAGCAGATGCTTTATCAGTATCCAAAAAGTTATTCAATACTCCATGGGTATAATAGGTTATTAATCCTAATAATAATGACAGGATAAGAATTCTTAACGCCTTTGTATTCACTTTTTTATAAACCCTGAAACCTGTAATTAATGTAACTACTATAATAGCTATAAAACTTATCGAACCTAATAATCCTGACTCTGATAACGGCCCCAGATATTCACTGTGAGCATTGCCTTTGTCTCCCTCCTCAGTACTAATAGGCGTTTTTTCAAAGCTTATCTGATATGGAGCATATTTAAAAGTATATGTACCCGGCCCCCATCCAAAAACCGGCCTTTCCTTAAACATCCTGAATGCACAATTCCATCTGTTAAGTCTTTCTACATTTGAATAATCATTACTAATATTTGATATGGATTGAACATGTTCAGAAAGACTTGCAGAAGAATCCGTTGTATTCTTACCCATGCTAAAAACAATCTCTGTAATATTAATCACTACAATAATAAAAATATATATGCCTATGATAGATAATACCCATAGCCTGATTCTTAAAATCGTTACAATAAATATTACTATGGCAAATATTAAGCTTAGCCATGCAGCTCTGGAATATGAAAGAGTGAGTGCAATAATACAGATTACAAGAAAACCAAATGAAAAGGTCCTTTCCATGCCCTTGTTATTCTTATCAACAACAAATCCTGTTAATACCGGCACAATCATTGCGAGAATAGCTCCATACGATGTATGATCATTAAAAAAAGGACTCATAACATAATGCGATGCCTGCAGGTCAAATAATCCAATAGATACATGCCTGAATATTGTATAGAAAATCACGAAAATTAAAGGCAATATATAAGCCCATAAATATTTTTTTGAAAAAGAATAATTTTTTGAAAATTCAGCTGTGATAAAATAAAATGCTACCACAAACCATAAACGCGATAAAAAGAATTTAAGAGAGACTATAGTCATAGAACTTGTAAATGCAGTAATCAGAATCCATAATAAATTAATATATATTGCTATGGATACCGGGTGTATCAGGATCCTTTTATCTATAACCTCAGACCTGATGATTTTAACGAAAAATAAGAAGAATGCAACTATAATAAGTATTTCCGAAGGCAAATATAAGTTCACACTCAAATTATCAAAAAATTCATACAAAGGGACGGAAAGAGGCACTAAAAAAATAATCAGCAAAAGAAAATTGTCAAATCTTACAAATGCAACAAATAATGCAAGTAATAAAAGAGATACAAATATTAAGTAGGGTATTTGTATATATACGAAAATCCCATTAATTAAAATAAATAATAATGCGCTGAAAAAAACGATATGTTTTGTAAGAAACCTGTACAACGTACCTAGCTTTTAACTGTATTTTTTCTTGTAATATCCACAATTAACAACATTAAATATGTAAATAGGAATGTAGCTAATCCGGAAACAAGAACAATAATAATCCTTTTGGGAGAAGATTTTCTTTCTGCCGGATATGCATAATCAACAACATACTTATAAGGCATAATTTGTTTTGATTCAGCTTTTGCTTCAATATGTTTTGAATTCAGTCCACTTAACAATGATTTATAGTAATTATTCTTATCCCTTACTGAAACATATGCGGATCCATATTTACCCAGTTTTTCCAATTGTTTTTCAATCCTCCTTGCCCCTTCCATGTTGCCATCCTTTAATGCATACCCGTATGTTTCAATTAACCTTTCTGACTGTGCTTCATAGTGATTAATGCCTAATTTATTTAGAACAGTTAATGAATCTTCACATTCTTTTATCCTTCCATGCATATCTGCAATTTGCGCTTCCACCATCTGGAGACCAATTATAGCTCTTTCTCTACGTATGTCAGAATAAACGGTATCAACAAGGCTAGCTATACTATTAGCAATATTTGCTGCAATTTCAGTATCTTT
>Ga0114922_10004677_pt1 | contig 12685 bp, 10 predicted proteins | sample AartaG_FD_100975 | JGI IMG/M metagenome (GOLD analysis project Ga0114922, IMG submission 100975) | Deep subsurface microbial communities from Aarhus Bay to uncover new lineages of life (NeLLi) - Aarhus_00045 metaG | ecosystem: Environmental > Aquatic > Marine > Oceanic > Sediment | place... | reverse complement strand
TGATTACCATCTTAAATCCGAAGCGGGCCGCTGGGACCACAGCACCGAAAGCTGGGTGACAGATGCCAACACAAGCTCCTGCATTGATGCAGGTGACCCCAACTCTGATTGGACAGCGGAATTATGGTCCCACGGCAAACATATAAATATGGGTGCTTATGGCGGCACACCGCAGGCAAGTATGTCCTTGTCAGATGCCGGCAATATTGCTGATTTGAATAACGATGATTCCGTGGATTACGCCGACGTGAAGCTATTCACAGACGAATGGCTTTTCGAGGGGGTCTTATTGTCCGAAGACCTGGACAGGAGCGGATTTGTTGACTTCAAGGATTATGCCACCTTTGCCAAGAACTGGCTTTGGGAACAATAGCGCTAAAATTAGGATACAAAAATCTGTGCGGCTGAGGCTATATACCTGTGTGAATCTTTTGGCCGTGTCGTTTGTGTACTGCCTTTTGCAGGCTGCTTAAGAGGTAGTTTTTCACCACTGTATCCCAGCTCATATTCTTTGCCAGCGCGTAGCCGGCTTGAATCATACTTTCGATTTCAGATTCGTTTTGGGGCAGACGCTGAATTATTTGCCTTGCTACGCTTTCGCTGACGCTTGCCTCTATCTTGTCGCGAACCGACCGCTCAATCTGCAGCATATCCTCGATATCGCCGAACCTGCGGTTTTTCAGCTCGGTATAGTCGGCAATAATAACATTCCTGACGTCCTGGCCATTGGTTACGTCCCGCAGGAAGCCCGCACACCCGCAAACGTTGCTTATCACGCATATTCCGCCGAAACTCAGCGGTTCAAGCTGGGAAATACCAAATGGCTCGTAAATACTCTGGCCGAATTCGACGTCGCTTCCTTTGCGAATGTCCATAAACTCCATATCCTTCGGCATTCTCGCGCCGCAGCTTTTCGGCTCAAATCCAAACTGGTTGATGAAAATGACTTTTACGTTGCGACTTTTCGCGTTGAATTCCTGAATTGCCGAATAGAAGGCTGCCTCGCCGCCCGAAAGGTCGGGCCAGCCTTCGCGATGGGCCACAGGCCAGTTATACGCCGATTCCATATTGTAGATGTCCCGGCTGCGACGCCGTGAAACTTCCGTCGACAGCAGGAACAATACCGCTGTTTTGCCCTGTGTCCTGAACTCTTTTTCCATCTTTTCAAGCACCCGCAAATCGCGCCAGAGGCCTTTGCTTATTATCAACCTTGTCACGTGAGTGAATACGAAATCGGGTCTGTAACCCAACAGGTTTTCGCAATACAATTGTAGTTTTTGTTTTGATTGCAGTTTATCGGCAACGCTGATTCGATATGCAGGTATCCCGTTGTAGACTACATCGATATTGGCTGTTTGAAATTCCGGTGCCAGAAACCGCAGTTCGCTGACCACGTAATCCCCTACCGCGTATATGCCGTCGCAATATCTTGAAGCTTCGACAATCGCGTGCTTGAAGAATGAACTTTGGTCGCCGAACACGTCGCCGACATAGAGCTTGTTTTCATCCGCACGCTTGATAGCGTTATAGAACATTGTGTCGTGTCCGGGATGTTTTTCCACGATGCGCCGCATCGTGGCCACTTCATGGGCGTAGAAAGCGGTTTTGAAATCGCAGGTTGGGTCGAGAATAGCCGCCAAGGCAGTCGGCATTCCCATAAATTCATGAGAAATGATGACTGTCGAATCTTTAGCTGCGCCGATTGCCTTCAGGGCTGCGATTGCGGCCGGTGCCAGACGTACGTATTGCTCGCACTCCCACAGACGTTCATATAAATCACTGCGGATGCCAAACTCTTCAAACAAGCGCTTTTTGAGTTCATTGATCGGCCCGTCGTGAGTATGGGTTACGTCGATTAAAATCACCTCCGGCGAGCTTTTTGTTCCCGTCTGCTTGTCGACGTGCGTTCGCCTGCCGTACACTATACCAACGTTGTAGTAGTTTTCGATTTCTCGAAAGGCCGCGGCATACCCGTTACTTACAAAACCATCGATAGACGAGTACAGCACCTCGCCATTTTCGCCGATTCGGTCTGACATCGTTCCTTCGGTGGTAAACAGGGGACCGATAAGGATTGAGCGGTCAACCGCCTGGAGATAGGAATTACAGGTGAAAAGGCCGTGCAGAACGGCACCTATACCCCCGATTTTCCCTGTTACCTCGTGGGTAACGTGCACTGCTGTTATTTGGTCAGCCATAATAAATTTCCTTCCAAGTTGCGGTGTGGAGCCCAATCAAAATGGTTTCATCGTCTCTATGTAAAATATAGGAAACAAACTCACGGCGGCCAAATTGGGGAGCTTTCTGTTCGGCGTTATTTTTATAGACCGAAAGAAACGCTGTAGATTTGCAATTTGAGGATGTTTTTTAGGACGTTTGAACCAGTGCTGTGATTTTTCTGCCTATACTTAGCTCATGCGCGCGCGCAGGTCCCTTATCAGACCTGAAAGCACCTGCGGAGGGACATCGGCAAGCTCCGGCTCGGGTATCTCGCTAAGCGCTATTTTGTCGAGAACGCCTATTGCTAACTGACCACACAGGACTATCTTAGCTGCGGTTAGCTGAGCCCCGTCAAGCTCCCCATCCACCATCTGACGAAGATAGGTAATTATGTTTTTTGTCAGCTCCTCTTCGTTTATTTCAAATGCGGACAAAGTCGCGCCGCCCGAACCATCCGGAGTCTCTCTTTCAAGTAATATATCCTGTGTTAGCTGGTATGTTTCAGCCATCAGCTCTTTTCGTTTCGCTTCGGCCTCCTGGTCAACCGGTGCGAGTTCAATGGCTTCATCAGAATCCGGGCCCGGCACATATAGGTCGTTGTGACACCTTGGACACTTGCGCCATTTGCCGCCCGCATTGTCTGGCGCCTTTACTTTTTTGCCGCAGTGCTCGCAATGAAATACTATGGTCATTTTTGCACCTCTTGAATCCTGACCTGGTCGGCTGACCGCTTCCCGGCAAAGCATCAGCCAAAGTTAGTTATTTATCTGCTTTGTATTCTGCGGTTACCTCTGTAGTTATTCCGCCGCGCGGGCTAAAACGCGACGTAACTTTCATCCAGCGCGGCTTACACGCACACGACAGGTCCTCCAGTATATCGTTGGTCAACGCCTCGTAGAAGATACCTTTGTCGCGATAGCTCTGCATATAGAACTTCAGGCTCTTTAGCTCAATGCAAACTCTGTCGGGACAATATTCGATGACAATCTCTCCGAAGTCGGGCTGGCCCGTTCGAGGACAAACACTTGTAAATTCCGGGCACCTGATTGTAACAACATAGTCCCGCTCAGGACGAGGATTGTCGAACAGCTCTAATTTTGGCTTTTCACTCATTCTGTTGAACCTCGCCGAAATTCCGCTTAAACTAATATAACCGATATTGAGTATTTTGACAAGGCTCAGTAAAAATGTTGCAGAAAAATAACAAAGCGGTTGTCCTGCTAAGTGGCGGCCTTGATTCAGCCACAACCTTGGCCATTGCCCGCAGCGAGGGGTTCCAGTGCTATGCCTTAACTTTCAGATATGGCCAGCGACACCACTATGAAGTCGAGGCTGCCAGGAAAATCGCTGCGTCCTTGGGCGTAATTGAGCATCGGATAATCGATATTGATTTGGCTGGCTTTGGCGGCTCGGCCCTGACCGACCCGAATATTGAAGTCCCGAAGGATAGCCCGGACCTGGCCGATCCCAAAAAAGTACCGCCAACCTACGTGCCTGCCCGCAATACGATATTCTTAAGCTATGCGCTTGCCTGGGCTGAGGTTCTTGGCGCCTTCGATATCTTTATCGGCGTAAACTCCACCGATTACAGCGGCTATCCCGACTGCCGGCCTCAATTCATAGCTGCCTTCGAAAACTTGGCCAATCTCGCCACCACAGCTGCCGTCGGGAGCAGGGGCCGGTATCGCATTAACAGCCCGATTATGAATATGACAAAGGCCCAGATTATTCTCACCGGCAAGAAACTCGGCGTCGATTATTCCTTGACCCATAGTTGTTACGACCCGGACGAATCCGGCAGAAGCTGCGGCCGCTGCGATTCCTGCAGGTTAAGGCTAAAAGGCTTCGCCGAAGCAGGCCTAAAAGACCCAATTAAGTATGTAGAATAATTTGTCATTCCCGCGAAAGCGGGAATCCATTTTTTAGAAACGAACAATGATAATAAACAAAATTTTCTATTCGTTGCAGGGCGAAGGCTTCTTAGCCGGTACCCCAAGCGCATTCATACGTCTGGCTGGCTGTCCGTTGCGCTGCAAATGGTGCGACACGAAATACGCCTGGGACCAGACAGCAGGGACCCATTACAGCATCGAAAGAATCCTTCACACCGTCCAAGAGTGGCCTTCCAACTTCATAGTAATAACCGGCGGCGAGCCGATGGTGAATTTGGAATTACCCAAATTGCTGCGCAAGCTAAGAGCCAGCAATAAACATCTGACAATCGAAACCGCCGGCATAGCATATATACCTGATTTGGCCTGCGATTTGATGAGTATCAGCCCGAAATTGAGCAACTCTACGCCTGCTGACCCGGCCCTCGCGGCAATTCACGAGGATTCAAGGCTGGATATAGCTGTTTTGCGGGAGCTTATTGATAACTATGATTACCAGCTAAAATTCGTGGTTGATTCAGCCGACGATTTGCCCGAAATCCAGCAGACGATTGAGGAGATAGGAAGCGTCGATTCGAAGAAGGTAATGCTGATGCCACAGGCTGTCACCAGGGACGAGCTTTTAGCCAAATTGCTGATGATGGCTGATTTATGCAAGAAAACCGGCTTCGCATTATGCCAGCGCCTTCATATCCTGCTCTGGAATAACCAAAAAGGTACGTAGAATTGTCCCAAAAAGCGTATAGGTGGCAATAGGCCTTCCCTATGTTCAGATAGGGAATACTATCACTGCTATCAGAAGAAAGGGAAAGACAAGCACTACTATGGATAAAATGGTCACGACTGTTGCTTTGGCAAAGACATCCGGCCAGGCAATTACGCCCATCACAAATGCCGCTATCTCGAGGATTAGAATAAGACCAGTGAGCCAAGGCGGCCAACCATGACGCGTCTCGCCAACAGTAACCTCCGCAAATTCCTCACCAGCAGGAGCAGTAGCCTTTTCACCGTTTGGGCCGACGACATACTTCGTTGGGGCCGGTATCGATACTGCAGGACGCCTAATCATCCCAAAATACCATACTGCTGGCAGAATAATGCCCGCCAACATGAAGTAAAAAGCAATCTTTCCCAGTCTGCGCTTTGATTTTGGGCTTTCTGCTGCTACCGGAGGAAGCTCAAAATCAGGTTTGGTGCTCTTCCGCATTGCGCTGCGCAACTCTTCATATTCGTCCTCGCTAATCTTTCCTTCATTGCGAAGCTGCAAAAGTTCCTCTTCCGACGATACATTTGATATGTTTTCCATTTTCTAATCTCCTGAAAGTTTTTCGATTCTTTCTTTAGCTTCGGCCACGCCAATTTCACCCGTTCGCAATTGCTCAAGAACCGCTTTTTTCTGAGCATCCATTTTTGTCAGTGCCTTGTAGTTGGCGATTAACCTGTCCAGTCTGGACCGTATCGCGGCGTATCCGAGTGAGCTTCTCTGCTCCAGAGTCTTGATACTGAATCCCGCCAAAAGATATTCCTCCAGGAACTTCTGGTCTTCAGGCGCCAGTTTGTCAAAGTGGGTCTGGCTGAAACTGCCTTCGACCTTGACGCCGCAGGTTGGGCAAGACATTGCCGCCGTCTGCATTGGCAGCCCACAGCAAGGACATGATGTCGAAAGCAACTTTCTCGCCATATTTTGAAATATTAGCACATTCAGTAGATAAGTCAAGAAAAATTTGGAAAAATTATGAAAAATCCTAATTTTTTTTAGGGATGGCCAATTTGCTCAAAATCGCCCTTTTCTTCCATTTCTGCAAGATTTGTCCTGTAAAAGGCGGCAGTAAGACACCACCGCCATCATTTTTGCTCATCTGTGAACTGCTAATTGACAATCAATGGTCAATAATCAATAATCAATGGCCATTGGCTCGCCCGGGTGGCGGAATAGGCAGACGCGCTAGCTTGAGGGGCTAGTGAGCTTCGGCTCGTGCTGGTTCGACTCCAGTCCCGGGCAATGATCGTTTTGGGGCTCTCTGGCGGTATTTGGTATTTTGTATGTTTCTCCATCGCCGCCTTTGGCTAAGCCCCGGAAAAATTTCTTTCCTATTTGCGATATTTCTTCTTGACCCTGCCAACGGCCCGGCTATAATCCTAAAGCTTTCTCATTTTAGCCCCTGTCTTCTCCTCTCCTCCTCCTCCTCCGCTAAGCAGGGGCTATTTTTGTCAATGCTCTGGATTCTGCCAGCTCATTAGTTATCATTGCCGGATAGAAACTGAGCAGCGGCTCCAATGTAATTTTTCGGGAGATTTCGGATAATGTTATCTGATGCCAAGATAAAGGATGCACTCAAAAAAGCCGGCTTTGCAGGAAGCGCTGTCAGCCCTGTTGGAGCCGGCCACTACAATGATTCCTACTACATAGATTCAGACAAAGGCAAGTTTGTCCTGAGAATCGCTCCGCCCGATAGTGTGCCGAAACTGTTTTATGAAATCGATATGATGAAATCCGAAGTCAACATCCACCGCGTTGTAAGGCAAAGCACTGACCTTCCTGTGCCGGAGATTGTCTATCACGATTTTTCCCGTGACATCATCGACGCCGACTTTCTCATAATGGAATTTCTTGAAGGCAGCCCAGGATACTTGGACGAAAAAGAGCTGGGCGGATATGTACGACAGCTTCACGCAATCAAATCAGACCAATGCGGATATCCCGAACGCAAAGCGCCAACCGGAAGAAGCTGGCACGATATCTTTCAAACGTATGTTGAACTGATTTTCAAAGACTGTCTTTCGTGCGGCATTATTGACAGCGATGACTACAAGCATTTCTTATCGATATACCAAAAGCACTCGGCCGTGGTCCCCGACGTCTCCGCGTCGCTTCTGCACCTTGACTTGTGGAGCCAGAACATTCTGACTGCAAATGGCCGGATAACCGGCATACTTGATTTCGACAGAGGCCTTTATGGTGACCCGGAGCTTGAATTTGCGGTGCTCGACACTTATGGATACAGCAGCCCAGAGTTTTTTGAAGGTTATGGAAAACCTCGTCCGGCTGATTCAAAAGCTCAAATTCGTCAGCGTCTGTATATCGTCTACGAACTGATAAAATACGCCTTCATCCGCACCGCGCGCAACAAAAGAAGGTCAGTCGGACGAAGCCACGTCACCCAGTGCAAAAGAATCCTGCAGGACATTGGGTAGCTGCACTTTGCTACCGACTACCCAACAATCCGGCACTGGAACTTATTTATTATCTTTGTTCCTAATCAGCCAGATTTCGGAGAGCTGCGAGCCGCGATGGCCTTCGCCGCAGTCCCAGACCAGTTCGAGTTTGCCTCCCGAAGTAGCTTCAACGGGTATGTCGAATTCGCGAATTGGAGGTTCGAAAGTATCCAGCAGACCGTGGATACGATAGATGTCGTTCGCAACAAGCCTTATCTTTTTGCCTCTTCTTCCAGTGTAGGCAACCCGTATTTTGTATTTTGCGGTCGGGTCGAGATTGTCATAGAACAGACGCAGCGGAGTCTCGTAGATGACGCAAGCCTGGTTCTTCCAGGCCAGTGGGAAGTCACGGTCATCGGATTTATCGACTGTGTAGTAAAATGCTATCCTCGGAGACCTGAGTGTCCCCGGGTCATCTTCCCAGGCGACATCGTTCACTATACGATGCATACTCGAATGCGAGCCCATGTTGTCATAGAATCCGCCGGGGCCGGGGTTCGTGCGGTTAATAACCTTGTCTATTGCGTTGAGTCTTTCTGTCTCGCTCGTAACATTGCGGATTTGCTTGAACTGCGCGAACAGCCAGGCAGCGTTGTTCAAGGGCTCATCGATACCTTCCATGAACGCCCCACGTGTACGACGCTGTGCACCGTGCTTTCCGACGTACGTCTGTGAGCCGATATTTTTGAACAGCTCATCGGCCAGATAATCGCATTTTTTCTTATAATCAGCAGCTACGGGTCTCTTCTTTGCTCTTTGCAGGGTCCTCTCAGCCTTTTGAATTGCCTTCAAAGAGCCGGTCTCTGACGCTGACCTTAAGATGTCCATTGCTCTTGCTTCCAGTTCAGTTTCATAGATTAGCCGGCGTTTGATGTAGGCGTCGTAATAGGCCCGCATCAAGCCCATCTGGAATCGGTAGTTGTTTTTTACACGTTCCGAAACCTTCTTTTCGAGTGCCCGCCATTGCTGGAGAGTGACATCGACCTGAGCGTTCGCGGCAAGAGGCCCTTCCCAGTTTTTCTCCTGTGCCATGAAGCCCTGTGCTAGGCCATCGGCGAAGTCGGCGCTGATAAACAATCTGCAGTAATCGCGAAGCGTTTCCATCACAGACATTTCGGGGTCCCAGTCCTGGTCGCCCCAGATGAATTTATTGATGTCGTCGTTGATTCCTTCCGAGTAGGTCAGTGAGCCGCAAGCGAATTGGTCGAATCTGTTGTGTATTATCTTCATTGCCACGGGGCGAGGATTGAAGCATTCCCGGTGCAGCGTAATCGCGAGCGCCAGGCCCCAGTCTTTGACGGGATACTGACAGGCTACGTTGTGTGTGATGTCGGGGTATCGCCGAATCTTGATGTCCTTACGAACGATGGTTCTCATCTTCTCGATAGGAGTCTTTATCCACGGAGCGAAAACAATGCCGCCGAGCCAATCGGGCTTTTTGTTGACATACTTGTAGAAGGTCGACAGCCATTCCCGTGTAGGGTCCATCGCCTGGGGTGAGACCCATATCTTCGCGTTCGGATGATACTTATGCAGCAGCGGAGCTACCCTGTCCATCCAGGGGAAGAACTGATCGGGATGGAGATGTCCGGGGTCTCCGCCGGGGACCAGTATATGGTCGATGCGTTTTAGCTTCTTGAAAATCTCTTCGCGTTCGGCCAACTCCCTGATTATATTCTTTTCATCAACGAAATCTTCCGTATCTCCCATATTGGGGTACCATATCCAGACGTCCATACCATAGGAGTCGATGATCTCCGAAAGACGTGCCATCATCACGAGCGGCTTTATTTTCATATGTTCGTTTGTTAAGTCCTTTTTGTTGGGATATCTGTCATCGGTTCGTGGTGGGATTATCTCGATGGCGTTGGTGCCGAACAATGCGAGATCTCGTATGTACTGGTCATACTGCTGGGGCGACCACGCATCGTACGCGTTGGTCTTCGGACGATAACCCATCTGGTGGCCGCGAAGTGGATACTTGGGAGCTGTTGTAATATTGAGACCATCGGGCACCAAGATAGATTTGTGCGTAAGATGCATCTTGCGCAGCAGGCGTCCGATGCCGTAAAGGACACCGCGGCTGTCTCCTCCGATAATGATAACTGCCTTCCGAGGTTTGCTATTGGCAAGCAGGCCAAATCCTTCTTTACCCGGGATTCTTATTTTTGCGTCAGATAAGAAAGGACCGGCGAACTTCTTGATTTGCGATTGCAGGCCTACAGCGATAACGGGTTGGTCGGTGCCGGGCCAACGATTAGTCTTTGGCAACTGAATTCCCGTTCTTTTCTGAATTTCTTCCTGCAAGACAGTAACCGCCTTTTGTTCAAGCTTCCCGAGTTTCGGTGGAGTGACAATTACGCAATCGGAAAAGTCCAACATTTTCTCTGCTGCGATAGTTTGTGATTGGAGGGCAAAAAGAAAACAGGCAATTACCACGAACACTCTATGAGTTACTTTGCGGTGCGTGTGTTGAGTCATCTTTAATCTCCTTTCGGTCACTTGACGTTGGTATGTTACTGTTCTACCCTGGCGAAGGTGATGAGTTCAAAGGGACGCTGGTTGGCAAAGTAAATCGCCATTGTATCAATATTTTTGGGCTGATAACCCGGAACCACAACAACATGATAGCTGCCCTCGCCGTACAGGCTTTCCATCTTCTCTTTATTGGATGCATGCGGTGATTTGTCCTTATCGACGTAAGTGTGTTTTTCGTTGTTAAGGGTAACAGAAAAAGCCACGGTGTCTTGAGCAATCCGCTCAAGTGTTATGACCATAGGAGAAAACTCACCTACCGGAACGCCGTGTCCGTTGAAGTATTTCGGAAAGCCCCAGCAGCCTCCCCAGTCAACAGGCGAATGGCAGTTGTCTCCGTTCGGGTTTACTCTTATCGCCCATTTATCCGCCCTCTGATTGGTTGGGACGTGAGGTGACAATCTGGCCTGGTAGCCTTTATATCCGCAGAAGATCTTTTCATTTCGGCTGTACTGTTTGTCCATTGATAAGGGATTTCCGCTCGAATCCAGAAGAGCGACCCTCAAGTCACCTGAGCCGTACCTTTCACAAATATTCTCAACATAGGAACCTTTGTCCTGCCCTTCTCCTTTGTAAAGCCACGCATATTCGGCCACATCGCCCACTTCGCCGACGCTTTTTTGCGGCAGTTGTGCCAGCAGCAGGTCACCATAAGTGCAAACCCACTCCAACTGTCCTGCATCGTTGACCGAAAGTGCATTTCTGCCTTTGATTTTGGTGTGCTTATCATAAGTGCACATCCATATACCGCCGTCAAACTCGATGCCCGGTTCATTGTCAGTAATTCCAAATGCCGTGATGTTTTTCTTGCCGATAACACAATTTTTGGGATTTACAAGCTGAATCAGAACAGTCTCATCTATTGAGTTCTCACCGTCAGCATCCTCCAGTACAATGATTTTGAAATCTTTCGATATTTCGCCGGGCTTGAACGTTATTCGACCATTCTTGAGTTTATAATCCTTGCCGTTATCCGCTGTGCCGCCGATAAGCTCGTATCGTATAGTAACCGGCTCAGTGCATTTATGTGAAAGTTCCAGCTTCACCCTGCCGGAACCGGCAGTCTCCGCCACGCTGTACTTCTGGTCGGCAAACTGAACTATCGGATATTTACCTCTTATAGTGTAGAGGAAACTGCTGTCGGCACCGAGGGTGACATTTCCGCCGAAAGGATTGAGCAATGCCAGTTTAATTGTCTTGTCGGCTTCAAACTTTTTGTTAGGGATGAAGTCCAGCTCTAAGGTCTTACTGGTCTGGCCTTCTTCGAAAGTCAGGGTCTGGTTCCTGAATAAATAATCAGTTCCCTGAATGGCTGTGCCGCCGGCAACCACACACTCGACGGTATAATCCCAGTCGGGCTGGGCGTTTTTGAGCCTCACTTTAACATCAATAGCGGGATTGGAAGCCTTCTCAGAGTAGCTCCAGCCCGCAAACTCGATTTTTGGCTGAGCGGTTCTTATTAGAAGATTATCGAAAACCGCTTGTCCGCCTATTGCCGAGAGAAAAAAACCAAGGGGGGATTTTTTCCATGCGAACTGGTGCTCTCTAACCACCTGCTCCTTCCCGAAATACACACTTATTAAAGCGTTGCTGCCCTTCTCGAAATCTGTCGTATCAATCTCGATGCGGACGGTCCGGCCGATTTTGTAATCGCCGGCAATTTCAAAGCTTTGGCCGTTTATATAAAGCTTGTCGGCCTCGGTTCTGTTATCGGCCTGCACAACAACGGCTACACCCTGCTTTTTATAATCTGCCGAAGCGATACATATCCCGGCTGCGGAGCCCCTAATCTCCAGGATATCCACCTCGACCACAAAACCCCCTGCCGCTTTGATCTCTTGTAACCTTTGGGCTCTTGAGAAAGCTACATCAAGTTTAGGTGCTCGGTCACCCGGGACTACGAATTGTCCTCTGCGTGCATAATCGTCCCACCAGCGGGCCGGCGCCCAGCTTCCGGTCTGCTCGCCGCTGAAATCATCAAACAAATCCGCCGAAGTGGACGTCCCCATAGCAAATACGAGAAACACACAAACAAAAAGTACCACCATTCTCAACATCCTGCTTTTCCTTTCCTTACCGGCAACCGAAACGCCCCATATACACTGTTTATCAACCCCGCCTCATCGGGACCGAGCTTCCGAACTTGCCAATATACAGAATTTCTTTTGAAATTGCAATTATCAGCAGTCTCACCTGCAACTTCTGCCGGCATAGCTGCGTCAGGCGCGTTCCGTCGTCATTTTACCGATGTAAGCTGTACACTGCCCCGTTATCTTGTTACCTGCTTTCCCTGGTCGTATCGTAGAAGCGTACAACCTGCTGTTTCACGGTGCCATCCGGCAGTACGTCGCAGATAACATAGTGATGTACATTGCCCTTGGGGCCATACCGGTTATGCAAGCCTGCGCCGGCGCCGCCGCTGAGGGTGTAGTTGACCCCGGCGAGCTTCGCAGTCGAATAGGCGTGGATATGCCCCAGATATACCTCGGCGACATTGTGTTTGGTCATCAGGTCAGTAAAGATCTTTGACTCATCATCGTCCCACGCGTGATAGGCCCATTTCTGGATGGTCGCGGGAGGCTTGTGCATAGTCACATACCTGCGATATCCTTTTGGCGTCTCCGCAAGAGTCTTGTCGAGCCACTTAAGAGTCTTTTCAGGGGAGCTTGCGTCAGAGGCATTATCGAAAAAGACATATCTGGCTTTGCCATAATCGAAATAATAGTTCAGGGACTTCTTCCCGCCAAACAGATACCGGAACTCGCGTGCCATATCATCGTCGCCGGTTTCGTGATTACCAATCGCGACAAAAAACGGAATCT
>Ga0114922_10004676_pt1 | contig 12685 bp, 9 predicted proteins | sample AartaG_FD_100975 | JGI IMG/M metagenome (GOLD analysis project Ga0114922, IMG submission 100975) | Deep subsurface microbial communities from Aarhus Bay to uncover new lineages of life (NeLLi) - Aarhus_00045 metaG | ecosystem: Environmental > Aquatic > Marine > Oceanic > Sediment | place: Aarhus... | reverse complement strand
TTACCCTGGCCCCCGCCTTGCCGTGGAAGTCGAGCATAACCTCCTGCTTTGTGGCCGCGGTGTGGATATTCATCATGCCGAATCCGCCGACGCCGCAACTGCGCGGCGTCACGACCATCTGCACAAACGCCGCTGCTACCGCGGCATCAACCGCATTTCCGCCCTCTGCCAGCACCTTTACGCCGGCATCGACTGCCAGCGGCTGCGGAGCGGTAATCATGCCTTTCATAGTGTCTCCTCCCGGGTGTTTCCATCAGCCAATATTGTTAAGGAATGCCGGCTTAGTGTCCAGACCGAGCCAGGGAGCGGCTTCCTTGAGCAGCGGAAGATAGTTGCCAACGCGGCCGCTGCAGTGGTGATCAAATGGATAATCCATGATGAATCGCCAGGCCATTTCCGGATCGGCCATTTGTGTGTAGAAATAAGTGCCGATGGTTGGCGTCCCTTCGCATATCTCGCCGTTCAATGCTGATAGTTGCAGCCTGCCGTCTTCATTGGGACGGATCTGAGCGAAGGTGACGGGATCTCCCAGGTTGCCCCAGGCTCCGGTAACCAGTCCGGCGGCAGGAACCTTGAGTATCCAGCCCTCTACTACTCTTGCCCCGCAGTCGGAGCATTCACGCATACCCGCAGCAGAGAACGGCCCACAGTGCCACCACAGCGGCTTGCCATCGTCCCACCGGGTCAGATCAGCAAAGACATTGAGGTCTTTCTCCTCGCCTATGCCCATCCCATGAAGCAGCGCCGAAGCGATGACACCAGGCTTATCGGTCTCGCACGGAGCCATGACGCCCATAGAATACAGAATCCCATTTAGCGGGCAGATCAACATGCCCAGACCCCTGAGCAGTTCCTCCCAGCATCGGATGGTGACGCAGTTGGACTGCTTTTCTTTCAACTGCTCCACAATCCATCCTAAAGCCAGGGTTAGCTTTGCGGACAGGTCCGGGAATTTCCCTTCAACGCCGGAGAAATCAAGTGTCTTTGAGAGTTCGCCATGCAGGCTGCTGAACCAATCCGGCGGATTCTCCAGACTTTCCTGTACGGCATTGATCAGGTTCCAGATGTCTATGCTCTCAGACCGGAAGCCGAATCTTTTGCGAAGGTCGTCCGGGTCTGCTTCTATGGCATAGAAAGTGGGTTCAGCCGCGCCAAGCTGCAACAGGCGGATGTTGCGTACAGTGCGAACGCCAGAGCAAACCCGAATAAAGCTGTCCCAGGCAGCGCTGAGCCTCTCGCTCCCAATGTCGCAGAAGGGAAAATATCCGGGATTCTTGCCCATGGTCACTCTCATATGCTGGCGCATGGGGAGAATACCGCACTCGTTGTCACTCAGACGTCTGCCATCGCTTTCGATGGGAGCATCCGGCCAGATGTAGGTATAAACAGGGATTCTGAGCGCCCTGTATACGTCCGCTGCCAGCCTGGCGGCAGATTCCTCGTCACCATAGTTTATGGGGATGATAATCAGGCCGTCGATCTTCTCTCCCAGGAAGTGGTTAACTGTGTCCTGGATCTGATCCAGCTCGCCTGCGTAGATAATCCCATCCGGGACGCCAACCGCCTCTGAAGTCATGATGCTGGCTCGCGCGTCTTTGCCCACCTGAGCCAGAAGCTCCGCAAAGCGACCCCGGCCAAACTCCTCCTGAAATACACGCCTCATAGTACCCACTACACCGATCTTGATTTTATCAGCCCGAACTCTCTCAACTCCTGCCATCAGTTCGCTTAGAACTGGGTATAATTCACCCATTCTCGACCCTTCCTTTCCATTGATCTTACATATTTGTGGCATCTATATACACTTTCCAGCTTGCTGTTCGCAACTTTCAATCATTATATCCGTTTTTGCTCTTCTCGTAAACAGCAAAAATACTCATCCAAGCATAAAGACATTGTCCATAGGAAGCCATAGGGGGAAACTGGCATGTTTCTTGTGCGCTGTGGACTGGCAAAAAAGAGACGCATCCTGTAGAATATATAGCTGTAACCTATAATCATTAACCTTCACATCATTTGAGAAGGAGGATGCGTCTGTCATGGATCATAAGACATTAGGAGATATATTTCAAGAGATAGTTGTGGAGTTCTCAGAGATGGGGCCAACCAATCTGGATGAGCTTGAGGATAGGGTGCTGGATGCCATCTATAGAATCGGTGCATGTCTGATGGAATGGAAACTTGAGGACTGGAATATGGAGTTGCGTCAGGACATATGCCATGAGTGTGGTTGTAAGCTTGAGAATCGGAAGCGGGAAAGACAGATAGCCACTTGGGTATCAGATATAACCTATGAGAGGTATAGGAGCAACTGTCCTAACTGCGGGAAAGTGGTGTATGCTTTGGATGAAGTGCTGGGTTTGCGACTCAGGCAGCGACTGAGTTCCAGCGTGGAGGAGCTGGCAGCCTTGTGTGGAGCATCATGGAAGTATGAGAATTCAGAATACATGATGAAGAAGGTTTTACGTCGCAGGTGTGTAAGTCATGAGACTATATTCAACAAGACAAACCAGGTTGGTGAAGCAGCAGCAGCGGAGATTGAGGGTACAAAGATAAAGGAACTAGATGGAGACAGGCAAGCTCAAGGGAAGTATTTCGACAATATGGAAGTATGGGAACAACCAGCAGAACGTGTCTATATGGACATGGATGGAGTGATGATCAACAGCAGAGACAACAAGGAGCGCATGGAAGGCAAGGTGGCAGTAGTATGGTCAAAGCGTGAGTTGGTGAAGTCTGATGCCTATAGAGACACATACTCTCTGGTGGATAAACGCTACATGGGCAGCTTCTCAGACTCAGAGAGATTCTACTGGGATACTGCATCAGAGCTGTATAGACGCAGTGGTGGCAAGATGGACAGTGTGGATTCCTTTGTGCGTGGAGATGGAGCAGCATTCATCCGTGGCTTTCGGGAGAAGTATGCTCCCAGGAGCAGATATGTTCTGGACCATCACCATCTGTGCGAGAAGCTCAAGGAGCGCATATATCCATTGTATGATAGCAAGAGTCGGCGCAATGAAGTCATGGATACCATACTGGACTTTCTGGAATCAGACAATGTGGATGATGCACTAGATTACATCTGGGGGTTGCGCAGAAGGTTTCGCAAGCGATACAAGCGTAAGCATCTCCAGAAGCTGGCAGAATACATCCAGCGTAACAGAGAAGGGATATGGTATAAGGAAGCCAGAGAGAAGGGAATACCCATAGGTTCTGGTTCTGCAGACAAGACAGGAGACATCCTCATCTGCCGTCGTATGAAGCTTCGTGGAATGAGATGGAGTAGAGCTAATGCAGACAACGTTCTGACCATCCGCATACTGGTCCTTAATGGTGAATGGGATGCCTTCTGGGAGAGGTACAAAGCTGCATGACACATTTCGCGGACGTAAAATTTATGCTTTGTATCCTTCATCTGGCAAGAGCGAAATATCCTACCTGAACTATGTATCCCCTGCGAAGAGAAGTGAAGTCTCTTGTGGGCCCGCTTCTCCAGACCAACTTTCATAAAAGAGAGTAGCTAACCAAAGACGTAGAAGTCACGAATGCCCACTGTGGCATCAGTTCATGCCAGAGAGAAAGGGGGCATAGTGGTTGATTGAGGACGAAAAGCTCTCAGTCTCACACCGAATTCCAGAGGCTTCTGGAAGGAGCGGATACCGCCTCGAGGGAACCAAGTAACCACTTCGGAACTTCAGGAAATTACGGGTTATGCAGGGACAGTTCCGAACAGCAAATTCTTTGGGGAAGAAAACCGATAGTCCATTGTTCACACGACTTACTTCTATTAGACAGGAAGAAGGGAATAAGAGACAGGCTATTTTCTGTTAATATATTTTAGAAGAATTCAGGTACTAAAATCCCATAATATAAGGTGGTTAGAATAATGTTATTCTATAGCGAACATAAAGAAGCTATTGACAAGAGCCTAGAGCGATTGAAGCAGAACGATGCTAATTTGAAAGCTAAGTATAATCGTCTGTGTACGGAGCAGAAAACCTTCCGACCAGAACTAAGCGAGGAGTTCATTCTTGAGATCAGAAGATTCCTTAGAAGGCTAATCAAATTCGGACAACATAACATTGAACTCAAGAAAGATTTCTACTGGCTCTCCCAATCATACCGTATGTGGCTTCATTACTTACTTGATCGGGGCATAATGCCAAATCTACCATCTACCATACCAACGCTCCAGTCCCCATTGGAATCCCATCAGCAGAAGTAAACCGACCTCATGGAACAATAGAACAGTTTTTTACCCACCTAAGAAGAAATGGTAGCGCCACGGGGAATCGAACCCCGGTTAAGTGGCTGAGAACCACCCGTCTTAACCCCTAGACCATGGCGCCACCCAAGTAGAAAATCCCCAGTTCATCAAGGGAACTCAGTAAGATATTTGTAGTTTCACCACCTCGCTCTCCATTGGGATCTTATCAGCAGAAGTAAACCGGCCTCATGGCACACTAGAATAGGTTCCCACCCGCCGGAGGAAAAGTGGTAGCGCCACGGGGAATCGAACCCCGGTTAAGTGGCTGAGAACCACCCGTCTTAGCCCCTAGACCATGGCGCCACCTAAATATAATGTCCCCATTGCTTGCGTGATGGGTTTCGGCAGAAGTCCACACATCTCTGTATCTTATCGAGAGCCTTATCCTTTCCTATTAAAGCCAGGATCTCAAAAATATCAGGACTTACGGTATCACCGACTATAGCAACCCTGACAGTCTGAGCTATATCCTTGAACCTCAGTCCATAAAAATATAGTTTGCTGTCCATTTTCCTCACACGATATAATCTATTCCCATCTTTTATCTGCCATTGATCGGAGCCACTGACTAGAACACCCGCTTCTTGCGAGAGTCTCACTTTCCTGAGTTCAAGCTTCTGACGCAAGACCTCCGGGATCTCTCCATTGTTCAATGCGCCTTGAAACTCACCCGGGCTGGACAATAACCCCAAAAGCTTCTCTTTATCAATACTTCCAAGGCTATCCGCTATTCTTTCATGGTCGAATTGAGATAGGGCATCCAATGCTTGTCTCACTGCCTCCAGAATGGGCATAACATCCTCTCTATTTGGCAATTCATCTATACTAAATAATGGCTCAAAAAACTCCTCTTTGTCAAGACTACGAAGACTCTTTTCTATGTTCTCCCGCCCGAATTGGGACACATCTCCCAGTTTCTCTTTCACTGCCTCCAAAATTGGCACAGCATCTTTTCCATTGAGCACTGTATTTATAGCAAACTCACTGTATGTAGTTTCGCCACGAAGATACCTGGTCCACTCGACAAAATCAGTTAGTAATTTGGCTCTGCTCTTATACAATGCTACCAATCTGAGAAGCCGTTCTCTATCGTCCCCCATTTGGTAGGACTCTAGCATATCCACAAGCTTTGCATCGGCAGTTCTGGAAATATGCTGCGAGTTTACCCATTTCATCTTTTCTAGATCAAATACAGCATTATGTCTACTGACTCCCTCGATATCAAACAACTCAACTAATTCCTCGAGGCTCATAACCTCTCTGTTATCCCCGGGCGACCAACCCAACAAAGCTAGATAATTGCAGATCGCCTCTGGAATATAGCCCATCTCAAAATATGTATCCAGAGGAAGCGCACCATGCCTCTTTGCCAACTTCTTTCCGTCCGAACCTAAGATCGTAGGCAGATGTACAAAAAGCGGCTCTTTCATCCCAAAGGCTTTGTATAACATAATCTGCCTTGGACTATTGGAAATATGCTCATTTCCTCTTATTACATGACTTATTGACATCTCCATATCATCCACAACGCAGGCAAAATTGTATAGTGGAAAGCCATTGGATCTCAAGATCACAAAGTCTTCTATTTTGTCCATGCTGAACGTAGTTCTCCCATGTAGCAAATCTTCAAAGGCAACTTCACCTTCATCCGGTACTCTAAACTTCAGTCTTTTTGAACCGTCGTAATAGGCCAGGCCATCATCTAGTAACTGATCAGCATACTTTCTGTATGTATCTACCTTTTCGCTCTGAAGTATAATATCTCCATCCCAGTTAAGTCCAAGCTTCTTTAGTATCAACAGGGACTCTTCCACAGCCCCTTTTACATCCCTAGATTTATCGGTATCTTCTATTCTGATCAGAAACTTCCCATGGTTATGACGGGCGAAAAGCCAGTTGTACAAAGCTGTTCTTATACTACCCGGATGAAGATAACCAGTGGGACTGGGAGCGAACCGCACCCTTATTTCTTTCTCCAAGACTATATTCCCTTCTATTGTGCTGCAACTGCTTCATGGATTTAGCACACCTAAGTATCACGAGTCAAGTAATCAATCTCTGATTGCATAACCTCAAGAATCCCTTTTACAATTTCTGCAGATGCTGACTTGAGGTTAAGAAGCTTGTCAAATCCAGATTCCAGAACAGCGGGTATGCGATGGAAATTCACTATCTGGCAACGTGATCTTGCCTCTTTATACAGTTCTATAATTCCCTTGGGAACAAACTCAGCATTTACTGATTCCTCATTCCAGTAAAATCGATGCGTTGGCAATGCAGCTTTCGTATGGAAAATATCGTTATTCGTCGACTCGTCGGTCATTTGCTTTATCGTCTTCAACGCACGATATGGATTGGCGCTCCCTTTCGAGACACCTAAATACCAGTTTCCTGACATGCATGTACCAGGTTGTTGATGATCCCTCAACGGCGGGATACTACAATACCCAAACTCGATCGACCTGTCCCGCTCAATAAAGGCGCTGACTGCACGCCAGAGTCTTCCGAAGACAAAATCAAATTCGTCCTTTATATCTACTTCTCTGAGCCTGTTCACCCAATTCTGTGCTATTTTCAGCCACTTCACCATATCTGAGGCTAGGCTTGGAAGATTCTTAATCCGGAGATCACTATTGCTTGGTTCCTTGAAGATAATAGGCCAAATCAACTCAAGGAAAAAACTTGCCATCGACGGTTCGTCAGAGTCAAAGTAAAACTCCAAAGATTTTCTCGGATCCTTGAAGATCCTATTCTGAGGCTCACTGTTCTTCTCCAGATTCACTAGATTCCCACAAATCTGGGAGATTGCTTCCCATGTGAGTTCTTCTACGAGTTCACCATCGGAATTGAAGTAACGTTTGGCAATCGGAGAACTACTATAGTAGTGTTTGATCAAGTCTTTCCTATAGCAAAGGTGCGAGAAATTTACATAGAAAGGAACTCCGAAGATACTATCTATTCCATTGCCATCGATTACGGGAGACAACAGCGGATATGGATGTTCCAGGAAGACCTGTGTATCCTTGAGCAGATCTAGGTATGACTCATCTATTTCCCTGATCTTTACAAGCCTTTCTCTCAAAGCCGGACCCCATGGCTCGTCAAACATCACAATCCTGGTATCAGTTGTCCCACTGAAGGAAGGATGAAATAGCAGGCCTCTTAGAAGTGCATTTCTAGAAAACGCGAGCCTGATTCTGCGGTCCTCAACTCCTTTAGTTTCTTCCCCAAAGTATTCAAATACGGGTTTTTCTTCATTCCTACCAAGGAAAGTGCCACTTATGGATGCTTCAAACTCCCTGCCAAAATCCCTTAAAGCAGGTGTTTCACCACTATAATAATGGATCTTGAGCTTCCCTAGAGATACCTGACCGTCGGGCAGCTCGATTAGATCCTCAAAGATCCCAGAATAAACTGAAAGCTCCCTTCTGTCTGGGTCATACCTCAGTTCCTGAAGTCTCGGCTGTACCGTAGCTCCTCCAAGACGCCGAACACAGATCCCTATATATGGCTTCTCCAGGCCTTCTTGCTGTTCGATGCGGGATGTGGTGATGATGTTATCCACTATCATGTTAAAATCGGAGTGGCCGGATACATCGGAAGTGCTATAGGTAATTATAGCAGAGGTGTTAGCCCTCTTGAAAATCCCGGCTAGTGTCCTGATAATCTCCCTCAGTTCGTCTTGCGAGTAACTTAGCAACAAAACACTCAGGTCGTCTATAGCAACTCTAGAGATGCCCCTGTTCTCTGCAAAAATAACTTGATAAACTCGATCGATGAACTCAGAAGGTTTCATAGATCGATCAGGAAGCCCTTCAAGCTTTATGTCAGCCAAACCGGAAACAGAACTTACTACATCGCGCACACTGGATCTGATCGGTCCTGCATTGATATATAGAACCTGCTCCCTGTTCGATTCAATACCTTCTTTCAAGAAATAGAGGCTGAGGTAGCTCTTTCCTGTCCCTTCATGTCCTATCAGTAGTGTTGTCGTACCTCTCTTAATACCCTTTTCACCTCCGCCTGGGACCAAAGGAGGACGCAATTGCTCGTCAAGGCCGTGTATGCCGAAAAGGCAATTCGATACTTCATCACACGTTTTTGGAATCGAATCAGAATGCGGTGCCTTTAGCAAGCTCCTAATGTTTGGATATATTCTCACACCCTCCTGATCTATCACCATATCATTTTCAACTGGTGCAATATCATGGTCTCTTGCTTTACATATCTTCAGAAATCTTGGAATCGGATCGTCTTCAGAGGAGAAGCCAAGTTCTATAACCACATCTACCAAGTATTCCTCTATTTGCGAATCTCGCTCCTCCTCAAGCACAAATATCGAATTGTATCCGTCGAGCTTGATCACACTAAGTAATATGCTCAATAGCTGGCGGGGCAATATATGGCCACGCAGGGCGTTCAAACTATCTATGATTACTAGATTTGTCCCTTTATTGGCGAAGAATTCCAGCCACGCGTTGATTAACTCAACTCTATCCATAAATGACTGAAATGAAGCCTCACTCTCAGTGACTAACCCATAATCCTTGTAATATCCAAGAGTCCCAATCACCATGCTGACTTGCTGTATTCCTTGCTTCAGTTCAGCAACCCGATCTTGATCCATTTGCTTTATATCTTTAATGGTCTCTATACCTATATTCTGCTTTATATCCTCAATAGTCTCTATAAGATAAGGTAAGGAAGGACGACCGAATAGCGATTGCACTCTCGCTTTTACTGAGTTTGGGTCCTCGTCTAAGGAGTAATAAACACAAACAACCGATTCGTTGGATCCCACAGAACCGGAGATATATGAATCCGCCATCTGTACTGACAGTGTGGATTTGCCAACACCAGGTTTACCTTTGATCAAAATTGAAATAGGGCTATCTTCCCTATACTCAAATCCCTTTCCATACTTACCGATAAGCTGATCCAATCGCTTAGATCCCGTCGAAATAAAACGCACATCCTGTGAAACATCGCTGTTTGGAGAACCAAAAACCACTGTAACCCTACCTTCAGAGAAAACTCTCCGTTTTCGAAATAACCGAATTTCAATGATAAGCAAATCTAAATCTGCAACTCACAGAGACGCCCGCGACTCGCTAGAATCTATCCAAAGCTTTTTCTAGCTATTGATTTGTATACTTTGTCAAAAGCTGACACAAACAACGCAGAAGAATCCTCTGAAAAAAGCTTCGAAACCTTCTCTGGAGTTTCAAGGCCTTCCTTCACTTTCGAAGGACCCAGAATAGTAGGTGGAAGATCCCTCAACGGTATTCCCCGATCGAGCAGAAGATAAAGCCACGTGCGATATGAATTCGAAGCCCAGTAGAAATCCTCATTAGATTGATCATGGATCTCCACCTCTTCTGCTAACGCCTTTAGGAAACTCCTGATCTCCGAGATGAAATCCTCATCGAACTCTGGTTGAAAAGTCTCTTCCTTTGCATATATTTCATTTTCCTCAGGACGAACATGACGCTTTATCATTCCTGTAGGCCTCCTCAGGAAATCTATAATCTTCGAGACGAGACCATCGTCGGGCTTTGGTTGAAGAGCCTTTTGCTCTGCACATACCTCGATTGCTAACTCAACTTCTCTCAGCCTTAATAATTCATCTGCACATAGACGGTTATACTCAGCTCTCAGTCCAACTTCTTTATATTTCAGCCGCTCTATGTCCATAAAGTGAGTCCTTTATGTAACGGTCTAATTTGAGGCCAATAAATCTATGAGAAAATTCAATATGGGAATCGACTCACGCATTATCATATCCGATACGCCAACAATATTGGTGGCCAAATGTTGGACTGCAACAATCTTACGGTATGATTCCTGATCAGCAAAAGGCGCACCTCTTTCATTCCATGATATGAGATCGCCAAACGAAAAGCTGGAAATATTCTTGTGGTAATCAAGGATATACTCTCTGCCATGGAATATACCCGATGATACTCTTGTCATGTTGTTGGCAATAATCCCCATATATCTATCTATCTGAGTCTCACATAACTCCATTTCAGATCCAGAAGAGGTGAAGAAGGGTAATACTTCTATGCGAAATCTCCTGACCAAAATCTCGCAACTCTTTATATAAGGCTGAATGGGTCTGTAGTCACCGTTGTCTATCTGATGTATTATATTTGTGAGATTATCGTTATCTAGTTCAAAAAAGTATGCATGAACTCCTTTCCACTTGTCAAGATGCTTAGTAAGCGAATACAGAGCATTAACAAACTCCTTTCTGTCTTTGAAGCGTTTTCTTGATTTTCGGTATTGCATAGCTGCATCTAAGATGATTTTGAGCAACCCAACTATACTTGCCACATTACCAGCAGTACTTAATTCATCCATACCAGGCTCTCCCGCAACAAAAAGATTCACATCACCGCGTACCAGTAATTCAGCAAATGGAGCAAATTTCCTGCGATTGCTGCTTGCTGTTCAATGGAGGCAAGACTTTTCAGAAAACTCCCAAATTTGGTGGTCAAAGACAGCCAACACAAGAAAAATCTACCAATTCATAGTATAATCCCTTTCGGTAAGTTTGTCAACTGAAAAATGACCAGGGTGAGCTGATCATTCAGGCAGCGTTCCTGAACACCCACACTCTTTATCGCATCGCACCATCTCCCCATACCCGGTCATGTCTTCGCGAGCTATTATATCGATCTTCGTCGTCTTCATAAAGCATGAACTTTGCTGGTCTAACGAAGGTTACAAATCCAGAAACAAACAGATTGACATTTGTCAGATATGCGCCTATAATGAGAATAGACGAATAGAGATTGAGATTTCTTCAGCCAGTTTCATTAGCGATACTGTGGAAGGAGAAACAAATGGGAGTAAACTGGAGAGAACGTATCGTATCTACCCCAGGAGTGTTGCGGGGAAAACCAAGAATACAGGGTACAAGGATACCAGCGAGTTTGATACTGGGATACCTGGCAGCGGAGCGCACTTACGAAGAGATCATCGCGGAATTCCCGGATCTGAAGAAGGAAGACATACTCGCCTGTCTGGACTATGCAAGGGAGCTATCAGAGATAGAGGTTGCGGTCTCATGAGTTTGAGATTCTTTGCTGACCAGTGTGTCCCCAACCACATAATCAGAGCACTTCAGGATATTGGTTTCCAGGTCCTCCGTCTACGGGATTATATAGCTCCTGACTCTCCAGACCATGTTGTTATATCTGAGGCTCAGAGGCTTGATGCGGTTTTGGTAACGCTAAATGGAGATTTTGCAAACATAGTAACCTATCCCCCAGAACGTTATAAAGGAATCATTGCTCTACAGGTGCGGAACCATCCTGAGATTGTCCCTCAGATAGCTGAAAAGCTGAGAGGCTACATATCTGAGCATAGTAATATGTCAGATTTCGCTGGCAGGCTCCTTTTAGTGGAACCTCATAGAGTAAGAATCCGGAACTGAGATAGATTCCATGCCTCACTATCTCGCAGAAAAAGCGAGCATTCCGTTTCTTCTGATAAACATCCCGGCCCATTTGCTGTACTGCCAAATTCCATTATAGATAATGCAACTGTTTTCCTGCAAAACGTTTTCACCTGATGGCGTTGTCTGAACACTCCCACTCTCTATCGCATCACACTGTCCCCATACCCGGTCATGTCTTCGGCCTTATACCATTTTCGTTATTCAACTGTGCATTACATACGGGACATTCCTGATACTGCTGGCCAATCCAGATTCACACTTCTCCCTTCAAAAACCGATATATATAATGGGAGACTCAAGACGCAAGACCCAAGACTTAAGATGCAAGAGATTCTCTTTCACATGCAATTCAGTCTCTTGTGTCTTGAGTCTTGTGTCTAAATAACTCTGATTACTCTCATTACTTAGTCTGGACGGCTAAACCCTTTAACACAAATGTTTTACGGCATTTTCATCAGAAAATCATGATTACTTACATTACTTACTCGACAGCAAATGACTACTATACGCACTACTTACAAAGGAATCGAAAAACCTGGAAACTGAGAACTGAAAACAGAAAACTGGATCCTGTGACTACTTCATCTAGTCAATTTCGCCAAGTAGTCAAGTAGCATAGATTAATTCAATTCTCCAACAGTACGACATTAATAATAAATCCCGCACTGTGTGCGGTCATATCTGGCGCATACATGGACTGCAAAGTGGCAGCGCCTATGCGATAAACCCCGGGCTTTGTGGGTCTCAGTCTATAGCGCAGGATATATTCGCCATGCGGGAGCCAGCTTATGAAGAAATTAGTGAGTGAATCCCGTGGCTCTTCGTAAAACCAGAGGGGATCGTATTTCCAGCCGCTTAAAAGCGTTTCGGCCTCGAAGCCGGCTGCTTTGAGATCCTTAAGATGCATATACTCAAACTGGCTTCGTGTATTGATCTTAAGCTGTACCTCT
>Ga0114922_10004675_pt1 | contig 12687 bp, 8 predicted proteins | sample AartaG_FD_100975 | JGI IMG/M metagenome (GOLD analysis project Ga0114922, IMG submission 100975) | Deep subsurface microbial communities from Aarhus Bay to uncover new lineages of life (NeLLi) - Aarhus_00045 metaG | ecosystem: Environmental > Aquatic > Marine > Oceanic > Sediment | place: Aarhus... | reverse complement strand
GATATTCTCCTTTTTGTAACTCATTCGGGTTTAAGCGGCAACCACAGACACGCACGGCATCCTTTGCTGTCGGTTCTATTATCAAGTGACAGATGCCCGCCGTGTGCTTCGGCGATCTGACGGCTGAGAGTCAGACCGATTCCCGAGCCGTGTGCTTTGGTTGTAAAAAAAGGCAGAAAGACATCTCTTGTTTCAACCAGGCCGGGCCCATCGTCATCTATCCATATCTGCAGGTGTTGCCCGTTAATCTGCCATCCAACCAGCACTTGGCCGTCACTATTCGGTTTTGCTTCAAGAGACGCTTCCACCGCATTGGAAATCACATTTATCAGTAACTGGTCCAATTGACCTCGGTCCGCTTCGATAGTTAAATCCGGACCCGGTAGAACGACAACCTTCAGACGTGTTTCCAGGTTGATTGTATGTTGAATCCATGTATGTACATTTACTTTATCGAATACAGGCTCGGGCAGACGCGTAAGTTTCGTATATGATGCGATGAATCGGCTTAATTCTTCGGAACGAGAGGCAATAATTTCCAGCCCTTCCAATACATCGTTTTTAAACTGGGATTGATTTGCATCCTTTTTAACATGGTCCTGCAATGTCTGTGCCACCGATTGGATTGGGGTCAACGAGTTATTAATCTCGTGACGTATTATTTGTACCAGTCGCTTCCATGCAAGACGTTCTTCCTCATGAAGTGTTCGTGTCAGGTCGGACAGAAAAATCAGCTGATGCGACAGACCTTTTTCCCGATAGGTTGTCCTGCGTAATTCCCAGCGACGTACACCTATCGGCAATGCCAGATCCACCACACGCGGAGTTGCCCCCTGCAGACAGTCTGCGAGTCCCAAACTTGTTGCACTATGTCCGAGGATATCCCGGTCGCTACTGCCAAGGACCTGCTGGCCGCTGTCGTTGACCAGGCATATTCGGTCACTCTGATCGAATCCGAACATGGCGACATCTATCTGTGCCAGTGTTTTACGCAGCAGTGCGGTCGTCTCAACCGCCCCGAAACGCTGTTCCTGCAGGGATCGCGTCAACGCGTTGACTTCGAAAATCAGTTCACCAAGCGCATCATCGCGGTGTGCGCCGCGAAGTCGTAGAGAATAGTCACCTTCCCGCAGCGCTTCCAACAGGTTCGAAAGCGTACGCAGGGGATAAACCACCCTGGCTTTGAGGCCAAAAGCAAATCCAATCCACAACAGGAGAATCAGGACGCTTAACGTTACCTGCGTCTGAATTGAGTAGTCGCCCGCCCATACAAACCACAACGCTATCAAGGACCCTGCAAACCCGCTAACTAACGACCGAACCAGAATTTGGCGTTCGAATCTCATCTTATTGGATCTGATATTTTTCTATACGTCGATACAATGCGCCCCGACTGAGTCCAAGGGCCACAGCAGCCTTGCTGATGTCACCATCGAACTGTACCATTGCCTTGCGAATGGCCTGACGCTCCATCTCTTCAAGCGTTGTATTTCCGTGCCGAAGTTCGTCCTGGCTCTTTGCGGCCAGACCAAGCTCGTGTGAATGTATGAATTTATCCTGGGCCATAAGAACTGCACGCTCAATCGAATGGTCGAGCTCGCGCACGTTGCCGGGCCAGTGATAGGTACACAAAGCCTGCATGGCCGACGTATCAAAACCGGAAATGGACTTGCGGTACTTTTTTACATAACCACCCAGAAAGTGCATAGCCAGAAGCGGAATGTCCTCTTTGCGGTCCCGTAAAGGGGGCACGTGAATCTCAACCGTATTGAGACGATAAAACAAATCCTGACGAAAATTGCCCTGAGTAACCTCATTCGACAAATCCGCATTCGTGGCCGAAAGTACTCGAACATTTACGCGGCAGGTTTTGGATGAGCCGATAGGTTCGAACTCCCCGCTTTCGAGAACACGCAGAAGTTTTGATTGCAGTCTTGCCGGAATGGCGGCGATTTCGTCCAGGAACAACGTGCCCTCGTCGGCCAGTTTGAATCGCCCCAAACGGTTCGATTTGGCATCAGTAAAAGCACCGGCCACATGCCCGAACAGCTCGCTTTCGAACACGGTCTCCGGGATACTGGCGGTATTGACGGTAACCATTGTCCTGTCTTTTCGTTCCGACGCTTCGTGCAGGGCATCGGCAACAACGCCCTTGCCGCTTCCGTTCTCGCCGGTGATAAGCACATTAGCATCGGAAGGTCCCACCCTGGCGATGGCCTCCAACACCGGTTGCATTACATGTGATTTTGCAATAAGCGAATGAACGGTCTGGTCCTTGAGCAATTCATTTTCCTGCTTGAGCTGTTTGCCTTTTCGCAGGGAATGACCGAGCTCTATCTGGGTACGCAGGACCGTCAGTAAGCGTTCGTTCTTCCACGGCTTGGGCATGAAGTCACGGGCCCCCCGCCGCATTGCTTCGACCGCCAGCTCCACGCTGCTCCATGCCGTCATCACAACCACCGGAAGCGTATCATCTATCTGCCGGATTCTCGAAAGTACATTAAGGCCCTGCTGGCCTGACGTCTCACCACGCACATAATTGAGATCCATTAAAATGACGTCAAAATCCTGGGCTTTGACCGAATCAACGATTTCAGCGGCGGTTGAGGCCGTCTCAATCTTAAAACCCTCCGCTTTTAGCAGTAACCGCAGGGCCTTTAGCACATCGGGCTGGTCGTCTGCAATAAGAATATTAAATTGGTCAGGCGATCTTTCTGTTTCCGTCATAAACACATTAGCCTATAAACGATTGGTTCTCTCGTCCAAGATATATCCATCATCGGAAGTTCGTTATTTCCGAATTCGCATCTCTATTAATACATTTATGAACACTGAATCATAATTCATATGCAATCTCAGGTAAAGGAAAATCGAATATTGGTTTGTCATTAATACGTATCAGGATAGAGCGACTTAAAATCCGGAGGGAATAAAGTATCAAAGATTGTATCGATGTTTCCGGCCGGAAATGTGATTTCAATTGCGAAATGGCTGTCTGAAAAATTATCCCGAAAGAGGTCAATTGAATTGGCTTCGAAAGAATTGTCTGATCGACACTGCAATCACAGTGGTTGAAGCTATGCTTAAGCACCCCCCGACACTAATGTAAACAATGGGCATTTGAAATGTTTACAGACAAATTCATAAAATGAGCATATTGAAAAAATTGGTATATAATGAATTTTGCGGTTGTAATGTAGTTGCAGCGATTTTCAAGCGAAAAACAGGCCCATTGGTGGGATTATTAGTAAATGGTTCTTTATCGTGCTTATACCTCTGGTTTCTGCATGGAAAAGCTATGATAAGAGATCGACAAAGAATTAATTATTGACATGCAGGATTTTTGCCCCTTCAAATCCATTGAATTTTGTCGAAGAAGCTATGCTGTAAGCCCCTATATTTTCCGTGTAGAGATAGTCTCCTATTCCTAAATTGCATGGAAGAAGCTCAGCCAGAGAAACTTTGTCAAAACTGTCACAAGTCTGTCCTACAACCGCGCATATTTCTTTTTTCCCTCTCTTAAAAGAATGGAAATTTGGAATCCAGTGGTCATTAATTACTCCTGAAAAAGTTTGATAAACGCCGTCGTTAATATGATAAAAAACCTTATTTTCTCTTTTTGCCTTTCCGATTATTTCAGAAACAAGCGTTGAGGATGTTGCTACAAAAAATCTACCGGGCTCAGCGATAATTTCCGTATCTTTCGGAAACAGTCTGTTGAATTCTTTATTTAATATGAACGCAAGTTTCTCAAACCTCGGGACATTAGAATTATAAAGCGCAGGAAATCCTCCTCCAATGTCAATTATATCCAACTCATATCCTTTTTCCCTTGCTTCATTAAATATCTCAGAAGTTATGCTCAATGCGGAGATGTAATTTTCAAAATTAGTGCACTGGCTTCCAACATGAAAGCTCAAGCCTTCTACCTTTAATCCTAAATCAAAGCATTTTTTTATCAGCTTTGAGGCATCTGCGGGCTCTGCCCCGAATTTTGAAGACATTTCCACCTGCGAGCCTGTATCCGGAACTTTTAATCTAAGAATCAAGCCGGCTTTTTTGCAATACTGCCTTATTTTTTTCAACTCTTCCAGATTATCATAAGTGACAAGAGGCCTGTATTTATTTATTTTTCTTAGGGTATCCCTGTCTTTTATTGTATTTGAAAAAATTATTTTATCCCAAATGAAAAACTCTTTCTTCTTTTCCCTCCACATATCAATAAGATTGTACACCTCTATAAACTCGTTGTACGATGCAACGTCGAAACTTGATCCTTCATTAAACAAGGTTCTTATGATTTCCGGTTCTGAATTCGCCTTAACCGCGTAATATGCCTGAACCCTCGGCAGGGCTTTGTTAAATCTCTGATAGTTTTCCTTTATCATTTTATGGTCTATAATAAAAAGAGGAGAACCATGTTTTTTTACAAGTTTAAGAAGTCTGTTTTTGTCCATTTCTTTTTCAGTTTCAATCTATATTATTATTAAGAAGTTCTTCTATCAGGCTCATCTCTTTCGGAGCAGTTTCCCTGAAATTTTCAAAATATGAATCTTTTAATTTTTCCATTAACTCATCTCTTCTGTCATAAAGCCTTTTAAGTTTTTTCGGGTCTGTATTTTGCAAAACATAAGAAGTTATTAACGGAAGGGCAATTGTAGAATCTGTGTAAACTATGACGCTTTTCTCAACTTCCTTCGGATCTATTTTGCCCCAGGTTACCGCTTCTTTAGGGGTTGCTCCTGACAGACCGCCGGTATCTACTCTTGCATCTGTTATTTGAATAAAATAATCCTGTCCAACTTCTTTTATTCTCAATATTTCCTGTATTTGTGGCTCTGTTTGAAGCATAAAATTTTTAGGGCTTCCGCCTCCAAGCAGAATTACTCCTGTTTTCCCTTTTTCGTATACTTTGGAATTAAGGACAATGGCGGTCGATTCATTTACATCTATGCTCGGATTTATCCTTAATTTGAATTTATCACTTAATATCTGCAGCCCTGCTACATTCATGCCGATTGTCGAATCTCCCGGAGAAGATGTAAAAACAGGAACTCCCGATCTATAAGCCGATGCTAAGATATTAACTTTCCCGAGTTTGTTCTCTTGTTCGACCTCGTTCATTATTTTTCCGAGATGATTGTAGAATTCCTGGGTCCCCATTTCTTTTTGGAATTCTTTTCTTGTTAAAATTTTCCTTAACCTTCTGTCTGTTTCCATCAAAACATTTTCATAATCGAAAAGAACATCATAGATTCTTGTTACGCCCACTTCTCTTAAAGCACAATCATCGACATTTGGGCTGCCCTCGTAAAGAGGAAGATTGAATGTATAATGCATATCGTGATACATATTCGCACCTGTTGCAACTATCCAGTCGACAAATCCGTGCTCAATTAAAGGTATAATTGAAGAGGCCATTCCGGCAGGAGTCAGAGCGCCCGCCAGGCTCATTCCAACTGTAACATCTTCTTTGGAATATTCTTTTACGATTAATTCAGAAGCATCTTTTATTCTTCCTGCATTATAAGCATTGAATGTTTTGTTAATTAAGTCCGTCACGGAGTAATCTTTAGTGATTGGCTTAGGAAGAATCCTTTTTCCTGATAAATATTGTGATTTCTTCGGACAATTATGTTCCATTATTAAGACCTCTGAATAACCTCATATTTTTTTTTATCGTTCTGTTTTTTTTGCGTTGATGGTTATCGCATAATCATATTCGACACACATCAACATCGTTTTTTCGTCTTGCCGTCGAAACGGCAATCTTTTAACATATCATTGCGGACGGTAGCAAACTATATCCATCAATTAATATCGAAAGTCTCTGTTTAGAAGAGAAGTTTATCCAATTCAATTATTTTTGTCAAATGCCTGGAAGAATAAGAATCAGGTTTATTGTGTGCCGCCTCATTTATAAAATAAAAAGGTAAATATCAAACCAATCATCTTATTATTTATATTACATGTTTTTTCCTGATGCTATCTGCACTTACTTACAAACCATCGCTAATATCATTCGGAATAATAAAGCAGCGATCTGTAACGAACGAGGATTGGCTCGCCTTTGGGCCGAGCTTCCGGATGAGACCAACAGTTCGTCGGTGTAGAGGAATGGACTTTTTGCAGACGTTTCTATCCGTATTCCCTTTTCCGGGATTTTAGGGTGAGATTTCGGAATGTCACGAACAGTAATTCAAAAGCTGGAATAACAAAGTTAGTCGATATCAAGGATTCAGAACAATGGCATCGTTGGTTATAACTCATTTGAAAATAGGCGTTTATGAATGGGCCCAGAAGGATTCGAACCTTCGACCAATGGATTATGAGTCCACTGCTCTAACCGCTGAGCTACGGGCCCTGCTTTATTTGATGTTTTATAAGAAAATCAACTCTATCGTGTATGGTCTTCTCTTATATTTTATCCAACAGCCAAAAATACTCATCTAAAAAAGCCCTGTTACTTTATAGAAAACAGGACTGTGTTGCAAGAAAATAAAGGAAAATTACAACATGTTCCATAATTTTGTCCAATTGAAAAGCTTCCATAAATCAGTCCTGAACGTAAGACAAATCTCAATATATAATTATCTGATATTTATAAAATATTCTTCCAATCTTCGGGACATCAGCCTAATATGTTTCCAGACGATTTAATCGTCTGTGTGCCATTACTGGTAGTAAAATTTAATATCTTTAATGGAGTCTCCGGCAATGCATTATCAGAAGTGGTTCCTGACGGCAATCTTCGCCGTATTAGAATTAGGTAGCAATTTATATGCTTCCGAAGGTATCGGATTACAGGCACCTGATAAATCGGTAATTCTTTTAAGAAGTCTCAAACAGGATTTCGATTATGTTACTCCCTGGAAGAGAGAAGATATGAGCAGGAGCTCAGGTTCCGGTTTTATCATCTCCGGCCGGAGAATCCTAACCAATGCTCATAACGTCGGCAACTGCAGGTATGTCGAACTGAGAAAAGAAAACGTCGCCAGACGCTTTCCGGCAAGAATTGTGTTTGTCGGACACGACTGCGACCTGGCCATTCTTACCGTTGACGATAAGAGTTTCTTCGAGGGAACCGAAGAGCTGGAACTGGCGGGGATTCCAAAGGTAAACAGCACCGTATCTACGTACGGTTTCCCTATCGGAGGCGACCGTATTTCCGTAACAGAAGGTGTTGTTTCCCGAATAGAAGCAGACACATACGCTCACAGCGCGGCGGATAGTCACCTGGTTATTCAGACGGATGCGGCTATAAATCCGGGTAATAGCGGCGGACCCGTAATACAGGACGGCAAGGTTGTCGGAGTTGCTTTTCAGGGCCTGCGGGAAGCAGAGAATATCGGTTATCTAATTCCCACAACGGTAATTAAGCATTTTCTTGCGGATATAGAAGACGGCAAATACGACGGCTTCGGCTCAATGGGAGCGATTTTCTTTCCGGGTTTGCACAATTCCAGTTACAGAGATTACCTCAAGGTCCCCTCGAATGAGGATGGTATCGTTGTGGTGGGTACGATTATGCACTCATCTATCGAAACTATTCTCCAGCCGGGCGATGTTGTGACGAAAATCGACGACTATAATATCGATAATGATGGAATGATTCAAATATACGGCCTGAGATTGTTTATCTCCGAGGCTGTTGAGTCCAGGCAAATCGGGGAAACCCTGCATCTGACTTTCTACCGACAGGGCAATCTCAAAGAAACAACGGCAACCATAGCACTGAATAAACCTGTTTTCGATCGTATCCGCCAGTATGACCGACCGCCTCCTTACGTATGTTTCGCCGGCTTGGTATTCGTACCTGCAACGCGAAATTTCCTCGAGACATGGGGATCGCATTGGCCGCAGGAAATACCTTTTTATCTGCGTTATTTATTCGCCCATTCGATTCAGCTTAACACGGACCGGCAACGGAAAGAATACGTCGTTCTTTCTGCGGTTATGTCCGACGAGGTCAATGCCTATGCTTACCAGTTCAGGAACCAGGTCCTTGAAAGCATCAATGGAATTAATATACACAGCCTCGATGATGTTCTGGACGCATTCAAACAATCGACCGATCCGTTCTATACAATAAAGTTTCTGGGTAACAATAATGTTTTACGCCTTGATTCCGAAGCCGCCGGGCGGAGACATCAACCTATTCTCGATAAATACAATATTCCCGCCGAGGCTCGTCTGGAGACAAAGTCATGAAGAAAAGGATGATCTTAACAGCGATAATAATCGGCGTATTTTTTGAACACGGTTCAAACGCAACCGAGCTAAGTACCAGCAGGTCTGATTTGTCTGAAAAAATGAAGGATTCCATTGTTTACCTGGAAATTTCCAAACAAAGCTATAACCTAACCGAACCCTGGAAGCACAGAAATATATCGGAAAGCTGGGCATGTGCCAGTGCGGTCGGAGAGTATAAGGTTATTACTACCGCCGAGAGTGTTGCAAACCATACATTTTTGAAGGTTCTTCGACACGGCCAAAATGATTTTGTCGGGGCGAAACTTCTTGTCGTCGATTACGAGGCGAATCTTTGTCTGATTCAACTGGATCCGAACGAATTGAGAACACCTCTTAAACCGTTGATATTCGACGAAGAATATAAAAAAGGAGCGGAAGTCGATTATTACTGGCTCCCTTCGGACAATCGTATGTATAACGGAAGAGGCTATCTCGACCGTGTGAACGTCCAGCAGACAAGGACATCGCATGCGCAGTATCTTTGCTATGTTGTTACCGGTGCATCGCAGCGTACCGAGGCCGGAGAGATTTATTGTGTCGGTTCGGCGCCGATTGGAATAGCATGCTGGTCCAATACGAACAAGGAAGTCGGACTTATCCCTTCAGAGACAATTAACAGATTCCTCAGGAGTTTCGAAGACGGCAGCTATGAAGGCTTCGGCAAAGTGGGATTTGAAATAACAGAATTACTCAATCCGGCTACGCGGTCTTTTTTAAAAATGCCCGAGAACCTCGAAAACGGTGTTTATGTAACGGATGTATATAACCTCGGAACCGGTTGCCAGACCATAAAAAGAAACGACGTCATCCTGACAATCGACGGCAATGCCATCGATTCTTACGGCCGATTCATACACCCGAAATACGAAAGTCTCTCGTTCGACTATCTTATTACCAGCAAGAGCGCCGGTAATAATATATCGTTTGAGGTTTGGCGTGACGGCGAAAAAACAGAACTCCACACGAAGGTCAAGGGCTTTAAGGCCTCCGAGATGCTCATACCCTATCATGAATTTGACAGGCAGCCGGAATATATTGTCATAGCCGGTTTTGTGTTGCAAAAACTTACTTATGAGTATCTGACGGAATTCGGTCGTGACACGGCCGGTGAGGCACCGAGTCACTTATATCACTACTATCGTGATTTTGCTTTCAAACCTACCGATGAACGCAGCGATATTATAGTACTCAGTTATGTCATACCGACGCCGAATAATCTCGGCTACACAGGTCTCGGACAGATGGTTGTCAGTAAGCTCAACGGTATTGCGATAAGTTCTATAGAAGATATCGCTGCGGCCCAAAAACTAAACCCAGAATCCAGGTTTGATGTGATTGAATTCGAATTAGACAGCCCGGTTGCCGTCATCGAGCGCGAACAGATACAAACCGATAATATGTTCGTCCAGCAAAATTACGGAATTACGAAGCTCCTGAATATAAATAATTAAAACGTCGAAGAAGTTAAATCATCGGCCGCAATTCCATGAACGAGAATTTGTGGATATGTAATCCACCGGATCAGGTTACTAATACATATCAATATAAACACTCAGGGTATTAATCGATAATGCCCGATTAAAGTCAATCGTACAGAATGAATGTATCTCTTTTAATAATGAGATTTCATATAGAGATATAAAAACAAACAGAGGTAAAAAAAAGGAAGCCCCCGCTAGAAGGAGGAAAGGTGGACAGCAGGGGCTTTGCACAAGCAAAACTATAGTATTTTCACATTTATAGCTATATGTTGTCAATTGTGGGAACTACGTATTTTTCATTGAAAAAACAGCATTTTTCACGCAAAAGTCAATAAAGCGGTAAAATTGGATATATTTTACCTTAAATTATATTTACACGCTCTTAAAAAAAGGCCCCTGCTTTACAGAGGAGAGGGTAGTATAAAGCAGGGGCGTGAATGATAGTGCATATTCAATACACTATCATGCCTCCTTCGTTTATTAACTTGTTCTTTCGTGCTATAGTAAAGTGCCACTTGTTATTACATTTGTAACGATTTTTACACATTTAACGATTTTTCACATAATATCACGCCATGACGGCCCACACATTAAAGACCTGCGTTAAAAATGCAGCAAAAAGTCGCGATTTCAACAGACAAACGTGAATCTATCAAAAAAGTGAAACCAATTCTCCTAAAGTAACCGTATTAATGAGTCGATTTTTCAGTTTGGACGTAGAATTTAGGAGCGATTTCATGAATGACGCCAAAAACAGAAGAAGAGAGGAAAGACTACAGTATCAGTGGCCTGTCTGGTTTGCGGAGGATTTTCAAAAAACTCTGTCTGAAGGACTTATGATCGATGTTTCCAGCGGCGGTTTGTCATTCATGTGCAATGCAGATGAGAATTGCCCTCGGGTTGGTCAACAATTGGCTACCCGCTTTAGTATTCCATGCAGCGAAAAAGAAAATTCCCTGTCTATGACAAGCTTCACTCGAACAGGTCGTGTCCTTAGGGTGGAATCGGTAAATGCTAACCTGTTTCAGGTGGCTATTCAATTTGAGGAACCACTATCACTGAAACCATGTGAACAGGCCTGCATTGATAAGATGTACGGTAAAACCTGAAAAACCAAGTCAGTCGTCGGCCGCATACACGGCCGGTCAATAATATTAAAAGCTTTTTAGTGTTCAGGGATGGGAGATAAAAAACAGGTTATAAAAAAAGCCCCTGCTTTATATAACCCCCACATCCTCAAAGCAGGGGCGAAAGTATCTGAAAATATAAATTTCTATAATAAAGTGCCATCTTTGACACCATATATAACGTTTTTTTTTGCCGTAGATAACACTCAAACCAGCCACGGGGAGTATCAATATTTCACACTATTTGCAACATTCAGCTTTTAGCTCAAGAATTCAATCACGCTTCATCGAGACATGTCTAAAAGTCTCCATTTTGCTTTCCCACTTATGAGAATCGATAGCGTTCGAAATCCCACATGACCGCCATAGTTTACACCAGCATTTCCATATAAACTTGAGCACTCTCATATTGCCACCCCCATCCTAAATGGTGAAAATTCGTTCTCTCAAAACACTGAGTAAATCTCCTCCCTGAGAAGTTGAATAACGACCAACTACTATTAAAGAGCCTTAGTCGATATGAATTATAACGGTTTTTTTTGAAATTTTATCCGAGCTGTTTCAAATTCGTGATGTAAACCTGCAATGTAGAAGTGATTATGGAAGTTACTCGCTGAACGAGGATAGTTTTCAAAAAAGAGATTCTTCAAAAATCATGAAAGATTCGGAGGGATTTACAAATAGCGATGCTAAACCGTTAGCTCTTTGCCGTCTAATACTGCCCGAACAATCGCGGCTATCTCCTGCCTGCTGATGGGTTTGGTAATAAATTCTTTTATTCCTATCTCTTTGAGTTCCTCGGGCCGGACATTCTCCGGAAATCCCGAACAGAGAATCACCGGAATATCGGGCCGGATGGAAATGAGCTTCCGGGCAAGCTCGGTGCCGGTCATGTTCGGCATGACCTGGTCGGTTATGACAAGGTCGAATTCATCGGGTTTCTCCTGAAACGCTTCCAGCGCATCGATGCTGCTGGTCCTGGCAACGACGGTAAATCCGAGCCGTTCCAGTATTTGCCCGGTCACATCAACCATCATTTCCTCGTCATCCACCAGAAGCACCACCTCTTTTTTATCACCCGTCGGTTCCGGCGACTCAGACTCCTGGACTTCGTCGCTTTTAATTCTCGGCAGGAATATGTCAAAGGTAGTACCTTCGCCCGGCGTGCTGGTGACGGCGATTGCACCGTCATGGCTTTTGACGATTCCATGGACTACAGGAAGCCCGAGCCCGGTGCCCTCGTTTACTTTTTTCGTGGTAAAGAACGGCTCAAAGATACGTTCGACTACTTCTTTGTCCATTCCACAACCGGTGTCGGTGACACTGAGCTTCACATAGGAACCTTTGCTGAGATACTCGTCCCCGATTCTGGTCTCCGATTCGAGCTCGATATCCTCAAGGCCGACTTCCAGCAGGCCGCCCGCCGGCTTCATTGCATGTGAGGCATTCGTACAGAGATTGACCAGCACCTGATGCATCTGGGTCGGGTCGGCCAGTACTTGACTGGATTCCGCGTGAATCTTGCGGCAAATCTTGATAGTGGCGGGCAACGAAGAGCGAAGCATACCGAGCACTTCTTTGATAATGGAACTGATTTGCACCGGCTCCTTTTTCTGCTCCTGCTCGTCCTTGCGGCTGAAGGTCAATATCTGCTTGACCAGTTTTGTCGCGCGGTTGCTGCAGGAGAGTATCTGCTCCAGGTTGTCACGAACCGGACTATCGTCCGGGAGGTCGTCGAGTGACAATTCCACGTAGCCCTGCACCGCCGCCAGGATATTGTTGAAATCGTGGGCGATACCGCCGGCCAGTGTCCCGATGGCTTCCAT
>Ga0114922_10004674_pt1 | contig 12688 bp, 7 predicted proteins | sample AartaG_FD_100975 | JGI IMG/M metagenome (GOLD analysis project Ga0114922, IMG submission 100975) | Deep subsurface microbial communities from Aarhus Bay to uncover new lineages of life (NeLLi) - Aarhus_00045 metaG | ecosystem: Environmental > Aquatic > Marine > Oceanic > Sediment | place: Aarhus... | reverse complement strand
TATCCGGAACTCGATGAACTGGCCCTCGAGTGGGCAAAAAAAGTCAAGTTCCACCCGGCGCTGAACCGCGGAGAGCCAGTTGCGGTCCGGGTTTCGCTGCCCGTTCGTTGGAAGACCAGGTGATCTGAACCACTATATTCGAAACGAAAAAAAGCACTCTTGAATCGGGTGCTTTTTTTGTTTTATGTAATCCTTTCCCCCTGAAATTTCCCGCCCGATACACTTTTCAGCTGTTTTAATATTACCAAGAAAATTATTTCCAAGCCGTGGGCTAATACCATGAATGCTGGCCCTGCGCACTTCATTTCATAATTTTAGCCGGCCAAGACAGACCCCAAGCTTGCAGCCTTCGGCCTGATCATTTCTATACATAGCGTTATAAATTATTGCGCATAACTACAATTTCAGATTTAATACATATTGATAGACAATCGTGTTTCAGAAGACAGGAGACAGTAGTCAGGAGTCAGCCATCATGAGCCGGTGGCTCACCCGGAAACAATGAAAATGTTTTGTTTTCTGTAGGGGCGCACGGCCGTGCGCCCCTACGGGTGGTTTTTACCGAAACCCTGGAATAACGCACCGTTGGTCCATTATTTTCGGAGCAGAAAATTCACATTCTTCATACGATCACGAGACGTCTTCTTAATATAACTATGAGTCAGGTGCCTTTTTCCGTGACCCATTTTTGGTACTCAATCCGGTTTTTCTGTATGAACCCTAATAAATAAAAACGGTTAAACAGTAAAAAAAATCTTCCCCTTGACACCCCCTGCCCGCTTGGATAAAATAGAACGATTTAAAGATCGTTGTTTGCAACGTCGCTATTTTCACACGCTGGGAGGACAGATGGGGCGCTTTTCTCTGCTGACCTTGGTCCTTTACATTCTCACTTCCCCCCAATTTCTCCCGGCACAGAGCACCGGGAAGATCGAAGGCGTGGTGACCGATAAGGGAAACGGCCAACCTCTGGCCGGCACCCAGGTAACAGTGGAGGGCACCACACTGGGCAATATCACCAACGCTCAGGGCTACTATTTCATCCTCAACGCACCTCCCGGCCTCAGGTCCATTCGTTTCAACTATACCGGCTACGCCCCGGGGCTGGTGGAAAACGTCCGCATCCAGGCAGGCCACACCACCACGGTTAACGCCTCGATGGAAATGGCCACCATTGAACTGGAGATGATCGTCTTCGAAAGCGAGCCAGAGCCGCTTGTTCCCAGGGACAATGTGCAGACCAAACAAAGGGTGCACAGCGATTTTTACGCCTCCATGCCGGTCAACCGGATCGAGGAGGCGCTTGCTCTCAAAGCCGGAGTGGTTCAGAACGAGGCCGGCAAGTTCAGCATCCGCGGCAGCAGGCTCGGCAAGGAAGCGGTTTATATCGACGGCATCCTGGTACGCGCATTCAGCGAACAGGCCTACCTGAGCGATAAGATCTCCAGCGACAACTCCCCGCTGGTAGTGGGGAAAAACAGTGTGGAAGAAGTGAACGTGATTACCGGCGGATTCAACGCTGAGTACGGCCAAGCACAATCGGGCGTGATCAATATCATCTCCCGGGAGGGCGCAGACAGGCTTGCTGGCTCGACGCAGCTTATCTCGGATGCTCTGATGCCGAGAACCCAAGATTACGGCTACAATGAACTTTCGCTTGATCTTTCCGTACCGCTCAGCCTGCCGGGTTTTTCGAGCATCTTCCTTTCCACCGAACTGAAAAGCATGGCAGATGCCACTCCGAGCGTGCATGGCGGCAATGCTGGTTTCCGTGGCCTGGATCAACCTTTTCTCCACAGGCTCAACAGCTATCTAGACCAACTGGGGCTATACGATCCAAACTCTATGGCGAGCCGTAAAGTGGGCTGGCTGGATGCCAACAGCTTCGAGCCCGGAGAGCAGCGGCTCGACCGCTACTGTTTTGCCAACGTGCTCTGGAGCGACAGCAACGGGGACGGGCTGCCCGACTCACGCACCCTGATCCCCGGTGACCAGTTCGGCCCTGAGGGTCGCATTCTCAATAACAACGGTGTTTACAGCGCGCCAAACCAGGCCCGCTTGAGCGGAAATAGCGGTGAGCTCTACGCCACCAGCGGTAAGTTTACCTGGTACGCAAACCCTGCACTCAAAATCATTGCCACCCACCTCGGTTCGAGGAATCAGCGCCTTTACTACCAGCACGAGAACATTTTCAACGCTCCGACAAGACGGAACCCTGGAGAAAGAGTACGCACCTTGAACACAATATTCGGCGTGGACTGGGTGATCCACCAGAGTGCAGAGCACAGCTCCAACCTGATTTTCCGGGCCAGTACATACCGCACCAGGCAGCACGGTGGAGCTTTGAGCGCCGCCAGCTACAATCGTTCGATCTGGGGCGGGTTCGGATTTTCTAACCTCTCCTTTATCAACGAATCCCGCACCGAACTGGATGATATCTACCAGGCGGTTGAGGGTCTGGAGCCCTCGGGAAACTCTTATCCAACATACAAATCCGGCTTTCTCAACGCTTTCGCCTCCACTTTCACACCCCTACCGGGACAGCGCGGCCAGGACAACCCTGTCAACCCGCTGCTTCTGTTCAACGAATCCGGGCTACCCTTTCGCCTGATCAATGACCTGGAGGAAAGAATCACTCTCAAGGCTGATTTCGACGCCCAGATGCACCGAAACAGCAGGATGAAAGCAGGCATTGAAATCCAGCAGATGAGTATTGATACCCGCCACTTTTTTTATGTCGGCGGCCCTCTCCAGGACTCCTGGTCAGTGGAGCCAAAAATCTACGCTGCTTACGCGCAGAACCGACTCGACCTGGGTGATCTTGTGTTAGATACCGGCCTGCGCCTGGACTATTTCAACTCGGCGGCTGATTTCCCGAACGTGCCCGGTGAGGCTCTCCCCTCAGACCAGCGTTACAGCACGGATAAAAAGTACAAGCTGAGCCCCCGCCTGGAGGTGGGATTCCCGGTTACCGACCGCAGCCAGTTGCGCCTCAGCTACGGGGTATTCGCCCAGGTCCCGGCCTTTTCAGACTACTACAGCCTGATCAACCGTGATATCCAGCAGGACCTGGCAAGCGATAATATCAACAACTATTTCGGCAACGGCCGTCTGGACATGCCCTACACCACAGCCTTCGAGGCCGGCTTTACCACCCTGCTCTCGGAGGATATTTATCTGGATTTCGTCGGCTACAACAAGGATATCCGGGGCAATATCGCCTACCGCTGGCTCACCCAGCAGGAATTACTTGACCTCGGCGGTGTAACCGACCGCACAAGTACTCGTTTCGGCAAGAATCTTTTCATCGCTACCAACGGCGACCACGGCAATATCAAGGGCTTCGACCTGAGTTTCCACCGGCGGCTTGTCGGATACTGGTCGGCCAGCGCGAGCTATTCGCTGATTTTCGCCCGCTCCTCGGCCTCTGACCCGCAGGAATTCGCCCGCGCTTACGGCAGGCAGATCATTCGCGACCCGCTTACCGGCAGGGACAAGACCCCCGACCCGCCAAGCGAACAAACCCCTATGGATACGGATCAGACCCATACTATCAACCTTCAGGCCTCGCTCGAACTGCCGACAGATTTCCTCGAGGGCACATTCTACGGCAAATTGCTCTCCAACACCGGGACTTTCCTGACCTGGCATTTCCATTCAGGACGGCCTTACACTGTGGTTAACCGCCTGGGCATCCTGGCCACCGGCGAAAATAACAACGCGCGCACCCGCTCGGTAAAGATCGCTAACCTGCGGGTGTCCAAGCGCCTGCCGATGGGCGAAAAACGGCGCCTGAGCTTTTTCCTGGAAGTGATGAATCTGTTCAACACCGAGAATGTTAAATCCTCGATGGTCAACCCCACCACGGGTCAGCCCGGGGTGGACGCTTTTCTGCTGGGCGAACTGGCCAATCAGATCGGCAGTTTCACCACGCGCCCGGAGCCTGTAAGAGTGGAGGATGAAGCAACCAATGCGGAACTTTCCCCCCTTCCGGCCGAACGTCTGACACTTGCCCGGATCAGGGATCTGAATGGCAACGGATTGGTGGAATACCCGGAAACATTCGCTCTCCGGCTTGCCGCGATGCTTGCGGCAATGGACAACCCGCTGGCCTATCTGAGTCCCCGCGAGGTGCGCCTTGGACTGCGTGTGGATTTTTAACCTCTCGGGCGAACACGAGGTTCGCCCCTACAAAAGATTTTTGTTTCTTGGGAAAAATAACCTGAGGATGAATCAAAAAAAGGCGAAAAGACGTTCAATCAGGCTTACGGACTATGATTATTCCCTACCGGGTGCATATTTTACAACTGTTTGCACCAAAAATGGACAATGTCTTTTCGGGGAAATAAGTAATGGGAAAATGTTGCTGAATAAAGCAGGTGAGATGTTGGAAGCTTCCTGGAAAGCCATTCCGGATCGTTTTTCTTTTGCTCAACTGGATGAATTTGTAATTATGCCTAATCACATTCATGGTATTATTATTTTGACCGACCGCGGGCAAAAATCAGAAAACAATATTTCTAACAGTAGGGGCGAACCTCGTGTTCGCCCGGTATCAGTTCACCAGAACCGTGCTTGGCCTGATTCATGGCATTGCCAAAAACAGGGCGAATACAAGATTCGCCCCTACTGGTTCCGTCCCCGCGGTACACTGGCCGGATCGCTCGGGCGTGTTATGCAGGCTTTCAAATCAATTCCAGCCCGTGCTTATATCCTGGGTATCCGGGAACAAAAATGGACTCCGTTTCGAGGCAGGTTATGGCAGCGGGGCTATTACGAACATGTTGTCAGAAACCCGGATGAATTGAATCGTATCAGGGAATACATTGTTAACAATCCTGCTGGCTGGTTCTTTGACCATGAAAACCCTGAGGTTGCCTCCCAATCTAAAGTAGGGCACTGACTGGAATAATTTTAGAAAAACAGCGATATGAAAAAATTGTTTTACATAATCATAGCCTTATTGTTACTTCTCCTACCCCTGGTGCAGAGTGCCGGTTTGCTGGCTGCCAGGAGCGGGGGTGCGAAAACAAAACGGCAGGCGAACACACGGCTGGCCCGTTTCGAGGCGCGCCAGAGCTCAGGGAATAATTTCGCATTTTACCTGTCGAATACCGGCTTTCTTGGGATCAACCCCACCAGCCCGTTCGCTCCAGGCGGTTTCTGGCCCTCCGGCTCCACTAATAACTATATCTACCAGAGCGGCCTTAATGTGCTGGGAATTATCGACTCGGACGGGGACGGCCTCTACAGCGACACAGTTGAAACAAGCGCTGTTTACGATGCCGAGTGGCGCGAGGGCCGGGCCTCGGGTACCAGAGAAGACCCTGAATCGCGGCTGCTCTTCTCCACCGACGGCGAGGATCTCGCCCTCTGGCCGGATGAGTTCAGTACGGTCGATGACGACCCGGACAGCCCCACTTTCGGCACCCGGGTGCCTCTTGTTATCGGCGATCAGGACGTGGTCACTTTTTTCACCGATGTTGGCGGCCCAATTTTCCAGAGCGCGGGCATTCACCGACTCGGGGTCGAGGTGAGCCAGCGGGTAATCTTCATCTCCACCGGCATCGAGCGCGACATCATGTTTGTCAACTGGCGAATCTCCAATGCCACGAGCTATGTTGACCCGCAGGAAGTGGCCGGTGTGCCTTACGATATCCGTGGGGTGCTTGTAGATGTGAAAAGCGACTTTGATATCGGGGTACCCACTGATGACGCCTCGGCTGTGCTGCCTATCAGGCAGCTTGCGCTGGCCTACGATTCGGATTTCAGGGAGCAGGCCTTCGGCCGTCAGCCTGTGATCTACGGCAGTTCCATTCTTTACAGCCCGGCAGAGGATGACGGAGTTGACAACCCCACTGTGTTTGAACGCGAGGGCAACGGCCTGGTGGATGAAACTTTCGGCGATATCATGGAAGCCGGTCTGACACACCCGGTCACAGGCCAGCCGCTGGTCTTTCCTGAGCAGGTGCGCCACCTCAAGGCCGAGCGTTTCTACCTTTACACCATGTACACCTACGGTGACCAGCGTCCCGACCCGTTCAGCGATGCCGAGGCCTACCGTATCCTTTCGGCCGCGCCGGGAACGAACCTTCTGCCCGCCTTCGACCCTTATGCCGATTTCCTCGAGGCTACAATCGTCGAGGACCTCCGGCAGAATATCGTCACCGGTCCGTTCGACATGCCTGCTTCCGGGGAGCCGATAGAAATCTGGGCCGCTTTTTATTTCAGCCCGGCTGCCAATGATCCCACTATCAACGGCAAGCGGGCCGACCTGTCGAAGCTCACCCCTGAGGGAGAGTTCTCCCGCGTGCTGAACATTGCCGAGGCTGCCCGGAGGATTTTCGAGGCCTCATTCGTGCGGCCCAAGCCGCCTCCTGCTCCCGATTTCCGCCTCGTCCCAGGCGACAGGCAGGTCATTATCACCTGGGATGATTTCCCGGTACACAACACCTACGATGATTACGCCGAAACATTCCAGGCCTCCCAGCTCGTCCTGCGGGACAGCCTTCCGGACAGATTTCCCAGGATCAGCTCCTACCGCGCCAATGACTTCGAGGGCTTCCGGGTTCACCGTTCGCTAACCGGGGAGCGCAAGGACGCCAAACTGATCGCCCGGTTCGACCTGGACAACAAGATTGTCGATTACACGGTCACACGCACCCTAACCCAGGGGGCTTTCACCGGTACAGGGCCGTTCCTGCTCAAGCTTGGTGAAGACACCGGCCTATCACTCTCCCACGTGGACCGGGGCGAGGATATCGGCGGGCTGGTCAACGGAGCGCCGGTTTTCTACACAGTGACCTCCTATGATTACAACCCGTTCAACGCCGGTGGGGAATCGCTCGAGTCAAATATTGGTTTCAAGCGGCAGGACGCTCTGGGAAGGTTTATCCAGCAGGTAACCCCTCGCGCCGAGACCTCCTCGTTTCGACCGGGTAGCTCGGAATCCAGCCTTACTGCTGGAGACGGCTCAAACCTTGACTCTGAGTACCAGCCTCTGGTGGCCGATACCCTGGGCTCGAGCTCGGACACTGTAACCACCGACCCGCTCGACCCAACGAACCGCTCTGTTGTGCGCCATAACCTGGTGGTGGATTTCCGCAGCCAGCCGAATCCACAGAATGATGCACTTGTGCCGGGCGAGGTAGAAATTATCTTCGGCCAGGCCCTGCCCGACTCCGGGCTCTTCACCATTGACTCGCTCGAGGCGGCCGACCCGGCCACACGCCTGTTCAACCTTTACTACCACTACCGCGACTCCCACGGTAGAGTAGTGACCGGCCAGGCACTCGAAAAGAGTTTTTCCTACAGCAAGCGCGAACGGGTGGCTACTTTCCATTTCGACGGCCGTGATGACACCCTGGGGGTTACCTACTCCGGGTCAGTCGAGATCTACCGCGGCGGACGGGCCGACGCCAAGGTGGCCCCCTTGAGGATCAACGGGACCACCGGCACGCTGTCCAGCCCGGGAATCACTTACCCGCATCCCGATTACCGTTTTACCGCGATCCCGGCGACAATCACGTTTCCAGGCGATCCGTTCGTGGTCTATCAGCCGATGAATATCGACCAGCTAAACAGCGAGTATATCGCCGGGGAAAGCGCCCGCACCACGAGCAACATGGCCGCCTTCGCCCCGGGCGATATCGAAATTGCCTGGGAAAGCGACTCCCGGGTCCGGGTGCGCGACCTGACCCACCGCACCGAGATCCGGTTCAGCGAGTTCACCGATGACGGCTGGGGTTTCCTGCCCCTGGACGACTGCTCCCACGAGGAAATCATTTGGCAGAGCCTTCACGTGCACCCCAAGCACAAGCGTAGCTACCGCCTGCGCCCGGAAGCCGTTTACCACCCGCACCCCGATAAGCCGGACAGCCTGAGTATGGCGCTCTATGTGCGGGGCGTGGAGCTTTTCCTCACCGCTATCAAGCGCAGGCCCGCATCCAGTGATCTCTGGCTGGTAAGGTGCGATTTCAACAACGCAGGCGGTGAGTTTGTCAGCCCTGTACCTGGACAGCGCGTGGTGTTCCGTTTCCTCAGCGCCACGGACAGCCCTGAGGACGAGGTCCTCTCCAAAGTACGTGTCGTGCCGAACCCTTACCTTATCTCGAGTCCACTGGACGCCGGTCCCGGCAACAAGACTGTTATGTTCACCGGGCTGCCGCGCGAGTGTACGATCCGGATTTACACCATCTCAGGGGTGCTGGCCAACGTACTCGAGCACGGTCCCGGAGTGCCGGAGAGTTCATTCAGCACCTCCAACACCGGCGGCGGCACCCGCAGATTCAACCTTCGCAGCCGTTTCGGCCAGGAATTGGCCAGCGGCACCTATTATTTTCAGGTGGAAAGCAAACGGACAGGAGAGAAACATATCGGGAAATTTTCGATAATTAATTGATTTTATTTCACAATTTCGATCGCTGCCAAAAGTCTTTTGGTACTTTTGTGTGCTTACAGAAAGTATAAAAATAGCATTTTAATCATCTTGTTAATTATGCTTAAAGGTTTGATAAAAATAATAGCGTGTTTAATAATTTACGCCTCTGCTCTAAATGCGGCTGCTACCGGGAAATTCAACCCGGCCTCAGGCATCCCTGAGGGTTTCAGCGAGTCTGGCACACGGGCGGCGGAGTTTCTCACCATCCCGGTAGGCAGCCGGGGAGTGGCCCTGGGAGGAGCTTACGGAGCGCTGGCTGATGACATCAGCGCGGTATGGTGGAACCCTGCCGGGCTGGGCTTTCTCACCGGGGCGCAACTGTTTCTCACCGTGGCGAACCAGCCCCTGGATGTGACCTACACCTACGCCGCAGGAGCGGTGCCTTTGTTGGAAGGCAAGCTGGTAATGGGTGGCTTTATGGGCATGCTGACCATGGGAGAGCAGGAAATCACCACTGTCACCCAGCCCGAGGGCACCGGGGCCATGTTCTCAAGCTATAGCATGCAGGCCGGGGCCTCTTTCGCCTGGAATTTTTCCGACCGCGCAAGCGCCGGGATCAATGTCAAGGCCGTGCACGAGGACATCGCAGGCAACACCCAGGGCACAATCGCCTTCGATCTCGGCACCAACTACCATACGGATTTTCTCGGGCGCGAAATCAGGCTGGCCTTCCTGATCCGCAATATCGGCGGCAACATGGCTTTCTCCGGCAACGGACTCAAAATCTCAGCCAAGCCGGAGGACCTCTATCCGGGCAACAACATCGCGCGCCAGGAACGCGAGGCTGTGCGCCGTGCCACGCGTTTCAAACTGCCCACAAGCTTTCATATCGGGCTTGCCTACGCCATTCATACCGGCGATCTCCATAACTGGCTCACCGCAGCCGAGTTTTCCCAGAACAACAACATGCCGACCTCCTACAGTTTGGGAAGCGAACTGAGTCGCAAAATAGGCAAAAACGCCACCGCCGCAATGAGAGCGGGGTGGGAGTTCCGCGGAGATGAACTCGATCTTTCCGGCACCGAACGGCTGCGCGGCCTTTCAGCCGGCGGCGGGATAGCTTATGACTTCATCGCTTTCAAGGGCTCGATCGACTATGCCTACCGCAACTGGGGAAGGCTCAAATCGAGCCACCTGTTCTCCCTGAGTATTGCCTTCTGATACGTGCTTACCTTTGATCCTGATGTAGAAATTATATTTATAGTGGGAATGATCCCTGGGGAAGGCCGGATATGCTTATTTTCCTTTCCTGATCCAGGCGCTTCGAGACAGGCGGCAAACTGCCGGCCACCCATTTCGAACAACTTCCCCGGAGTTAAAACTCTTGCATGCTTAAAGGGTTCTATATAGTGTAAATAAAGCAGGTTTCCCTTATTTTTCGCGCTTCGTGCTGTGATTATCAGTCGATTTGAATAAATAGCTTCCGCCTGCGCTGCCGGAAGCGGTGTTTCTATACCTGATCGAGACCAAAAACCGTTTAAGGAAGCATGGGCCGTAATCATGCTGAAAAGAAGAGTTGTCCTTTTAGCTCTGTTTTTAATCTGTTTAGTCTGTATCGGGGTACCGGCTTATTTGGCTGCGCGCCAGCTGACTGTGGTTCAGGACAAGGCGCCGATGTTCAAGGAGCCGTCGATTTCCTCGCCAATTATTAAGTACCTGGAAAAAGATTCGAAACTCAACCTTCTGGCAGTGGAAGATTCGTTTTATCTGGTTAGCTACGGCGGATATGAGGGTTGGGTTATTCCTTACAGTGTGCGTGATGAATCAGGCGGCGAGGAGGTGGGGGAGAGCCCGGGCAGTCAGGCTGTAACCGGGGATAGCCTGCTGTGGGAGGTCGACCGGGATCTGGCCTCGGGACGCTACCTGGTGGTGTCCAACCGCTGGGCGAACGTGCGTGAGGGTCCCGGCCTGAATTACAAAATTATCGGCAAGGTTTACAAGGGCCAGATGCTGGAAAAATTTATCAAGCGCGGCCGGTGGTACCGGGTCAAGCTTCCGGACTCCAAGATCGGGTTTATCCGGGAAGACCTGGTGTCCGATCCTTCCCGGGAAACCCAAAAAACTGTAGATTCCCGCTCCGGTGAGTTATATAGGGAAAGTGACGCTGCAGAGGAAAGTCAGACACTGGCGGAGAGAGTGAACCAGTTGGAAAAAGAGGTAGCTGAACTGCGTAAGGCCCTCCGGGAGACCCAGGCCCTCCTGCTCCAGGTCCAGGCTTCCAGGAGTGGTGTGGGTCTGCCGGGAATCTTGCCCCAAAGCCCCGTTTCTAGAACTCTGGAGGGCAATGTCCAATCACAGAAAAAGCTGATTATCGGTAACAAGGCAACCAAGGTCTACCATCTTCCGGGTAGCAAATTTTATGATAAAATTCCTGAGGAATTCCGGGTCTATCTCAACACCGAGGAACAGGCGAAAAAAGCAGGTTACACCAAATCGATGAACTAGCCTGATCAGGCCGTTTTTGCCTTTTTGGCTCCGGCTTTCATCAGGCTTTTGCAAGCTTCTTCCTGGGTGTCGTAAATATCGAACCAGCGATCCAGCTTGGTCTTGCTGAAAATCCGTTGCAGTTCCTTGTTCAGGTTGGTAAGCGAAAGACGGCCCCCGCCTTTATAGACGTTTCGGCTAAGGTTGACCAGCACACTCAAACCGAAACCGTCGATATACTCGGTCTCCTTGAGATCCATGACAATGGTTTTGCGGTTCTTAGCTTCGAACTCGCTGAACAGATCTTTCAGGGTTTGAGTGTTTTGAAAGTTGATCTGGCCCTTAACCTCGGCGACTGCAATGTCGTCGATTTCGTGGGTGGTAATGGTCATTTAAAGCTCCTCTGATTGGTTGCAAATTTTTTCATTAAACCTTTGCAACACCTTACTCGATAATAATAATGGGCTTTGTCTGCTGATCGGGGGCTAATCAGAGGCAGAAAAATTCTCATCATCGGCCCCGGGGGCTGGAGGCCGATCCTAACCGCCGCGGTTAGGATGGTTTAAGAGATAGCAATTTCTGTACCACAACAGAGAGTGAAAGAAAAATATTTTACTCGAACAAATAACTCTCTGAAAATCATTCAATTATGGTACCGGGCCGAGGGTGTCAAACTCGATATCCGATTGGTATTCTCAGTTACCCTTGCAAAACTTGCCCATCGTCCGGGAGTTGTTTTTGCTTCTTAAACTGGAACAGATATGGAAGAACAGCCTTTGGAAAACGAATTGACCCAGGATTCTCCGGAAGCCGGGATCGGCAGTGGAGACTCCAAATCAAGTGGTTCTGCCTGGGTTAACCTCAAACTTCTGGTAGCTGTGGTTATAGCCGGCGGAGTTCTTGCTGTGGCGACATCTTTCTGGATCTTCCGCGAAACTCAGCCGCAGGAAGTAGAGCCAACCCTGACCGAAGGTCCGAAACCTCTGATCGCCAGTTCGCGGGCCAGGGACATCCGCACCAGGCGAAGCCTGATGCGGGCCGATAATCGAAGTTCGCATAACCAATACCTGGTGAAAGAAAAAGGCCCCCAGGACATGGTCTGGCTGGCCTCCCAGGCCGAGCTCACCCTTCTTACCGGGCTTTTCAATCACTACATGGAAATCACCGCCCGTTTCTATGAAATATTCCGCATTCTTTCCAATGATTATCTCAACGAACGCTGGCAACTCCTATCTCTGTTCGAAAATGAAATTCTGCCCAAATTCGATAACGTAGAGCGAAGGAGAAAACTGCTGCGCAGACGAATCGGGCACGATCCTGCGCTCGACCTTTTCGACAACCTCGATTATATCGCATTCTACGACAGCATTGCAGTCCACTCTTTTTATAGCTACCTCAAGAAAGGCGGGCAGAGCGAATTCAACACAGCCATAGAAAATGTCAACACTGCCAAGTTCATGATTAGGGATTTCTGGAGGTATTTCCAGCGAAACCTCACTGAATACAAGATCAATTACAGACCTTCCCCCGATGTATGGCGAAGGTATTACGCCCCGTGGGAGTTAACAAAGCCTTGAAACCGAGAATATTCAATCTCCTAGTTGTAATAGCAGTTGTTAGCCTTGCTCTCACTTTTTGTGAAGAGGAAAAAAAGGAAGGCGAAAAGGATACAGAGCAACAGGCTGTGGTAGCCGAAAGCCTTTTCCTTACTCCCTCGGATTCGACAAGATGGCTGGGATATTTGAGTTTCGCACCCCAGGATACCGCCCTGGCCTATCTCATGATGGGCGCACTGTACCTTGCCAACGATGCACCGGAAGGCGC
>Ga0114922_10004673_pt1 | contig 12690 bp, 9 predicted proteins | sample AartaG_FD_100975 | JGI IMG/M metagenome (GOLD analysis project Ga0114922, IMG submission 100975) | Deep subsurface microbial communities from Aarhus Bay to uncover new lineages of life (NeLLi) - Aarhus_00045 metaG | ecosystem: Environmental > Aquatic > Marine > Oceanic > Sediment | place: Aarhus... | reverse complement strand
TGCTGACCTCTTCGACAACGCTTCCCTGCTTGTCGATCTGCTGCGACGATTCCTCCTTCGGCGCGTCATCTTTTCCGTCGCCCATGGAAGCACAGCCGTTCAACAGAATACATGTACCCACAGCAACCACGACCGTAAGGATAGGGAACAATAGAGATCGTTTCGGTTTCATGGAATACTCCCTGCTCCAAATGTATCACACGATCCCGGTTCTACCACAAAAAAATACCGCGGTCAGTAATTCTCGCCGAGCCGTGAAAACCTCCTGTGATGAAGGGCGGGATTGTTTGGAGGTTAAACCGCAAAATCGTAAGCGTCAGAGTATGGCTGATGGGAACCGGAAATCGAACCAAAAACCGGGGCAACTTTTCAAACTGAAATCGTATGGGTGTTGGAAAGGAGATAGCAGTTAACGTTACCGAACATCTTCTCCGAAAACCGCCCGGTCCTCATAATACCGCGCCTCTATGAGATTCTTCTCCGGGTCGCGAAAATAGATCGATGTACCGCTACCGTGCGCACCCCAGCGTTGCACAGGTCCCTCTTCTATTTCAACTTCCTTGGCTTGAAGCCGCTTTAAAAGTGTTTCCCACGCCGCCTTGCTCATAGCGATACAGAAATGGTTCAAATTCTCACGGCTCCGCCCATCCGGGGCGTTTTTCTGCCACAACTTTTTCGGAAACAGATCGATAATCGTGTTCGAATTCAGCCGCACAGACGGAAATGGCACCTCTCCTGCCCGGTATTCCTCCAATCGTTCAGTCGCAAACATAAACACATGCGAATAGAAGGCGATCATCCTCTCATCATCTTCGATATTCAATACGATGTGATCCATCAAGCAATGCATGCTCAATCCCCTCGAAACTTCTATTCCCCCCCGCTACTTTGCCGGAAGCCGAATTCGCTTGCCGAACAGTCATTTACTGTGAACGAATAACCCTTATCGACACAGTGCCGCATCACCTCGTAAGTCATTCGTCTGCTCCCGTAGAGAAAAAATTTCTTGAGGTACAAAATTCCCGATTGGTACCCCTCTCCTTCCAGACTGCGCACGTTGGCATCCATCACCAGTAACTCCTGCAGATTCAGCTGATCTATACCGATGCGGTTCAGCTCGTCAAGACAACCGATCAATTGGTCCTTCTGTACCGGGTAAGAGGGCACTTCCACCACCACATACTCGAACATCTTTCTGGCGCCCTCGACCTTTTCCAGTATTGTTTTGCTGTAGTTCGTCGCCGCCAGGTTGAATCTGATCTCCCGTATCCCGAGCGCCTGGAGAACACCGAGATGTTCTTCATCCGCAAGAATACCGTTGGTGTACACCCAGAAGTGCAGCCCGGGCCTGTGCTTCCGCATTTCAGCTACGCATGCCTCCAGTTCGGGGAGGTGTAGCAGCGGTTCTCCGCCGGTGAGGGAGACGCCTTCCAATTCGTCCTTACGCTGGTAGAACTCCTTTAGAAGGGCCTGCCGATGGTATTCCTCGTCCTCATCCGGGGTGTCCCCCTGATAGGTATGGAGAAAGCAGAATGGGCACTGGGCGTTGCAGCGGAAACCAAGCTGAAAGGCCAGATGGGCCATATGTGTGCATATCTCACATCCCGGGACCAGAGGTCCGGTGCTCACAGCCTGATGGGTACCATGAAAACACAATCCCGGGATATGACCCCGAAGACGCGTTATCTCAGCGGTCACTTCCGCCTCATTGTGATTGAAATCCATCCGCAACACCTCTTCCCCCGCCCTATTGGTACCCGGGATCGAGAAATCGGTTTTACCCGCAGCCCGGGCATACTCTGTAGATACAATGATGGGCGTGGGTCCAAGGATACCCCGCTGGGAACGCCCACGTCTATCTGTTCATCGACGCAACTCTCATCGAAAACAGCTATACCAAGATTTCCAAAGGGATTATTGTTCCCACTACGGGATGAATGTTTACCATAGGATGATCGTTCGAGTCCCGAGTTGCCTCACTTCGCTATATGGGGATTGCGGATGCCTGCTGGCAGGTATGCCCCTTAGATGGGCTCCTTTTCCATCTGGATGGTGTTGTCGACGTTCAGCAGTTTGAGGATCTCTCCGACCGAGTCCTGATAGCCACAGACTCGGATGGTTCGATTTTCAGCCGACAGGTTCTTGTGGCAGTGCAGAATATGTCCCACGAAGAGGGAGCTTACATCCACAACTTTGGTAAGATCCAGGGTAATCGTTTGATAGCTGCTCTTCTGTAACGAATCAAGAGCACGCTCGAACAAACCGACAGAATCCCCTGTCATCGAACCGGATATCATCAGGACGATTTCATGTTCCGATACTTTTTTTGTCTTGAACATCTCGCCTACTTTTAATAATGCATCAATCCCAAAACAACATTTTAAACTGTCACACTAATATAATCAGTAAAGATTTGTAAAAAATCAAGATACAATTCAATTTTTATTCATGTCATTTTAGCTCTGTAACCCGCCTCGTTTTTCTCAGTCTCCCCTCCCCCCTCAACCGAAGGCGACCCCGGCAATACGTGTCTTATTGACCTATTTCTATGTAAGATGGATAATTATCACGAAATTTCCGCGGCGTGCCGTTCCGAAGGTTCACCGCATACCATCGCCCGCAGGTGTTCTATAACTCTTATTTGAGTATAGAATTACATAGATTTCTCGGAATGGCATAGAGCTTGCTTATCAAGTTGTCATGAAGGTTTCTACCTCGTTTCGAATCATGCGCGCCTCTGTCGGTTCAAAGCGACTGCGCATCTTCGGCCTGTTGGCTATTACTGTCGCTTTGGTCGAGCTGCTCTTCTGTTTCACCGGCCCATTCCGGTTTGTACAGCGACCCACGGTTGTGCTTTTTCCACCCTTCGCCCACAAACTGACCCCGGAGCAGTCCGCCGAAGTTTCTGCATTCATCGAGAAACAGGTCGCTCTGACGAAATCCTACTCGATCACCAGCTACAGCTTCATCGAGGAGTACTTCGTGCGCACAGACCCGGGCTTCGACAAAGCCAAGCTCAAACCCGTAGACTACAAGGCTGCTCAGGCCCTGGCCCAGGAACTGGAGTTGGATCGTTTCGGGATTGTCTGGGTCTACTCTTCCAGCAGCCATTTCGAAGTCAACGTGTCGATTCGCGACGTGAAGGAGGGAACGATCCTTCGCTCCGGGCGTTTCCTCTCCGACAGCTACGAGAATTTACTCCAAGGAATCGGCAAAGAGGGTGAGGCTCTGGATGTCCGGGAGGAACTCTCCGTCGAAGTAGCGGGAGTCGGCCCGACCGACTATCTGGTGCTGGTTCTGCTCGCCCTGCAATTGGTAGTGGGCCTCCTGGCACTCTTTTCAATTGAACCGGGCGTGCTGGTGGAGATCGTGTGGGCCCCTGCGCTCATCCTCTTCGTATTCGCCTATATCTGGGCGCGCAGTGCCAATATGGACTACGTCCAGCGCTATATCGCGAGCAGCGGCCAGTTTCAACTGGCCGAGAGTACGGCTTTGGAGCAGCTTTACGCCGTGCTGCGTTATGGCCCGATTCTCATCCTAAACGCTCTATACTACATCGGGAACAGGATCACCCGAGCAAAAACGACCGATCAAACCGACAGGAAGAGTTGGGTTCACCGGTATATCACCAACTGGGCGCTGCCATGGGTCGTTCTCTCCGCCGCGCTGTTCGGATTCTCCTTTCCCTCGGTTCTGCGGCTTGACGGGATCGGGTTGCTCGCGTGGTTTGCAGTCGTACCGCTTTTGCTGGTCCTGATTACGGCCAAACCGACGATGGCGGTTTTTTACGGGGTTGTGTTCGGAGCCCTCCAGGCTCTGATCGTCAACTACTGGCTCGGCACCTACAACTACGTTACCCTCCACCTGATCACGATTGCCTTTATAGTCGAGTTCCTGCTGTTCATAACTGCCCTGGTTCTGCTGATCAAGATCAGCGGAAAGTGGGGATTTCTCATAGTACCGGCAGCCTGGGTAGCCTTCGACTACGTCCGTTCAATCGGTATTCTCGGCTATCCCTGGGGTATTATCGGCACCACCCAGTTTCGCTTCCTGCCGCTTATCCAGATGGCCTCTATCGGTGGAGTATGGGCCGTGGACTTCGTGGTACTGCTGGGCAACGCGGCCGTAGCCTGGACTTTGGCAGCTTCCGCACTCGACTGGAAATGGACGGGAAGAGGCATCATCGCTGCCCGTTCCCGCGCGACTGGGGAAGAAAAACGAGCCGGCAAGTTAAAGAGGGCTATCACCGGACTGATCCGCGAACCCCGGGCACTACTGCCCGCCGGGGTATTCTGCTTGGTTTTCTGCGTATGCATCGTAGCGGGTACAGCGGTACTGCTCACGGTGCGGCAGCGGCTCTATGGACAACCCGACGTGGATACCGCCACCGTAGTTCTTGTTCAACACAACACGGATCCGAGGAAACGGGAGTATAAGGAGAACTTCGAGAAGTTGATGGAGCTGACCGATCAGGCATTGGCCGAACTGCCGACCACACCAGATCTGGTAGCCTGGCCTGAAGGGGGCTTCAAATTGGATATCCGCTGGTGGTCGACACCGGAGCGGGAGAAATCTCACTGGGGTCGGATGGTGCGGGAGCTGCTTGACTACCAGAAAGGACTGGGCACGTGGCTGATGACCGGAACGCAGGATCACAAAATGATTCTCGATCCGGAAGGGGATCGAATCCGGCTCAACTTCAACTCCTCCGTGCTGCTCGACAAGCAGGGACAGATCAACGGGTTCTATCACAAGATCAACCTGGTGCCGTTCAGCGAATATTTCCCGCTGGACAAGGAGAAATACTCGGGTTTATACGAAACTTTTCAGAAGTACGAGATCTCCAATTGGGGTGTCGGTACGGACAGGTACGTGTTTCAGCACGAGAAGATGCGTATTGCCACGCCGATCTGCTTCGAGGATGTCTTTTCCAATCATGTGCGACGCTTTGTTACGCGGGACGTAGATGTGATTCTGAACATGAGCAACGACTACTGGTCCCTTTCTCCTGTCGAGGGACGTCAGCACGGGATTCTCTCGCTATTTCGTTCCGTGGAAAACCAGAGGCCGGTGCTGCGGAGCACCTCATCCGGATACACGGTGTACATCGACGCCAGCGGGCAGATCCAACCCGGGGCATTGGAGCATTACAGTGCAGGATACGTGGTCGCCCGGGTTCCTCTGCCGGAAAAGCGGCTCACCCTCTATACGCGTTGGGGGGATTGGTTTCCGCTCGCGTGTTTATTCTCGATAGCGGTTTTCTCGATCCGGGCTGTGATACTGTGGATTTTAAAGAGGACCAGGCGGCGCTATAGCTTGGTGCTCGAGCGGGATGCGCTGAGCGCACCGTCGGACAAATCCTCCTAATGAGGTATCCGGAACTGTCTCGAATCGAGGAGTAATACCCGGGAGTTCCGCAATCTGTTGTAGTCTCTGCGTTTATCCGCCGGCAGGTCCTGCACACTCCCTTCTCTAAAGCCGAACTGCAGAAACCAGTCTGTGGTCTGAGTCGTCAACACGTAGAGATGCTTGATTCCGGATTTTCGGGCCTTGTCTACCAGATAGGAGAGAATCCGTTTTCCAATGCCGAATCCTTTATAGGTACGATCCACCGTAATGGCGGCGATCTCTCCCCTTCCCTTCTCCTCCGGAGAGGGAATCATCGCCCCGCAGGCGTGCATGATACCATCCACCTCGTACACGACAAAATTATCGAGCTGGTCCTCGAGCTCCTGTTCCCCTCGAGGCAGGAGGATTTCCTCCTCCACATACGGGCTCATGATGCGCAGTACTTCCGGAATGTCAGCGATTCGCAGCGGACGGATGTTTTCGTGCTCGTTTGTGTAGATCATGGTGCCGCAGCCCCGGCTGGAAAAAATCTCCTGCAGAATGACTCCCTCACTCCCGCCGTTGACGATATGCACACGGGCTACACCTTCGCGGCAGGCCTTACAACCCAGGTGTATCAGCTCCAACATTTCATCCTGCCGCTTCTCCGCGTTCAATTCGAGAAAACTATCCGCCTGCTCCACACTGAGGTGTGTTGCCACTCCTTCGGAGGATACGGGTACCCTCTCCGGAAGCTCATAATCCTTCACGCCGACCCCCATGTGCCGGGTGATGTAGAAAAGTTTCTCCGCCTTCAGGGTGGTGGCCAGCAGGTAGGCCAATTCATTTGAGGAGATGTTGTACGGTTTTCCACTGCCGCTCCAGCCGATATTGGGGAAGATCGGGATCAATCCTTCTTCCAGCGTTTTGCGCACCAGTTCGACGTTGATCTTTTCCACGGTGCCGGTGTTCTGGTAATCGACTCCTTTGATCACACCCAGGCTCCTGGCTCGAACCCAGTTGCCGATGATGGCACTGGCGTTGTTCTCCGCCAGCAGGGTCATCAAGCGGTTGGAGACGTCGAAGGCCGCCATCTTGATAAAGGGGATCGCCTCCGGTGTGGAAATCCGCACGCCCCTTACGCTTTCCCAGGAGATGTTGTAGCGTTGCAGGACATCGTCGATCCGTTCCTTGGCCCCGGGAACCAGAAGTATTTGAATTCCCTGCCGGTGCAGCAGGACCAGATCTTTCACGAGCAGGGGAAGGAAGGGGTGGTTCATCACCGAACCATCGACTTTTATAACGATGGTCTTTCCTTTGAATAGCTGTACGTATTCGAAGGCCTGTCGAATCAGTTCCACCTGCTCCTGCATTTTGTCACTTTGCATTGGATCCGATATTCTTTTCATAGATTCTGTATGTCTTGTAGATTCTGACCGGAAAATGCTTCAAAGAGTTACGCATCGAGTAGTTTGTCTCCACGATATTCGACATCTCCACTTCCCGGTATCCGTGCTTCCTGGCATTTTCTACAATGTTCGTGTAGAAAGCGATCTCGATCCCTTTGTTCCGATACTCCTCAAGCACGCCCATAAGGATATGGCGGAAACGGTCGGTCTTCTTCAAACCCCATAGCATTGTGAGAAAACCAAAGGGAAAGAGCCTTCCGTTTATCCGCTTGATGGCCACATTTGCATCTGCAATGGAGAGGGCGACCCCCACGGGCTTGCCCTCTATTTCTGCCACGAAAGACAATTCGGGAAGGGCAATTCGTTTCACCGCATCCACCAGCCGGGCGAGCTCCCTCTCGGTCCACGGCACGTGTCCCCAGTTCTGGCTCCAGGCGGGCTTGAAGATCTCGTCTATGATGGCCGCTTCCCTGTCCACCTGCTTCATATCGATTGTCCGTAGGCGTACCCCGCTTCGCTTTATCAGATGATCCTTGATCGTGAACAACTTCGGATTGACCTGCTGGTGGTCTTTCACGTAACCGTGATAGGCGTACCAGTCGATCGCTTTCTTGAATCCCAGCTGCTCCACAAGCTGACTGTAGTACGGCGGATTGTGTAGATTCATGACAATCGGGGGGGTGTCAAATCCCTGTACCAGGATGCCGATCTCATCGTAGACACCGAAGTTCATCGGTCCTAATATCCGGCGTTTTCCCCTGCTGCTCAGGTACTGCTGCGCCGCTGCAAACAGGGCATCGGCAACTTGAGGATCATTTTCGCTCTCAAAAAAGCCGAAAAATCCGGTTTCCGCGCCGTACTGTTGGTCGTAGAGATGATTGACGTGGGCCGTGATCCGGCCGACGGCTCTGTTGTTCCTTCTCGCCAGAAACAGCCGCGCCTCACCGTGATCGAAAAACACGCCTCGTTTTGGATCCAGATACTCTCTCTGGTCGGCAATCAGCGGGGGCACCCAATGCGGATCATCCCGGTACAGGTACCAGGGCATCTTGATGAACTCCATCCTCTGCCGGCGATTCTCAACGGGTACGATCGTCACCGGTTGCTGCTCAACCCTTGCCATACAACCTATTTACGGGTACTCGCTTCCTTCTGTCAAGTTGCCATTCCCGGTACGCCCTTCCAAAACGACCTGCAGGGCTCGGGAAATCCGATATTCCTGAAAAGAATTGTACTTGTTATTCCCCTACGGAACGGGTTATTGTAGACAAACCTTTTTTCATCAGGGGATCAAACCGAGGTGATAGACAAACGACCGTTCTTCATTGTCAATCCCCACTCCGGGGCAGGAAGCACGGGCCATCACTGGCCGGACTGGCAACAACGGATCCGGCGCGTCCTCGGCAAGGTGGATTTCGCCTACACCCGGGGGAGCCTGCATGCCATGACCCTTGCCCGGGAAGCATTGAGCAGGGGACACGATCGGATCATAGCGGTAGGCGGCGACGGTACCCTCAATGAGGTGTTAAACGGTTTCTTCGACGAAGGAAAACCCTGTTGCCCCGATGCAGCCCTGGGCTACATCCCGAACGGAACCGGCGCGGACTTCTCCAGAACTCTCGGCTTTCACGGCAGACCTGTAGATGAACACATCGAACGCCTGCTCAGCGCTCCGGTTACAGCTGTTGATTGCGGGGAGGTGCGCTTCACCAACGCGAAAGGCGAGGAAACGAATCGACTGTTCATCAATGAGTCGAGTCTCGGATTTTCCGCCAATACCGCGGATGCGGTCAACAGGGCATCGAAGCACTTCCGGGGAAGGCTTCCCTTCCTTATCGGTGTGGTCCGTTGCCTGAGCACGCTGAAGAACCCGCTCCTGCGCATATCTGTTGAAGGGAAACTGGTGCATGAAGAGCCCACCCTCCTGGTAGCCGTAACCAATGGCAAGTACTTCGGTGGAAGCATGATGATCGCCCCGGAAGCGGAGATCAACGACGGGCTTCTCGATATCATTGTAATCTCCCGCATGAGCAGATTGACCCTGCTGCGCAAAATCAAGTCGATATACTCGGGACAGCATCTCAATGAACCGGAAGTGACCGCACTGCGGGGCAGGACCGTTCACATCAGTGCCGTTGAAGATGAGGTGCTGCTGGAGATGGATGGGGAGCAGCCGGGGAAACTGGCGGCGGACTATCGGGTCGCGAAAAAGACCATTCCCTTCGTGTACTAGCGCTGGCTCGGAACCGCGGATACTCGGCTCAATTCTCTGCCAGCAACTTGATCATGTATATTTCTATATAACGGGTGAAGTAGTCCTTGTGCTTGATTCTGTTAAAGGACTTGTTGGCGGCCAGCTTCTCCGCCAGCGACCTGATGCGCTCCGCATCAGGCGGGTTGATCCGAAATGTACGCCGTATATTGCGCAGATAGTCCCGGACCATGGCGTTGACATCTTCTACCAGGTTCTTCCTGGCCTGGGTATCGTAGAGGGGATTCCACTTCTCCATAAGCTGGCTCAGGCTATCGGCCACGGTCCTGTCGCTTCCTACAAATTGTTCCTTAAGGCTGCTGATCGCCCTTCGGTAGGCAGCCAGCTGCTTACTTGTCACCGGACGAAGGGTTGTTGAGCCCACCTGCTCCTCGGCTACGCCGGGAGTACCAGCGTCTACCGGAGCGGCGTCTGATGTCGAGACACTGCCCCGTGTTGCTTCGGTATGCTGGACGCCGGTCGGTGGAGACCCCGGTGAAGGGGCGGCTGTACGCTTTTTGGATTTCTTCCAGATTTTCCTGAGTCCTCGAAAGATGTTTTGTAAAAAGTAAAACAGTCCCCGAAATATGATCAGTCGCCGCCAGATAGGCACCCGGAGCTTGGCGTCGTCCAGAACATCTTTTCTGCTCAGTCCCAGGATCTTCGGCAGGGGCTGTAGTTGCCCCTTCTTCTCATCCAGAACCTGGTCCATGGTTCTGGCCATATCGTAGTTGATTTTCCCCTGCTCCTTGGCCAGATACAACAGGCTGTAGTTCAACAGGGAGTAGAGAAAGGGCGCTCTGTTCTTCAGGGTTATGTCCAGATCCCGGTTGAACTCCTGATCCTCGCTCATCGCCATGGTACGCTTGTTTTCTTTGAGCAGCTTCACCCACTCTTCTACATAGTAATCCTTTATCTCCCTGGCCTGCTCGTAAAGCATCTTCACGAACAGGGGCACAAGGAGATCCTTGTGGATATAGTAGTTCTTCCCGTGTACCGTCTTCAGTTGAACCAACTCGGGAAGCGTTTCATAGCTCTCGGTTTTGGTCTTGCTCTCCAGATATTCTAGAAACACGTCTTTTGTATTCTGTCGGATCAGGGGAGCACCCCTCACGTCACGCACGTTGTACAGATCCTTCAGGGTGTAGGCATATGGATATTTGTGAAATTGGGTTTCAAATTTCTTCACCAGAATGGATTTCTCATTCTGCTTCTGCTGACGCCCGCGGTAATGGACGTTGTAAAAACCGATAAGGTATGCGGCCTGACAGAAGGATTGCTCCTCTGCCGTCATTTCTGAGATGTCCTTGTGCTCCTGAAGCACGAGATTGGCGAAGTGCGCCCAGAACCGAAAGGAAAAATCCGAGGGCTCCACAAGGGTTCCGACCGCCCGGCCCGGTTTGGTCATCACCGCGGAGATCATATCTCTCAACCCCCGCTCATTTCCCCGCAGGGCCGGTTGCAACCTGTGCGCGATGTAGCTTGCGTTATTTTTACTCTGCAGGTACACCCGCAACTTGTGCACGGCCAGCTCCATCAGCTTCCGATCCGCCAGATCCGAGGTAACCAGGAGCGGATTGATAAGCTGTGGAAAGGTAACGCGAAGAATCTGCGTCTTCTCCGTTTTCATCTCCCCCAGGGCAGAAACAAAATCTGTTTTGATGTTCAGCTCCGTGATCAGATGCTCGGGTATCGTGATTTTCAGATCCTCCGCTGCCGGAAAGGGAAGCTCCGCTTTCGCCTCTACCGCCTTGTACGCCTTGTGCAGAGCCTCAATGAAGTATCGGGAGAAAAAAATCCAGCGGTCCTCCTGTCCCTCCTTCTCCACATTGCACAACCCCCGTTCGGTCAATACCCGCAGATAGGTGTCGACCATACCCTCGGTACGCTCAACGAATGATTCCATCTGCGGGAACTTCAGGGTGTAGCGTCCTGCGTAGTTCTTTACGAAATTGATAAATTCTAGTCTGTCCACCCGTGCGCTGCGGTGATTGGTGGTGTAGATCCGTAGAAGATGGAGGAGCGCTTGGGCATTGGGCTCGAGTCCGCCACGCCCGCCTTCCTGTTCGACGCTCTCCAGGACAGGAACATTTTCCGAATCGGACGTCGAAGAATCGCTCATTATTGAAAAAGTATCACCAAAGCCCCCATCTGTCCACACTGCGGATACCGGCGAGAAAGGCCCAAGACCGCTAGCCGAATCACCTACTCTGGCAGTTTGGACAGCTGTACGTGCCTCTTCCGGCTACCCTGCTCCTGGTAATCGCCGTGCCGCACCGGGGGCAGGGCAGGCCCGCTCGGGAGTACACCAGGAGCGAGTTCTGGAAGCTCCCCCGCAGTCCCCGGGCGTCCACGTAATCGGAAATGGTCGTTCCCCTTCCCCGGATCGCGGCCCGCAGAACCGCACGAACAGTGCGGCGCAGGGAAGCGACCTGTTCGTAACTGAGAGCCGAGGCCTTTCTGAGCGGAGATATGCCCTCCCGGAACAGGATCTCATCCGTGTAGATATTCCCCAGGCCTGCCACAACCCGTTGGTCCAGCAGGACGGCCTTGATGCTGCGCGAGGTCCTTTGAAACAGCTGATGCATTTGCCTGGTTGAGATCTGCAGGGCATCGGCTCCGAGCCGCTTTTCCTCGATGAACCGCTCTACACCTCCATCCAGCAGCTGCAATCTGCCGAACTTGCGCACGTCGCGGAATACGAGCTTGCGATTGCGATCGGACAGGAGCAACTCGAGATGGGTGTGCTTGTCCGCCGGCTGCGGCCGGGGCACCAGTACAAACTGACCGGTCATGCGCAGGTGTAGCGCCAGTGTCGCGTCCCCGTCGAGCACAAAGAACAGGTATTTCCCGTGCCTGTGAAGCTCTTCGATGCGACGGCCGCGTACGGCCTCGGCGAAGCACTCCGGATCCGGCCCCACAGCACCGGGGAAATGACAGCGAACATCCCGAATTGTCAAACCGGTAATCTGGGATGCCAATCCCCGCGCCAGGTTCTCCACCTCCGGCAACTCAGGCACCGGAGCGATCCTTCATCGCCGAGGCGAGAAACTCGTATATCTCCCGCGCCGTGGGTGGACAGCCGTCCAGAAATTTGGAGAATCCTCTTGTACAAGACCCGATCCCCAGGCCGTTGCCTCCCCTGCCCCGATGCCCCTGGCCGAGACAGATCCTGTGCTCCAAGTCCCGCAGGTTCCCTGATTCCTCCAGGCGCTGCAGCGCGTACAGCGTGCTGCCGTAGCAGGCCGAGCAGGCCTGGCTTTCGGCAATATAGGCTTTGAGCCGTTGCAACCTGCTGTTGTCTTTGCGAGGGATTCGATGAAATTGAGGTTTGCCGAACTCCCGAATCCGGGCGGCGGCGGTGTCTTTAGTGCCCACGCCGTGCCCGGCGGCCAGCTCGATGTGCTCGATCATCTCCGGGCGGTAGCCCATCAACTCGGCAACGTAGCTGTCGACCAGTACCGGATCCCTGCCCAGGATCACCCGGTCCATCCGCAGGGGATTCCCACCCGTTTCCGAGGTCGGATCACCGCACAAACCATCGACGACCACCAGATCCTGCCGGATTATGGTATTCAAGCGAGCTATGGGTTTGTGCAGTCCCTCTGCGTGATAGCGCCGCTTTTCCGAATCGGGAATACAACCCTTGAGATTCTTCAATGCACAGGTGATTTTGGTGGCGCCGTGACCCTTGAGCACCGG
>Ga0114922_10004672_pt1 | contig 12691 bp, 11 predicted proteins | sample AartaG_FD_100975 | JGI IMG/M metagenome (GOLD analysis project Ga0114922, IMG submission 100975) | Deep subsurface microbial communities from Aarhus Bay to uncover new lineages of life (NeLLi) - Aarhus_00045 metaG | ecosystem: Environmental > Aquatic > Marine > Oceanic > Sediment | place... | reverse complement strand
TGATACCAGGCCGTTGCCGCATAATGGGGTACAATCAAAGCATAACCGACATCACCACCGGTTTCCACATTCAGGGACGTCATAGAAACGAGAATAACACCATTTAAAAACATCAAATGACGCTCCTGGAGATGTTCGGCCAATCCTGACGCCCGCACTGTACCGTAACTTTCTCCAATGAGAAACTTGGGGGAGTCCCATCGCTTGTTTCGGGTCACATACAACCGGATAAATTCCCCCACCGATTCGATATCTTCCATCGTGCCGTGATACTTATGGGGATCCTCACCTGGGGCCATTCGGCTGTAACCCGTCGCCACTGGATCGATGAACACCACATCGGCCATATCCAATATGGAGTATTCATTATCTTCAAGGCGATATGGGGGCTGAAGTGCAAAACCTTCATCGTCATACACGACTTTTCTGGGACCAAGGACTCCGAGATGCAGCCACAGTGAAGCAGTACCAGGTCCTCCATTGAAGGAAAAGAGCAATGGGCGGCGACTCTTATCCTTAACGCCGTCTTTCATGTATGCCATATAGAAAATGCTTGCCAGCGGCTTACCGTCATCTTCCTTCAATAAATACGTTCCCGCGGTGACAGTATAGTTCAGCGGTCTTCCTTCTATTTTGACATTGTGTTTGGTCACGGAAGAGGATTCCTTCGGCATTTCCCTCGTAGTTTCCTTGTGGGGCTCTTCGGATTTCTCCTGTGCCGATGAATAACGAAAGGAAAATACAAGTGTGAGAATTAAAAAACCGTATAGAATTTTATTCTTCATCGTGGGCTCCTCCTTTTGATGTAAACTGAACCTTTTGTTCCCAATATTTTTTCTGGGACGGATGTTCGTGGAAAAATCTATCGATAATTTCCTCCACCTTCTCTTGAGCCGCAGAGAGAGTTGGTCCCATGTTGATGGTCGTGAGAGTTCCATCCCGTTTCAAGAAACGACCGTCCACGATCACATTATCGATATCTCTGCTGGAACCGTACAAAACAAAACTGGTCAAAGGCTCTTTCGTGGGCGTCAGGTATGGATTATTCATATCAACAGTGATCAAATCCGCTTTCTTACCCGGCTCCAGAGAACCCACTTCAGAATCGATTCCTAAAACCTCGGCACCACGGCGGGTTGCAAGCTCTAAAAGCTCGTAAAAGTTCGGCCGGCGGGTCAATCGGCTGCCAGAAAGCCTCCCTTCGGCGCCGCCCACCAACCGGGCTCTTGTCTGTTGACCGGTGATATTCTGCCGGAGCAGCGGCAGCATGTCATGGTGCCAATCGTCCGTTCCCAAGCCAATGGGAATGCCCATTTCCATCCATCGGAGAAGGGGATTTGTCACCGAACGGCAGTGGAGAATCCCCATGCCAGAGGAAATGATGAGTTGCAGATCCTTTTCCGTAATATAATCACAATGGACACCGGTAAAGCCATTGTTGAGAAAGCCCAGATCGTACAAATACCGGACTGGCGTTTTACCATACATACTCTGGACATGCTGGAATTCACGCCAGGTTTGAGCGAGATGGGTCGTTATCCTCAAATCATGTTTTTGTGCAAACGCCTTGCATTTCAGGTAAGTCTCTGCACGTGCCATATCGGGAGCTTTAGGACAGAGGCATGTGGTTATACGGCCTTCCGCCTTGCCATGCCAGTTCCGGTAAAGCTCCTCTGCCCTCTGGAAAGCCGCTTCACCCTTTTCGGGGAGATAATCGTAGACGCCATCTTTTAACTTATTCAGATCAACTTCCTCAATGTCAGCAGCTATAATGGCACGATTGCCTGCTTCAGCGACTGCCCTGGCAAAACCATCCGGGTAGGTATAGATGACCAATGCCGTCGTACAGCCACCGTAAATGAATTCTGCACACGATGCGGCTCCTAGCTGCTCCATATCATCGGGAGATCGATACATCTCAAGTGGGAGGTTCACGGTATAAAAATCACCAATGAGTTCATAAATGCCCCGGAAATATTGCTGTAGATGGGCATGTGTATTGATAAAGCCGGGGAGTACCAGTTTATTTTCCGCATTGATAACGAGATCCGCATCTGGAGGATCACCGATATTTGGTCCGATTTGTCTGATTCTCCCTTCCTTGATGTATACACTCCCATGCCGGTAAATGGTGCGGTTTTTATCCATTGTTGCGATGAAGCCGTTTTTAATCAGAACGTCTTCAGGACGAAAATCATCCATGACGGATTTGGATGATGATTCCCCTTTGTGACCTGCGTTCCGAGGCAAACTGGAATTGAAAAGCTGAGACCCTTCGTTCATACCTGCTCCTGCCAGCATGGCCATGGATCCTCCTAAAAAGCCACGTCGGTTCATATTTTGATGAGCAGAATCCTTTGAATGCTTCATATTTATCCTTCCGGATTCAATGTGTGTCGGTTTCTATAATGAAGATCGAGTAAAGGCAATTGAATATATGCATTTTTACCTCATTTTCCAATCTTTCTATGCCACAAATAATAAGCAGGAATTCCAATGACAATGAATCCCAGACCGGCCAGGGATTCCACAGGCTTCTCGATGAGTGTGTTGAAACAAATGCCAAGAGACGTCAAAATAAAGATGATGGGAATGAAGGGATACCCCCATGTTTTATAAGGTCTGGAAATATCCGGATATTTTCTCCTGAGCGTGAACACAGACGTGGCAGTGAGTATATAAAACAATACCGTGACAAATACAACGAACGTAAATAGTTGCTCAAACGTCCCCGAAACAGTTAATATACAGGCCCATACTGTCTGAATGGCAATGGAAAAAGAGGGTGTTTTAAAACGAGGATGCACTTTGGAAACGTTGTGAAAAAACAATCTGTCCTTTGCCATGGCATAATAGACCCGCGGACCGACAAATATAGCCCCGTTCAATGCACCGAATACTGAGATTAAAACAGCAGCAGACAGGATTCCTCCATATGTGCTTCCAAAAAGTGTTGTGGTCGCTTTTTCTCCTATCCGAACAACACCCGCCATGTCCTCAACGGGCAGCGCAATGAGAAATATCACATTCGCCAGGACATATAGGAGTGTAATGATCAGGGTCCCAAATACGAGAGAAAAGGGGAGATTTCTGCCAGGATTCTTGATCTCGCCTGCCGCATATGTGATATTGTTCCAACCATCGAAAGACCAGGTAACGGCTACCAAGGCCACACCAAATCCGACGAACAGTTGCCCGATACTCAATCCCGATGGATTTATTGAAAAATGAGATACATCCCCACGCCCTACAATTATTCCTGCTAAGATGAAGACCACAAGGGTACCAATCTTGATGGTTGTGACTACATTCTGGATCATTTTTCCGAAAACAACGCCAATATAATTAACGGCGGACAACAAGATGATGATGATCACAGCAACAATCTGACCCATCGATAGGGTAAATATGAATTCTTTACTGAAGAGCTCAATTGGAATACTAGCGATTGTTCTTTCCATGGAAAGCGCATTAAAGAAATATCCAAAATATTCCCCAAAGGCTACACCCAGGGCGGCGATGGATCCGGACATGGTTACCCAGAAGAGGAGCCAGCCAAAGAGGAAAGCCGGTAGAGGACCATAGGCTTCCCTGAGATAGACATACTGTCCTCCCGAATCGGGCATGGATGCACTCAGCTCAGCATAAGTCAGAGCGCCACTCAGTGTGATGAGACCTCCTACAATCCATACCAGTAATATCAATCCAGGTGACGGGAGACTCTGGGCCATGATGCCCGTGGTGAGAAAAATTCCTGATCCAATAACGAGTCCAATCATCATCATGGTGGAATCGAATAATCCGAGCTGTCGGACCAAACCTTCACCTGGTATTTTTTCTGATTCGGTCATATGGATATTCCTGTTTCTTATTTGTACTGCCTCATTCTTTAAAATTCGTCCTCAAGAAAAAACATGGTGTCAATGGTTGCACCGTTTACATTGATATTGACTCATTCGGTTTTTATTTCTTCTCCATACGTTTTAACGATTCAATTGAATCTTCTAAAAGTTTTTTCAGATAAACAGGATTGTGCACCCCAAAGGTGCCGTCCTTGACCACCATCCAGTAATTAAAGGATGCCATGGCCTCCGCCTTGCTCAATGACGGATCTTTGGGAAACTTCGGTTCACGGCTTTGGGCATTATCAATTGAGGAAGATTTTTTAGGAAGGAGATCGGCAAGGGTTTCCAGTAAATTTTTAAATTCTGCTTGTTTCATTTCTACCCACTCCGGAGAAATCCAATCATGGCATTGGACACACCCGTTTCTATTTAATTTACGGGGTGTTTCACCTTTCGTTATCGCTCTGAAAGTATGTCCGCCAGGCATGGCTTCATCCCGCCCAACAGGTTTTGGTGCCATATGGCAGGTGACACAGTTTTTATCCAGCATCGAATGGACACCGGTCGGATAGTCCTTCCCCTCAAATTCAGCACCTCCCTCTCCCCGAAGTATTGAGCCCTGGGGACACCAGGAAAGATTGTCGGCATCGTTTTCGACGATGAGATCATGACAGCCCGTACAAACATGTTTTATGCCTTTTACCCGTAGTTCTCCCACTTTCGAAGGTTCATTCTCGGTATGATGACAGGCGATGCAGGACAGACCAGTCACATCTTCATAGGGTGCGGAAGATTCCTTTCCTTCTAATATGACTTCCCAATACCCCTGGGCCGTATGACAATGAGCACAACCTGTTTTGTTCATGCGCTCCCGTCCTTCCGGAGTATCCATGGACATGGCGTGGGGAGAAGCGAGCCAGTCATTATATTGTATTTCTTTTCCCGATTGGGCAGGAGACGCCGGTGTTTTCGATTTGGACGAATTGAGGCATACCAAAAGTATCAATAACAGTACATAGATCATGAATTTCTGTTGCTTACCCATTTGATGACTCTCCAATGATTTGGCTGATTATAGTATTACGAGAAAAGTCTTCATTTTTTATACAGGAAAATGAAAATTTGAAGACAGTTACGTTTCAAAGGTATTTCACATCTGGCGCGTTATGTTTTACATATAGTGTCAAACACATGCATAAATGAGTCAATATCCCCTTCGTTATTGTAGAAATGGGGTGATACCCTGACGTGACCCTTACCCCATTTCCTGGCCGTGATTTGAATCCCTTTTTCCTTCATCTTTCGATCGAATGATTTCTCCTGTTCCATAAAAAAGGTTAAGATCGGGGATCTATTATTTTCAGGAGTAAAAAATTTGACTCCCCTTTTGCGCAGTTGTTCCCGAAGCTGCCGTATGAGTTTCAAATTGTGTTCTTCGATGGTCTCTATTCCGATTTGATTGATATAGTCAAGAACCACATCCAGGGCGTATAACCCTTCAAAGCTTAGAGTCCCATATTCATAACGTCTGGCATTTTGAGGCAACGGGTTGCTTTCCATGGTCTCTATAGATTTAAAGTCATGGATACTGGCCCAGCCCAATCTGTCCGGTTCATGGGAAGGAATAAGAGCCTCCCGAGCATACAGGAATCCGACACCATTGGGGCCATTCAGCCATTTGTAAGGAATGCCCGACATAAAATCCACGTCTTCATCTTTCACATTGACTCTTACACATCCAATAGATTGAGCGGCATCCACGACAAGATATCCCCCATGACTGTGGATGATATCGGCAAGTTGTTTCAGATCGTGCCTGAAACCGTTCAAATAACTCACATGGCTCACTACAATGGCTCGTGTTCGCTGATCTGCAAGGGCTTCGAATTTTTTCGGTGATACGGTACCGTTCTCGTTCCTCGCGATCCGAATTTCGACTCCTTTTTTCTTCAGACTATTCAATATATGAAAATCCGTTGGATATTCAAGATCATCAATGACCACGTTGTCTCCTTTTCGCCAGTTAATGCCGTTGAGGGCGATGTTCGATCCGCAGCCTGTACATAAATTAAATGCGATTTCACTACTCTTTGACCCGAGGAAAGAAGCAAGCTTAGACCGGACATCCTCCATCTTGTCCATCCAGATTCCTAAAATCGATTTATCCGATGGAAAAGGTCCAAATCGAAACCGCTCTTCTAGAAACGATTCATGAGCCGCTTTTACCTGACGGGACATGAGACCGACAAAGGCCGTATCCAGATAAGTCAATTTCCTTAGAGGGGGAAAGTCCTTCCGAATGGTTTTAAGATCAGGTGGTTCTTCCGATATCTTCATATCTGATGTCTTCGCACCTTTGAAAGCACTCAATCCAAAACGGGACGCAAAAATCCCGGTAATCCCAGATCCGGTTTTCCCAAAAAACTCTCTTCTCTTCATTGATCCTCCCCGATGATAATCATTCAGTAAGACCGATAATAACAGACAATAAAATATTTTTGATTTCTCGACTCAAGACCTTTGAGGTCTCCAAGACCTCAAAGGTCTATACAAACGACAATTGTTTCAACGTGCCGGGCACTTTACCAGGTGCCCGGCACGTATCATTCATCTCACCCGACTCTCCAATGCCTTCCTCCAGTTGATCTTCCAGTTGTGTCTTCCCCGGGTGGTCACTTCAGGATGAATATCCAGTTTTAAAATGTCATCTTTATTCCCGACATCCATGGCAGTCAGATAGACCAGTTTTGTGACTTTCTCCATCTTCTGATAATCAACTCTATCTTCGGTATCGGTTTCCTGATGGTAATCTTCTGTTGTTCAACAGAAAAACCACCTGACCCGATGCATGGCCCTCGGAAATGTTCCTGCCTCTGACACCAAACGCCCTGGGATAGAAAAAGGTCTGTTCGCTCATTTCTGTAGTGAGACGAATATACGATTTTGCTTCGGAAATCGTATAAACCCGTAGAGGGATTTCCTGAAAATAAAAACCTTCCGGCATCAGTGGTTTCAAGCCATAGCGCTCCGCCATGAGCGCGATATACTTGGATGCAATTTTTAGTTCATTGGATGGCGTGTTTCGCCCCTGGAACTCATCGGCCGCGAGGAATTTGAGATGAAACTTCAGTTCTTCTGCCGTGATCGATTCCATTCCTTTCATTTGTCCCATGACACGAAGGTTGTAACCGAACATGGATATGAACATTATAAAAACCATAACAACGATTTTTCTTTTCATCGTTTCCTCCTTTTTTCACTGATGCCTTAAAAGATCATGCCGAAGGCAGATTGTATCAAAGGCAGATGCGTCTTGGACGCATTCGCCTTGTGTGAACGAAGAGAATATAATGAATTCGATATTCAAGATTCTATATTCAATATTCGATATTCTTCTTGGTTCTTCTCGATTTATAATATCCTCTCACTTATTATAGTATACAAGTAAATTCTTGAGGTACGATTCATTCTTTCTGATCCAGCCCAATCTTTATGTATCATATATCATAGCCTGGAGTAGTCCGGTCGTGTCTGCGATAAATCTCTACTGGCAGAATATATCCCCGGAATTTCAACAATGGGTCGATCTTCGAGTCGAAGAATCTTGTGAGTCAGTCCCAAAGCTGCCGCAATGGACGCCTGGACACCATGCCCGGAGTATCCTATACTCACTCCATAGTTTTCCAATTTTTCCGGTCGGGGAACACCGATCAGGGGTCTCTCATCAGGGGTGTCGGCATAATGTCCCATCCATCCCCTGGAATCGATCCCGCTGTATAGGCCCAAAGTCTCAGCATGTCGAATGAAGGGCTTCTCTTTGTCACAAAAAACCGGAAAAATGTATTTAAAAAAATACTCGTCAAAGGTCCTGTCATCTGGCAGAGTTTCCTGGATACCCGGCCTTTCCACTTCGGGGGTGAAATAGAGCCATAACTTATCCTGATCCGGCCGAATGACTCGCTGGTTGAGCAGGATCATACCATGATCGGGTTGATATCCTTCAACAGATCTGACAATGACTGGGAACCTACGGTGGGGTGTGACACCCAGCATCTCCCCAAGGATTTCCTGATTCAGCCCATCAGACCAGACACCGGCTGCATTGACCACATAATCCGTTGGTTTGGTCTCGAGGGCTCCATGGTCGTTTTGAGTTTTTTCGGATTCCGGCCAAAATCGATACCGGAGTGTATTGACCCTGTTTCCCCTGATTCCGAGACCGACGACTTCCGTGTTGAGATGCAACTTTCCCCCAAGTTTTTCAAACACGGCCCGGTATGAAGCAACAAAATCACCCGCAGAAATGAAACCGGCAATCGGGACATGGACGTATCCCGCAATGTCGTAATGTCGGATGGTAGCCTTGGGTATGATCGCATTAAAATCGAAATCCTTCGTCATCCATGCATCTAAGTCAAAATGATGATACACCCACGTATCTTCGTCGAGTACCATGGCATCGAGATCAAAATTGTTGTGAATCCAGCCAATCTCTTTGGCCTCGTCCTTTGTGTAAAACTCGATGGGGACATTTTCAGAATCGAATAGCGCTTTCCGTTCGCGGGCCTCACCAAATTCCTTTTCTGACAGAAAATAATGGTAACCCAGTTGCCTGTAATTGGCGGTAATTCTCATCTTTTCGTCATCATCGTCCTCAAACCGACCATCCTCACCGAAATAACTTTCCAAATCCCGCATGGCCCGAATGCTAGTTAAATAAAACCGGATCTCTTCCGGAGTAAACCAGTAGGTGCGAAAGCCTTCAAAACTTTTTTCGGTATTCTCAATACCCAGTTGACCTCGTATTTCGAACAAATGAACTTCGGTCCTTAGCCCCTGTCTCCTGATCTCACGGAGAAGTTCCGTCGCCAGAGTCGTACCAATGATCCCCCCACCGATGATGTCAATGCTATCGTATTTCTCCACTATATGTCTTCTTTTCATTAATTATTATCAAGAAAGAAGCTTGGTATAATCTTCGTGTGAGCCGATCCAAATCCAGGAGATTTCCTGACGTTCACGAACTCCAATAGCCCTATAATCAATACTGATACGAACTGAGAAAATGAGCCTTTCCGGATGAATTTTTTAAAACGCAGACTTGGGTGATACGGAATTTGTTTAAAAAGTTGGTAGGTTACTTTAGCTTTTCGCTTTATATGTAAAGGCAATTGATCATAGAGCTTACGAAATCGTTCCGTGGTTCGTGAAATCATAAGGTCTCGGGATCGAGTAATTGTGTTTTCCCTTTACGATACTCGATAATTGTTTCATCCGCTAAAAATGCTTTTTTAAGAAGTTTCGTCATTGTTAAATTCCTATTCAGACTAACTTTTTTAAATATAATAGAATCTGAAAATAATGCAAGAACAAATTCATTTTTGAAACGACTTGGCCATAAAAAAAATTTCATTGATTTTAATCTGAAAAATGTGTAATCTATTTCAATCTAAATTTAACTTGAAATGAATCGTCAAAAATCATGAAAAACAAACTCAAAACCCTCGAAAATATCGTTGCAGACATGAAAAATGTGCTTGTCGCCTTTTCGGGGGGTGTGGACAGCACTTTTCTTGTCAAGGTTGCCAGGGATGTGCTTCGGGACAATTTACTCGCCGTCACTGCTGTGTCGGATATCCAACCCGACCAGGAACTGGAAGACGCCAAACAATTGACTCTCAAATTGGGTGTGAAACATATACTCGTTCACACTACTGAAATGTCTGATGAAAATTTTTTATCAAATCCGCCGGACAGATGCTATATATGTAAAAAAAACATCTTCTCTGAACTCAAAAGAATTGCCATCGAGAAGAGTATCCCCTTTATACTCGACGGTTCCAATGCTGACGATCACGATGACTACCGTCCGGGCATGCGTGCCCTTCGAGAGTTAAACATCCGTAGTCCACTCAGAGAAATTGGATTTTCGAAAATAGAAATCCGCAAACTCTCTGAAAGAATGGGATTGCCCACTTGGGATAAACCAGCATTAGCTTGCCTGGCATCACGCATTCCTTACGGCGACCGGATCACAACAAAAAAATTAAAACGAATAGATAAAGCCGAGTCTTTTTTAAGGGAATTTCGATTCAAGCAAGTGCGAGTCAGGGATCACAACGGTATTGCCCGAATCGAGGTCACCCCCGAAGAAATATCCGTTTTCTTGAAAAATGGATTCCCCGAGATCGTTTCAAGGCGTTTCAAGAAATTTGGTTTTATTTACGTCACTCTGGACATGAATGGCTACCGTACAGGCAGTCTGAATAAAATGTTGAATATGGATGGATAGAAAACGCATCGAGAAAATACTCGAAGACGTCAAATCTGGCAGCCTTCAAATTGACGAGGCTCTGGAAAAATTCAAATCGCTTCCTTACGACGACCTGGGGTTCGCCAAGATCGACACGCATCGATCAGTGCGTAGAGGGTTTCCTGAAGTGATTTTTTGCGAGGGAAAAACCACAGAGCAGATCCGGGAGATCGTCCGGAGTATGATGAAGCACAACAGCGTTATCCTGGGCATGCGGGCCAAGGAAGAGGTTTTTCACGCCGTACGGGAAATCACCGATAATGTTGCATACAACAAGGACGCCAGAGCCCTCATCGTAGGTACAAAACCCAAGATCCGATATAAGGGTACGATTCTCGTTGTCACTGCGGGGACTGCGGATATGCCGGTCGCTGAAGAGGCGGCTATCACCGCTGAGGTGCTTGGTAATCCGGTTGAACGCCTCTATGATGCCGGCGTTGCCGGAATCCACCGTTTGCTTGAGAATAAGGAAGTCCTCTATTCTGCGAATGTCCTCGTGGTCGCTGCCGGTATGGAAGGTGCCCTGCCCGGTGTCGTCGGAGGCCTCGTGGACAAGCCGGTCATTGCCGTCCCAACCAGTGTGGGATACGGCGCCAATTTCAAGGGACTGTCCGCCCTTTTAACCATGCTTAACACCTGTGTTCCCGGCATTGCCGTGGTAAATATCGACAATGGATTCGGTGCTGGATATTTGGCCAGCCTGATAAACCGGCTTGGCCAAAAATCATAAAACATCGAAAAACGCTGAATAATAAAGATATTCTTTTCCTTTTTTTTCGATTTTGTTCGGTGTTTAAATATAGTCTTTTTCTTTCTGGAGTACTCATTCATGAAAATAGCCTACTTCGATTGTTTCGCCGGTACCAGCGGTGACATGATATTGGGGGCCATCATCGATGCCGGATTGGATATCGAGAATCTGAAAGAAGAACTGAGCAAACTGAATTTAAAAGGCTATTCGGTACATGCAGAAAAAACCACAAAAAAAGGAATATCCGGTACTAAATTCCATGTTATCTCATCCCACGATCACCACCACCGTGGTCTGAAAGATATATTAGAGATCATCGATGGAAGTACTTTAAAGAAATCGATTAAAGAACGGAGCAGGCGAATCTTCCAGCGCCTGGCCGAGGCCGAGGCCAAGATACACAATAAAACCGTGAATGAAATCCACTTCCACGAAGTCGGTGCCGTGGATGCCATCATCGATGTGGTCGGTGCAGTCATCGGATTAGAATGTCTTGGCATTCAATGCGTCCATACTTCACGCATTCATGTAGGAACAGGCTCTCTCCAATGTGCCCACGGGACACTCCCCGTACCACCTCCAGCCACCCTCGAACTTCTGAAAGATGTCCCTGTTTATTCTACAGGAATCGAAAACGAGTTGGTCACACCCACTGGTGCGGCCATTCTAACAACACTTTCGAAGAATTTCGGTGCTTTACCTTCAATGCAAATCGAGAAAACCGGTTACGGTCTTGGAAGCAGGGATCTTCATATCCCTAACCTCATCCGTGTTGTCATTGGAGAGCAGGCCCTTGGAACCGACGAAGATACAATCCAACTCATCGAGACCAACATCGACGATATGAATCCCCAGTTTTACGAGCACATCATGGAGTCCCTTTTCTCGAGGGGCGCCAGAGATGTCTTCCTCACCCCCATTATCATGAAAAAGAACCGTCCCGGTGTGGTCCTCAGCGTACTGGCCTCACCAGACCAGATAACGGAACTCATCGATGTCGTTTTTCAGGAAACCACAACCCTGGGTGTGCGTATCTCTGAAGTGAAAAAACGAAAAATCTTGAAACGAGACATTTTAACCGTGACAACACCCTGGGGTGATGCCCGAGTGAAAATTCGAACCGTCAGCGACACACAGAAAACCGTGGCGCCCGAATATGACGACTGCAAACGCCTGGCTCGGGAAAACAACATACCCATCCATGAAGTTTACGATAAAGTCCGAAAAATAGTGGAAGCAAAAGCCAGAACAAAGAAATAAAACTTCATTTTTCTAAAATTTAATTTATCGACACTTCGTGCCTTGGTGACTTTGTGGCCATTCAATTCTTCAGGTTAAAATTTAGACCGATATTTTACAATGCCTCGAACTCATTACCAAAAAAAAACGCATCCAATCAACGCCGCAGCGGAGATAAAACGCTACCCCATTACAGAAACCATTCCCCCCGATGAACTTGAAGCCGAAATACGAAAACTTGAATACTTAAAAACCAGGCCTCCTATACTGAGATTTTTCGGCTACCTCAAACTCGGCGGACCCGGATTCATGGATTCGGCACTGACTTTGGGAGCCGGCACATTGACGGCGGCCATGTTATCCGGTGCTACTTTTGGATACAAGACGATGTGGCTCTTGTGGGTAGCCATGGGTCTGGGAATATTTATGATGGCTGCCATGGCGCGTTTTACCTGCCGGGGAGGATTCCGTATCATTCAAGTCCAGAACAAATATCATGGCCGGATAGTCGGATCCCTGATGACGGCCCTTGTCGGAACAGCC
>Ga0114922_10004671_pt1 | contig 12694 bp, 8 predicted proteins | sample AartaG_FD_100975 | JGI IMG/M metagenome (GOLD analysis project Ga0114922, IMG submission 100975) | Deep subsurface microbial communities from Aarhus Bay to uncover new lineages of life (NeLLi) - Aarhus_00045 metaG | ecosystem: Environmental > Aquatic > Marine > Oceanic > Sediment | place: Aarhus... | reverse complement strand
CTGGCGATTGTCAAGCCCATAAACGAATGCGAATCTGCTCGACATCTCCGATGAGACCTTAACCACCTGTAAAAACAGGGAGTTGCAATCGTAAAAGAAAACTACTTACGGAATCGCTGCCCGTTCGGGGGCTTGGGATTCTACCGCCGGTCCACCCAGGGCTCGCTGCGCTCGCCCTGGGCTATGTTCCGCCACCCCTTTCAGGGGTTTGCCCTCCCGTTTCTGCCTTGCTTGCGTGCTTTCGTTTCTGCCTTGCTTGAGTGTTTTTTGGGACATGGTACACCAGGGTTGATATCACAAAAAACATCCGACTTCAGTAAGCCTGAGCGTGCCGGCAAATGGGCCTCCCAAAAACGGCAGAAGTCGAATTCAGCGCAACAGTACCGCGTCCGCGACCGCGTAATAGTAAATCGCCAACACCGCTCCCACAACGGATGTCACGAGCAACATGGTTTTTGTACGCCGGACCAGGCGATCGAAACGAATGGCCCGATTAGGATCGTTCGCCAGTGATGTCAGAAAACGCACGCGGTTAGCGATCGACGAGTGGCGCCAGTTTCGCTCTTCGTGTGGTATGCCGTTGAGCACTGCCACCCGATCCAGGGCTGAGGCAAACAAGGCAGCCGCCGTCGCGCAGACGCGCGGACCTGGGTCGCACAGGCTTTTAGCACGCGCTTCCACCGGCAAGATGCCGGTGCCACACTCGTCGCCGCCGCCCGGCTCCAGGTGTACGCTGCACGGCACCGTGCATTCATCGGCGGTGGGGGTGACGCACAGAGCTCCGAAGAGGTCCGCCTGGCGTTCGAAGCGACGCGATATCCAGCCGAATCCCACGCCCCACAACAAAAGCGTAGCCACACCGCCAAGTGCTTGAACGGTGGTCAGCGACAGATGGGGCGTCGTCCGAGCCAGCCACTCCATCACCGCCGACACCAGAAGCATGGTGACGAAAGCGAAGAGCAGGAAGAACTCGATGTGGTGATGCCACACGTGCCCCGCCTCATGCCCGAAGACCGCCTCGACCTGGCGATCGCTCATCGTCTCCAGCAACCCATCCGATAACAGCACGTACCGCACGCGCGGCACCAGCCCCATGACTGCCGCGTTGACCATCATCCCCCGGCTCTTCCAGATGAGTATGTTTCGACACCGCAGTCCGATACGTTCGCAAAGTTGCTCCAGGTTGGACCTGAGCGGCCCGTGTGCAAGCGGTTCGGTCGTCCATATGTAGCGCAGCATGAGTGGGGCGATTACGAAGACGGCCAGGGCCACAACCCCAAGCAGTGCATCCGGCGCGTACTGCCAGTCGAACGCCAGACGGCGAATCTGGGACGCGTATCCGCGCGTCAGGTTGGATACATACAGGATCAGCGCGATGGGGACGCCGACGACAAGAATGTGGTGCCGAACGTTAAAGGCCACATATTGCCGGCGCGACCAGATCGAGCGCAATCCATCGCCGTCGGGCGCGCCGACAGCGAGCACCTGCTCGCGAAGCGCACGGTCCACCGGGTAGGCCAACCACCAGACAGCCATCAGCCCGGCTGTGTAGGGCAGCAGGGCGCACAGATCGCCCACGATGCGCAGCCAAGGGCTGTACCCCGGACTGTAGCAGATATCAGGCCAGCGGGTTGCGAGGATGTCCACGGCGAACGAGGCGATCACGAAGGCGCGAAGAAACACCGTAGCCCGATGATGGAACTGCTGGGCCGTCCCAGGGCGATCACGATTCCCGGCAAGGGTCCGCAACGCCGCCCGGCAGGCCCACAGGGACGCTACGACGATCACGACGGCCTGGACGGCGACCAACGAAAGGGTCCAGGCGATCTCGCGGTCGCCGAACATGGGCCAGCCCAGTTCCTGGTCCGACCTCAGGAACACGAGGGCGAAAGCGATAAGTGTCTGTAACTGCATCATTTATGTGCGCCGGCGTCCGAGAATCCACACGCCGCCCCGATCTGGATCCCGCCCTGACCGCCGCTACAATGCCGGCACCGGGTGTAGGCTCGGCTACTGATTGCAGATTGTACGCCGGACGGCGGCACCAGGCGAATCGAGGATTTTTCGCGAATACAGAGACGATCTGGACGTTAATCATCTGTTGGAAATCGGGTGGAAACGGATCTGAGTCGGATCCCCGAAGGTACGTTTTTTAGCAGGAGCAGATCACAATGAGAAGTATGTTCGGCAGTGTCATTGTTGGTGTGGCGTTGCTGGGCTTAGTCGCCATGCCAGGCCCCGCAATGGGGCAGGAAAAACCCGACAAGAAACCCAAGGCGGCCAAGTCTCAGGAAAAGCACAAAAAGACCGAAGCGAAGGACTCCAAGTCGGCCAAGACCGAGAAGGTGGAAAAGAGCGGCACCGAGGAGAGGACCAAACTTGCGCGGCTTCGTTCGGGCTTGGCCGAGAAGCTCAAGCTGACACCTCCCCAGAAAGAGCGCATCGGCACCTTGATCAGCGCTCGAACGAAGGCTCTGGCCGAGGCCGCCAAAGCCAGGGACAGGTTCACCGCCCAACACGGCGACAAATACGAGGAGCTGAAGGGCAAGATCGAGGCGGCCAAGAAGGCCAAGAACGAAGCCCTGATGAATAGCTTGGCCGAAGAGTTGACAAACCTCAAGGAACTACGGGCTAAGGATCTCGAGAAGCACCGGGTGCCGAAAATCGGCGAACTGTTCGCGTCGATCGAAAAAGTCCTTCAGCCGGAGCAAGTGGAGACATTCAAAAAGCTACTCGTAGAACTCAAGTTTGTCCCGAGTGAGCAAGCCGGCTTGAAGTTGGGCCCCAAGGACTTCATCAAGGCGATCATGAGCAAGAGTGTCGGCCTGACGGATGACCAGAGGGATGCGATACGACTCATTTACAAGCGCAAGCTCGCCGAGATCAAAACCGCAGGCAAAGACAAGGCCAAGGCAGCGGAAATCAGGCAGGCCTTGCGAGCCGAGATTAAGGCCAAGCTCAAGGACGATCAGTGGCAGCGGGCCCTAACGGCCATGGCGCAGCTCGAGAAGAAGATACAAAAGGAGGCTCGTGACAAGGCCGCCAAAGCGGGCAAGGGCAAGGACAAGCCGACCGAAGCTGGGAAGAAACCCCAGGCAGATAGTAAAAAGAAGAAGGATAAGGGTAATAAAGATAAGGGCAAGGATAAGGGCGAGTAAGCAAACGCCTGCTCTGCTCGCACAATCCTCTTGAGCACATTGTCCCCCGGTCAGGCGTGGCCGGGGGATTTTCTTGGGGGGGGGGCAGTTGCCTTTGATTACAGGCCGCGCAGGACGATTCATCGCAGAGTTCAGAGAGTCGGTCCGGAGCATTTGCGCATTGTCAGCATCGATTGTGCCAAGGCACGCTCCAAGTGGATGCCATGCGACTTCTACGGCAAGGTTCTGATCCCGCCGACCGAGCTCGCAGTGCATCACCGACCGGCAGACAGGAGCAACCCCGATGGGCCCAACGCCCACCGCCCGAACCAACGTCGTAGCGGGATCTCTGGTCTTCGCGGCCCTGCTGGCGGTCTACCACCTGAACGGCGACTTCCTCCCAGGCAACGATGCAACGCCCAACGTGTACCTCCCGGTCAGCCTCCTGAACGAGGGGAACCTGACCTTCTCGCCCCCGGAAGCGCCGTTCATGTTCCATTGGGCACTTCAGACACCGCGCGGCTGGGCCCGCATACCCTTCATACGCAGCTTCGATGAAGATCCGCGGATGCCGCAACTCTACGCCAACGGCACGCTGATTGCCGAACGGCCACAGTATTACCTTCTGCCGACACGGCAACCGGGTGAATTCGTCGGGCAGTACGGCCCGGGTGCCGGACTGACCGCGCTGCCGGTGTTCGCCGTTCTCCACGTCGTCAGCGGCAACCTCATGAATCAACCCAGGCTGTTGTGGTTCGCCGCTAAGTTCGTGGCCGCGGCGGCGGTGGCAGGCTCCGCAGTTTTCCTCTACCTGCTGGCGATGCGATTTGTCCCGCGCAGGCAGGCGCTGCTCATCACGGCCCTCTATGGCTTGGGCACCTGCGTGTGGAGTCTGGGCAGCCAGACGCTGTGGCAGCACGGTCCCAATCTGCTCTTTTTGGCCATGGGGACTTACTACCTCATCCGCGCCGGTGAGCGGCGACGTTACGCGGCGTTGTGCGCCGTGGCTTACGCGGCGGCGGTGGTCTGTCGGCCGACCAGCGCGCTATACATTTTGGCGGCGGGCGGATACCTCGTGATTGTCCATCGCAAGACTCTGTGGACGTTTGTCCTGGCAGGATTGCCGATCGGCATCGCCTTCGCCGCGTTTAACAGTTACTTCCTCGGGTCGCCGTTGGATTTCGGCCAGGCGGAGCGAGGCAAGGCCATCGCCCAGTACAAGACCGGATCCGACGAGGTGTGGCGGTGGTCATCGCTGCCGGGGAATGCGGCCGGGCAGCTAGTTAGTCCCTCCCGCGGACTACTGGTCTTTTCGCCGTTTGTCGTCTTTTCCGCCTGGGGTGCCTGGCGGGTGTGGAGAGACAGGACCTACGTCGCCTTGCGCCCCGTGACCGTCGCACTGGTCCTGACTTTTCTCGTCACGTTTGCGTGGTTTGACTGGTGGGGAGGGTGGTCGTTCGGACCACGGTTGCTGGTGGACACCATGCCCCTTCTCGCCGCTTTACTGATGCCGGTGGTGGGCTGGATATTTCAGTCCCGCCGGAGACTGACCGTCTTTCTGGTCCTAGGGTTGTGGTCGGTGTTCGCACAGGTGGTGGGGGCGTTCGCGTACGATCTGGAGGGCTGGAACGCACTGAAGACCTACGAGATCCTCGTTGAGGGCGAGCGCGAGCCTCGCCTGATCTTGGACGGCGAGGAGGCCAGGCGCCTGACAGACGGCGGCGCCAAGCTGAACCGCGTCATCGCGAAGGATGTCGATCGTCCCGAGTACCGGCACAGGCTCTGGTCAATCGCCGACAACCCCATCGTTTACTATACAACACACTTCCGACAGGCACGGCAGGCGAAGCGCGAGATGATGCGTGCGTGGATACGGTAGTATACCTTCGAGGAAGTTCTGCATCATTGGTGGCATGGACGTCCCGCCCGTGAGGCCACAGGCGAGACGCCTGTGTCATAGTGAATAAGATGCAAACAGCATGAGAGACTACGGTAGAACCTCCCCGGATCACGGCGCGCCATCAGGCGTGCCGGTATGATAGGGTTGTCCAGCCTCAAAAAGCACAAGCCGCTGCCGCACGGCCTCGGCCAACCGGTCGTGTCCCAGTTCTCTCGCCAGCGTCAGTGCCTTTTGCGCAGTCCGCACCGCGTCCTCGAAACGCCCGGCTTCCGCGTACGCGCAGGCAAGCACATCGAGGACGGCCGGGTCTGAGTGACGAGTGGCCTCGCTGACGCGTTCCGCAATGCCGACCGCCTCGGCACCGTTGCGCACAGTCGGATCGGCGTCAGTGGCGAGTACCCAGGCCAGCGTGTAGGCCAATCGCAACCGGTCCGGTCTTACTTTCAGCGCGGCTCGATAATGCAAGACCGCCTCGACTGCCCGCCCCTCCTCGAGCAGAGCGTCCCCCATGAGTTGGTTCAGATCCGGAATCGTCGGATGGGACGGATGGGCGTCGATGATCTTCTGCCATGTTTCGAGTGCGTCGTCGATCTGTCCGCGCGACAGTAAAGCCCTGCCGAGGTTCTGCAGCACGGCGGGCTGGTCGGGCTCAGGCAGAAGTGCCGCGCGATACTGGGCGATCGCTTCGTCGAATCGTGCGGATTCGGCCAACGCCATTCCGGCACGGTTGTGGTAGAAGGCAACGCCCGGTCGCAGGCTGATCACCTGCAGGTAGTACGGGATCGCCTCCTCAAACCGACTGAGGCGGTAGAGCGCGTCCGCCAGACCGCTCAGGGCGTCGACGTTGTCCGGCGCGATCCGCACGGCCTGACGGTAATGCTCCTCAGCCTGGCTGAGCCGGTCCATGGCGGTAAGCAGGAATCCCAGATTGATGTGCGCGCCCTCGTCGCCGGGCGAGATCCGCAGGGTCTCCTGGAACTCCGCGATCGCCTCTTCCCGCCGCCCCTCATAGTTGAGGTAGTACGCGCGGACGAAGTGCGGCTTGGCCGACTCGGGCGCCAACTCGACCATGTAACTGTGCAGCGTGTCGGTATCCCGCCATTTCTGGAGATGCCCGCGCGTGGCGCGCGCCTCCAGAACCGCCGCCGCGGTGACCACGCCGATGATGATCACGCGCGAGGCCGGCAGCCGGCGTGTCTCTCCCGGGGAGGGGTTCCAACAGCGATGGATCAGGTGCCCGGCGAGCAGTGCCAGCCCGACCAAGGGGAAGTAGAGGTAGTTGTCGAACGCGTAGACCCAACTGTAGCCAATGAACCCCAGCACCGGAAACAGGGCGACGAAGTAGATCAGCCAGCCGATCAACGGGCCACGTGTCCAACGCAAGGAAACCAGAAGAAGCATGGTCACCAGGGCCGCCGCCGCACACCCGGCGAGCACAGGCGGGTTCGACAGGGCCATCGGCTCCGGCGCCGGATAGTAAGAGCTCAGTTCCGTCGGCCACAGAATCTTGCCGTAGTAGAAGCCGAGTTTGTGGCCCACCGTCAGTAGCTTGTGCCAAAGACCGGCATCGGTCAGCCGCACCTCAGCGGTTGCGGCGTGCGAGATGAGCGTGATGACAGTGGAGACGGCGGCGACCGCCGCGAAGGGCAGCTTCTCGATCAGTGTTTTGACGTTGATCCGATTCAGCGGCCAGTAGTCCAAAAGCACCATGACCGCGATCACTGGCGTGGCGGTGGGCTTGGACAAAAGCGCCGCGGCATACAACACCAGGGCGGTGCCGTAGGCCCACCATCGCGTCCGGCGGACATGCCACACGTACAGCCCCAGGCAGACAATCGAGAATGAACCGGCAATAAGTGCCTTACGCTGTCCCAGCCACGCGATCGGCTCGACCGTGAGCGGATGCAACCCGTACACAAGGCCCGCCAGCACGGCCGGCCAGATTCCGCCGAACAACAGGTGGACAAGCATCACCACCGATATGGTGGTTATCAGGTGCAGCAACAGCCCGGTTCGATGAAACGGACCCAGATTGTCCGGGCGCCCCCCGGCCGCATAATCGAGCATCAACGATGTCAATGCCACCGGGTGCGAATAGCCGGTCAACGTGGTCGTATAGAACAGCTCACCGAAGAAGAACCGGGTCGATGCCAGACCGGGGTCCTGCACGTACGCGTTGGTCAGCAGGTAGAGATCGTCGTCGTAGGAAAGCGCCTGCGCCGACATTACCGGCCAATGAACCACCGCCACGGTCAGCACGACGGCGCCGGTCAGAATCCACAACAGCGCGGTCGAGCGACGCGCGGCATGTATTTCCAGGGGCGTTGACTCGCGCGGCTTCCCCCCTATTCCCCCCGCAAGCGGGGGGACCTGTTTTGTTCCTTTGCCCGGGCGCTTTGCGCTGCGTCTATTCGTTCCCATAGGTCAAGCCTGGCGCCGCCGCCTAACCGCGGGTGCCCCATTCATCGCACAGCGATGGGTGGGGGACGGATGCAATCTCCATTCCGCATTCCCCAGTCGCCGGCCCGACCTCATTGACCACCTGTGACAACGGGCCGTCATTCACACCGGCACCGCGTCATTCCTCGATCTCGACGATGATGCTGTAGCGACCGATCCCAAGCCGAGTGTCGTGGCGAAGTCTCCCGCGCGAAACGCGCTCGCCGTTAAGATAGGTGCCGTTCTTGCTGCCCAGGTCGCGGACGATCCAGCCGTCGCCGTCCGTTTCAATCCGGCAGTGGTGGCGTGAGACCGTGCGATCCGGGAGCTGCCACAGGGCCGTGTCGGAATGCCCGATCAGTACGGTCTCGGCGGATAATGCAGTGAGGCGGGGATCAGGCAGCGCAGGCCCACTGCGCACGACCAGCGTAATCGGCGGCAGCCACTCGGCAAAGTCGTCATCAGCCAGGGTTGCGTCTTCGAAGCGAAGCCGATATCCGCCGACCTCGATCCGATCGCCGTGGCACAACGGCATCTCGCTACAACGCCCGTCATTCGCGATCACAACACACAGCTCTCCCGACGGCTGCTCTTCGCAGCGCAGCATCCACTCTCCATCCTCATATCGTAGGCGGCAGTGGGTCGGAGCCACACGTGAAGAGGGCACCACCAGCGAACACCTTTCGCCGCAGCCGATGGTCGCCTCACGGTCCTGGCTCAGCGCCAGCGTCGTTCCAACAAGCCCGGAGCCGGCCGTGATCGTCAACCGGTAGCGCGTAGTCGCGTCCGCCTTCTTGTCCCGATCGGCATGAGTGGTCATCAAGGACATATTATCCTATTGATCCGGATCGTGGTAGTCGTAGTCGTCGGCTCGATTCGGGTCTGGGTCGGACGACCAGCGTGGTGAGGCGTGGGCGGGCGCCAAGTTGATGGGTACGGGCGTAGACGAAGATCCTCGTTGCCCGCCGGCGGCCGGTTCACCGCCGTGAACCGGCGAATTCGTCCAGGACGTTGACACGTCAGCGACCGCCCAGGAAACGCGCACGTTCGAGGTAGAGCCGTCGCTGATCCGATCCTTCCGGACACTGCTTGGCGAGTTGCTCGAACAACCGGGCAGCCTCGCGACGGTCGCCGCAGTGGGCCAGCACCTCTGCCAGGTTGACCCGCGCCTGCCAGTGTGTCGGGTTGAGCTCGACGGCCAGGCGCGCGTGATGTTGGGCCGAAGTCGGGTCGTAGCGGGCTGCGTCCGTCCGATCCATCAGCAGCAAGGCGAGATTGGTGTGGGCTTCCCACTCGTCGGGCCAACGCTTCAGCACCAGGCGGAACGTTGCCGCCGCCTCTTCGATCTCTCCTGACGCAGCCAGAGCAAAGGCCAAGCCCTTCAGTGCGGACGTGTCGTGCGGTTGGAGCCTGGCCAACCGCCGGTAGGCTTCGACTGCCTCCCGACGGTCCACCACGGTCTCCGCCAGTGTCGCCCAGTCTCGCAGCGCCTCGACATTGTCCGGCTGGGCATGAGCGGCCTGGCGGGCGGCGGCGAGTTTCGCGTCGACATCAACCCCAGCAGCCGATTGTCGAGCGCGATCAAGCAGCGCCACCGTCTCCAGATTGCGAGGCTCAAGCAGATGGGCCCGCTCGAGCGCTTCGACTGCTGCCTCATACGCGCCGATTTCGATGTACACCTGGCCGAGTTGGTGGTAGTATTTTGGATAGTCTCGGTGGTAGCTGATCGCTTCAAGCAGGAGCGACTCGGCACTGGCTAAGTCGCCGTGGCCGGCATCGAGTCGGGCCACCGTGTAGCACAAATGAGCGCTGCGACGTTTTCGTTCTCGTTTTGAGTCCATGGCCGCAAGATCACCGCGAAAGAGCGTCTCATTGTCTGCCCACGCGGGATTGCGCAGAAGCGTTCGGATTCCCAAACCGGCCAGCATCGCGAGGCAGCATGTCCCGATCAGAGTCGTCGTGACCCGTCTTGGCCCGCCGATCCACCCTCGCCGAAATGCATCTTCGATCAATACCCCCACCCCGACGCAGACCCACACGGAAGGGCCGTAGAAGATCCGCTCGGCAAAGGTAATGTCGATGAGCAACACGGTGTTGCTGGCAATGAAGTAAGCGCCGGCGAACCCGACAGCGATGAGGAGCCCGGTGAGGTTGCGTCGAATCGAGACGGTCGCGCCGGCAACCAACGCCGCGATGAACGTCATTCCCGCAAGGAAGTGTCCCTCGGTGACGGTTCGCGTCAGCCGGATGACATCGGCGGAGTAATCGCACAGAAGCCGAGCCGGACAGACCATCATGACCACGTAACGACCGATCAGACTGACCGGCGTTAGAACGCGTTCGAGGCTGTCGGCCTCACGCAGGGGGTTTCCAGGCCCGACACGCTGCCCGCCGACCGAAAGACGGAAGCCGCAAACCTCGTAGCGAGCTACAAGGTAGGCCGCTACCAAGACCACAAGCGGTATTAGCAACGCCGCGAGACCGCGAATCCACCAGCCGGCTCGACCCGTCTTTGCCACATCTGCGTTTTCACGGCTCGACCAACGCCGCCAGCCGTACCACGCCGCAACGAAGACGATCACCCCCACGCCGCCCTCCTTGCTCGTCATCGCCACAAATGCCGCAAGCAGGATGCCCGCCCAGGCCATGCATGTCGACCGGTGCCGGTGTGGCACCGGCGACTCGCCGGTGTTTGCGGGTGCCCCATTCATCGCGCAGGCGGGTGCCCCATTCATCGCGCAGCGATGGGTGGGGGACGGATGCCGGTGCCGCGCGCGGCCTCCGTTCGTCAAATCACACCAGCGATCCGTCATCCACAGGGCCAGCAGTATCCCGCCGGTACTCAGCAGTTCCGCCCGCCCCACCACGTTGGCGACGGCTTCCACGTGAATCGGATGAACGGCAAAGACCAACCCGACCGCTGCCGCCACAATTGGGCGACAGCCGAGCCGCCTGGCAAGCCACACCACACCGACGCTAACCGCCGCGTGCAGTATTACATTGACCAGGTGGAACGGCAGCGGCCAGGCGCCGAACAACCGCCGCTGGATCGCATAAGTCTGCACCGTGAGAGGCCGGTACAGCACGTCGAGGTCGTCGCCTCTGCTGGATCCCGGCCAGTATGGGTGTCTCCACGGCTCCCACCAGGAGGCCGCCGGATCGGTGGCGGGGTTTTCCAGGATTATCGGAACGTCGTCGTACGTGAAACCGTTGGGCAGCGCATTGAGATGAACGGCGACTGCGGCCAACGCGACGATGATCCACTCACCGGCGCGAATCGCTGCACCCCGGTCTGACGCCGATACAGGTTGACCGTCCATTTGTTTCACCACGCACTTGACCCGTCCTCCCTGCGGAGGGGTTTGAACACTTGCCCAACAGAGGGTGGGTGACGGAGCTCTGTAGGGTGGGCACAGCCTACCAGCCTGTTGAAGAAGTCGTTTCCGGTCGTCCAAGTGTAACGCCACCCCTCGTAGGTGGCGCTATACGGTGATTGTCGTCGCCCACGAGGGGCGACGCTACATTGTTCAACAGGCTGCTACCGTCCTCTTCAGAATGATGGCGTTCGTGTGGTGCGCGATGCCCACCATACCAGTTTTTATTCTTCATCTCCCCTTCGTCCGTCGTATGTCGCCGCGAAGTTTGAACAATTCCTTGAACGCCCGCAGGATCACGCTGATGTTAGCCCCAGTTTGCGCCCCGGCCCTGCGGGGGTAGTGATGGACGCCGACCTGGCCTATGGAGTAGCCCAGGTACTTCGCCCGGGCGAGCACTTCCGCATCGATCAACGCCCCGGTCGACTTCATCTCGATCTCATCAAAGAACCTTCGCGGAAATATCTTGAACGCGCAGTCGATGTCGCGCAGCCACAGGCCGAACACCACATTGACCAGCACCGTCCAGCAGACCGCGTTGACCTTGCGGATGAAGCTCTCCCGGCGGTTGACCCGATAGGCGCTGACGATGTCATAGTTGTCCAGCATCGGCAGCAGGTGATCGATTTCCTCGAAATCAAACTGTCCGTCGCCGTCCGTGTAGAAAATGAACTCCTTGGTGGCTTCGCGGAAGCCGCGCTGCAACGCGCCGCCGTAACCTAAGTTTGGATGGTTATGAACCGCCCGGACTTGTGCATGTTCACCGGCCAGCCGATCGGCGATCTCCCCGGTGCGATCCCGGCTGCCGTCGTTGACGATGATGACCTCGAAGTCTCTCGCCACCCGTCGGCACATCTTCAGGGCAGCCAGCGTGGTCCGCTCGACGTTGGATTCTTCGTTGTAGCAGGGGAAAAAGACCGTCAGGCTAAGCGCTTTGGGAGGGTGTTGGTCCGACAACGGCAACTCCGAAACATCAAGCCCGTATGAACGAGGGCGTGATCCCAATCGCTCGCTTGGAAGGGGCGAGCGTCGCAAAAGTAGGGTGGGCACGGCCCACCATTGTCTTCAAAACGGTGGGATTTACATGGTGCGCGATGCCTACCCTACCCGTCTACCCGTTTGCCCTCCGCCCGGCGCCGGCCATTATGGCACCGAAAAAACGAACATCGTCATTCGTGTTCAGCGATGTTAGCATCGTTGGCGGACATCGGCAACGTGGAGCAGCACCCGCTTCACACAGCCGGATCAATTGCGGTGGAATGTCACCGATGAGGTGCACGCGGTGCCAATAGCTGCTGTTCCACCTGCCGCGCCCTATCCTCTTGGCTGGGATGACCGCGCTCACGTGGCCGTGGCCATCCCCACGGATCAAACCATGCCCACGCAAGCGAGGGTATGACACCCGAGCTGTGTGTGCCACCCGCCGCCGACCAGAACTGTTACAGGCTTACTCCCTCCTCGCTGAGAGCCTGCCTGACAACCTCCCGCGCGTGTGCGGCGATGTCCACCGCTCGCCGCGCTTCGGCCTCGCTGACCGGTTCGTCCTCACCAGGGTAACGGGCGGTGATGGCAAAGGGGGTGAGTTCTTCGGCGTCTTTTAGCGTTTCGCCCCGTGCTGATCGCTCCGAACACAATTCCACCAGCCGCGCGATGTTGTGCGTATAGGGGAAGTCAGTTCCGCGAAGCACCAAGTAGGCCTTGAGGTACTTCTCGACGCATTGTTGGAGACCTCTTCATACTGCACACCCTTTCATGAAGGTTGGTCGAAGAGTCCACGTTGGTTATCTAAGACCTTAATTCGCAAGCCTTTACGTCTCCCACGACGTACATGCACGGCGGAGAGT
>Ga0114922_10004670_pt1 | contig 12696 bp, 10 predicted proteins | sample AartaG_FD_100975 | JGI IMG/M metagenome (GOLD analysis project Ga0114922, IMG submission 100975) | Deep subsurface microbial communities from Aarhus Bay to uncover new lineages of life (NeLLi) - Aarhus_00045 metaG | ecosystem: Environmental > Aquatic > Marine > Oceanic > Sediment | place... | reverse complement strand
GTGATTATGAGCGTTTTGTCGGTCATGAGGTCAAGTTACGTTTGTCCGTGCCGGTAGGCGGGCGCCGCAGATTCAAGGGCACCCTGGTTGGCCTGCGAGACGAACAGGTCGTTGTAAAGATGGATGATGAGGAGCTGGTTGTGGCACTGCACGAAATTGATCAGGCACGGCTGGTTCCCGATTACGATTCGCATCGGGCGGAGAGTGCGTAATGGGTAAAGAAATACTGATGGTCGTGGATGCGGTATCCAATGAAAAGGGTGTCGGCAAGGAGGTGATATTCGCTGCTATCGAAGCGGCACTCGCCTCGGCGACCAAGAAGCAGCACGAAGAAGACATTGAGGCGCGCGTCGCAATCGATCGTGACACCGGCGAGTACGACACATTCCGTCGTTGGGACGTGGTCGAGGAGAGCGATGAGTCTGATGAAGACGAAGAGGGTGGCTATCGATTCCCGTCCCGTCAGATATTGCTCGAGGAAGCCCGCCAACGCGATCCCGACATCCAGGTTGGTGACTCTATCGAAGAACCCATGGAATCGGTTGATTTCGGCCGTATCGGCGCCCAGACCGCAAAACAGGTCATTGTCCAGAAAGTGCGGGAAGCCGAACGCGCGCAGGTGGTGGAAGCCTACCAGGATCGAATCGGCGAACTGATCACCGGTATCGTAAAGCGTGTCGAACGCGGCAATGTTTACCTGGATCTGGGGGGTAATGCTGAAGCCATTATCTATCGTGAAGAAATGATTCCGCGGGAAGCGGTGCGCCCGGGTGATCGTCTGCGCGGTTACCTGCAGGACGTTCGTTCGGAGCCGCGTGGACCACAGTTATTCGTCAGCCGCGTGGCAGCGGAATTTCTGATCGAGTTGTTCAAACTGGAAGTGCCCGAGGTGGGCCAGGGCCTGATTGAAATTCTGGGTGCTGCCCGTGATCCGGGTTTGCGCGCCAAGATTGCTGTTTTATCCAATGATCCGCGTATCGATCCGATCGGTGCCTGTGTCGGTATGCGTGGTTCGCGTGTGCAGACGGTGTCAACCGAACTGGCGGGTGAACGTGTCGATATTATTTTATGGGACGAAAATCCGGCCCAGTTCGTGATCAACGCCATGTCACCGGCCGAGGTGATTTCAATCGTCGTTGACGAAGACAAGAACAGCATGGATGTCGCCGTATCGACAGATCAGCTTTCACAGGCGATCGGACGAGGCGGCCAGAATGTGCGCCTGGCCAGCCAGCTGACCGGCTGGGAACTCAACGTCATGGACGAACAACAGGCTGCCGTAAAATCGGAGGAAGAGGCGCAGGTACTGCAGAAGCTGTTCATGGATGACCTCGACGTGGATGAAGAAGTGGCGGTCATCCTGGTTCAGGAGGGTTTTTCCACCGTCGAGGAAATTGCCTACGTCCCGAACAGTGAATTGATACAGATTGAAGAATTTGAGGAAGATATTGTGGAAGAGCTGCGCGGCCGCGCACGCGATGTATTACTGACACGTGCCATCGCCAATGAGGAAGGTGTTGACGGCGGTTCACAACCTGCGCAGGATCTTTTGGGGATGGAGGGCATGGATGATGATCTGGCCTTTACCCTGGCGGCTACGGGGATCGTGACCATGGAAGATCTGGCCGAACAGGCCATCGATGATCTGATGGATATCGAGGGCATGGACGAAGAACGCGCAGGCAGATTGATTATGACCGCCCGTGCACCTTGGTTTGCCGATGAAGAACAAGGCTAGACATCGAGGAGATGCCTTAGGATGACCGACGTTACGGTACGACAGTTCGCAGATGTGGTGGGTTTGCCGGTTGATCGCCTTATGGTGCAACTGGATGAAGCCGGTCTGAAGATTTCCGGTGTGGACGACACTATATCCGATACAGAAAAGATGCAACTTCTGAGCTACCTGCGCAAAAGTCACGGTAAGTCGGACTCTTTGTCGGTATCACAACCGAAAAAAGTTACGCTGAGACGTAAATCTCACACTGAGCTGCGTACCCCGGTAAGCCGTGGCAGCGCGGCGAAAACCGTCAGTGTTGAAGTGCGCAAGAAGCGCACCTATGTGAAGCGTGCGGATCTGGTTGCGGAGGAACAGGAAAGGCTGAAACAAGAGGCCGATGAAAAAGCGAAAATTCTGGCCGAACGTGAGGCCAGCCTGCAGGCGGAAAAGGATGCCTTGCGCCATGCCGAGGAGCAAGCGGCACGTAAAGCTGAAGAAGAGGTTAAGCGCGCAGAAGATCTGAAACGTCGTCAGCAGGAAGATGCGACGCGCAAGGCTGATGAAGAGCGCAAGAAAGTCGATAAGGATTCGCTGGCCCAGGCACGTGCAGAACAGGAAGCGCAGCAACAGAAGTCGGAACAGGACCGTAAAGCAAAACGTCGTGATAGCGGCGATCAGGTCACCAAATATGGCCGCAAGGAACTGCACGTCGCCAAGGGCAAGGGCGGACGCCGCAAGAAAAAGCGGGCGCCCGGGTCGGCTGTGTCTGTCAAGGCGTCAGGTGAGCATGGTTTTGAGATGCCCACTGCACCGGTCATCCACGAAGTGGAGATTCCAGAGGCCATTACGGTGTCCGAGCTGGCGCAAAAGATGTCCATAAAGGGCGCAGAGCTGGTCAAGTCACTGATGAAGATGGGCGTCATGGCGACGATCAACCAGAGCCTCGATCGGGATACTGCCTCCCTGGTGGTGGAAGAACTGGGTCACATCGCCAAGGCGGCGTCCGATCATGATCTGGAGGCCGAGATCGAACAACTGGCCGCCGGCGAGGTCACTGGCGAAAAAGTGCCGCGTCCACCGGTGGTCACCATCATGGGACACGTTGACCACGGCAAGACGTCCCTGCTCGATTATATTCGCAGCACCCGGGTAGCTGCAGGTGAAGCGGGCGGTATTACCCAGCATATTGGCGCCTATCATGTGGAAACCCCGAGGGGCATGATCAGTTTCCTGGATACGCCCGGTCATGCCGCCTTTACCGCCATGCGCGCGCGCGGGGCCAAGGTGACGGATATCGTCATCCTGGTCGTCGCCGCCGATGATGGTGCCAAGCCACAGACCATCGAGGCGATACAGCACAGTAGAGCCGCAGAAGTGCCCATGGTGATTGCGATCAACAAGATCGATAAACCGGAAGCCGATCCCGACCGTGTCAAAACCGAATTGGCGCAACAGGACGTGATTCCGGAAGACTGGGGCGGTGATACACAGTTTGTCGAAGTCTCGGCGAAAACCGGTCAGGGTGTTGACGATCTGCTGGATGCGGTATTACTGCAGACTGAATTGCTGGAATTGACTGCGGTCGAAGACTGCCCGGCCCAGGGTGTCGTTATCGAATCGACCCTGGATAAAGGCCGTGGCCCTGTGGCCACCGTCCTGGTCCAGAACGGCATGTTGCACAAAGGCGATATATTGACTGCCGGCCAGGAATGGGGTCGTGTGCGGGCCATGTTCGATGAATCCGGAATGGCGATTGAATCGGCAGGACCTTCCATGCCGGCAGTGGTGTTGGGGCTTTCCGGTACACCGGCCGCGGGTGAAGATGCACTGGTGATCAACGACGAACGCAGGGCCCGTGAACTCACCGAGTTCCGCTATCAGAAACAGCGTGAAATCAAGCTGGCGCGTCAGCAGCAGGCCAAGCTCGAAGACATGTTTGCCAATATGGGTAAAGGTGAGCAGACGACCCTGAATATTATTCTCAAGGCCGACGTGCAGGGCAGTGTGGAAGCCCTGCGTGATTCGCTGAGCAGCATCGACGCTGCTGAAATATCCGTAAAGATCGTTTCCTCCGGTGTCGGTGGCTTCAATGAAACCGATGCCAATCTGGCGGTAGCCTCCAATGCCATAATGATCGGTTTCAATATCCGAGCGGATGCTGCGGCGCGGCGCATTATCGAGGAACACGATATCGATCTGCGCTACTACAGTGTGATATACGAAGCGATCGATCATGTAAAAGCGGCCCTGTCCGGCATGTTGGCGCCGGAGGTCAGTGAAAACATTATTGGTCTGGCTGAAGTGCGGGATGTCTTCAAGGCACCAAAGATCGGTGCTATTGCCGGCTGTATGGTGGTCGAAGGCGTGGTGAGGCGCAGTGCTCCGATTCGTGTATTGCGTGATAATGTCGTTATCTTTGAAGGTGAGCTGGAATCCTTGCGTCGTTTCAAGGATGACGTCAACGAAGTCCGCAACGGTACTGAATGCGGTATCGGTGTGAGGGGCTATAACGATGTCAAGGCTGGCGACCAGATCGAGGTCTTCGAGCGGATAGAAACAGCGCGGACGGTGGCATGATCCACCCGACGTTGCCTGTGTAACCCGTAACCAGCGGTCTTTCGTTTATGCCTCGAGAGTTCTCAAGAACGCGCCGGGTTGGCGAGCAGCTGCAGCGTGAACTGGCAACGCTCATCCGGGACGAAATAGACGATCCACGACTCGGTGGTATGGTCAGTGTCTCGGCGGTGGAGGTGTCGCGTGATCTGTCACACGCAAAGGTGTTTTTTTCCACGCTGGGTGAAGCGTCGGAAGCCGATGCATCCCTGCAGGTTCTACAGGGTGCGTCAGCTTATCTGAGAAAATTGCTGGGTCAGCGGCTGCATCTACGTCACGTGCCGCAACTGCATTTCAAACAGGACCATTCCCTGGAGGAAGGGACTCGTATAAGCGCCTTGATCGATGCCGCTATACGCGGCGATCGTGACGAATCCGATTAGGGCCACGGAAATGGATAGTTATCCATTTCCGTGGCCCTTAATGTGAGGTAAACAAGAATTATGGGGCGACGGCGCGTTAGAGGTCGAGACGTCAACGGTATTCTGTTGCTGGACAAGCCATCGGGTATTACATCCAATGAGGCCCTGCAGCAAGTGAAACGCCTTTATTTCGCCAAAAAGGCCGGACATACGGGCAGTCTGGATCCATTGGCGTCCGGCGTGTTGCCGATCTGTATGGGGGAGGCCACCAAGGTTTCCGCTTTTTTGCTGGATTCTGATAAACGCTATCAGGTGCGGTGTCAGCTGGGTGTTCGAACTGCAACCGCTGATGCAGAGGGCGAGGTGCTGGAAACCAGGCCGGTGGGCGTCTACAGCCGGCAACAGCTGGAGGCGGTATTGGATGAATTTCGTGGCAGTATTGAACAGATTCCACCCATGTATTCAGCGCTTAAACATCAGGGGCAGCGCCTGTACAAGCTGGCGCGCCAGGGTGTCGAAGTGGAGCGAGAGCCACGACCGGTGGACATCTATGAGCTGATTGTGGCCGGCCAGGGTGAAGACTGGCTCGACATCAGTGTGCACTGCTCGAAAGGCACCTATGTCCGTACGCTTGCCGAGGATATCGGGGGCAGGCTCGGCTGTGGTGCCCACGTATCTGCTCTCAGACGCACCGCCGTGGGGCCGTATGGCGACGATAAGCTGGTTGGCCTGGAAATGCTCAGGGAGTTGAAAGAAAAGGATATGCCTGCGATGGATGAGCTGTTGTTGCCCATCGAATCGGCGCTAAGTCAGTGGCCTGATGTTGATTTGTCCGCGGATGCGGCCTTTTACCTGCAGCAGGGGCAGCCTGTGCTGGTGGCGCATGCACCCACCAGCGGCTGGGTTCGTCTCTATGAGGGCAACCGCAGCTTTCTCGGTATGGGAGAGATTCTGGATGATGGACGGGTGGCGCCCAGAAGGTTGATGAAAAGTGCCTGAGCTATTCGGGCACGGAAGACACGGAAATCCCGGAAATTTCCTGTCATCGGTTGTTTGGATTCCGGGTTTTTCGTGGCTAAGATATTGATGCAACAGGGTTAGGCGGTTAGAATACCGGGCCTTCGTCTGGCCTGTTCGCTGGACGTGATTTTTAGACCGATTTTGGAGTTAACAATGGCTTTATCAACCGAACAGAAACAACAGATTGTAAATGATTATCAGCGCTCGCAGGGCGATACCGGTTCGCCTGAAGTTCAGGTTGCGTTGCTGACGGCAAATATTCAGGAGCTGACACCGCATTTTCAGCAGCACAAGCACGACCACCATTCCCGCCAGGGCCTGCTGCGTATGGTCAGTAACCGCCGTAAGTTGCTTGATTACCTGAAAGGCAAAGACGTGAGCCGTTATCAGGATCTGATCGCTCGTCTGGGCCTGCGTCGCTAATCGAACTCAGTTTATAAACCAACCGCTGTAGTTAGCAGTGAGGATTAACTAGTGAACCCCATTAAAAAATCGTTCCAGTACGGTAGCCATACCGTCACCTTTGAAACCGGTGAAATCGCCCGCCAAGCCTCGGGGGCAGTCATGGTCAGCATGGGCGATACCATGGTATTTGTCACTGCGGTTGGTTTGAAACGCGGCTCTGAAGGGCGGGATTTTTTCCCGCTTACCGTCGACTACCAGGAGCGCACCTATGCCGCTGGTGCTATTCCAGGCGGGTTTTTTCGGCGTGAAGGCCGGCCCAGCGAAAACGAAACGCTGCTGTGTCGGCTGATTGATCGCCCGATCCGGCCGCTGTTCCCCAAGGGCTTCACTAACGAAGTTCAGATTATCGCTACCGTGATGTCGTTGGATCCTGAAGTCAATCCGGATATCCCCGCCCTGCTGGGCGCATCGGCGGCCTGTTCGATTTCCGGTCTCCCATTCAGCGGGCCGGTGGGTGCGGCACGCGTTGGTTACATCGACGGTGAGTATGTGTTGAATCCGGATCAAGGCCAGCTGGAAAACTCAGACCTGGATCTGGTGGTGGCGGGTACGGCTAAAGCTGTATTGATGGTCGAGTCTGAAGCCAAAGAACTTCCGGAAGACGTCATGCTGGGTTCGGTGGTTTTCGGCCACGAGCAGATGAAGACTGCAATCAGCGCCATACATGAACTGGCCGCAGAAGTGAATGCACCGGCCTGGGAGTGGCAAGCTGCCGTGAGTAACGAAGAACTGACCAAAGCGGTCGCCGATGCCGGTGCAAGCGCTTTTGGCGAGGCCTACCAGATTGCCGACAAACAGGCGCGTTATGAACGGTTGAGCAGTATACGTACTGAAACCAGCGATAAGCTGGTCAGTGATGAAGACGGTGGCCCCAGCGCCGAAGACATTCGTGGTGCGATGGATAAGTTGGAGAAGAGTATCGTTCGCAGCCGCATTATCGAAGGTCAGCCCCGCATTGACGGCCGCGACACAAAGACGGTTCGGCCGATCACGGTTCGCACCGGTGTGCTGCCGAGAACCCACGGCTCCGCATTGTTCACCCGCGGTGAAACCCAGGCCCTGGTTGTGACGACCCTGGGCACTGAGCGTGATGCACAGATCATCGATGCATTGCAGGGTACATATCGCGAAAGGTTTATGCTGCACTATAACTTCCCACCTTACTGTGTCGGCGAAACCGGTCGTGTCGGCAGTCCCAAACGTCGGGAAATCGGTCATGGGCGTCTGGCCAAGCGCGGTATTCTCGCAGTCATGCCCGATGCCGAAACGTTCCCGTACACCATTCGTGTGGTATCGGAGATCACCGAATCCAACGGCTCCAGTTCCATGGCCAGTGTTTGTGGCAGCAGTCTCTCCATGATGGATGCCGGTGTACCGCTGTCAGCCCCCGTTGCCGGTGTCGCAATGGGTCTGATCAAGGAGGGCGATAATTACGCCGTTCTGACCGATATCATGGGTGATGAAGATCACTTGGGTGACATGGACTTCAAGGTTGCCGGTACAGAGAAAGGTGTCAACGCCCTGCAGATGGATATCAAGATTGATGGCATTACCAATGAAATCATGGAGACCGCTCTTGCACAGGCGCAGGAAGCACGCCTGCATATCCTTGGTGAGATGAACAAAGCGATCAGCGTGCCGCGTGAAGACATGTCGGAATATGCCCCGCGCTACATCACTATGAAGATCAACCCGGATCGCATCCGCGACGTGATTGGCAAGGGTGGCGCGACCATCCGTGCGCTGACCGAGGAAACCGGTGCCAGTATCGATATCGATGACAGTGGTATCGTAAAGATTGCTTCCGTGGATCATGCAGCCGGTGAAGAATGCCGCCGCCGCATCGAACAGCTGACCGCCGACGTCGAGGTTGGATCTGTCTATGAGGGCAAGGTGGCCAAGTTGATGGACTTTGGCGCATTCGTGACCATACTGCCGGGCAAAGACGGTCTGGTACACATTTCCCAGATCAGTGATGAGCGCGTAGAGAAGGTCAGCGACAAGCTGTCCGAGGGCGACACCATCAAGGTCAAAGTGCTGGAAGTCGACAAGCAGGGTCGAATCCGCCTGAGCATGAAGGCCGTTGGTGAAAACTAGCCGTTAGTCCAGGGTCAAAAAGGCAGTCACCGCGGATAGATGCAGTGGTGGCTGTACCTTGACCTTGCTGACCCTTTAGGCCTCACGCGCAAGCTCGGCAGCCTTTCCGAACGAGTTGCGAAGAACTTCCACCATGTCCAAAGCCGTGACGACACCCGAGATCTTTTTGTTGTGCGTCACAAACAAGCGGTGGATATGCCCTTTGACCATGGTGTCGGCCGCTTCCTCGATACTGGCATTCTCATCCACTTCGAAAATCATGGGTGTCATGAGATCCCTCACGGTAGCCGATGATTCCTGCTCCGCATGAAAGCCGGTGGCTTCTTCCTGAGTAACCTGCATTTCCAGGGTGTGAAGATAGTACTCATGCGTATCGTGTACCTCAGCCCGGCTTTCCGGCATGCTGTCATAGCGTACGATGTCGGTCAGTGATACCACACCAATAAGCTCACCATCTTCCGATGTAACCGGTGCTCCGGATATCTGGTTGTCGGTGAGGAAGCGCGCCAGTCGGTGCAGGGGCCAGCTGTCCTCGGCAGAGAGAACGTCACGCTGCATGATACTGCTTACGGTGGTTACGGTGTCTGCATTCATCGTTTGCTACTCCTGTGCTCCTGTTTACAGCTTAGCAGGCTGACTATTCTAGCGACTTGATCCTGGTAAATCCCGGTTCGCTAAAGCGCCTGATGCCGTGATTGGTGAATCAGTCAGAATTCGGCTTCTTCAATTTGCAGGTAGGTCAGGCTGATATGTTTGCCGAGTTCTGCATCGAATCCTGACCAGTCGGCATAGTCTTTCAGTGCTTCCGCGACTTGCGGTTTCATTTCAAAATCACTCATGCCCTCGTCGTAGTAATGTTTTACGCTCGAATAGAGAATTTCCAGATAGCTGCGGAAACGCTCGGGTACGGATTTATCGCCGGTCGGGCCGTGACCCGGGACATAGACGGACGAGTTGGTCTCGAGTATTTTCGTACAGGCCTGGATATTGCCCTGGATATTACCATCATCAATGCGGGGTAAGCGTTCATTGAGGGCGTTATCTCCCAGGAACGTCACCGAGGCTTCTACGATTTCCACCATGATATCCGAAGTCGTGTGTGCTTTGCCGTAATAATGGATACGGAAGGTGTGCTCCCCGATGCGGAATTCATCACCGTGATTCACGGCTTTACTTGGGCTGACGACTTTCGTGCCCCGGGTTTTCCCTTCGGTAACCCGCTCCATGAGTTCAACCCAGTTTTGACCTTCGCCGGCGTTGATCAATTCGATCATGTTGGGGTGACCGTAGATGGGGGTTTGCGGGTAGGCGGCCCTGACGGCCTGATTGCCGAGCCAGTGATCGCCGTGGATATGCGAGTTGAAGACAGCGACAACCGGCTTATCCGAGACCTTTCTCACAGCGCGCAATACCATTTCACCGGACTGAACACTGGAGCCTGGATCCAGGATAACAACGCCCTTTGAGGTCACAACAAAACCAGGGTTATTCATAAACCCCTGGTTCTTCGGGTTGGGCAATTCCAGCGGACCGTGTATCACATAAATATTCTCGGCGATCCGGTCAGCGGGGTAATCCGGGACTTCGGGTGCTGTCTCTGCCAGCGCAGCAAAAGGAAGCCAGAGAATCAGGGCAAAAGCCTGTTTCAGTCGCAACATGATGCAGGGTCTCCTGTGATGTCTTTTCTGTCTGGTGGTGTGATATGCTAAATAGCATAAGCGGCCAGTTGATGAGCAGTATCCATCCTTTATGGCGTGCAGTGCAAATAGAAAAAGGGGCTTTTAACCCCTTTTGTTCTTGTTGTCCCCGCTAGCGAGGCTTTGAAAATGGTCTAGTGGACAGATGCGTTATCCAGGACTGTGTACAGCTGGTCCAGGGTGTCGTATTGCACCTGCATCACGCCGTTATCCTGTTTTTTGCCGATATTGCGCTTGTTCCAGATCAACTTGCCTGTCCTGGCGTTGTAGACACGCAGCAGGCCGCCCTTACAGCCGACGGCCACCCGCGAACTGTCCGGAGAGATATCGGTGACACAGCGTTTGCCTTCGGTCATGGAATTTGTGACTTCGAGTTCGGTGCGCTTGCCGTTTTCGGTGCTCAGCAGTACAACCTTGTCAGCTTTGCCATAAGAATGCGGCAGGCCATCGTCACCGAACATGATCAGCGAACGTTTGGGTATGACAATTGAAAAGTAGCTCAAGTCTGGTGCAACCTTGACACTGGAAATGCGGCGAGGCTTGTGGGCTTCACCTTCAGCCCATTTCAGAACTTGCTCGGTGCCGGATTCAATATCATAAATATTGCGCAGAGAGATCAGCTTTTTGCCATCCGTGCTGAACTGCAGCGTGCTGAACTGGCGGGGAATCGTGAATTCGCTGTCTTCATAGGTCTCAACAACACGTTGTTTACCGGTGTCCAGGTCCATGACAGCGAAGCGGTCATTACCCACGAAGGCGATGCGTTTTCCACTGTCGGTAATACCCAGCGCGTACACACCGGCGTCAATATGTTCTACCGACTCAGTGACCTTGAATTTGGCGAGGTCCATGATATGCAGGTCAGAACGATATTTAAAACCAGGATTTTGGCCATCTTTGGCTGCCGTTGTCTTACAGGTATTCACAACAATGGCTGCATAGTGGCCGTTGTTGGAGGGAACGACAGGGCCTATGTAATCATGGAAGCCGGTTTTCGGATCACAGTTACCTTTCTCTTTGCGCAGCTGCGAAAATTCAATGCGGTTGGCTCGCTTGGCGGAGAAATCCATATAGCCGCCGATGAACCCGGGCATCTGGACGTGATCATTGTTCACCATGCGTCCCAGTGAACTCGGTAGTACCAGAACCTTGCCATTGGGATAGGTTCCGTTCAGCACGACATCCTTGAAGTTACTGATACCCCAGCGGCTGCTGCCGACACGACCGTACTGTTGACCGAATATGTTGTCCAGGTCCGAACGCTGACCGAGAGCTTCTTCCAGGGTACCTGTTTCGCTGTTCCAGATTTTTATTCCGCCGGAGTGTTCCTGTGTATCGGCCAGAGTAAAACCACTGGCGCCACCGGTGACCAGGTGTTTACCGTCCTCGGAAAAGTGGATCGAGTAAATGTCTTCTTCCGTAGCGTTAAGCGTTCCGGAAAACAGGCTCAGGCAAACTGCGGTGGTCGTGAACAGGTGTGCTAAATTCATAGGGTATAGCCCCAACGCTGTCTATGTTGATGTGCCGGTACCGGAACTGCTGGAGCCGGGGCGCTCATCTCAAAATTGGCGCCAATGCATTGACGCCTCAGTCGGAATGAGGTATCGGCTGAGTGTCATGTTGCTTGAGTCAGGGTGCCTGGAGATAAGTGCAGACCCGCGCATCGATCCAGTAGCGAGGTTTCCACGGCAATATACCGCCCACAAATCCGACGTGTCCACCGGATTCGCTAAGCTCCAGTTGCACACCGGGGCCCAGTTCATCATCCTCCGGGACAGCAGCCGGTGTCATGAACGGATCATCGAGTGCATGCAGGATCAAGGTGGGAGTTTTGATGTTTTTTATGAAGGGACGGCTACTGGCACGTCGATAGTAATCATCGACACCGTCAAAGCCGTGTAAGGGTGCGGTGACCTGGTCATCGAATTGACGAAACGATTTGACCCGGGATAAACAATTGACGTCGATTGGTAACGCCATGCGTGCTGCTTTGCTACGGGTTGACCGACGCAGTTTGTACAGGAGATGGGCCTGATAGAGTCTGGATACTCCGCGTTCCAGTCTGTGTGCGGCGATATGGAGTTCAAAAGGCACAGAGATGGCAACTGCTTTCTTTACCAGTGTCTGGTCCGGGTTTTCACCCAGCCATTTTAAAAGCACATTTCCACCCAGAGAGGTGCCGACCGTATAGACAGGACGTTGTGGGTTTTGTTTCACCAGCCGCCCCAGAATCGTATCAACATCATCGGTATCACCTGAGTGATAGCTTCTCGGCAGACGGTTGGGTTCGCCGCTGCAACCACGAAAATTAAGCAGCACGACCTGAAAACCACAACGGCTGAGCGAATTCATCAAACCCGTGGCGTAATGCGAACGAATCGATCCCTCCAGGCCGTGCAGCAAAAGCACCAGTGGGCCGCTGTTGTTTCCGCTCCAGTCGATGTCGAGGAAATCACCATCATCCAGTTCTATGCGCTCACGAGTGAGCGCGGGCAGGCTCTGCTTACGGAAGATATGCGGAAACAGTGTCTGTAAATGGGGCCCGGGCAGCCACCAGGCCGGTTTGAAGGCGCTGGATGGCTGCATTTTGTCCAATGGATAGATAGCTTATTGGCGCTCGCGATTGGCCTTAAGATCATCGACTACGCCAGGGTCAGCCAGCGTTGAGGTGTCGCCGAGGCTGTCGATTTCATTGGCTGCAATCTTGCGCAGGATTCGCCGC
>Ga0114922_10004669_pt1 | contig 12697 bp, 8 predicted proteins | sample AartaG_FD_100975 | JGI IMG/M metagenome (GOLD analysis project Ga0114922, IMG submission 100975) | Deep subsurface microbial communities from Aarhus Bay to uncover new lineages of life (NeLLi) - Aarhus_00045 metaG | ecosystem: Environmental > Aquatic > Marine > Oceanic > Sediment | place: Aarhus... | reverse complement strand
TGGTACTTGTCGAACCAAATCTCGAGTTCCATTCGATTGAACCACATGCTTTCTCCCTCCTAATTTCAGATCATTAAAGATAGTTTCCCTTAGGTTGTATAAAATTTTTGAATCCAGAGTCAACCAAATACAAAAGACGGCTCTTTTCCATTTTGTGTAGGTAAGACTTTCAAGTTTATCTTTGCTATCAGGTATGTCCGCAGCGCCATTGAGGATCTAGCCTTCACGAGGCGCTCTTCGAGGGAATCCGACAAAATAGGACGGAGGACGGCGAGGATGTATTGAGCACGACTTTTAAGAGGAGTAGAGATCTGGGCAAACAGCGGTCAAGTTTTTGATTGACAAAGTGTCTCCGAAAGATAAACTAATCATACGTTGAATATAGTTAATCAATTTGGAGGCAAGATGGTAAAAGAAACGAAAAAAATCATGGTCACAGGATCAGTCGGTCAGATCGGCTCCGAGCTAACCATGGCATTGCGAGAAAAATACGGAAATGACAATGTCATTGCCACCGGGCATCGAACCCAGCCTAAACCAGAGTTGCGTGATTCCGGCCCTTTTGAATTCATCAATGTGACAAAAAGGGAAACAATAGACGAGGTCGTAAAAAAATACAACATCGATACGATCTATCATCTTTCGGCCATCCTTTCGGCAGTCGGAGAAAAAAATCCCTATTTGGCCTGGGATGTCAATATGAACGGGACCTACAATATCCTAGAAGCCGCCCGTGAGTATGACATGGCTCGAATTTTTGTGCCCAGCTCGATCGCCGTGTTCGGCCCTGAGACACCCTTGAATGACACACCCCAAGAAACCATCCTGAAACCCAAGACCATGTACGGAGTGACAAAGGTCGCCGGAGAGCTCCTGTGTGATTATTACGTCAAGCGCTTCGATGTGGATGTGCGAGGCTGTCGTTATCCGGGCATCATAAGTTACGAAACCTTACCGGGTGGGGGCACCACAGACTACGCAGTGGCCATTTATTTTGATGCAGTCAAGAACAAAAAATACACCTGTTTTGTCAAAGAAGAGACCATGCTCCCGATGATGTACATGCCGGATTGCATAAAGGCAGCGATAGATCTGATGGAAGCGGATTTTTCTCGACTGAAACACTATTCGGATTTCAATGTTACGGGTATGAGCTTCACAGCTGGAGAGTTGGCAGCTGAGATCCAAAAACACATTCCGGAGTTCGTCTGTGATTATGAACCAGATTTCCGTCAGGACATCGCTGATTCTTGGCCTAATTCTTTGGATGATACGGCAGCACGAGAGGAATGGGGCTGGAAGCCCAGCTTTGATTTGGCTGCCATGACAGAGGATATGCTCAAGGTATTGTCTGAACGGCACGCAAACGGCACCCTCGACTACTAACCTGAATTCTTCATTCTGAAAGCTCCCTCATAATAATACTCCTGCCTCTGAGAAATCCCATTTTATTCGAGGAAAGGATTGTGAAAGATTTATTGACTGGTTGAACTCCTTTCTTATAGTATTTTTACTATCGAAGGAGAGAGAGAAGAACGTTTCATTGTGGAGGAAAATGTGAAAAAAGCCAAAAAATACGTCGTTATTTCGTTTGTCGGTATCCTCTGCGGCCTGGCAGCCTACCTGGCCTTGGCACAAGACGAGATTCTTGAATCGCTGAAATCGATTGCGATTATCGAGCAGAAAGTTATGGTGCCCATGCGCGATGGGATCAGACTTGCCACAGATATCTATCGGCCAAAAACCGACAAGCCTGTTCCCGTTATTCTCTCCAGAACTCCCTACAACTTCAATTCCTGGGGAGATGGAGAATTGAAGACACGCACCTACAGCAGGGCCTACGACGTCGTAAAACGGGGTTATGCCTATGTGGTTCAGAACGAACGCGGAAGGTATTTCTCTGAAGGAATGTGGAAAATTCTGGGGGGACCTACGACTGACGGTTATGACGGTATTAAATGGCTGGCAGAGCAATCCTGGTCGAACGGAAAGGTGGGATTGACCGGGTGTTCCTCTTCAGCAGAGTGGCAGATGGGGGTGGCTGCATTGGACCCTCCCGGACTTGCCGCCATAGTGCCCATGGGATTCGGCGCAGGGATTGGGCGCGTGGGAGAATTTTATGAGCAGGGGAACTTTTATCGGGGCGGCGTACACCAACTGCTGATGACGGCATGGCTTTATGACTACGGGTTTGTCCAGGCCTCTTTTCGGAGACCGACTTTCCCAGAAGATATGTCTCGAGAAGAACTTGTCCGCGTATCAAAATACTTCGACCTGGCAGCAGAGATACCGGAGGTCGACTGGTCAACAGCCCTCTTGCATTTGCCCCTGATGGATATTGCAAACAGCCTTGGAGGGCCGAAAAGCCGGTTTGAGGAAATGATCACCCGGAAGCCTGATGATCCGGCCTGGTATAAGGGTGGATTATACCATGATGACATGCCTTTCTGTGTTCCCAGCTTGTGGTTGATATCCTGGTATGATATCTCGATCAGCCCGAATCTCGCTTTGGTCGATTATGTCCGTAAAAACGCCAAAGATCCGGAAGTCACGGATAATCAATTTGTCGTCATCTCCCCGGTTCGCCACTGTGCATTCGGTAGAGAAACCGAAAACACCATAATCGGTGAGCGCAATGTCGGGGATGCACGGTACGACTATGACGCTCTCACCTATAGCTGGTTTGACTACTGGCTGAAGGGAGAGGATAATGGAGTCCTCAGTAAAACACCAAAGGTTCAGTATTACACCATGGGGCTCAATAAATGGCAGCTCTCAGATACATGGCCGCCGGGTGATACGGAAATGGTGACTTTGCATCTGAACAGCCGGGGAAATGCCAACAGTGTCTTCGGCGACGGTGAGCTGTCCACAAAAAAGCCAGGCTCGGAGGATAATCCGGACGCTTTTACTTACGATCCCAACTATCCTGTACCCATGCATGGCGGTGGCTTTTGCTGTTTGGGTCCCAAGTACCAGCCAGGGGCTTTTGATCAGCGGCAGATGGAAACCCGTCATGATATCCTGGTTTATTCAATCGATCCTCTAGAGGAAGGCGTTGAAATCAGCGGGCCTATCGAAATCACACTTTATGTTTCTTCAGATGCAAAAGACACGGACTTCACTGTGAAACTGCTGGACGTTTACCCTGATGGAAGGGCATACAATTTGTGTGACACTATTCAACGTGTTCGATATCGTGAAGGCTATGACAAAGAGATCTTTATGGAAAAGGGCAAGGTCTACAAGCTTCCTGTTAGTTCCATGTCGACAAGCAACTATTTTGCACCGGGACACCGCATCCGCATAGAAGTCTCGAGCAGCAACTTTCCCAGGTATGCCCGCAACCTGAACACCGGTGGCAACAATTACGATGAAACGGATGGAGTAGTGGCCCACAACAAAGTGCACCATTCAGCAAAATACCCTTCTCAGATCCGGGTGTCGGTTGTTAAATAGGCCTCCCCATCAAGCTAAATTATAACTCCCTTGCTGGATCGATTTGAGGGGGGGCAGGTCAGTGGGATGGGTTGGTGAGGATTTTTTGGAGGTAGTTGGGCAGGGCAAAAGCGGCCTTGTGTACGTTATGATTATAGTACTTGAGGCCCTGGGGTGGCTTTCTTCTTATCGCAAACGGATCGACCTCGTCGGATAGATACACATAACACCAATTCCCTCCAGGATAGGTAGGCACAGGCGCAAGGTAGAACCGGACGATTCTAAAAACATCCTTCAGATCGTTTTTCGCGCGCTCCAAGGATTCCGTTTGGAAAAAGGGGGCCCCCATTTGAGCACAAGCGATGCCATAGGGAGCGAGTCTATCCTTGATGAGTTTATAAAAATTCCTTTCATGAAGGGTTACCGAAGGACCTATTGGTTCTGAAGAATCTAGAATAACAACATCATATTTATCCTGTGAATTCTCGAGAAACTCTCTTCCGTCAGCAATTGTGATATCTGCTCTCTCATCCTCTAGGCTGGGAAGAAGCCAAGGGAAATATTTTTTGGCGACCGCGATGACATCGGGGTCGATTTCCACCACTCTCACACTATCGATTGGATAAGGCAGAATCTGTTTGAGCGCCCCCCCATCCCCGCCTCCGATGATCAAAATCTGCCGAGGATCGGGGTGGGTGACCATTGCGGGATGGATGAGCATCTCGTGATAAAAAAATTCGTCTTTTTCTGTCGTTTGGACGAGTCCATCCAAAAAAAGCATATGACCGAAGTAAGGATTCTCAATGACCTCGATCTTCTGAAAACGGGATTTTTTCTCTACGAGCATGCGCTTTATTTCGAAAAACATCCCGTTCGAGCGGGAGTGATATTCTCGTTTTTCCTGTTTGCTCATAATTCCCAAATAAACGGTTTTTTATCGGTCAGTACATCCCCTTTTTTCAAAGCTCGTTCCAAATACAGCGGTAAAGCAAAAAGCCCGCGATGGATTCCGGGATGATAATATACCAGTTTTTTAATCTTTCGGTTCTTGATTCTAGTCTTTATCGTCTTTTCATCCCTATTTAAGGGATCTTGTTTCCGGGAGGCCATGATAAAGCCCCAGGGAGAGCAGAAGGAAAACATGAATGTCCAATAGGGCCGCACAACCTGAAAAACCTTTCCCAGCGTTCGAGAACAAGATGAAAAAAATTGATTATAACTAATGTCTGTGCTTCCGGCTTGGAGGACAAACACTCCATCATCCTTCAATATTAGTGATGCTTTCCTGTAAAACTCCTCGGTAAACAAATAGACAGAATGACCTTTATCTATGGGTTCGGTCAGGTCGGAAATGATGACATCGAATTTTTGGCGACATTTTTCGACATACTTCAATGCATCGCCGAATACAACTTTTGTCCTCGGATCCGAAAAGGCTCCTGACGACCACTCAGGAAGGTACTCCTGACACAATCGGACAAGCTGTTTATCGATGTCCACCATAATAGCCTTCTTAACGCATTCATGGCGGAGCACTTCCCGGAGAGTCGCCCCCTCTCCGCCGCCGATGATCAGGACATTTTGGGGATTCTGATGAGTCATAAGAGCAGGGTGCACGAGAGACTCATGAAAGATAGACTCATCGATGGCGGCAGATTGGATCTTTTTATCCAAAAAAAGCATCTTTCCCATCATTCGGTTCTCGAAGATCTGGACATATTGATAATTCGTTTTCCCCTCGAAAAGGATTTTTTCCACCTTGATGTTTCGGATTAGATTTTCTGTATAAGTTTCTACGAAATAAAAACCTTCCTTGGTCATGCCCGAGATTATAACACAGAAGGAGATGCTCCTCTATAAAAGGGTGGACCTGACTTCTCATTTTTGATATAGTCATATGCTTTAAAGGAGGTAAATATGTATGGCAAGATCAAGGAAGATCTAACAAAAGAAATTCAGTCCATCCGTGACGCTGGCCTGTTCAAGGATGAAAGAGTCATCATGACCCCACAGGGTGCCGAAATTACGGTCAAAGGGGGCAAGGAAGTCCTCAACTTCTGTGCCAATAACTATCTAGGTCTCTCGAGTCATCCCAAAGTAATAGAAGCCGCTCACAAAACTTTGGATGAATGGGGATACGGAATGAGTTCAGTGCGCTTTATCTGCGGAACTCAGGACATCCACAAAATTTTGGAACAAAAAATCTCCGATTTTCTCCACACGGAGGACACGATTTTGTATGTCGCGTGTTTCGATGCAAACGGAGGCGCTTTCGAACCCATTCTCAATCAAGAAGATGCCATCATCACAGACCAGTTGAACCACGCTTCGATCATCGACGGGATCCGTCTGTGCAAAGCCCAACGGTACATCTACAAAAATAACGATATGGCCGACCTTGAAGAAAAGCTCAAGGAAACTCAAAATCTCCGCTACAGACTGGTGGCCACGGACGGCGTTTTTTCGATGACCGGGGCAATTGCTAAACTGGACGAAATTGTCGCGCTAGCTGAGAAGTATAATGCTCTGGTGATGATCGATGACGCTCACTCCACAGGATTTCTCGGCGATACAGGAAGAGGCACACCAGAGTACAGAGGTGTTCTGGGGAAAATCGATATCATCACTGGAACCCTGGGCAAAGCATTGGGCGGAGCCTCAGGCGGATTCATTTCCGGCCGTAAAGAGCTCATCGAACTCTACAGACAGCGCTCCCGGCCCTATCTCTTCAGCAACACATTGGCTCCGGCCGTCGTGGGCGCATCCATCGCTGTTTTCGATCTTTTGTCAGAAACCACAGAGCTCCGAGATAAACTGGAAGAAAACCACAAATATTTCCGGGAAAAAATGACAGAAGCCGGTTTCGATATCACACCGGGAGAACATCCAATCGTTCCGATCATGCTGGGAAAATTCGAAAACGATGCCAAACTCTCCCAGGATATGGCCAGAGATCTTCTTGAAGAAGGAATCTATGTCATCGGTTTTTACTATCCGGTTGTGCCCAAGGGCCAGTCAAGAATCAGAGTCCAACTTTCAGCTGCCCATGAAAGACATCACCTGGACCGAGCTATAGAAGCTTTCACCAAGATCGGAAAAAAACACGGCGTGATTCAGTAGAAATATAAGCTAACGTTTTTGAGAATTAAAGGGCCCGATTTTATGGGGAGTCGGGCCTTTTTTTGTCTGCCTCACCATCTTCGACTTTTTCCATCGTGATCCCGGTGTAGCCATAAAATATCGAAACCACAGGATTGGCGAGATTCAGAAAAGCATACGGAAGATAGAGCAAGGGATTGACACCGAGTGTGGCGCCCATGAAGGCCCCGCAACTGTTCCAGGGAATGAGAGGTGAGGAAAGAGTAGCTGAGTCTTCCAGGCAGCGGGAAAGATTTTTTGGATGGAGCTTCCTATCGTCGAAGGCTTTTTTGAACATCCGACCGGGAATAACGATAGCGATGTATTGGTCGGCAGCGATCGCATTCATCCCGATGCAACTGAAAATCGTGGCCGCCACTAGAGAGCCCGTTCTTCGAACTCTTTTCAATAAAGACCGCGCCAAGACTTCGAGCATGCCGGTTCGCTCCATGATCCCTCCGAAGGAGAGGGCACATATGATCAGAGCAACCGTCGTCATCATGTTCTCCAATCCGCCACGGGTCAGCAAATCATCCACCATCTGAACACCCGTTTCAGAGACATGTCCGGATTGGGCCGCTTGGATGACATCTTTGAGGGATCTTGACTGGGTCAGCGAGGCAAAAAAACCACCCAGGATCGTTCCACCGAGAAGGGCTGGCAGCGGTGGGATTTTTTTCACCACCATCACGATGACCAACACGGGGGGCAGGAGCAACACAGGATGAATGAAAAAATGGGATTCGATGGTTGTGAGGATGGTCTCAACACCTTGGGTCTCGAGAGTGCCTCCCGCATATTTCATGCCAATAATGCCATATAGAATAATACAAAGTACATAGCCGGGAGCCGTGGTGTACACCATGTGACGTATATGGGAGAACAGATCCGTACCAGCGACGGCAGGAGCCAAATTTGTCGTATCTGACAATGGGGACATCTTGTCGCCAAAATACGCCCCTGAAATAATCGCACCGGCCACTATAGGTACAGGAATGCCCAAACCCTGGCCGACACCGATAAGGGCGACTCCCACCGTCCCCGCTGTGGACCAAGAAGATCCAGTTCCGAGAGATACGATCGAACAGATTAAGAGGGTGGCAACGAGAAAAATTCCCGGAGACAGGACCTTCAAGCCGTAATAGATCATCGCAGGAACGATACCGCCGGAGATCCAAGTGCCGATAAGAGTCCCGACGATTATCAAGATCAAAATGGCACTCATGGCCAGGGTAATGCCATGAACCATGCCGTCCAATATCTCTGTCCAAGGATGCTTTTTCAATGATGCCACGGCCGCAGCGACAGCAGCCGCAAGAATCAGTGGAATGTGGGGCGGGAGCTGGAGAAATCCGACGGTAACGACTAACGCGGCGATCAGGAAAATGACGGGGATGAGAGCGTATATAGTTTTTATATCTTTCCTTTCGTTGGCCACTTTATAGCTTTCAGAAAATGATCGTGTAAAAATCGGATGACAAGAGATTTTACAGAAATCGATAGCAAAAGGCAATGATAGGGATCAGAAGAATTTAATCTTTGAGGAGATCTTCTCGGGTAAAAAGAGAAAGGAATTTGTATCCGCTCTTTTCCAGGTTTTCCCTTCCCCCTTCGAGACGGTCAACGATAGTCAGGGAGAGGGCGACAACTCCTCCCTCCTCCTCGACAGCCTTGATCGCTTTGAGAGTGGAGCCTGCTGTGGTCACGATATCATCCACGACGGCCACTTTCCAGCCTGGTTCAAAAGGACCTTCGATCATCTTTCTCTCGCCGTGTTTTTTGGGTTCTTTGCGTACGATAAAAGCGGGTAATGGACGATCTGTCTCTGCACTTAAAGCGGCAACAACGCTGACGATCGGATCTGCTCCTAGGGTATACCCGCCGATGGCGTCGATATCGAAAGGCTTTAAAATATCCAAGATCATATGACCGACCAGCTGGGCCCCTTCTGGATCGAGCGTGGTCATTTTTGCATCGATGTAATAGGTGCTTTTTCTTCCCGATGCCAGGACACGATCGACATTGGTTTGCAGCGATTTTTCCTTGATGATTTCCAGTAACCTGTTTCTCATGGTTTCTTTGTCCACGGATCTCTTCTCCTTAGTGAGTAAATCAGGTCAGTAAAGCTTGGTTATTTTAATGCCTTTATAGTACTTTTTCAATATTTCTTTATAATCCGCTCCAGCTCGAGCCATGCCAAAGGCGCCAACCTGACAAAGTCCCACTCCATGTCCCCAGCCTCTTCCCGTAAAAAGGATGTGGGATAACTCGTCGGTATCGTCGTATTCTCTCTCCATGACAAACAAAGTTTCTCTGAGTCCCAGCACTCTGCGAATACGCAGACCTTTGACAATGGCCTGTGTTTTGGATCCAATGATCTTAAGCTCAGCAATCCTTTTGGACTTTCCCCTTCTCAGCGGCACCAAATCAAGAAGCTGTCCTATCGGGTAGTATTGATTGATTCTTTTTTCGAGTTTTTCCTTGGATTGCCTCACCTGCCAGGAATGATAGACAGAATCTCTATCCAGGACATTCGAATGGGGTGGATAGACGACTTCGAGGAGTTTTACATTCCCGTCTTTTTCGAACCATTGGAGCTGCTCTCCTCCCAGGAGAAAAAGTTGAGATGCAAAGGTTTTTTCGCCCCCATTATTTATTAATAAATAGAACTCGGGCAAAAGAAAAATCTCTTTCTCTTCTTTCGCAGATTCCAGAACGATCTTTTCTCCATCGAGCTCCTTAAAAATTCCTCGATGGATCAGATCCTCATAGGATTCAAGGGCTCTCCATAAATACAGGACTATCTCTCCTCTTCGGAGTGGCATATCTGTCCATCTCAGCTGTTCGGCATCGGGAAAAATTCTTGCCTGCACAAGATAGGCGATGTGATCGCGGGACCCTCCGTTGGAACCATCGAGGCTTTTGAGGATGAAATCCGTTTCGCTTTCTAACAGCAGATTGTCCACCCTTTCTTGCCAACCCAATCCAAAGATGAGAAGGTCGGCAAAAGAATTATAATTCAATTCTGTCGGCTGGGGCAGGAATTCTTCATCTTTTTTCCCCAGTATATTTCTTGCTGTGTTGATCCAGCTCAGAGCCTCCTCGAAGGACCCTTCTTCTCGGTAATAAAACGGATCGACATTAGGGGGTATGATATCCAAGCTGATTAGGCTGGCGATCGCGGGGGAGATATTTTTTCCTTCGATGTAAATGGGCAAAGGAGTATTGGAGCTGTTGATAGGCCACTCGTTCTGTTTTTCGTACACACACTCTGTTCCCCTGAGATACGGGAGGGCTGGCCCCATAAAAACATCTTCCACATTCTCGGTCATGCCCCCACACGTGCTCGTGTATAGGGAATCGATCGGTTTGCCCTTATAAGTTGCAATCTCTCCTCGAGTTTCCTCCACCGCCTCGCTGCTGAGAGGATGCTCAGCGTTCATTCCCTTATAAAATTGGGAGTTGGGTGTATCGCAAAGATCATAACCCAGATCTTCATTCGATCCTAAATTTTTGAAAGCATAAGTCCGGGCAGCCACGGCTTGTGCCTTGTGGGCCTCCAATTGACTAAAATTATAAGGGGATAGTTCACTAGGCACAACAGCTCTGATGTAGTCTTCGATGTTCAATACGTTGACCAACACAATCCCTTTGTGGGTAGCTTTGAGAATGAATAAGCCGCGGTAATCCCTTCCGTTATAAGATAAGTAGCTCTGAGGATTGCTCGGGATGAAATAAAGAACCGTCTCATCGTGGAGGCTCTTCAGCTCGTCATTGACCAGAATCCACAGTGGTTTGGACTCCTCTTCTGTGATTTCCTCTCTCAATATCCAGGTATCATCGATCCCCATCTGATTCAATTTCACGATATAACTCAGTGCGTCTCCCCTTGTGATGAAATCGCCGATTTTTACCTGGAAGGTTCCGATCAGGGCTTCTTCTGCTCCTTGTGTCACATATAACTTTTGTTCGGTCTTGGAGCGGAGCTCTTGGGCAAATATTTCTGCTTCCTCCCGATCTTTGGTTTGGGCCACCTGGATGATAAATTTTTCGGTGAGTTTTTCTTTGCGTCCTTTTATCCAGACCTCTTGAACATCTTCGGCAACCATTTTGTAATGGGAGTTGATCTCATAAATCTTCATTCCCGATGAGGAGGCGATTTGTATATCGCTCAAATTGACCCCGAGTCCCACACGTATTATCGGGGTTTCGATCAGAAAGCCATGAAAAAAGTTATTCTCCTGCCCAAACTCGATCGGTTGGCCGCCCAACACAAAAAATGAGAGCACCAGTATAATAAAATACCTTACAGAACTAGAGTGGGATTTTTTCATTGGATTGGTATTTCTTGAGGAAATTATATAGGCTTTTTTAACTTGATGTCAAGAAAAAATTCAATATATTCTACATCTCCATTTTATACATACAATATATAGTATCGTTACTTTTTTGCAATGGACCTGTTACTTTAGCCGAAATACACCCCTTTGTCAATGGCGGTCGGGCTTTCATAACCGGCAAAAAATATGTATAAAAGTTCTGGATATGTTCAATCAACATGATAAAATTAAAAAAGTTAAAAAAGCCTGACTCCCTATGAAGGTGTAAAGATGAAAAAAAGTGTATTTATTCTGACGATTTTATGGGTAGCCTTGAATTGTGCGGGAGCGGAATTCAAGAGTTTATCCGATGTGTTTCATCTCGGCAAGGGAATCTTGGACCTGGACCACGACGGTCTTGCAGAAAGGATCTCCCTTTGTATCGTCATTCCCGATGAACCATCGGCATTTGAGATAGCGGCTGCTTCCGATATTGCCGCTCGCGCAAACTTCGATAGTTTGGTCGTCGATTTTTCACTGGTAAAAAAAGAATCAGACTTCGACATGAACTCCTCCTCCACACATCCCATCCTGATCGGATCAAATCTGGATGCGGTAAAAAAATGGGCGAAACGGGAGAATATCTCACTCGATGAATTAAAAAAAGACCAAGGATACGTTTCCCTGTTCTCAGATAACTCACAAAGCGGGATCGTCGTGGTGGCAGGTTCGGAAGAGGCACTTTTACATACAGCTCGAGAATTTTTCCTCCGCTGGCCATATTTATGGGATATTTGGGGCCGAGAGGAGGGAGATACCTATGTATCGCTGGAGGAAGATCTCAACACCTTTTTTAATTCAAAGAATCTGTCGCTTTCTCCCATTGCGATCGTGAAAGCTGAATTCGATTTTCCAACCATAAAATCTCCTCACGAGGCCATAAAAAAATTGAGGTTTAGCCGGGGGGAGATCAAAAACTTGCTTGTGGCCGTTGATTTCAAAAACCCGGAAGAACAAGCTGAAGCCATCAAGGCTATCAAAGAGTTGAGGTATCTCCACAATCGAGGGATCGCGACAGAAACTCTTTCTTATTCGGGTTGTGCCCAAATCACAATTCAGTTCAGGACCAAGGGACAAAACACCCAAGTATCTCTCCCGCGGATGGGATACCCAAAAAGGATGTTGACGCCCTCTTACAAACCACGCCCTAGAGCTGGACAGGCAGGAAAAGAATTCGACCTCACCTCTCTCTTCACAACCAAAGGATTTTATTCCGACGCGGACAGAGACAACACCCTGGATACGCTGGACAGTGTCGTGGTCCTTCCCAAAAATACGCCCAGCCAAGGTACCCAGTGGATGGCATCGCGTTTGGTCCTCAACACCGCAGGGGCCTCTTTCCCGATGGTCTACCTCGATCAAGAAATTGAAAATAAAGAAGCCCTCAAAGCACCTATCCTTATCGGAAAAGATAACCGATGGAATCGAGAGTTGATCGATGCTGGAAAAGTAAAGACCCCGCATCTGGAAAAAGGCTGGGGAAAGGTGCAGATCGTACCCCAGGCCCTCAACAAATCCACAGCCCTGGTGATTCATGAAGAGGATGCTCTTGGTCTTGAAAAAACCCTGTCCTATCTTGGCCAGACCTTTCCGTACTTCGATGAATTCGGCGAAGGGCAGCCCAGAGTGCAGGATGTTCCCATTGCAATCGAAGAATTTCTAGAGGGAAAGCATGGAAGTGCAGAAGCACACTTCTGGATAAAACTAACAACTTTCATCAAAGAAATTCAGGATAAAAAATT
>Ga0114922_10004668_pt1 | contig 12697 bp, 7 predicted proteins | sample AartaG_FD_100975 | JGI IMG/M metagenome (GOLD analysis project Ga0114922, IMG submission 100975) | Deep subsurface microbial communities from Aarhus Bay to uncover new lineages of life (NeLLi) - Aarhus_00045 metaG | ecosystem: Environmental > Aquatic > Marine > Oceanic > Sediment | place: Aarhus... | reverse complement strand
TCTCGCCGATTGCCTGGCGCAGGGTCATGGATGAACTGATGGCCTTCCGGCGCGAGACGGAGCCGGACAACATCGCCAACCTCGACTTCTGCGACTTCGTCGAGAAGCGGAGCTGGGCAATGCCGGAGGTCTACGACGGCGAGCCGCTGCGCGCCGTGGCCGAGACGCCTGCCGAGCTGGACGAATCGGTCTTTGCGCCCCTGCGGGGCACGCACACCTGCGTGGCGCTGCTGCGCGCGGGCGAGAGCTTCCACGCTCGCCTGGGCTGTCGGCGAGTCGGGAAGAACGAGGCGGCGGTCGAGTGGCGGCTCTGGGATCCCGCCGACGCGCTGCTGGCGAAGGGATCAGTGCCCGTGGGCGAGGACGCGGAGATTGACGTCCCCGCGAAGCAGGACGGCGTTCACCTGCTCCTGCTCGTGTCCAACAAGAACCGGGCGCTGGTGACGCTGCTCAACGAGCACGCCGCAATCGCGGGTCGGGGCATACGCCTCATCCACGCTACCTCGCCCCTCTTCTTCTTTGTGCCCGAGGGCATCGAGCGGTTCACTCTGACGGTCGAGAGTCCGGCTCCGGGAGAGACGGTCAAGCTGAGCGTCCTGAACCCGGAGGGGGAAGAGGTGGCCGCCGAAGCCACCGGCGAGAAGAAGACGGTGGCCTTCGAGATAGAGGTGCCGGAGGGGCAGGAGGGGCGCGCCTGGTCGGTGCGGGCGGAGAAGGGTGGCCCGGGCGTGCTGGAGGATTACACGCTGACGCTGGACGAGGGCCTCCCGGCTTACTGGTCGCACGCGCCCGACAGGCTGCTCATACCGGTCGGCGCCCAGGAGTAGCTCGATGAGATTCCGGGAGGTGAAGTTCCAGGACCCCGCGACGAAGACGTACCTGGGTAGCCCCAGCCTCATCCGCCTCGACGATGGCGACGTGCTGGTCTCGCACGACTACTTCGGCCCGGGCTGCCCGCTGAACCACGAGGGCGAAGAGCATCTGACCAGCGTCTATCGCTCCAGCGACGAGGGCGAGACCTGGACGAACGTCACGCACATCGCCGGGGCGTTCTGGAGCACGCTCTTCAAGCACGGCGGCTGCGTCTATCTGCTGGGAACCTCCCAGCAATACGGCTCGATTGTGATCCGCCGAACCGAGGATGACGGTAACACATGGACTCATCCGGGAGATAGCAGTTCGGGGCTGTTGTTCCGCGGCGGGCCGTTTCGAGAGCCGCCCAACTATCACTGCGCGCCGGTCCCCCTCCTGGGCAAGGACGGCCGCATCTACCGGGCCTTCGAGGACTGCGAACCCTGCGTGTGGGGGTCGGGCTTCCGGTCGCTGGTCATCTCGGCTGACGAGGACTCCGACCTGCTGGACGCGGCGAGCTGGCGGATGAGCAATAAGCTGCGCTACGACCCGGCGTGGACCCCCGAGCAGTGGGGCGAAGTGCCCGTGCCCGGCTGGCTGGAAGGCAACGTGGTCGAGACACCGGCCAGCGAGATCTGCAACATCCTGCGCCTCAACTCGGACCCGGTCGTGGACAAGGCGGCGGTCGTGAAGGTCGAAGACGAGGGCCGCCGAGTGACCTTCGACCCGAAGACGGGCTTCATTCACTTCCCCGGAGGCATGACGAAGTCCACCATCCGGCGCGACCCCGAGACGGGCACGTACCTGACTCTCAGCAACAACAACACCGACCCGGCGCACGCAACGCAGAGAAATGTGTTCTCTCTTCACGCCTCTGAGGACCTTGTGCACTGGCGTCATGTGAAGACGCTGCTGGAGGATGATTCGGCGCTGTCGCACCAGGAGTCGATTCGACTGACGGGGTTCCAGTACGCGGACTGGCAGTTCGACGGCGACGACATCATCTACGTGGTGCGCACGGCCTACGGTGGGGCGCACAACTTCCACGACGCCAACCGCGTCACCTTTCATAAGCTCGAGAGCTTTCGCCGCCTGTAGGGCGCGGGCCTGTACCGCGCCACCTTGCTCATCAGCGCCGCAAGAACGCTAACCTGTCAAAGGTGCCGGCGGCGGGGAAGGCGAAGTAGCAGTCAGAGAGGACGCGCGGAGCGCCACTATCTCTTTGCCGGGACATCAAAGGAGGCGTGAGGACATGCGTAGTCTCTTGCGAGGCAGAGCAGTCGGTTCCGTTCGCACGAAGCTGCTGCTGATCATCGTCATCGGCCTGCTCAGCGCGGGTATCGTGGAATGTCCGTTCGTGCGCGTTGCTACGCCCAGCTTCGCCCAGCAGCTCGATGCGGGCATCATTCAGAAGCTCAAAGACGCGGTGGTGCTCATAGACGTGGACCTTGCGCTGCGCGGGGGCGACGCAACCGGCGGCACCGCCAGCGGCTTTCTGATCTCAGATCAGGGGCACATCGTCACCAACGCCCACGTGGTGGCGCTCACGACGCAGGACGAGTTCGGCGGGACGCTGGTCGCTGAGAACCGCACGGTTCAGGTCATCTTTCATCCCGGCACGCCACAAGAGGAGGCGGTGCCGGCACAGGTGCTGCGCGAGAATCACGACCTCGACTTGGCCCTGCTCAAGATCGAGCGCGCAACCCCGATGTATCTGGAGTTGGCCGATTCGGACGCGGCGACCGAGACCTCGCGCATCTACGTGTGCGGCCATCCGCTGGGCCTGCGAGAGATATCCTTCCGCACCGGCACGGTCACCGCGCACCGCACCTGGGATGACCACCGCTACGTCGAACACGACGCGTCCGCCGAGGAGGGCAACAGCGGCGGCCCCGTCGTAGGAGCGCACGGGCGCGTGGTGGGTGTGCACACCATGACCCTGGTGAGCAAGGGGATGCTGACCAAGTTCGCCATCCCCTCCAACGTGGTGGCCGCCTGGTTGGAGACGGATCCCAGCGAGGACCCGCCGCCGCCCATCCCCGGCAAAGCCGTGCGCCGTCTGCTGGATGCTACGGAGTTGCACTACGAACAGGCCGGCACGGGCATGTTCTCCCTGCCCTACGAGAATGGCGTTACCGTGTACGTCCACGACTACGATGACTTCCTGCGTGTCTTTGTGCCGCTCGGCGAACTTCCCGGCACGAGCAAGCTGCTTCAGGGCTTCTGTGCCATGGAGGCGCTCTGGTTCAACTACGTGGACCCGGTGGGCCGCTTGAGCGTGAGGGGTGAGGAAGGCGATTACGAGCTGTACTGGGAGTGTCAGGCGCCGATGGGCGCGGCAAGCCCGGAGTACCTGACTGCGCTGGCGAACGCCGCCGCAGACCAGGTCCAGCGCTGGTGGGAGACCCTGGAGGCGCAGGACCCCGAGGAGCCTGAGCACCTCTATCCGGGCGGCGACGAGGCGGCGCTCACCGTGCGCCTCAAGCAGCTCATCGCCGCCGCTGAACTGCAAAGCGAGGAGAAAGAGGACTACTTCCTGCTGCCCTACGACAACGATGTGACCGTCGCCGCCAGCATCTTCCGGGGGATGGTCTACGTCCGCGCCTACACCGGAGGGATGCCGGGGGAGAACCGGGGCGAGCAGGCGCTGATCGCCATCCAGTTGCTCAAGCGCAATTGGAACGACTCCTTCGGGCGCCTGGCTCTCGACGGCGATAACGACCTGGTCTGGGAGTCGCAGGTGCCCTTCGACTTCGTGACCCCCGACTACCTGGCGATACTTACCGGCACCTGCGCGACTCAGGTGGCCTCGTTCTGGGAAGCGTACGGACACGTGCCGCTGAACGAGCAGTGAACGGCGGGCAATGGGCAACGGGGAACGACGAACGGCAACGGCTAACCGCGGGCAATGGGCGAACGACGGGCAAAGGGCAATCGGCAAAGGAGCACAGGATGGTGATGGCGAGTAAACGACTTCGTCTGACCCTCTGCTTCATAGTCCTGTCGGCCTGTGCTTTCGGGCTCGATGCCCAGGGCGCTGACTGGCCGATGTGGCGCTGCGACGCCAGCCGCAGCGCCACCACCGACCAGGAGCTGGCGGAGCTGCACCTTCAGTGGGCCCGCGAGTGGCCCGCCCTCGATCCCGCCTGGCCCGACGAGCCCAGGATGCGCTTCGATGTGTCCTACGAGCCTGTCGTCCTCGGCAAGACGATGTTCGTCGGCTCCCCGCGCACCGACAGCGTCACCGCGCTCGACACCGACACCGGCGCGGTGAGATGGACCTTCTACGCCGACGGGCCGGTGCGCTTCGCACCCGTGGCGTGGGAGGATAAGCTGTACTTCGCGTGTGATGACGGCTGTCTGTATTGTTTGAGCGCGTCGGACGGGACAGTCCTGTGGCGGTTCCGGGGCGGGCCCTCGGACCGGAAGATGCTCGGCAACGCGCGCCTGATCTCCGCCTGGCCCGCTCGCGGCGCTCCCGTCATCGCCGACGGGAAGGTCTACTTCGCCGCCGGCATCTGGCCCTTCATGGGCATCTTTATCTACGCTCTGGACGCGGAGACCGGGCGCGTGCTCTGGGTGAACGATGGCACCGGCTCGACCTGGATGCCGCAGCCGCACGGGGGAGCCGTAGCCTTCGCGAGCATAGCGCCGCAGGGTTACATGGTCGCGGTCGGGGACAAACTCCTGATCCCCGGTGGCAGGTCTGTGCCTGCCTGCTTTGACCGCAATAGCGGCGAGTTGCTCTACTACTGGTTATCGCAAAATAACTTCCGCGGCGGGTTCTCAGTGTCTGCTATCGGCGAGTATTTCTTCAACTGGGGCGACAGCGGGAGAAAGTGGGATTCGATCGCCCCCGCGAACTGGCGCCTGTATGATCTCGACAGTGGCAAACTCTCGGGCACCATCGGCTCGGAGCCGGTTCTGAGTGATAACGTTGCTTACGCCGCGACAGAGGACGCTGTGGTGGCGTACGACCTCACCGGTGTCAAGGTGAAGGTAAGCGAAGACAGCAAGGGCCGCGAAGTCAAGAGCCTGGTCGTGCCCAAGTTGTGGGATTTCTCCACCCAGGCTGACAAGATTTGGCTGAAGGCGGGCTCGCGGCTTTTTGCAGGCGGGGATAATGTCGTGATGGCAATTGATCTGCCTGCTCTGGGTGGGGAACCCAGGGTCTCATGGCAAGCCGAACTCGAGGGCATCCCGTCGGCGTTGCTTGCCGCTGACGGCAAGCTCTTTGCGGTCACGGTCGAGGGACACATTCACTGTTTCGGCCCAACCGAGACCGAGCCGAGACGCTATGCTATGCCTGACAGTGGCGAGCCACCTGCCCGCGACCAGTGGACTGAGCGGGCAAGAGACATCATAGAGCAGTCCGGCGTCAAAGAGGGATATTGCTTAGTCTGGGGGGTGGGCAGCGGGCGACTCGTGGAGGGGCTGGCCCGGCAGTCGGAGCTTCACATCATCGCGGTCGATCCCGACGCCAGTAAGGTCGCGGCGCTGCGCGAGAGGCTTGACGCCGCGGGCCTCTACGGTACGCGCGTCGCCGTTCACGCGGGGGACCCGCTCTCGTTCGGCTGCCCGCCCTACGTCGCCAGCCTGATCGTCTCAGAGGACCTGGACGCAGCGGGCCTCAACACGGGTCAGCGCTTCGCCGAGAAGCTCTTCCACCCGCTGCGGCCCTACGGTGGGGTGGCCTGCCTCCCGATCCCCGCTGCCGGCCAGGACAGCTTCGCCCGGTCGGTCGCCCGAGCGGACCTGCCCAACGCCGAGGTGAGCCGAGCCGGCGACTGGGCGCTGCTTACCCGCGTCGGGGCCCTGCCGGGCTCCGCGAACTGGACCCACCAGTACGGCGACGCGGCCAACACCGGCGTATCGAAGGACAGCCTGGTGAGGGCGCCGCTGGGGTTGCTGTGGTTCGGTGGCTCGTCGAACGTGACGATACTCCCGCGCCACGGACACGGTCCGCCCGAGCAGATAGTCGGTGGCCGGCTCTTCATCGAGGGGCCCAACACCATCCGCGCCAACGATGTCTACACCGGCCGGGTCATCTGGCAGCGGGAGCTGCCTGACATCGGCAAGGCCTATGACAACACCTCGCACCAGCCCGGCGCCAACTCGCTGGGCAGCAACTACACCTCGGCCCCGGACGGCATCTACCTGGCCCATGGGGACCGCTGCCTGCGCCTCGACCCACCGACGGGTGAGACGATGTCGGAGTTCACACTGCCCCCGCCCCCCGGAGGCGACCGGCCGCAAGCCTGGGGTTACATCGGCATCTACGAGGACCTCCTGCTCGCCGGCGGCTCGCCCGTCGCCTTCGTTGGCGAGGAGCCGATAGGCCGCAAGGACAACTGGGATGCGACCTCCAGCAAGCAGATCGTGGCGATGGACCGTCACAGCGGCGAGGTGCTGTGGACCTTCGACGCCGAGTACTGCTTCCGGCACAACACCATCATCGCCGGCGCGGGCAAGGTGTTCTGCATTGACAGGCTCCCGGACGCCATTACCGAGCAGATGGAGCGCAGGGGCGAGAAGCTGGAGACCAGGCCGAGACTGGTGGCCCTCGACGCCCGCAGCGGCGATGTTGTCTGGAGCACCGACAGCGACGTCTTCGGCACCTGGCTGGGCTATTCCGAGGAGTTCGACATCCTGCTCCAGGCCGGCCGTCCCTCGCGCGATATGCTCACCCACGAGCCGGGCGACAGGATGATCGCCTACAAGGGCGAGGATGGAACCGTCGCGTGGGACAGGTCCTTCAAGTACGGCGGGCCGCCGCTGCTGCACGGCGACACCATCATCACGCAGGGGAGTACCTCGGGCGAGGCCTATGGCCTGCTCGACGGTCAGCCGAGGATGCGGCGCGATCCGCTGACGGGCGTCGAAGGGCCGTGGCGCTTCAAGCGCTTCTACGGCTGCAACACCGCAATAGCCAGCGAGCACCTCCTCACCTTCCGCTCGGGCGCGGCGGGCTACTTCGACTTGGCGAACGACGGCGGCACCGGCAACATCGGCGGCTTCAAGTCGGGTTGCAGCTCGAACCTCATCGTCGCCAACGGGGTGCTCAATGCGCCTGATTACACCCGTACCTGCACCTGTAGCTACCAGAACCAGGCCTCGCTGGCGCTGGTGCATATGCCGGAAGTGGAGATGTGGACCTTCAACAGCCTGGAGGTGGGCGACGAGCCGATAAGGCGCATCGGGGTCAACCTGGGAGCGCCGGGCGACCGCCGTGAAGCGGACGGCACGCTCTGGTTGGAGTATCCCAGCGGCGGCAGCCCCTCTCCCGAGGTTGGCGTAAGCGTCGAGCCCGAGGACGCACAGTGGTTCCGCCGCCATTCGTCCAGGATTGAGGGCGAGGCTCTCGCGTGGGTCGGCGCCTCCGGCGGCAGGGGCCTGCGAACCCTCACCGTCACGCTGGCCGAGGAGGCCGAGCAGGAGCGCTCGTACACGGTCACGCTGTACTTCGCCGAGCCCGAGGAGGTCAAGCCCGGCGAGCGTGTCTTCGACGTGGCGCTGCAAGGGCAGCAGGTCTTGACCGGCTTTGACATCGTGAAGGAGGCCGGCGCGCCGAACCGCGTCATCGCCAGGGAGTTCCAGGACATTGCGGTCCGGGACGACCTCAGCATGACCCTTGCGCCATCCGTCGGCGCGCCGGTATTGTGCGGCATCAAGGCCGTGGCCGAAGGGTGGTAACGGCGGAGGCAGGGCGCTGGATACTGGAGGCTGGAAGCGACGCAGGCGTCGTGTCCACGCTGCGGGTTAGTCCGTGGGCATTGACAACTCCTGGCGCCCGCGGGTATAATGCCGACACAATCGGTTGACCCAAAGACTGCGACAGGGAGGAGTAGGCGGTCGGCGCACCCGAGAGAGGCTGCCCCGAGGTTGTCCTGAGGACCTCAAGGCTGTGAGGCGGCTGTGCGCTTATCGCTGAACCTGGCCCTCGAGTCGCGCGCCCAAAGGATGGCGGCGCCCGGTATGCGCCGAGGTCCGAGTAGGTGGCGTCGGAGCTTCCACCGTTAGCAGGAAGACGGCATCGTCCCGAGCGGACCGTGCCAGACGAGCGGGCCGCGCAAGCGGCCAACAAGAGTGGTACCGCGGAGCTGAGATATCGGCCCCGTCTCTTACGGAGACGGGGCTTTATTGTTGAGCACGCTTCACAGCGCAGAGGAGGTGGCCTGATGGACGAAGCTGACCTGGACCTCATCCTTACAGCGCGAGTCGGCTCGCCGCTGACGGCCACCGACTCGCGCGCAGCGGACGGAGACGTGCTCAACTCAGATGCAAGGCAGGAGGAGTAGAAAATGGCCCGACAAATCAGGATATTTGACACGACTTTGCGCGATGGCGAGCAATCGCCCGGCGCGAGCCTGGATACCACTGCGAAGGTGCGCATCGCCCACCAGCTTGCGCGTCTGAATGTTGACATCATGGAGGCCGGCTTCCCGTTCTCGTCGCCCGAGGACTTCGAGGCGGTCAGCACCATCGCGCGCGAGGTCAAAGGCCCGACCATCGCGGGCCTGGCACGCGCGCGCGCCGAGGACATCGAGAGCTGCTGGGAGGCGGTCAAGCACGCCGAGAAGCCGCGCATTCACACCTTCATCGGCACCTCCAAGGTGCACGTGGAGAAGAAGTTCCTGACCACTGAGGCCGAGGTGCTCAAGATGGCCGTGGAGGCCGTCGAGTTGGCGTGCAGCCTCTGTGATGACGTGGAGTTCTCGGCCGAGGACGCCATGCGCACCGACCTGCCGTACCTGCGCGATGTGGTTGAGGCGACCATCGCTGCCGGCGCCACCACTATCAACATCCCCGATACGGTCGGGTACACGACGCCCTGGAAGATGGCGGAGACCATCCGCTACCTGTTCGAGCACGTCCCGAACATCGAGCGGGCCACGATCAGCGTGCACTGTCACGATGACCTGGGGATGTCGGTGGCGAACTCGCTGGCGGCGGTGCAGGCCGGCGCCGGCCAGGTGGAATGTACCGTCAACGGCCTGGGCGAGCGCGCGGGCAACGCCGCGCTGGAAGAGATCGTCATGGCGCTGAGGACGCGCGCGGATGAGTTCGACTGCGAGACGCAGATCAACACGCAGGAGATCATCAACACCTCGCGCATGGTCTCCAGCATGACCGGCTTCGTGGTGCAGCCCAATAAGGCGATCGTGGGCGCGAACGCCTTCGCCCACGAGGCGGGAATCCACCAGCACGGGATGATAATGGACCGGCAGACCTACGAGATAATGCAGCCCGAGGACGTGGGCCTGAGCGAGAGCGTCTTCACCCTCGGCCCGCGCTCGGGCCGCCACGGTCTCCGGCAGCGGCTGGAGGCCCTCGGCTACGAGGTCGCCGAGGAAGAGATGGACCAGCTCTACGAAGCCTTCCTGGCGGTCGCCGACAAGAAGAAGCAGGTCTACGACGAGGACCTGCACATCATAATGAGGCAGGTGTCCGCCAGCGAGGCGGCTCAGGTCTATCACCTGGAGCGTCTGCAGGTGACCTCCAGTACCGATGCGCTGGCGACGGCTACCGTGGTGCTCAGGCGCAACGGTGAACGTCTCGAGGAGACAGCCAGCGGCAACGGGCCGGTGGATGCCGCCTACCAGGCCATCAGCCGGCTGACCGGCGTCGAGGTGGAGTTGGCGGACTACGCCATCCGCAGTGTCACGCAAGGAACGGACGCCTTGGGCGAGGCGACTATTCGCGTCAGGCGGGGCGAGGATGAGGTGATGGCCAAGGGCGCGAGCCTGGACGTCATCGAGGCCAGCGCTCTTGCGTATCTGAACGCCATCAATATGCTGCTGCTGCGTGACCGGTAACGGCGGAGGCTGGAAGCTGGATCCTGGAGGCTGGACACGACCAACGGCAAGCGGCCTTCCAGCCTCCGGCATCTGCCGTTCGTGGTATAATGGCCGCACGATGAACGGGCGCGAAGAGGCCCGGCGACGCTGGGGCGTGGTGCTCTGCCTCGTCGCGGTCCTGGTCGGGGCTTGCGCGGGGTCTGCGCTCGCAGACGTCGAGACTGAGATAGAGGAAGGCCTCGGCCGGATGCTGGCCGAGGCCTTTTGCCGGCAGCGCGGCGTGCTCGACCAGCCGCTCCTGCGCGACTGGGTCGCGGACATAGGGCGGGAAATCGTGGCGCACTCCCCGCGCCAGAAGCTGGAGCATCACTTCATCGTCCTTGACAGCCCCGAGGCGAACGCCTTCGCGCTCCCGGGCGGCTACGTCTTCGTGACGGCGGGCCTGCTGGAGAGCCTCTCGTCCGAGGACGAGCTGGCGGCGATCATAGCTCACGAGGCCGCGCACCTGGCGAACCGCGACTTCCAGCGCGTCCTCAAGCGCCAGCTTATGTTCCTCGCGCTGGCCGCCATCCTCCGGCATAACGACCAGCGGGAGTTGGTGCATCTGACCTGCGCCGTGCAGGTCATCAACACCCTCCGCCATAGCCGCCGGCGCGAGGCGCAGGCCGACGCCGGCGGCGTCAGACTCGCCACCCAGGCCGGCTATGACGCCCGGGGGCTGACCTGGTTTCTCTCACGCATCGGCGCGGGCAGGTGGTCGTACCTGGAGACCGTCTTCAGCACGCACCCGCATCCCACTAAGCGCATCGCCTGGATAGACCTGCAACTTCAGGAGCTTCGTGCCCGCGAGCCTGAGCAGATGCTGGCAGTGGCGGAGGCGCTGATGGCGCGCGGCAGATACAGCGCGGCGGAGGAGGTCCTGGAGAGGCTGGGCGGTCCCGCCTGGGCGGGACTGGCCGCGCGGCGCGAGACGCTGCTGGGCGAGATCGCGCTTGCGCGGGGAGATGGCCCTACGGCGGGGCGGCACTTCGCCTCCGCTCTGCGTCTTGCTCCCGATGACGAGCGAGCACGTGCGGGCCAGGCGCGGGCTGAGCAGATACAGCCCAGCGCGCCGGTGGCCTGGGACGGGCTCTCGCCGGAGCAGAGCGCGGCGCTGGAGGAGGCGGAGGCCGAGATCCGCGGCAGCCAGGATGCCGCCCGCCGCGCGTCCCGGGCGGCCTGGGAGCATCTGCGGGCGCTCTGGCGCAACCACCAGGTGGCCCGAGCCCTGGAGCTGGCGCAGGTCTTCGATCCCGAACTGCGCGACCCGGCGTACCTCTGCCTGGTGGCCCAGGCCTGGGACATGCTCAACCAGGTCGTCCAGGGCAGCAACCTGGTGGCCCGCACGCTGAACCTGCGGGAGGAGGTCGCGGACGGGATGGCCGCGCTATGCCGGGACCTGCCGACAGCTCAGCCGGGCATCGAGCAGGGAGCGGTGACGCTGCTGAAGCTGGCCGCTGAGCTGCCGGAGAGCGGGCGTAGGGCAGGCTTCCAGCCTGCCGGCAGGCTTCCGCCGTCGCCAAGGCTACGGCGGACAATGGTCGCCTGCCCCACGGGAGAAGAGGCCGCGGCGCACCTGGCGCGAGTCGCCAGGGGCTACGAGCGCTCGGCGGCCTCGCTGGCGCCGATACTGCTGGAGCTGCTGGCGGCGGGAGAGGGCGATCCTCTGGGCCGCCTGGTGTTCAGCCGTTTCGCGATCCTGCAAGCACAGGTCGCGCTCAATCAGCGGCGGCTGCACCGCCTGCACCGCGAGGCCTGGGACGAGGCCCGCGCAGCCTGGACGAGCGATCTCGAACTCCGGCGCATACGGCTGAACCTGATGGGGGCGGCCGCTCCCCCGGCCGGCAGGCAGATCTGCGTTCGGCTCACCAGCCGCCGGCTCAGGCAGAGCGAAGAGGTGGTGGCCGCCGCCTGGCACCAGCTTGGAGCGCTGGGCGACACCGTGCTGACCCTCGGCAGGCAGCAACTCGGGCTGTCCGACCCGCAGGTAGGGAGCCCAGAGGGGTTCTCGCCCGAGTTGCGAGCGCTACGGATAGTGTTGAGGATTTCCGAACTAGAGGTGCGCGCTGAGGAGGTGAGAAGGAGATGAGGGAAGAAATACTCACAACGGGACGTTGCTGGTGGATTCCCTTACCGGGCTGGCAGCGTGTAGGCGCGAGGCACGGAGTGATCTGCAAGGCGGACACAAACGTGCTGACGCGGGCGAAGGAAAACCGCCGGGGGGGAGCGTCGAAGGGTGAGGTACGCAGTCATCTCCGATGTGCACGGGAACCTGGTGGCGCTGGAGACGGTTCTCGAGGAGCTGTCAGAGGCCGCCGTGGACTCCTATCTGTGCCTGGGTGATGTCGTCGGCTACGGCCCCCGGCCGAACCAGTGCTGCGATCTGATCCGCGAGCTTGATTGCGTGTGCATAAGCGGCAACCACGATGAGGCCGCGGTCTTCCCGGGGAAGGAGGAGTGGTTCACCGTCCCCGCGCGCCACTGCATTCTCTGGACGCGGGAGCAGTTGACTGACAGCAATCGCGAGTTCCTGAGGAGCCTCGAGCCGATGGCGATGATCGGCGACAGCATCACCATCTGCCACGGCTCGCTCCCGGACCCGGACCATTACACCACGACGCCCGCCGATGCGCTGCTCACGCTCGAGACGATGCAGACGCCCATTTGCTTCTTCGGACACACTCACTACGCGGAGTGGTTCATCTACGGCCGAAACGACGAGCTGCCGAGCGAGCATCCGCAGCCCCGGGGCGGGACGTGCAAGCTGGAGCAGGGGCTGCTGTATCTGATCAACCCCGGCGCCGTAGGCCAGCCCAGGGACGGGGTCGAGATGGCCAGCTACGCCATCTACGATGAGGAGGCCGGCGAGGTCACCATCTATCGCGTGGCCTACGACATCGGCAGGACGGCCCGGCAAATGCAGGAGGCGGGCCTGCCGCAGAGCATGCACGCGCGACTGTGGCTGGGCGTGTAGCGCCTGGCGGTTAGCATCCCGGCGACGCGGGTAT
>Ga0114922_10004667_pt1 | contig 12699 bp, 8 predicted proteins | sample AartaG_FD_100975 | JGI IMG/M metagenome (GOLD analysis project Ga0114922, IMG submission 100975) | Deep subsurface microbial communities from Aarhus Bay to uncover new lineages of life (NeLLi) - Aarhus_00045 metaG | ecosystem: Environmental > Aquatic > Marine > Oceanic > Sediment | place: Aarhus... | reverse complement strand
GGACTCGAGATGTAGCGGTATGCACCTGACCCCAGGAATAAATTCCTGGGCTATTAGCTTTCGTCCCTACGGGACTTGCCAAAAAAACCATTTGGGCATCTCGCGGCTGCTGGAGTTCTCGCTCACTCGACCATTAGCCGAACGATTAGGGAAACCGTCATGCTGTTGTCAAGCAGCCGTTGCGCGCGTTACAATGGTGCCGAGCGCTGGTTGACGTGGCAAGGAAAGGAGCGGGTACCCATGAAAGTGATTCTTGTATGTTCGATATGCGTATCGTGTCTGGGGTTTCTGATCAACAGCGCGTTTGCTGCGGCGCAGAGCGGTTCGGGAACGAAACGTGACTCGTTGCCCGAATACGTCTGCCACAAGGTTGACCGCGAGATCGCGCTGACCGGCAAGCTCGACGATCCGCTGTGGCAGAAGGCGGAGGTCGCCCGGATGGTTCAAGCGTTTGACGGCGGCAAGCCTGACGTCCAGACCGAGATACGGATCCTGTACAGCGATACGACGCTGTACATAGGCGTGCATTGTGTGGACGATTATGCGTGGGGAACGTTTACCGAACGCGACTCGGAGGTCTGGACTCAGGAGTGTGTCGAAGCGTTTATCTGCCCGTCTGGACACGGCCACCAGTACTACGAGATAAACGTCAGCCCCAAGAACTGCGTCTTCGACGCGTGTATCCTGAACCGGTACCAGTCGACAACGCAACCGGGAGCGATAAAAGGGTTGTGGGGGTATACCGCCGACGGACTGAAGACGATGACCTACGTCGAAGGCGAAGTCGACAAGGTCGGCGGCGCGAAGTTCTGGAACGCCGAGTTCGCCATCCCGCTCGACCAGCTCGTGGGCGCGCCCAACGTTCCGCCGAAACCCGGCGACAAGTGGCGCATGAACATGTTCCGTATAGACTCGCCGAAGGATGGGCCGGCGCAGTACTACTCGTGGAGCCCGGTACTGGTCCGGTCGTTCCACACGCCGACGCGGTTCGGCTGGTTGCGGTTCGAAGAGTGATTGCACGCATACACGATTGTGACCGAGCAGACTGAATCGCCATCCACGACGGCTCAGAAGACGGTGATAAGCGCATCGCGCCGGACCGATATCCCCGCTTATTATCTCGATTGGCTTATCGAACGCGTCGGCGCCGGGTACGCGGACGTGGTGCACCCGTTCGACCGGTCCCGCGTGAGACGTGTTCCGCTCGGGCCGGAAGATGTCCACACGATAGTGTTCTGGTCGAAGAATTACGCCGAGTTCCTTAAGCGCAGAGCAACGTTCGACCGGTTCAGGAAGCTCTACTTCCAGTTTACCGTCAACGACTGCGAACTGCTGGAACCGCGCGTGCCGCCGCTGCAATCAAGGCTCGAACAAACCAAAGTGCTCGCGGAACGGTACGGTCCAGAACGTATGGCGTGGCGGTTCGACCCGATCGTGTTCTGGAACGGTGGCCGCGAGAACAATCTCGGCTCGTTTGAGAGGATTGCGTCGTACATGGCCGGGATAGGAGTGAACCGGTGCGTCTTCTCGTTCGCGAAATGGTACCGCAAAGCGCGCAGACGTGCCGAGAAACGCGGGTTCCCGTTCTTTGTCCCGCCGGAAGACAGGAAGCGTGCCGTCGCGTCGGATCTCGCGGCAAAAGGGGCGGCGTGCGGTATCACGATGCACGTTTGCTGTGACGATTCGCTGACAGATATCGAAAACGTGCAGAAGAGCAGTTGTATCGACGGCCCGCTGCTCGAGAATCTTTCCGGCGAGCCGTGCGATACGAGACGGGACACCGGCCAGCGCGACATGTGCGGCTGCACCAAGAGCGTCGACATAGGCAGCTACCACCTCCAGCCATGTCCCAACGGGTGCCTCTACTGTTACGCCAGCCCGGTTGTGTGATCATGTGCCGCGGCGTGCATGGTTCTTGCTTGCATTGCGCCCCTTGGTTGCCCTAAGATGTAGGCAGCGGAGAGTGGATGGGCGGGGAACGTGTACCCATGTTGAGTAAGAAGCAGATCGTCGAGCGGTTGGCCCAACTGATCGAGAAGGGCGACCGTGTGCTGAACAGCATCAGCCCGCGCGGTATCGAAGTCGAGTGGGACACGAACTGCCGGACGTTGCTGACGGGCGCGTTCGGCGAGAAGAGCATCTACGTCCAGCAGTTTTTCGGTGACGACCTGTACAAACCGAGGGTCAGCGAACGTATGGCGGTGCTTCGTGCCGCGAAGGAAGACGTCGAGGGCGGGTATATCGAGCGGCTGGAGTCCCTGTTGGCGGCGGAGCTGTTCACCTCGTACCTCGATGAGGCGGAACATCTGCTCGGCAGCGGGTACAAGGACGCTGCAGCGGTCTTGATCGGCGCGACGATGGAGAACACGTTGCGCAAGATGTGCGAACATCACGGTGTCGAGCTGGCCGAAGGGATGAACCGGATCGAGCCGTTGAAACGCGAGCTTGTCCGCAAGAAAGTCCTCGACGGGCTTACGCAGAAGAGCATCACCGCGTGGGCCGATATACGCAACAACGCCGCCCACGGCAGGTTCGACCAGTACGAGTCGCGGCACGTGCGCGAGATGCTCGAGGGCGTACGCGAACTGCTCGACCAGCACCTTGCAGAAGGACCGGAATCGTAGCGATTGGCGCTCGGACAGGAGCGACGCAGCCGATTGGCTCATACTCCGGCCATCAAATGGCGTAAGTTCCTGACGTCTCTTCGGTGATCCGTGTCCGGCAGGGACGACTAGCACAAGGACCGGGACGTGGCCAGAGTTGAGATACAGTATGGACCGGGGTTTGAATCGCGGTCGGAAGAGTTCTCTCGCCGTTGCATCGAGAGGATAGATGCCGGTCGTCCTCAGTCGTTCGTGTACCTCGTCCCAAATGACCGGCACGCCCGGCATCTCGCGTGGCGGCTCGTTTCGGACTGCGCCCGCCGGGCCACGCCGGAGCTCAACGTCTTCAGCTTTAACCGGTTCGCAACCTACCTGTTATCCGCTGTCTCGTCCGAGATGCTGAAAGGCGTACGCAGGATCTCCCACGCGGAGAAGCTTGTGATAGTCGAGGAGACACTGCGGTCTCGAAAGAAGAGCTCGCCGCTGCACGACGCACACAGGTTTCCCGGCATGGTACAGCGCGTATCGGGGCTAATTGCCGAGCTGAAACAAAACGTCTGCGAGGACGGCAACTCGTTCGTCGCGGAGCTTGGTGTAGGAAAAGCGCGTCCCATGGTGCGCGAGCTTGGGGCCGTATTTGACGAGTATCAGCGCTTTCTCATCGAGCACAGTCTTGCCGACGAAGAAGGGAAGTTCCTCATCGTGCTTGACGCGTTGAAGAACGATTCGTCGGCCATCCTCGAGCGGTTGCGCGATGTTGAGCGCGTTTTCTTTGACGGGTTCTGCGATTTTACCGGCGCGGAGAAGGCAATCCTGCGCGAACTGGTTCGATACGTCCCGGAAATCCTGGTCAATATAGACTTTGAGGAGAACGGCCGCCTTTGCGACGGCCTCGAGGAGACGTTCGGGTTCCTGGAAGAGTTGTCCGACGAGGTGAACCTTGTTACGTCAACCGAGGATCAGGATGTAAGGCCGCCCCTCGACGATCTTGCACGGGCGATCCTGGCGGATGACCGTTGCCGCCCCGAGAATATCGAGAGTGCGAAAAAGTGTCTCGAGCTGAGGGTGCTGCCGACGCGCAGAGCGGAGGTGCGCGAGATAGCGAGCCGGGTGAAGCAGCTCGCCGTAGACAAGGGCTACGAGGACAAGCTCGACCGGATCGCGGTTGTCTTCGGAGCGATCGAGAGCTATGGTCCGGTTGTCCGCGAGGTGTTCGAGGATTACGGATTGCCGTACAGCATCACAGAAGGATACGAGCTGCGCGAGTCGCCGGTCGTGAGAGCGATATTCAGCTTCGTTGCTCTCAAGACGCAGGGTTTTCGGGTGGACGACGTGGTGGCGTGTTTCCGGTCGCCCTATCTTATGCCGGACGCGAGCGCGGAAGCGCTGCGAAGGTGCATCGTGTCGGCGCGTGTGACCGGCAGCAGCAAGCAGGAGTGGTTCGACAAGATCGAGCGGTACGCGCGAGAGAGTGACGAACGGGTCGGCGTGCTGGAACGCGAGGACGAGGATGTCCCGCTGCGGACTTCCGTGCTCCGGGACGAGGCACTGGCGGTGGTAGAAGACCTCAAGCGACTTTTCGACGCGGCCGACCACTTGTGCGACGGTGTGCCGCCGGAGACGATGAAGGAGACGTTGCGGGATGCGCTGTCGACGGTCGGCATCGAGCGCAACATTCTTTCACGTCACGCGTTCGAGTCGGAGCAATGGGTAGTCCGGCGCGACGTGGCGGCGTTCCAGCGGTTCCTTCGGGTTGTGGACAACGTCTGTGAAGCGATGGCGTTTCGCTCGGACAAGGTCGTCACTCTTGCGAGGTTCGAGGCCGCACTCACCAGCGCGGTGGCCGGCACAAAATACTCTGTGCCAACGAGGTTCGATTGCGGGGTAACGGTGGGGCGTCCCGAAGACCTGCTCGGCATCAGGTTCGACTACATCTTCTTCGGCGGTCTCGTGGAAGGCGAGTTCCCCCGGCGCGCGCGCGTCCATGCGCTCGTCAGCAGGTCCGAGCGCGCGAGAAGCAGCTACCTCCGCGAGACGGGCCGCCAGTTGGAGGAAGGGCTCTACACGTTCCGGCGCGCGCTGCGTGCTGCGGAGAAGGGACTCGTCGCCACCTACCCGGAGCTTGCCGAAGATGAACCAACAGTACCGTCGCCGTTTGTCCGTGAGATCGAAAGACTGACAGATTGTGAGGGAGAGAAAGCTCCGGACCCTCTGTTCGACACAGACCCGGAGAGACTGTTCTCGCGAAAGGCGGCCCTGTCGAGGCTCGGCGGACTGCTTTGTGCTCCAGACACTCCCGATACACGGGACGAAAGCACGGCACTCGTAGCCCGGATATCGGACGGTCAGCCGAATTGCGCATACGACATCCTGCAACGAGTACGGAGCGCGCACGCTCGTTCGCTCGACCTTCTCTCGGAATATGACGGCAACATCCGGTCCAAGGCGCTTCTGGAACGGTTGAAAGCGACCTACGGGTCCCGAGATTACATCTTCTCGGTATCTCAACTCGAGATGTATGCCAAGTGCCCGTTCCGGTTCTTTGCGGAGCGCGTGCTTGCACTGAAGGAACCTGACAAGATACCGACCGAGGTGGAGCCGATGGAACGAGGCAAGCTTGTCCACGACATACTCCACAAATTCATGTCACGCTGGGACCGGGACAAGAGAGCCGGTGCGGAAACCGAAAAGCGTCGCGCCGCGGAGTTGATTGAAGCCGCTGCCAGGGAGGTGCTCGGCGAGCACGAGTTTGGGGAAGAACTCGGGGTGCCGTGGGACGTGTTCGAGCAGAAACTTCTCGACGGGCTGCAGGACGCGCCGGCCGAGTTGCGCGGGATGTTGCGTGATGTTGTCGATCACGAAGTGGACAAGATGGCGCCGGCCATGAAGACGTATCTCGAGTGGGAGTTCGGCCTGCCGAAGGCGGAGAACCGTACGCGCGACCCGGCGTCCTCGACCCAATGCCTGGAACTCGGAGACACGATAAAGATCAGGGGCCGTGTCGACCGGATCGATCTCTTCGAGCGCGAAGAGGGTACGGACTGCCTTGTGATTGACTACAAGACAGGCAAGACGTCCTACGGCGAGAAGGCTATTAAGGAGGGCATATCGTACCAGATGCCGGTGTATATGCTGGCGGTCGCGCAGCTTCTTCCCAAGGCAAAAGAAGAAGATCAACCTTCGGGCTCCGCTCAGTACTACCACGTTCTCCGGGGCGAAGGCGTCAAGCTGAGGAACAAACTGGAGTTCAACCGGGGCATTGAAGAAGTCGCTGTCGAGCACATGCGCGCCGACGTGGACGCGCTCCGGTCGGGCCATTTCGCCGTCACAGTGCTCGGAAGACAGACGGCATCCTGCAAGTGGTGTCCTTACTCGAGAATGTGCCGCCTGGACGAGACGCGCATGGCACGGGTGGACGATCATCTCGCGCGGAGACACGAACCCATAGCCGAAAGGTTCCGCGGCCCCAAATGAAAGCGATTAAGCTGACCGATCAGCAACGGAAGGCCCTCGACCTGAACCGCAACATCGCGGTGGTAGCCGGCGCGGGTTCGGGCAAGACCCTGATACTGGTCGAACGGTATCTTGCAGCACTCGAGCAAGACCCGGATCTCGCCGTCCGGGACGTGCTCGCGATAACGTTCACAAGAAAGGCCGCTGCACAGATGCGGCAACGTGTAGCCCAGGGAATTGCCAAACGAGTGAAAGCGGCGTCAAGCACCGACCCGAAACGCTGGCTTCGCGCGCGGGACGAACTTCTCGAAGCCCAGGTCTCTACCATACACTCGTTCTGTGCAGCGCTGCTTCGCGAGCACGCTTCACGCGCGGATATCGATCCAGACTTTGCGGTAGTCGGCGACCTTGTGGGAGCGGCCATGCCACGGGAAAGCGTTGACGAGACCTTGCGCAAAGGATTTTCGAAGGAGGATCCGGAGCTTGCGGAGGCAGCTCGATGTGCTTCAATCTTCGGCTCGGGCACACTTGGCGACAACCTCGACCACCTGCTCACGAACAGAGAGATCGCCGGACGGTTCTTTGCGCGACTATCGGGCAAAAACGATGAAGAATGTCTCGGCCTGCTCAGGGACGCCTATGAGAACTTCCTGACCGAGTTGGGAGCCGCCATCGAATGGGCCGCCGTGGACGATGCGCTGCGCATGCTGGCCCGGTTCGCCGAAGAAGGCGGACACCCGGAAGAGGCGTCCCCGCTTGTGAATGCCGCAGCAGGAATGGTCCGGCAGGACTCGCAGAAGGAGAAATGCCGGGCTCTGCTCGGGTTGCGGCCGATCCTGCTCACACAGCAAGGCAAGCCCCGTAAACGCGTACCCGGTGAGGGCCAGAAGAACTGGCCGGGACGGGAGCGCGAAAGGGAGGCGTATAGAGAAAGCTTCAGCTCGTTGAGCACGCTTCTGGCAACAATTGCTCCTCAGGACGTGTGTTTCGACGAGGGGTTGGAGTTGCGAACCGCACGGCTGCTTCGCAGTTACGCGGTGTTGTTCCGGGCAGCGACCGAAGAGTATGAGCGCAGGAAAACAGATACGTTCGCGTTGGATTACGACGACCTTGAGGAACGGACAGCCGGGTTGCTCGAACAGGATGCTGCTCTGCGGGATAGTGTGCGTCGCAGGTACAAACACATACTGATCGATGAGTTTCAGGATGTGAACGATCATCAGTGGCGGATTGCCGAGCTGTTACTTGCCGATTCGCGGCATGCGGGGAAAGCGCTGATCGTGGGCGACGAGAGACAGTCAATCTACGGTTTCCGTGGCGCGAAGAAGGAGGTTTTCTCAAAGGCACGAACAGAGTTGAGTGAGGCAAACAGAAGAGATGTCGAAGACGGATCCGACGCGCTCGTTCAAGCCTCGGAAAGCTTCCGCACGCTTTCGCCGGTCCTCAGTTTCATAAACGATCGATTTGGCGGCGCTTTCGGTTCGACGTATGAACCGCTGGCAGCAAGGCGGGACGATTGCCAAAAAGCGGGCAAGGTGGAGGTGCTGGTTGGCGAACGTCCCGAGGAGCTTATTGCGAAACGGATCCGAGCGGGGGTTGAAGGAAGTGACGCTGACATTTTGTGGGTCGTTCGCGATTCCGGGGTCGAGGCTGCGAAGTACAAGGATTTCGCCATACTGATCCGTGCCAGGTCCGTTCTTCCGAGGCTCGAGAACGCGCTGGTTACCTACGGCGTGCCGTACTTCGTTCATGCGGGCGTAGGGCTGTACGAACGGAAGGAGGTTCAGGATCTGCTCAATGTGCTGCGATTCCTTGCAGACGAGCGGGACGAGATCGCGCTGGCAGGGGTGCTGAGGTCGCCGCTCATAGGCGTCACGGACGAGACGCTGTACGCTCTCTCCATGATAGGGGAAGAAGGATTGTGGAGGAAGCTGGTTTCGTTGGTTCGGAACGGCAAAGCGGACGACCTGCCTGCATGGGGCACGCTTGGTCGCGCCTATACTCTGCTGGAAACGTGGAAGAGTATTGCCCATCGAGCGCCCGTCGCGTCGCTCTTGGACAGAGTCTGCGCGGAGACCGGTTTCTGGGCTACACTCAGTGTCGGCCGTACTCCTGTTCAGAACGTAGCCAACGTCGAGAGGCTGATTGATGTGGCCGGCAAGTTTGATCGCGAGGCAAGCGGCAGCGCCGCCGAGTTTGTCGCTGTTGTGGACAGGCTCGTCGAGCAAGGGCAAAAGGAACCCGAGGCCGCCGTCGAGAGCGCCGGGAACGCCGTGCAAGTGATGACGATACACGCCGCGAAAGGGTTGGAGTTCAATATCGCCGTTGTGCCGGACCTCGATGTTAAGCAGAAAACGGGGGGTCAGCCAAGTATGTTGGTGCACCGGGACATTGGTCTCGGGCCCAAGGTGCTGGGCGACGACGGGATGACCAACTCGTTTCTAAGGACAGCGATCCGGGAGCGGAAGAAGACCGAGGAACGCGAGGAAGAGAAACGTGTGGCGTACGTCTCGCACACCAGAGCGCGGGACAACCTTATCATCTGGACGCGTAAAGGCAAGGACGACTCGACCTCGTGGTGGCGCGAGAACGACAATGTGCGGGTGTGTGCTGATGATTCGTTTGACTATGTCCAGCCCGTCGAGAGTGTTGAAGGGAATGCGGTCTGCGATGTGCTGGAAAAGGGCGCGCTGAACCGCGGGCCGGACGATGAGACGTTTAGCGAGTTGTCCAGTCTCGCGTCGGTACCGCGTCAGCCGATAATTACGCCGACACACCTCGTGACCTATGCGGAATGTCCGCGATGGTACTTCATGCAGTACGTTATGGGCGTTCCGGAAGGATGGATGCAACGCGAGGCGGATGCGGTAATGGAGATGGACGAACTGGCGGAAGCAGGCATAAGGGACGAACCGTCGCAGTTTGGGGTTGCGGCCCATCGCGCTCTCGAGCTGTACGTGAAGGGTCGAGCGCGTGGAAGCCCCGTTGCAGAAGTGCTTGAAACGTCAGCCGAACGCGCCGCTGCCGAATGCGGGAGAAACAATCCAAGGCTCCGAGATAAGTTGCGTCGTGTGCTCGAAGAGTTCGAGCGGAGCCATATCGGTCGGCGCGCCCTACGCGCAAAGGGACCGTTGTGCGAGCACGCCTTCACACTGGCAGTCGAAGACGTTTTCATCAGGGGCACGATAGACCTTCTCTGCAAGGGGGAGGCCGCTGACTGGCACATCGTTGATTACAAGACGGTGGAAGTGGAGACTGATGAACGTGGCGACCTGGACATTGACGAGGTCATGAACCGTTACTCGATCCAGCTCGACGCGTATGCGCTCGCCGCGTTCAGCCTCCAGGAGTGCAGCTCGGTCACGACTTCGTTGTACTTGACACGATACCCCGACAAATTGCCGCCGGTCGCAGAGTACACGCGCGACGAGCGGCCCCGTCTGGTGCAGAACGTTCTCTCACTTGCGAAAGAGATGATCGCCGGCGGGGAGAACATCGACGCGTTCGCACGGCGGGTTGGGAAACCCTGTGCGCGGTGCCCTTACGACCGGCTCGGTTTGTGCTCGGACTGATCACGCATGCGTTTCCACATCGCACGGCCCGAGCACCATCTCTTCCATCTTCAGAGTGAGCGGCGTGAGCGTTGCGGTGTCGAGCGCCGATACGTGTAGTGCGTCATGCGACCGGGCAATGGTGGCAGCGAGTTCGGGCGCCACGAGGTCGCACTTGTTGAACACCAGCACCGACGGTTTGTCCGCAAGCGAGAGTTGCGCCAGTATCGAGTTGACGGCATCGATCCTGTCGGGGTAGTCCTTGTTGCTGATGTCGACCAGATGAACCAGCAGGTCCGCGTCCTCGAGCTCCTCGAGCGTTGCCCTGAACGCCGCGACGAGGTCCGGCGGCAGGTCTCTGATGAACCCGACGGTATCGGTGATGATTGCTTCCCGCTCGCGAGGGAACCGCAGCCTGCGGCTCGCGGGGTTGAGCGTCGCGAACGGTTTGTTCTCGGTACCGACGCTGCTGTGCGTCAATGAGTTCAGGAGCGTGGACTTGCCTGCGTTCGCGTAGCCCACGACAGCAATGGTAGGCATGTGTTTGCGTTCCCGGCGCCGTCTCCGGAGGTGCCGCTGCTTGCTCAAGTTGCGTATCTCTCCCTCGAGCCGATGAATCTTGTCGCGCGCGCGGCGGCGGTTGATCTCGAGCTTGCTCTCACCGGGCCCCGACCGCCTATGCCGCCCGTCAGCCGCGACATGGCGGTGTTCTTCTCGATGAGCCGCGGCAGCATATACTTGAGCTGCGCGAGTTCGACCTGTATCTTGCCTTCACGGCTGTGCGCGTGCTGCGCGAATATGTCGAGTATCACCTGTGTCCGGTCGACGATCTTAAGTTCGGTGAAGTTCGTGATGGCGCGCACCTGGGCAGGGATGAGATCGCGGTCAAACACTATCATCTCAGCCCCCAACTGCATGGCCCGTATGATGATCTCGCGCAGCTTCCCGATTCCCACCACAAACCTCGGATCGATCTTGTGACGTCGCTGTACCACCGTGTCCACGACAACGAGACCGCACGTCGAGGCAAGATCCGCGAGCTCGTCGAGCGATTCGCGGGCAAGACCCACCGGGCCCGTTGTCGCGTGAAGCAGGATCGCCCGGTCGCGCGTGTCGCCGACCTCCCGACCGCCACGAGCGCGCGCGAACTCCGTTTCGAGCGACTGAACCGTCGAGAGAAAATCGCGCGGAAGATCGTGGACCGGTTGCGGCTCGATATGTTCCCAGACTTTTCCGTCCGCGCTGCCGGGGACGAGATGCCCTGCCCACACAAGATGCGGCAACCCGTCTTTGCGCACGGTGATCGCGGCCACGCAGTCCAGCCGCAGCAGCGCCAGATCGGTGAGATCGTCCTCGGTTAGCTGTTCGTCCTGAAGATGCGTGTGAACCAAACGCAATCCCTTGAGCCGCCATGGGGCGTCGCGCGTCTGGGCGAGGTCGGGCAGGACGAGCCCTTTCGCGTCGCCCACTATGATGTCGCGCACCTGGCCGCGCCTGTTTATGAGCACGCCTATCTGTCGCCCGATCTCGCGCGACAGCTCGCTCATGTATCGCGCCAACTCCGGCCCGACGATGACCTCCGGCGGACAACGTCTCCGGCCTATACGTTCGACCCGCCGAAGCTGGTCATGCTTGAGCCCTGTCAGATTGCCGTGGACGCGCTGCATGATCTGCCGTTCTCCGCCTGCGCTGTGTCAATGATAGAAGTACTTGACGTTCTCCGGGGTTATGACGACGGTGCCAGTGTCGACGAGTGTGGGGAGCGGGCACGTTCCTGCTGCGTGCCAGTCGTCGACCATCATGATGCGGTTATGGTTGAGGTCATAGAGCATCTGGAGGCCGAGGTAGGCCATCGTGTACGTGCGCTGAGCGAGCGACGCCTGGATGAACCCCTTCTCAATAAACTCGAGGGTCGCGTCGTTTCGGTCCATGGCGATTATCTTGACTTTGCCCTTTTTGCCGGCGTCGCGCACCGCCACGGCAGATCCCGCGCCACCCGCAGCGTCAACGCAACCGAACCCCGCGAGGTTGGGATGCGCTTGCATCATCGACTGTGCTTCCGCCAAGGCCTGCCCTTCCTCAGCCTTATCGTTGCCAATCGCAACGATCTCTATCCCGGGATACTTCTTGAACGCGTCTTTGTAGCCTCGCACTCGCTCCTCGAGGTTCCACTGGCCCGGTATCATCAGCAGCGCGACCTCGCCGCGGCCCCCGATCTCGCGCGCCAGAAGCTCGCCACCGATAAGGCCTGCTTCGTAGTTGCCGGTGCCGATGAATGTGTGTCGCCTGCTGTTTGGCGAATCGGTATCGACCGTGATGACGGGTATGCCTGCGTCAATTGCACGGTTGATGCTCGGAACGACGGCTTCGGGCTCGGCAGGCGAGATGATGATGCCTTTAACACTGCGCGCGATAGCCGTCTCGATGATATCCACCTGCTCTTTGACCTGGCTGCCCTGCGGGCCGGTAAACGTGTCGTTCACACCGAGACCTCGCGCCGCGTCTGCAAACCCGTCGCGCGCGTCTATCCAATACGCGTTGCCGACCGATACTCCCACAAAGACGTACTCTTCTTCCTCCGCGGATTGATCTGCCGGTGTCCGGACAGGTGCAGGGGCTTGATCCGGAGCGGGCGAACGTGCAGTGAAGTACAGCACGGCAAACACAACGACCGCTATCGCCAGTAGTATGTTCAGAGCTTTCGACATAGCTGCCTCCCAACAGTTATTTCTTGAACCAGTGGACAAGTCGCTTGATCATATCCATATTTATTCTGTCGATCGTAACTGCAATAATCAATATCGAGCCGAGAACAACGTTCTTCATATAGATGTTGACGCGAAGTATCTCCATGCCGTTCTCGATCACGCCTACCAATAGCAGCCCGAGAAACGCGCCGAGGATAGTCCCCACTCCTCCGGACAGGCTCGCGCCGCCGATGACCACCGCCGATATGACGCGCAGCTCAGCACGCTCGCCGGCGTTCGCGGACGCGCTGATAAGCCTCGAGGAATTCACGATGCCTGCTGCCGCCGCGAGCGCGCCGGTGACGATATAGGTGAACGACCGGACACGGTCGACGTTGATCCCGG
>Ga0114922_10004666_pt1 | contig 12700 bp, 7 predicted proteins | sample AartaG_FD_100975 | JGI IMG/M metagenome (GOLD analysis project Ga0114922, IMG submission 100975) | Deep subsurface microbial communities from Aarhus Bay to uncover new lineages of life (NeLLi) - Aarhus_00045 metaG | ecosystem: Environmental > Aquatic > Marine > Oceanic > Sediment | place: Aarhus... | reverse complement strand
TGGACGAAGATTACAACCTCTGGGTGCTGCTACACCAGACTACGGATGCGGCACTCAGGGCGAGACAGAAAGAACTTGATCAATTCGGTATCTCAGTTATAGAGGTCGGGGTTTTGCTGGCCATCCAGACCATTGGTAAAGAGGCAACGCCTTCCGAGATTTCCCGGCGGATATTTAGAGAGCCCCACTCGGTTTCTGCGCTCTTGAACAGGATGGAAAAGAAGGGGCTGGTGAAAAGGACCCAGGACCTGGACAGAAAGAACCTGGTGCGGGTGAGCATAACGGAGAAAGGACGACAAGCCTACGATAAGTCAACCGGGAGAAAGTCCATCCACAAGATAATATCTTCGCTGTCTGAAGAGGAGCGCCAGCAACTAAGGTCATGCCTGGAGAAATTACGGAATAAGTCGTTTAAAGGGCTTGTAGTGGAGCACATACCACCACCTTTGCCACAGTATTAATCAGCGCCGTAATTTGGGCGTACCGACAGGGCCAAGGACCGCGCTGAACGAGCTCAGAAGTCCCGAACCCACATATCCAAGCTGAAGTCCTCAAGAAACCAACACATTTCCTCTGAACACTTCGTCACATTGCGCATACCATTGTATCTGTGTAAGGTTGCCATGCATTTGAGCTAAAGTCAGTATGTTATAATTTAATAGATGGGAAACAACCTAGAAGCTGATTCGGTAACAGTTGACTTTGACCTTCCATTTCCGGTGCACATTTCTAAAAGACCTTTCAAGATTTATGTGGGAGACATCAAGTGTACGCTTCGGTTTGAGAAGGTAACCCGCGAAACGATTGACCCACGATTAAGACTCGGCGGGGGAAAATTTGATCTTACTGCAGATAGATTTGGCTGGGTAAGGTATTCAAAAGCAAACGTATCAATTACATAGTAATTACCTATTGGGTCTGGTCTGATCTTTCAGGTGAAATCGTTAGTCAGAACTCGAGGTACGAAATAATAGCCTTCTATACAAGAAGGCTCATGGCCACCACCTGGCAACGTCCGAAATTGCGTTGTACGTCTCTAAGCAAGCGTGTTCTCCCCCCAACACCCAGATGACCGGGGCCAGAGCCGCAAGGTCACCAAGGAGGTCCTCTCTGGTGTGTGAAGTTAATTTCATCATCGCGTCGCACCAGGGAGAGAACAAGATGCGAGGCTCAAATTTTATCAATTGCTCAGATAACTCAGACAACAGGCTTTGCCTTCCCTTCCAGTGATCGATTTGCTGAGCAGCTTCCAAGTAGCTTGCAACTATGTCTCTGGATTCGTTAATTGGCAAGGCGGAAATCAGATGCATGAAAACTTTAGCTCGCTCATGAGGGTTTTGAATCGTCTTGGCAAGTTTCTTAACTCGATGAAGGTATTGCGTTCCTTCCCAAGAATGAACCGCATCAATGATGCCTTCCAGGGGGAAGCTGAGGTGCGATGATTCAAGTTCTTCGAGGAGATCAAAGATGCGATGAGTTATTGCTACATCATCACTGTCACGAACTTCACGAAACATGATTAGAAGAATCTCTGAACGATCAGAATGTTCTTGTAACTTCGGGACGTCATCCAGTACATGCCCGAATGCTTTGCTTCTAATACTTTCGGGCAACTGGGCAAGCAACTCCACAATTGCATGAGCCCTAGCCTTTATGTTTTCAATCATCTGAGCAGCCTTCCACGCTTCCACTACCATTGGCAAACGATCGCTTTCATCAACAATTGTGGCCAAACGTAGGAGCCCACAAACCCGCGTGTAATAATCGTCTACTTCCCGAATCTCCGTCAGAAGAGAATCCACAAGGTCCCGCACATCTGCGACAAAACTGTCAGAGACATACCGAGCTAATTTCACGAGCACGTCTAGCCGTCCGAGAAGACTTCCTGCAGAAACAGTCCTGAGTATCTGAGAAACATGGCTGATAATTTTCGGGTGGACATCAAGGCCGATATAAGGAATAAACTCCACAAGGGCTTCGGCTTTGACAAGGGGCGTCTCAAAAGACAGAACCAGTTCTATTGCCTTCTTCAAATAATTTTTGGGTAGATACTCCAAAAGTCCCAAGAGAGCTCTAGTTTTGTGCTCATCGTCAAAACCGTAGGTACCCTTGATCACTGCGACCGTTTGGAGAGCTTCTTCGAAGCACCCGTTCTCGGCTAGTTTAACTGCCAGTTTCTCGGTTGAGTCTTCGGTTCTAAATACTGGATCATTCCGAGCCACCTCCAAGGTTCTCCTGAGGGTTGTGGGCCTCGATTTTTTCGGAAGCTGATCCACGATTCTTAAGATCGGCATAACCTGGTTATGGCCAGGGATTTTATGAGCTTCTGATAGAAGCGATGTAATAAATGACTTCGGAGCCAAATCTACTAAGCGTACAATGATCTCTGACCGATGATAGTCCGCCAAAAATCCCGTAAAGGTACGTGCCGCGTGGAGAATGTCATCCAAGAGAGGAATCCGGTCCGATTCCTTTATGCTGGATACTAGCTGGATAAGCGTCTCTACCGCCCCTTCAGCATCTTCTGCCCCAATCGACCGGATAATGTCATGAGTATGCTCAATCAACGCACCCTTTTCAGATGACGGTGCATATTGGACAAGCTTGGCCATAGCGAAGGACACAGCGGATTGGTCATTTATTGATTGTGCAACGATAAAAGCTTCTTCAAGAAGATCTTCCGATAAGTGTTTGGCAATCCTTCCCAGAGCCTTTGGTCGATTGATTTCGTCAGTCATGGTTCTTATGACGTTCAATGCCTTTCGTACGAGCGTATACTTTTGCTTTTCAGGCATATTGGGGAGTAAATACGCCCATGCTTCGATCCGGAGCTTCAATTTTCTTATGGTTTCGGAAATGTCGGCAGCCTCTTGGAGAAGTTGTTGCGGCAAATGCGGCCCAAGAATATACATTACGTTACAGATCTCTGTGTTTCTAAATCCCCAATCCGGAATCTCCCGAGCCATATCCAACGCTTCCCGTAATATCTCCGTCTTGTGTGGCTCGGAAAGTAGCGCCGCAACTGCTCCAAGTGCTTTTGCTCGTGCCGCAGGCACGGAATCGCTAGTTGAACGATTCCCTGAATCGATCCGCCGGGCGATATCGAGCGCATTCTTCAGGGCTTGTTCCTTGCGAGGGCCACTGAACTGTTCTGCTACATCGCACAGACTGGATACTAGATTATGTCCACCATAGGCTTTATACGCCTCTGCAAGCGCACTTTCCAAGCAGCGATTCTTCATAGCTCCATTAAGGTGGCGTGCGACTTCTGTAAACCCGAACGCCGTTTTGTGCTGGTAAGCTAAGTCGATGGCTTCAAGGACAGTTTGACTCTTAGTCGGCTCTTGGAGATCTGGGATGACCTTCACCATCAAGTATAGTTTTTCGCGCACATTTTTGACCTGACGCGCGAGAGTCAACCGCTCAAGGGCAACATCGGCCTTAAGGGAGTCGGGGAGTTGAGGAAACAAACTTGTTAATGCCTCTTGCCGGTTTTGGATGTTTCCAATTTCACGGGCAATCGTCAAGGCTTTTTGAAGTTGCGGCTCTGAAAGAAATGATGCCATCTCGCCTAGTAATTCTCCCTTTCGCCAACCAGTAGCTTGGACGGCTTCCATCGCCTCTTCTTGAATACGGGTTTTCTGTGGTTCGCTCACTCGGACGGAGGCCTTTACTAGGCCCAGCGCACGTTGATCGCTGTTAGCATTAGCACGTAACAACTCAACAGCCTCCATAAGTAGTGTGTCAGGCAGGTGAGGTACAAGTTCTGTCAACGCTTCCGCTTGAAGCTTGGAGTCTGGAATTGACCGCGCATGCACAAGTGCCTCCGTCGGACTCAGACGCCCACCCCTCAAGAATATTGGAAACAACACAGGAGGGATGTTTCTTGAAAGGCTATGAATAGATGCTGTGAGTAATGCATATCGACAGTTAAGGGTGACACATACAGACCTCTTGCCATCATCAGAGCAGTTGTCCTCTTGAGCATATTTCCAGGCCAAACCGACATCGGCTAGATAGCCCTCTATATCTCCCGCTGCGTCTTTCACAGTGAACCACACATTCGTATGTCGGCCATCCAGAAGCCACTCGAGAGCCAACAAACGGTTTAATTCTGAATTCCAATTCCCTGCAGACAGATGTGTTGCTAGATGCCGTAAACCGTATCCTTCATCAATATCCCGCCTATCCGGATTCTTTAGTTCTGGAAGTCTTCTGTCCATTCTACCCCATATCTGGAGGTAGCGGTTGATGATTCGCTCGTGTGCCCATGGTGACTCAACCCAGTAGTCTGGATTATTCTCTTCATCAAAGATGTGCTCTGCAAATGAAGCGTGATAGAGCTGGAAGGTCCGTTTACCCTCAACTGACACAACAAACTGTCGAAGCTCATGCAAAAGATCACGGACATCCTCCTTCTTCAGCCCAGTAAAGGCGGCTAGCTGATCGTTACTGAGAGGCTCACGGGCGACTGCCAGTATGCTGAGCAATGGTTTGACGTGGGTTCTCCAAGCACTCTCCCCAAACCCATGTTGTTTTACCAAATCGACAATATTCGACAAGAAATAATTGTATAGCTGCGCTAAATCAGTCGGCAGTTGCTCAATGCGCAGGAGCGCTTCTAGTTTTTCCTTCTGAGCCGGGTACTTCAACACCTCACGGATTTCCGTGACGACGCTCCTCATGAACAGGAAATTTCTGTTGGCCTTCGATAATAGCTTTTGGATATAGGTTGTCGGGTCCAGCCCAAGTTGTCGGAGGCTGGATTCGCCGTCAAAATCGGTAAAAGCAACTTGGGCATATGCCCTTAAATCATCCTCCAGGTTGGACTGCAGTTGCTTATCGAGCTTCAAATGGCAGCAGTCTCGACGATCGAGCAAAGGTTGAAGAAAAGCTTCCGGCCGTGTACTTATGATAAAGCGAATATTCTCAGGTAGTTCTGTTAGGCCTCGAAGCATTTGTAGAATGTCTTGTTCTGCAGGGTTATATCTCAGTTCATCGAGAGCATCCAACAGGATCACAATGCGGCCGGATGGGTCTATACCCCGTAACATGCCGGCGGGAGTCAACAGAGCCAGGCTTTCCAAATCCGCCAAATCCAGCAGGCGAGCATCGCCCACAAGGCGCCCGATTTCAAGTCCAGTAACTTCGCCTTTCACGCGACGAATCTCTTGCTCGACGTACAGTGCTACATTGTGAAAGGGAGATACTTTGAGTTCGTCAATCCGGATGCCTATAGCGCTTCCGCCTTGTTCGAGGCTTTCAATGCGCTGGCGGACTGTTACATTAAGGTTTTCAGGCCGAAAAAGTTGAGGATAAAGCGAGGCAAGTTGACCGCCAATTGTCAGCAAGAACGTTTTAGCGTCACCGGAACGTAAAAGCTCGCGGCTGTCCCGGCGTAAAAAATATCGGGGCCAACCTGGATGCTTGGCTGCTAAATTAGCCATGAAGGCGGTTTTTCCTATACCTGGCTCGCCTATGAGAACGACAAAGCGAATGTCAGATTTTTCAAGCAGAGCCTCTAGTTGCTTCTCCAGCCACTCACGCCCAATGAAATCGACCGTGTAGCGGGTGATGAGATCGGAGAATTGAGTAAGCCTGACCTGATTTTTTATCATTAAGACTAAATCCTAAATGTTTGCATTTCTTCCCAATGTCCGGTGTCCCAGTGTGGATAAAGCGCGCGGCGTCTCAATTGTGGCAAGCCTCTTGTCAAATTCTGCAAAGAGTCACTTGAGCCCAGTAAAGTCACAGGTGCAGCCTGCGTTGTATTCATCAGAATAATCTCTAGTCATCAATTGATTTTTCTAAACGCTGATCCTTTTTTACTCCTAACTCTTTAATGTGCGCCCCAAGTGCTTCTTCAACTATTTTGGCCCGTTGCTCAACGTAAAGCGATCCATTTTGAAATTTAGCGATGCGGGCTCCGACAATAGTCTTTGCCTCATCAAACTCCTGAATGATGTTTATTGATGGGCCAAGATCATTTAGAATCATTGTGAGATCTGAAGCAAAGTTCTCGTTTTTTTTCATTTCTTGATGCAGATCATCCGCCAGAATAGAAGCGTTACGTCCTGGGTTCTTCCTGAAATCAGAAAGCTCTTTTGTTATTTCTTTATCGCCATGAAATTGGCCTGTAATTCTATTCCACAGAGATTCAACTTTTTGAGATGCTGGTCTGCCAGCTTTAGCGGCGAATTTCTCGGCACCCTTGATAAAATACGGAGCGAGTAATGTTACCAGTGTACCTGCAAGAGACATATAATCCATTGTAATTTCCTCCTGTTAAAACAATCTGAGGCTTTAAACAAAATCCCTTGACCTGCCCCCATTGGTTGTAAATATTTTATACGGCTGACTATGGTGTTTGTTTTTAAATGTGCATCGCCTCCTCCCAATTACTATGAAAAAGGGCACCAGATACCGCCACATAAATTAGCGGTTCCAGTGCCCTTCTGTCATCTTCGCAACCCACCTAAACCGATATATTATTTTAAGGTCGTTTCACGTGTTGGAACTTGAGTGTAATTCACTCATCGAAGTATTGTCAATAATCAAAAGCGAGAGGAAATAATGCTGGCGAAGGCATTCAGGTAACAACACGTCATATCGTGCAATGAGTTGACAGAAGACTAAAATCTTAGCTAATTTGTGGTGAAAAATGTTATGATGTTGCATTCCGTTTGAACACTATTAGACAAGTGGCTTTCTATGTATCCACCATCAGAGGATAACGCGGTTTGCGTTCGTCTACTTCGGCCAGGATTCGAGTATCCAGCCTGTGGCTTCAAACACCACGATGCGCTTTACTATCCCTGTGAGGATGCTGTTTTCCTAGTAACGAAAAGACAACCTTCAAACTATGGTGATGGTGTCTATACTGAGGTTGCGATCTGGAACCCGGATGAAATTCGGTTGCTTGGTACTCTGACACTATCAGTTCCTGAGGGCGGCGGTATAGTTGTATTTGCACCTTGGCATGTCTCCCTACTTCCTCATATACTGCTCAATTCAGATCTCTCGTCGGACAACATTATTGGATCTTGCCTAGAGGCTGCGATTACGCTCCGAGCTGAAAATGAGCAGTCAAACAGAAACAAATACATACTCCGTACAGTAAATCGCTCCGATCCTAACATTGAGAAAGATCTATTTGAAAATATCGACTTAGGAGACAGTATATTGATGCGCGGCCTCTATACCTTAATCAAGAGCTCGTTATTGATGCATGCATACGAATTCATGGAAGAGGCATTCATGAGTTTGCAGATTTCACGCGAAGCTGCACTTCAAATAATCCGAGAACACCTGCATTTCTCGGGAAACCCTAATCCAAGTTACCGAGACGCACATGACTATATCCGCTCGCATTTTCAAATGGGTGAAGCGCTAGTTGAATATCTGGAAGAGCAGCATGAAAAATGGGTTGAGATAAAGCATCCCATGAGTGTATACGGAGCTGAATGGGCTCCATCTCTATTGGCTGATGATATATATGAAACATACGAATGTCTCATATCCATTTACAGGCATATCGTTTTGGGTGAACCAGGAAGATCTTCTTTACTGGCAACAACTTGATAGAATTTTTAGCTTGTAAATAAGATTTATTTAACAAAAAGCCAAATTGTGAGCATTTGCAAACTAGTAAAAATACTTTGTCTCTGCTTGGTTTAAAGCACCACATCGTGAATGTTACCTACACGGCAGACTGGAGCGGCGATACAGGAATAAATATAGGCGTTTCTTTGTTTCGTGCCTTAAAAGGCAAATGCAGGATATGGCTGAAATTGATCTTTTTTCTACACGAAATCCGTTAACAGATTCGCCAAATTCTTACCTAGTCCAAGTTATGACTGCTGTGTTATCATGTTTTTTCTCTATCTTAAGCTTAAACTGTTTCTTGAGCTTAGGCTCAAGAGTAGCAACATATACATCGATTCGAAACGCATACTGCTCAGTCTCCAACTTTTGTGTAGTATCCCATGGGAAACTAAATGTATATGACCTTATTTCTTGTGCTTCTAGGTATACTCGTTTGTTGCTGCTCTGTTTGGATGTGGGTATGCTGGAACCATCTTGCGCACTTTCAGCTCCTCCGTTTGGATCTGAGTATGTTGGAACTATCTCGTGCACTTTTAGCTTCTTCTTGGTTACCAGCCCATAGGTATAGCCATGCAGTGTGATGCCTGTCAAACCAACATTAGCAATGTCAAATAAGAAGTCAAGTTCGGAAGGCATTTGCCTACATTCCACTTCCCATCGTTTCTTCCAGCCCCATCCTCGTGAATTAGGTTCAATCATTGAGTCTTGCCTACCTTGAATCTGTCTCAAATGTTCAGTATTGGCAACAATCTTGCCGTTTTCATTTTTCGGCGATATATACGGCCCAAGTATCCGCAGCTCAGGATTTCTAGAGAGATAGTACCAAATCAAGGCTAATGAAAGCACAATCTGCAGGAGACCAATAGTCCCCAATACTATATGGTCTGTGGCTTGCTTGAGTGTATAAACATGGAGGTATGGAAGAATGCCAAAGCCTATAATGGGGCTCAGTGCAAGGAAGCCTATAATTAGACCACCCATCACCCAGGATATCTTCCTCGTTGGCTTTGGCAACATTGCTCTAAAACCTACGTGATAGACCTAGTATGTTGTGCCCTGAGGTATTAAAGTGTACAGCAAGTCACTGTCATGTTCAATGGATTGTTCAACTTACAGCTTTCAATACCTTGAAAGCTCCTTACTGGCTAGGATATCAATTTTGTACTCATCCAACAATCCATCGGTTTGCGCAGTGGCCAATTTATTTTCGACAGGGCATGAACAGACCGGTAAACAAAACTGACAATTGTGCAAACTCGCTCAGTATGCACCTGACGGGAACTCGATTGCCTCGCATTGCTCATCTGCCAAGATTATCCCTAACTCAGGAGCGATCAATGATCTTGAGGCTTTGAACGAGTCTCAAAGCCCTAGCATGTTTCAGGTAAGCCCTGTTTTTCGTCGATAACAATATGGTGAGCCGTGGCTCCCTTGGCTCTTAGGCCTCTAATGAGTTGCTGCCACCCTTGTTTCCACTGCTCAAGCGAGCGATCCTTGACGCCCTTCCAGGGTGGCATCCTAGCTTGGTTTGGAATTACGTTGACGATGACGACAAATATTCCCGGAAAATGCTGAGCCACATGATTTAGCTTGTCATAGGGCGTTTGCCATTTCTCAGCAAAATCGCCCGAGGGAATGCAGCCATGGATTTCATCCAAGGTAAAAACCTCGCCGACCCCTTTTAGACTATCCCCTTTGAAGTAAGCCGTATCAACCTGAATGAAGTGTTGATGTCTTCCCTTAGGTGTCTTCAACGGTACTTTGAGCCTTAGTTTATATTCTGGGAAGGCGAGGTAGTCGGTCTGCATCCCTGCTCTGATTAGCGCATAATTAAGCAGGCTATGCAAGCTGGCCTGACTTGCTTTTGCATAGTCAGTGATAGCTGACGGGAAAATCAGCCCCAATTCCACAAGCTGATTGTATGACTCCACAAATGCATAAGGTATCTGGGAACCCTCTTCCATCCTAGTTACTCAAATCCGCTTACTAAGAACTTCCCGGCCCTTTCACCAGCTGGCAGGAGTTGTAATGTCTCAGTCAGATTATATCATATCGGGTTGCAATCCCTGTTCGTTGGACATCTTGAAGGCAAGGAGGTAAGCGGTGCGCCGGCCACCCTTGTTAGACATTCCTCGGTATTGTTCAACCTCGCCGCATCCAACAAAAACTCATTTTGTTCAGTGAGGCGGGGTTGCACGAAATAATGGAAGGCACACAATCGGGCTAACTGATGTCTTATTCAATCGTACCTGCTATACTAGTAACAAAAACAAATAAGTAGTCTCGAGTACACTGCATTCCGCGATCATTCTGGGAGACTGAGATATGCCAAGTATCAAAAAGTGGGTAGTAGCAAAGGCGCACGCTTGGAAGTGGGTTCAAATTGCTGACCGCATGTACGTCGCAGCAAGATTCCTTTTCTGGAAAGGTTTCCCCTATGAATTTGCACTACTCGGAGCACATGCAATCGAGCTTTACCTAAAAGCCTACCTTATTCATAGAACTGGTAAATACCCCATCGCTCATGATTTGGCGGAGATATACAGAGAGTGTATGGGACTTGATGACTTTTTCAAAGATAGGGCTTTGACTGGTAACTTCTTACTACAACCTTTGCCTGATAACCAGCAGAATTCGGCTGACTTACCATGGCCTCACCTGACTTGGACTGAGTATACGCGGGCCCTGCGCTATCCCGAATCGCTACCCCCGGAACAAAGCCGGCATGGCGCTATCATAATGACAGGTTATTCTGACTGCATTCGTGGCGGTAGCTGTTGGACATTGGATTGCATTGCTCACTTTACAAGACAAGCCATCCCTCGACCCAAACAGGAGTGGGATACAATCGATATGTTTCTAAATGGTACGGGCGCCATATGGGCTACTAGTTCACTCCAGGGTAACTTAGAAGAGATAAAAGAATCGTTCCTCCGTGGTAACCAGTTCTTTAGTTCCTAATCACTATTGGACTAGTCAAGGTTGAACATTCACCAAAGACGCCCAACATTCTGCTAATGCCCGCTTGTACAATATAGCGGGAAGTTCACCCCTGCATTACCAATTCTCTCTTGCTAATGACGAATCGTGAGCATAAAATACAGGGCGCAGGAATACGTTGGATCGTTGCTGCTATTACTTAGCCTGTGAGATATGACGCAACTCCAAGGCAGCATTAGATAGGTGCTATCTTCTGTAGATTGAAGGGTTTCTTAAGAGAATGTAGCAGATCGAATTACATGGAGGGCAAAATGGATAAACAAGATATGCTCAACACGCCTATTATTAAACAGTTTTTAAGAGGTTACGCCCAGATAGAATTGGCACGTTTTTCGACAGCCAGGGAGGCAGCCTTCTGGGCATTTCAAGGAGCAGACAATATGGTGGCAGCACTGCTTGACTGTAAGAGCGTTGGCTTCAACAAAAAGAGCCACAAGGATAAGTGGCAGAAGTTTATTTCTGCCCACCCTGTCTTTCAACAACGTGTCTCTGCAGACAGAATAGAGCAATGCCGAAAGCTATGGGAAGAGGCACGCTATAGGGACAATCCTATCAGTGCTGATGATGCCGGACAAGTTCTGGAGCTTGCTCACCAAGTCTTTGAGTATGGTCTGGAAGTTCTTGCCTCGTTCTCGGACGTGTCAATTGAGGATCTGAAAGAAGCAATTTACGATGCAGCTAAGACTGAGTTGGCTATGGTCGAATGTAAGGCAATTGACGACTATCTCAAAGCTCGCGAAGCCAACATTGAACAGGATGCAAGCCATTTGGGATTGCATCAATGTGCTCTTATGCTTGGTGACCCAGCTACTTACACGCACTACTCGCTACATTCAGATCAACCAGGAGTACAAGAGCTTATCCAAGCAAATACTGAGGTGGCTAAGGACATCGCAGAAGGTTACACAGCCTTCATTAGAGCTGTAACGAAGATAGCCCTCAACAGAGTGAGCGAAGAAACTTGGCGCCTCGCCGTCAGTAAAGATAAAGTCTCAGGCGAACTGGCCTCGGAGTTCTTAAAGCGTCTAGCTGATACATTTGACTTCAATCTATTATTGCGGTTCTCCTTCATAGGATACAACTTCATAGAAAGTGTAGAACAAGTACGAGAGGTAATAAACTCACTTGAGGAAGGAAGGATAGAACTGGCAAACCCAAGGCTAGCCCAAGAATCATCCCCCAAGATTGTGCAATATAACGTTAGAATAAATAAGGAGTAGTCTCGAAAGATTAAGGAGATTCATAACAACCGGATTAGCACTACCCCAATATGATAGTGTGGCTTCCCAGCCTTGAAATGAGCTGTACCTGACAGAAGGCTTCGTTTTAACAGCTCGGTAATGTTGAGTTAACAATAGGGCGCTTTGTTACCTGACCGTTGTGCTCAGTTGCGGGCTCGGGGGCTTTATTGCTACAATTACCTTTGGTGAAGGCTGTAGGGCTAGCTAGTTAAGCTGAAAGCTAGTTTAAAAGTTCTACCTATTGTAACCCCAGCTCCACCAATCGTAACAGCTCCCGAACCATTCGCCCTAGCTATGATGGCGAAAGGGGCATCTCCATGTCCTTCCAGACTAACATTATAACTGGACTCCTTTTTTGGGGGGGGGCACGTCACTGGCAGAAATCTCAGTTGGCATGCTTCCACTGTGCGTCAGTACTGGCACTACTGCTATCCAATAAATATCTCAACCTTGGCAGGGCCGGCAAGTTGGTAAAGATCACTGGTGAAGGCCGTCCAGTCGAAACGCGCTTGGCGACGGTATTGGTAGTGGAGACTAACGCGGTCCTCCATAACAGACGTAGTCTCTAATCTGAGGCCACGCAGCCGGTCTTCGAGAAACCGTGACAGCTTTGCCTCCAAATCTGGAAAGGAGGGTCGGTCTACCGAAATCATAAGGTGACTCCGACCAAATAATGTAAACCGGTTTCGAGTTAACCACTGGATAACTAAGGCAACGAATACACCAGCCAGTAGTAGGCCCGTTACCAGGAAGGTATTGGTTGCCGCCCCAATCGAACAAGCTGCTAGTAAAAGCACAAACCCAATCTCTGCCGGGTCTTTGACGGGTGTCCTGAAACGGACAAAGGCCAGTGC
>Ga0114922_10004665_pt1 | contig 12701 bp, 7 predicted proteins | sample AartaG_FD_100975 | JGI IMG/M metagenome (GOLD analysis project Ga0114922, IMG submission 100975) | Deep subsurface microbial communities from Aarhus Bay to uncover new lineages of life (NeLLi) - Aarhus_00045 metaG | ecosystem: Environmental > Aquatic > Marine > Oceanic > Sediment | place: Aarhus... | reverse complement strand
TCGCTCGCGTTGGTGCGGGCGTTCGCTACGCGAATACATCCGCTTCGCCGCTGGAGTGGATGAGGACGGTGGTGGGCATGTGGTCCAGAAGGCAGGTGAGACGTTCGTACAAGTCGCCGTCGGGCTTGTCCTCGGGTCGTTGAATGCCGAGGAAGACGACGTCCGCTTCGGCCGAGTGCTTTCGGAATACGTCGGAGAACGGTTCCTCCGATACGATCACTCTTGCCTCCGCGCGGATGCGAGCGGCTTCGATGAGTGAGGTAATTGCCTGGCGGGATGAATCCAGTCCGGCGGCATCTCGAATGACGCGCAGGATCTGGACGCGGCTATGGCGCCATTCCCAGTTCTGCGTCAGCAGGTGGGCGAGTGTCACCATGAGCGATCCATTCTCTTGCCCCCTCCACCAGATGTCAATGCGCCGACGGCTGCGATACTCGGGCGGCAGCCCCTTGTCCACAACGACGACGACACTCTTGCCCAGGGCCGCAGTACTCCAGACATGCCGGAACATCACCTCCGCTCGTTCGGCGCTTCGCGGCCAGCCGAACAGGACCGTGTTTGGCTTCAGCGGGCCGATCGAATGGGCCTGCACCAGCGTGCGAATGCCCTCATCGACGTCCTCCGCAAAGATTACCTCCGGGAAGACCGCCAGCTCGTTGCTCTTGAGGAATCTGTCCATGGCCGAGCGCAGGCTCTCGACGCGGGCGGCGAATGTCTGAAGGTCGCCCGAGATGACCTGGGCGGCCGTGACGAGGCCGCGTCCCCCTTCCATCCAGGCCGCGTACCGGATCAGCGTCATGTGTGTCTGCGTGTTGCCCGCCATGACAAGGAAGGTGGGGCGCCAGTTCTTGGGATGCGGGGCCATGCCGCGAAGTCTCTGCAGCGTGCGCACGGCCAGGGTGTAATGAAAACCGCGACGCGCATCGCCAAACGCCGAGCGAAACACGCGCCGGCTCAGGAATACGTAGATGCCCGCCACGATCAGCACGGCGATCGAGGCCGCCAGGGCGTCGATCAACATCATCGCCACCAGGCATACTACGAACCCAAGGAGTGAGGTAGTCCAGTGATAGAACCGGAATCGCGGTCGAAACGAAGGATTGGCGCCGAAGGATTCGACGAAAGCCGCCAGATTGATCATGCCGTACGTGCAGAGAAAGAACATGGCGACGATCGCGGCGATCATATCGAAGGCGACCATGGACTCCCGCCCGCTGACCAGCAGGATGACCGCGACCGCCAGGCCCAGGGTGAGCGCCAGTCCCAGGCGGGGCTCGTCTTTGTCCTTGGAGCCGCGGGCAAACGGACTGAGGATTGTGAACACTCGGTCTCGCGCCAGGGCCTGCAGCACGCGGGGGGCGCCGAGGAACGAGCCGACCGCGCTGGAAAGCGTCGCCGCAAAGACCCCGCCGATCACCAGAAAACCGGTGCCGAGGAAGGCATTGTTTACGAGCATCTCGAACGGTCGCTCCAGCAGGTCGACACGTTGCTGCGAGCCCCCGCATAGGATGATTTCGACGAGGTAGACCAGGAAGCCCACGCCGACGGCAGCCATCGTTCCCCGTACAAGAGAACGGGCCGGGTCCTTCAAATCGCCGGACATGTTGACGCCGGCCAGGATGCCGGTGACGGCGGGGAAGTAGATGGCGAATACGATCCAGAACCCAATGCCGGGCTGCGTGTACGCCGGGCCCAGGTTGGCGCGGAACAGAGCAGGGTCGAAGCGGCTTATCGCACCGCCCAGAAAGGAGGCAATCGCCAGGGCCAACAACGCCATGACGACATACTGAAACCGAATGGCCGTGCCCGAACTGATCAAGTTGATGGCAAACAGGACGGCTGTCGTGCCCAGGGCGATCCCGACAAACCACGCATTGAGGCCTGGAAAGCTCGTCACGACGGAATTGGTGAAGCCCAGCACGTAGAACGGCACGGACAGGGCCTGGCCCAGAAAGAGGGCACAGCCGATGGCTCCGCCGAACTGCGGGCCCAGCGCCCGCGAGATCAGGAAATAGGCCCCGCCGCCCGAGACCGGGGTATTGGTCGCGATGGCGCTCATGGAAATCGCGGTCAGCAAGCTGATGGCCTCGGCGACCAGCAGAATCAGGATCGTGTTCGCGATGCCGGCTTCCCCGATGACATACCCGGCGCGCAGGAACATGATCACGCCGAGGATCGTGAGAATCGACGGAGTGAAGACCCCGGCGAACGTGCTGAACTGGTTCTTTCTGTTTTCCATTAACAGCCCTTTACCCCTCTATGAGTATAGCCGCATTGGGCTGGTGCATAAATCCAATTTCCGGTCGGCACAGGCACCGGCACGCCGCACAAAACCGTGGACTCCTGCCACACCGGGGAGTAGAATGGGGAAACACATGCGGACTTTCTGTCAATGAAAGGGCGAAGTATGAACGGGCAATCCATCTCTCGGCGACAATTCATGAGCGCGGCCTCAGCGGGCACTCTGGCGGCGATTGCTTCCAGGACGGTCCCCGCCTACGGAAACGTCAGCAGAAGTGCAGGTAAGCTTGCCATCCACGGCGGCCGGCCGGTACGGACCAAGCCCTGGCCTTCCTGGCCCATCTGGGACGAGTCGGCGGAAGAATCCGTGCTCTCGATCCTCCGCAGCGGCAACTGGTTCCGGGGTCGGGGCCAGACGGTCTCGGAATTCGAGGCCAAATACGCCCAATTGCTGGGCGCGAAGCGCTGCGTCTGCACGGTGAACGGAACGAACGCACTCCTGACGGCGCTGCACGTGCTGGACATCGGCGTCGGTGACGAGGTCATCGTGTCACCATATACGTTCATCGCCACGTACAACGTGGTCATCGGCTCGTGCGCCTTGCCGGTCTTTGTCGATACCGATCCGGAGACGTTCCAGATCAATCCGGACAAGATCGAGGAGAGAATCAACGAGAACACCAGGGCAATCATGCCGGTGCACATCCTTGGTCTACCGGCCAACATGGATAAGATCAATGCGATTGCCAGGAAGCACAACCTCAAGGTGATTGAGGATGCCTGCCAAGCGTGGTTAGCGGAATGGCGCGGCAAGAAGTGCGGCACGCTCGGCGACTTGGGCTGCTTCAGCTTCCAGAACTCCAAGCACTTGCCCTGCGGCGAGGGCGGCGCCATCATCGGCAATGACGAAGAGCTGATGGATAGATGTTACTCCTTTCACAACTGCGGCCGACCCTATGGTAGCGTGAAACGAACGAGCAGTTACCCGATCATTGGAACGAACCGCCGCATGACTGAGTACCAGGCGGCGATCCTGCTATCCCAAATGAAACGTCTCGAAAGCGATATGGAGCGGCGCTGGACAAACGGGCAATATCTGACCTCGAAGATCGAAGATATCCCTGGGATCGTCCCGCACCGGCTCTACGACGGCGTGACCCGGGCCGCGTTTCACCTGTATCCGTTCCGATACAAGAAGGAGCACTTCAACAACGCACCACGGGAGAAGTTCATGGCGGCGCTGGCGGCCGAAGGCGTGCCTTGCAGCGGCGGGTACGGGCCCCAGTACCGTGACGGCCTGATCGAAGCGGCTCTGAATTCCAAGAACTTCAAGAGGAGCTTCTCGAAGGCCCGGCTCGACCGCTATCGCGAGGAGCTGCACTATCCCGACAACGATCAACTCTGCAAGGAGGCGGTGTGGCTCGGCCAGCAGATGCTTCTCATGGACAAGCAGGATATCGACGATATCGCGGACGCCATTGCGAAAGTCTACGAGAACCGCGACAAGCTGGTGTAGGCCACCGTCGCAAAATCAAAAACCAAAGATCAAAAATCAAAAATTGCGGCTTCGGCCTGGCGGCCGAGACTGTCCTGACGAGGTCCGGAGGCCACGCCTGGGGATGCGACCACTCTTCTGATAGGACATTTTTGGATTTTGATTTGTCATTGTGACTTTTGCTCTTTGACTTTTACATTGCCGTCGGGTGCCATGCTTACGCTCGCGTGAGCATGTTCTTCGCATCGGATCCAGTTGTAGGGTGGGTCCTCGACCCACGCGTTCACCCAACCGGAGCGTATCTGACGCGTGGGTTAAGAACCCACCCTACATGGGTGGTCCCACCCCGAGGCCTCGATTGCGCTTGGGGTGACAGAAAAGACCTGTCCTGCCACAAGACGTAGTCACACACAATGCAAAGTGCAAAATTGCGGATTCAGCCCGTTCGACTTCGCTCAGGGCAGGCTCTTGGGCCGAGGCTTGTTTGGCAGGGAGAGGCCGTGGGCGCGCGGATCCGACTACCGCAGGCAGGGATATTTTTGGATTTAGATTTGTCATTTTGATTTTTGCTATTTGATTTTTGCATTGCCGTTGGGTGGTTGCCCGATTTCGTCGAGAAGGGCCAGGGCTTGCTCGATGATGATCTCGCCGGCGCCCGGGGCCAGATTCGTTCCGGATCCCGGCTCGTACCCGCCTCGTTCGTACGCCTCGGCGTGACAGACATACCCGACGGCGTCGTTGGCGAGCGTCACGATGAACAGGTTTTCGACGTCCGCCTCTTGCTTAATCGCGAGGCCCACCTCAACCAATACCTCTCCCGGCAGGCCCAACACGCAGAGATCCCCGAGCTTCAATACCTGGATTTCGGTCGCAATGCGGTCGGGACTTTCCGCGTTGTTCGGGTCATCGGAGGAAGCGTTTCTCCTGATGGGAAGCGAGATCTTCCTGCTGAGTGCCTTCAGAGTGACATCGTCGGCGGTGGCAAGCAGTTGGAGTCTTCGCAGGGCCTCGCCCCCCAGGGCCTTGCCGATGTCTTCGCAAGGTCCCGGTCCCCGCTGGAGAGGGACGGTGTTCCCTGCGAGCCCGAGCACGAAGAGGCTGGTTCCTCCCTCCACCTGTTCGACGACGCGCGTCGCGAAAGCGGGATAATCGGCGGAGACCGTCGTGCTCAGATACGGATAGATGCAGACCGGGTGGCAGCCGAAGCCGATGATGGACCCGACCGTCCGACCCTCCGCATCCTCCATTTGGAGCGCGAGCACCTCCGGATCAATGGGGCCGAAGGTTGGCTGCTCCTCTTCGGGTGGGAAGGCGAATGTGACCCTCGTGTCACCTTCGTTGGTCCTCTCTATCCTTCTCGTGGCCGCCACCTCCGGCGGCAGGGTAAAGGCCATCTTCACCCGGCCGTCTTTCATAACCGGCCTTCGGTTGTAGAGCACTTCCGGCAGATCTCCTGTCGCTGCGCCGAGCGTCACATCCTGCATGTTGCGATGGGCGATCTGCACGGAATCGGCCATCTTCCGGATCAGGACCTGGACGTACGACTGATCGACCTGGGCGGCGGGAAGGCGGCCTTCCTGCGGCACCTTGGTCCGGGTGAAGACCTCCGGCCCGGAATGGGTGTGCGTGGCGCAGACCATTACGTTTCGTCCCAGGATACCGGTCTTCTCGCTGATCGCGGCGCGCACGGGATTCGTGACGTCGTCCAGGGGCGTGTACAGCAGATCGGCCGCTACGATCGCGACCGTATTGACGCCGTCGCTGAGGACCATCGCCTTGGCATAGAGATCATCCATGACGGCGTCGCTCGGCTGGCCCTTGGACCCGATCAGCGTGATCCCCAGCGGCGGCGTAATGTTGACCTTTGCACAGCCCCCTCTGAGTGCGGCCCGGCCGACAGGGCAGAAGAACCCATTGCACAACAACGTGATAGAAACCGCCAACAGCAGGCCGGGCATGATATTCTTTCTCATGGTCATACATCCCTTCTTCGACTGTACGTGGCTTCGCCCATGTATTTTAGCCTGCGTTCGATGCGAGGACCAGTGCCGTCCGCGCGGTCGCTGGAGAAAGGAGGGGGTTCCACGATGCCCAGATAGCGGTTGCATGGGCGGGGGGTGTGCACTATAAAGGAGCAGAGAACACTCATCACGGTGTGCCTTCTCTGGACCTGAGATACGTTTCGGATGGGAAAGGGTCATACAATGACGAGCGGCGATCTGACGAGACGGCAGTTCATAGCGGCGGCATCGGCGGGTTCTCTGGCGGCGGCCACCTCGACGTCGGTTCCCGCCTATGGCAACGTCACGCGCAAGGCGGGCAAGCTGGCCATCCTGGGCGGCGAACCCGTTCGGAAGAACAAGTCCTGGCCCGCTTGGCCGCACTGGGACGAGAAGGTCATCGAGTCGGTCCTGAAGACCACGAAGAGCCGGATCTGGTGCCGAATCCAGTCCCGCTCGGGCACCGTCCCCACGTTCGAAAAGGAGTATGCGAAACTGATCGGCACGGGGTTCTGCGTGGCCACCGGCTCCGGGACGCAGGCCTTGCACACCTGCGTCGAGGCGCTCGGCATCGGTCCCGGGGACGAGGTCATCACCTCGCCCTACACGGACCCAGGGACGATCGCCTCCATTCTGTCGGCCCGGGCGCTGCCGGTCTTAGCCGACCTGGATCCCGAATCTTACCAGCTCAATCCGGACGATGTGGAGCGGCGGATCACTGAGAATACCAAGGCGATCATGCCGGTTCACATGATGGGGCAGCCATGTGACATGGGCCGGATCATGGCCATCGCAAAGAAGCACGATCTGAAGGTGATCGAAGATGCCTGTCAGGCGCACTTAGCCGAGTATGGAGGCAAAAGGCTGGGGACCATCGGCGACGTCGGGTGTTTCAGCTTCCAGTCGAGCAAGACGATTGCGTGCGGCGAGGGCGGGGGCATCATCGGTAGCGATGAAGAGTTGCTGGACCGGTGCTACACCGTGCACAATCACGGCACCTCGCGCCGGGGCCGGACGGAAGTGATCGGGCCGAAGTACCGGATGAATGAGTTTGAGGCGGCCGTGCTGCTTGGCCAGTTGTCCGGCGTGATGGAACGCTTCGCTCGCCGCAATGAGAACGCCGCCTATCTGACGGCGAGAATGAAAGACATCCCGGGCCTCGTGCCTCAGAAGCTCTACGAAGGCACGAGCAGCGGGTCCTTCTATCTCTACGCCATGTCGTATCGCAAGGAGCATTTCAACGACGTGGACCGCGCGACATTCCTCAAGGCCCTCAGTGCCGAAGGCGTCAGTCTCAGTCCCTATATCAGGCAGGGACTGCACAAAGAGCCCTGGATCGATCACGTCCTGAGCTCGAAGGTGTACCAGAAGATGTATTCACCGCAGAGGCTGCGAGAGTATCGCGAGCAGCTCGAATGTCCCAACTGCGATCGGGTCTGTCGGGAGATGGCGATGATCTGGGCTTCCGGTCCGCTCCTGGGGACCAGGGAGGACATGGCGGATGTCGCCGACGCCATCGAGAAGGTGTACGAGAACAGAGACAAGCTCCGATCGATATGATCGCGGGCCCGAACACGAATTGGATGGCTTCAACACGGAGTGACACACATGAGCAACGGTTTCGATACTTGGTGGACCTTCCAGCGAGTCGGCCTGGTGGTTCTTGGTTTATCATGGTTCTGCGGTGTCCGGGCACAGGCCGGGACGCCCGCCCCTGAGGCAGTGCCGGACAGTCTGGACGTTCGCCGTTTCGGTGCGGCCGGCGATGGCGAGACGGACGACACGGCGGCGTTTCAACGGGCGCTGGATGCGGCGCATGACGCCGGTGGGGGCGTCGTCCGCGCGCCGCGCGGCAATTACTTCTTCGCCGGTCATCTGAACGTGCCGAATGGTGTTACTTTAGCCGGGATCTGGCAATCGGTCCCCGCGCATAACGGCATCCGCAACCGAGGCTTCCCCAAGCCCACCGATGACGGCACGACGTTCCTCGTGACGGAAGGCGCGGGCCGAGAGGATGGGCCGGCGTTCCTTACCCTCAACACGAACAGCACGCTGAGGGGCGTGGTCCTGTACTATCCTCAGCAGAACGTGGATGATGTGCCGAAGTCGTACCCCTGGGCCATCGCGATGCGCGGCAAGAACTCCGCCGTTCTCGCCGTGGAGATGCTCAACCCGTACAACGGCATTGACGCCACGCGGAACGAGCGCCATCTGATTCGCGACGTGCACGGACAGCCCATTCGCCGGGGAATCTTTGTGGACTCCATCTACGACATCGGGCGGATCGAGAACGTCCATTTCAATCCCTGGTGGAGCATGAGGCCCAAGCTGTTTCAGTGGCAGATGGAGCACGGGGAGGCGTTCATCTTCGGCCGCTCGGACTGGCAGTACGTCTACAACACCTTCTGCTTCGGATACAACGTGGGCTACAAGTTCATCAAAAGCCGCCGCGGCGTCTGCAACGGGAACTTCCTGGGGATCGGCGCCGACGACTGCCATACGGCGCTCGTCGTGGAGGAGTGCGCCCCGTACGGACTTCTGATCACCAACGGCGAGTTCGTCTCTTTCCACGGTCCCGACCCGACGATGATCGAGGTCAAAGAGACGAACAAGGGGAGCGTTCGTTTCGTGAACTGTGCCTATTGGGGGCCGTGCAACCAGATCGCTCGAATTGCCGGGGAAGGGACGGTGGGGTTCTCCGATTGTACGTTCGTTCAGTGGGGCGGCAAAGAGCGGGACCGGCCGGCCATTCAGGCACAATCAGGCACGCTCCTGGTCCGCGGCTGCGAGTTTCGGCAGGATCGCCCGCAGATCACGCTCGGGAAAGATGTTGCGCGGGCCGTCATCGCTGAGAACGTGTTCGCCGGCCCCGAACGGATCGACAACCAGTCTGAAGGGAACGTCCAGATCGGGATGAACGTCGGCAATTGAATGGCACGATCGGCACTGGCATCCCGGCAATGACGTGCCCGGTTCCGCGACAACCCGGTCCCTGTGCGTTCTGTGGAAAGGGGCGGTGCTTGACTCTCGGACCCGAAGACTGTGGTTTCGAACCGCCCAGAATGGTACAATAGCAGCGTATGTGCTCTGTGGAAGGTAAGGAACGGACCGATCTCTGCTTTGCGATCTCAGCACGGATCCGGCGAGAGCCGTGCGCCCACCTGTCGAGAGGACTCGTGCGGACGTTGCTGCTGGTGTGCCTTCTTGTGCTGGCCCTGGCCGCGGTGGCTTTCGGCCAGAGCGGCTACGAAGACGAAGGATATGACGACATCAGCCGGCGCGGCCTGGAGCAGATCGACCGCCTCAATAAATTCCTGCACCAGGTGGGCCGAGTCTTCCTTTGGGTGGGCATCGCGTTGATCGCCATCATCCTCTTGAAGATTGTCAGCCCCTTCCAACTCTATGACAGCATCCGAGAAAGGCTTCTGAAGAGAGCCGTGAGGGATGTGGAGGACTTGTTGAAGAGGATTCAGGAAGAGGTGGCCGCGGCCAACGCGGAGCCAGATGAAGAGCCCACCGGTGAAGGCATTCTGGCCGGAATGACGGAGATCGCCGAGTTCTCCAAGGCCGAGCAGGTCCCCTCCTATGTTCTCACGGTTAACGATTTGATGCTGGATAACATCGCCCGCACTCTCAAGAGGCTGCGAAGATTCCACGAAGGCAGCGCCGAGAGATACAGGGACTATATGTTCGAAGTGATCAAGGGCATCAAGACGCTCTCGGAGGAGAGCGCCGAGGCCGGCGCTCCTTCGGGTCTCGCCGTGGATGTTCAGGAGTATTTCGAGGATGACAAGCGATACAAGATCTGGAGGAAAGTCCTCAACCGCGCTGCCAGAAAAGGGAACTATCGGGAACTCGCCGGTGCCTTTTTGCTGTTCATGAGACACCTCCATGAAGGAAAGCCCCTGACGGCCGGCCAGGAGACGGCCAGTTCGATGGAGGACACGGCCGTCTCTGTGGTCCACCAGACGCCTGAGATTCCTGATGTCTTGAGCGAAGAGACCTTGCCGGCCATTCAGGAGGCGGCCGCCAGAGAGGCCGGAAATATGATTCATCTCATTCAGGGCGGCAAGCAGTTGGATGAGACCAGTGCCTGGCAGTTCGAACTCGTGCGGAGGCAGCAGCAGATCCATCGACGGGACCAGGCGCAGAGGATGCTCACGGTCTTTCTGAGCAGTGAGAGAAAAGCCCTGGAGGAGATCACGGGGATCCGGATGTTGCCGTGCAGAACGTGGACGCATGTTCTGCATATGCTCGGCGTGGAGAACGGCCCGCAACTGCGGCAGAGAGTGGACGACAGGCTCCTCACGATCCAGGAGTTGCTCGTTCTCGAGAAGGCCTTCCTGCAGACGTTTGCGAAACGGGAGTCGCTCAAACACGTCTACGGAAACGGCGAAGGCGTCGACCTGATGATCGATGTCCACATCCCCGAGATCCGACGCGAGAGTCTGTCGCTTCTGCACCAATCGCATCAGATGGAGCCGAAGCGGCTGGACAGCGCAACCGAGACGCTGAACGAGGAAGAAACGCCTCTGAATAGCGGTGTCAAAAGGCTGATCGAGCACTACGTGCACCATGGGCCTAATCCGCCGGACAAGGGCAAGAACCGCCGCAGCTCACCGCCAGAGCCTCACCGGCAGTGAACCGAGGAGAATGCGTACGAAAGAAACCCAGCGTGACATCTTGAAGGGCCCCAGCGTTCCAGCGGCCTGAACGACACCATAGTCTGTACATCTTAAGGAGTGATCATGATCACGAATCGAACTCGTCGGCAATTCCTGCGGGATTCCATGTATGCGGCGGCGGCCGTCTCTGCGGCGCCAATGATCGGCGGCATTGCGAGGGCCCAGACTTCGAGCGCCAACGACAAGCTGTCTTGCGCGGTGATCGGTTGCCAGGGTCGCGGTGGCAGCCACATCGGCGCCTTTGCGGGCCGGGAGGACTGCCGAGTTGCCTACATCGTCGACGTGGATCAGAAGGTCGGCGAGGACCGCTGCAATTCAGTCGAGAAGCGCACGGGCCGGCGCCCGAAATGGGTCAAGGACATGCGTGAGGTGTTCGACGACAAGTCCGTCGATTTCATCTCGACGGCAACGCCGAATCATTGGCACGCGCTGTGCGGCGTCTGGGCCATGCAGGCGGGCAAGGACGCCTACATCGAAAAGCCGATCAGTCACGACATCCCCGAGGGCGCTGCGCTCGTGGCCGCCGCAAAGAAATATGGAAGGATTTGCCAGGTGGGTACGCAGTGCCGCTCGAACCGGGCCATCCAGGAAGCCATGAAGTTCATTGCGGAAGGCGGCATCGGCCAGGTCAACCTTGCGCGGGGACTGTGCTATAAGCGGCGTGGGTCGATCGGCCCGCTGGGCGATTATCCCATTCCGGAGGAGGCGGACTTCAATCTGTGGAGCGGCCCGGCCCCGTATACCAGGCCGAAGCTCACGCGGCCGCGGTTCCATTACGATTGGCACTGGCAGCGGCTCTATGGTAACGGCGATTCGGGCAACCAGGGGCCTCACCAGACCGACATCGCCCGCTGGGGACTGGGCATCAACCGCCATCCGAAGAGCGTTATCGCGTACGGCGGCCGGCTGGGCTATCAGGCCGAACGCAAGGATCCCGACTACATCGATGCGGGCGACACGGCCAACACCGAAATAGCCATCTACGACTACGGCGACAAATGCATGGTCTTCGAGACCCGCGGGCTTTCAGTCAATAACTCGGCGGATGAGCAGATCAACAAGCTTTTCGACAGCACCAAAGGCAACAAGATCGGCGTGATCTTCTACGGCACCGAAGGGTACCTCGTCCAGAGGACCTATACCCACTGCGTTGCGTTTAACCTAAAGGGGGAAACGATCAAAGAGTTCAAAGGGGGCGGGGACCACTACGGAAACTTCATCGCGGCCGTTCGCAGCCGCCGGGCCCAGGACCTGAACTCCGACGCCTTCCAGGGCCATCTCTCCGCGGCCCTGGCGCATTTAGCCAACATCAGCTACTATCTCGGCGAAAGCAACAGAGTCTCCGTGAGCGAGGCCAAGGTCGTCCTGGAGAAGGTCAAGAGCCGCGATGATAACATCGAGACGCTGAATCGAACCGTTCAGCATTTGAAAGACAACGGCGTCGATCTGGACAAATACCCGATGTCCATGGGGCCGCTGCTTCAGTTCGATCCCAGAAAGGAAGTATTCACCGGCAGCGCCGCGGCCAACGAGATCCTGCATCGTGAATACCGAGAGCCGTTTGTCTGTCCTGCGCCTGAGAAAGTGTAGGCACGGATCGACAGTTTTCGCGATCGTACCTTCGCGTTGACGGCTCGTTACGTCGATTGGCGGTCACCTCCGGAAGGGGGTATCCGAGTGATGCTTGACCGGATCGGTGATGGTGCCGGTCTGCCAGTTCTCGGCGATCTCGATATCCTGCTCGACCTTGCTGACCAGGCCGGGAATGTCGACCCAGCCCACTCGGTTGTAGAGTATGGGCTGTTTGTTTTGGCGGGTGTAGGCGGCGGCGTACCGCTTCCAGTGCTCCAGGGCCGCCTTCAAGTGTGTGACGGTTGAGGCTCTCTGTTCGACCTTGCCGGTCGCGTCGAACAGGGCCAGATCGACCGCACCGAGGATCTTCTCGGCATAATAGTTGCCCAGATGGGACATGGCCTCCAGGTCGCCCAAGGTCAGGCGCAGCTCTTTGTTGTCACCCTGCCGGGGGCGAAGCTCTGCGACCGTGCTCAAGGTGTCTGTGGCATATTCTTTGAGCGCGTTCGCCACTTGGGTGGGCGTAATCTCGGAGATCGGCCGGTTGTTCAACCGTCTCTCGCGGTACTCTCGAATGTTCAGGATGCCGCAGCCGGGCATGGTCCGGCCTTCGATGAAGTGTCGTACGGTGTAGAAGCCGCGGTCGTCCGGGTCCCGCTTGCAGGCCTCCGGGAACCATCGGATGTCGATGTCGCCCCAATGAAAGCG
>Ga0114922_10004664_pt1 | contig 12701 bp, 9 predicted proteins | sample AartaG_FD_100975 | JGI IMG/M metagenome (GOLD analysis project Ga0114922, IMG submission 100975) | Deep subsurface microbial communities from Aarhus Bay to uncover new lineages of life (NeLLi) - Aarhus_00045 metaG | ecosystem: Environmental > Aquatic > Marine > Oceanic > Sediment | place: Aarhus... | reverse complement strand
GACCTTAGAGCAAAGATAGTGCGAACTATCGGCAGGCCCGCCGAGCGATTTAGCGAAGATTATCTGCGAATGCTGCGGGCGGTGCGGTTTTCGACTCAATTAGGTTTTGCGATTGAGCCGTTGACATGGTCGGCGATTTGCAGCAATGTAAAAAATATAACGAAAATAAGCGGCGAACGCATATCAATCGAATTGGAGGGAATACTCGTTAATCCCAACCGTGCTTCCGGGGCGTCGATGCTGTTTGACAGCGGATTGGCTGATGCGGTCTTTCCCGGATTGTCTTGTCAACACAGAAAAACGGCGATTGAGATATTAGGTCAACTTAGAAAGAAGGTTGATTTTGCATTGGCACTGGCCTGCTTTTTAGCCGGCTGCCAGACGGAATTCGCAATTGAGAAGTGTCGGGTTCTGAAACTAAGCAGAAGCCAGACCAAACATATAAAATTCTTACTGGCCAACAGAGGCAAACTGCTCGATGAGCCAATGTCCTTAGCCGGTTTGAAGAAGATTCTATCCGAGCCGTATTTTTGGGACCTGTACGAGCTGCAAAGGGCGATTCAAAAGACCGAAGGCGGCAGAGAAAGAACTGCTTCGTTAGTAAACTTGCGCAAGAGAATAAAGGCATTAGGTGACGTTGAGTTACGGCCCAAGCCGTTACTAAACGGCCACGACTTAATCCGATTAGGTGCTGTGCCGGGTCCCGGCCTGGGGCAGTTGAAAGAAGAGCTGTACATCGCCCAATTGGAAGGGAAATTACAAACACCACAACAGGCCAGGGAGTGGGCCCAAAAATGGTTACAAAAGCACAGAGTGATTGAAAAATAATGTTGCTTTGTAGAAAACATCAGGTAAGAACTCGTCATTGCGAGTGCAGCGAAGCAATCTCAAATACAACGATGGGTTTTTACGCCTGTCGCGCAAGAGATTGCCACGGCCCTTTGGGCCTCGCAATGATATTTTGCACAGGTTTTTCTACAAAGCAAAATAATGTTTTAACTTCTCTAACTCAATAACAGTGATGCAGCCATTTACTCTTTTAATCAAGCCATCAGGTTCAGATTGCAATATTGATTGTGCGTATTGTTTCTATAAGGACCGTGCCCCGGAGTTTGGGCTGGGCAAACAGCGAATGAGCGATGAAGTGCTCGAAAGACTCGTCAAAGATTATATGCAATTGGGCTTTGGTGTTGTCGGGTTTGCCTGGCAGGGTGGCGAGCCGACATTGATGGGAGTGGATTTTTTTCAAAAAGCGGTTCAATTACAAAAAAAGTATGGCAGCAATGGCCAGGAGGTAAGCAATACACTGCAAACCAACGGGATTTTGCTTGATGATAACTGGTGCCGTTTCTTATATGATAATAAGTTTCTTCTCGGCATAAGCATCGATGGGCCGAAAGAATTTCACGATAAGTATCGCGTTGACCATTCCGGCTCAGGTACTTATGACAAAGTGATAAGAGGTATCAAAAATTGCCAAAAACATAAGGTTGAATTTAGTGCCCTTGTTTTGCTGAATGATAAAAACGTGGAGCATCCAGAGGCGCTGTTTGATTTCTTGATAGAAAATGAGCTTACATATTTACAGTTTATCCCCTGTGTTGAGAGAGACCCTGAGACCGGCAAAATTGCGGACTTTTCAATTACGCCTAAGCAGTACGGCGATTTTTTGTGTAGGCTGTTTGACCTCTGGTACGAATACGGGCCGGAGAATCTGAACGTTCGTGAGTTTGATTCATTGGTAACTTATTACGTTATGGGTAAGCACACAATTTGCACGTACAGTAAGCAGTGCGCAGGTTTTGTTGTTGTCGAGCACAACGGCGATGCCTTTTGCTGTGAATTTTTTGTTGAGCCTAAGTGGCGGTTGGGCAACATTCTTGAAACGCCGCTGGGAAAGCTCGCCGCAAGCAGTATTAAACGTGCCTTTGCCCGCGACAAGCAAAATCTTTGTAATAAGTGCCTTCTTTGCAGTCATCTTGATATATGTCGCGGCGGATGTATGAAAGACAGAGTCCGTTTGAACGCTGAGCGCCGCAGCAGGGAAAGTTATTTCTGTGAGAGTTATAGGCAGTTTTTTGATTACACAATCCCGCGGTTTATGCAGATAGCAGCCGCCATCGAGAATGGTTCTGCTGCCAGGCACACCCGTTCGGCCGACAGAATCCGGCTGCGAATTCAAAAGTAACTGTTCATACAATGATTGAAAAATAATGGCATCGTAAACTAATTTGTGATACATTTAATTACTGGTTTTTTTCTAACGAGGAGAAAAAATATGAATATACTTAATTACTCACGTCGGGATTTCCTGAAAGCTATGGGCTTGGGGGCTACGGCGCTGGCGATGCAGGGACATCTGTTCACCGAAGAAAGCAGTGCCGCTGGCAATAAAAGACCCAACGTTCTGTTTATTGCCGTGGATGATTTACGTCCGCAGCTTGGCTGCTACGGTCATAAGCAAATGCTCTCGCCCAATATAGACCGTCTGGGTGCCGAAGGTGTTATCTTTTTGCGTTCCTATTGTCAGGTCCCGGTCTGTGGCGCTTCTCGTGCCAGCTTGTTGACGGGAGTTCGGCCGACGGCGAAAAGATTCCTCGGTTACGATACCTGGGCACAAAAAGACCTGCCCGGTGCGCTCAGCATTGCGAAACACTTCAGGAACAACGGCTACCATACAATATCGAACGGCAAGATATTCCACCATCGCACCGATTGTCTGGATGGCTGGAGTGAGGAGCCCTGGCGTCCGAAAGGCGCATGGAGGAATTATTTGTTAGAGGAGAACATAAAGCTGGCTGAGCAAACCTCGGCCCACAAAGGACCTGCTTTCGAGAATGCTGATGTCCCCGACAACGCCTACTTCGATGGTATGATTGCGGATAAGGGGATTTCAGATTTGCGTCGTTTGAAGAATATGGATGAGCCGTTTTTCCTTGCGCTGGGTTTTTTCAAGCCTCATCTGCCTTTCAATGCTCCCAAAAAATATTGGGATTTATATAAACGAGAGGAAATTGATTTGGCGGACAATCCCTTCAGGCCCAAAGGCGCCCCAGATGCGGCTTTGCACAACTGGGGCGAATTGCGGGCGTACCACGACATTCCTCCAAAGGGGCCGCTCTCAGACGATATGGCCCGTACACTTATTCACGGCTATTATGCGTGCGTCAGTTACACCGATGCTCAGATAGGCAGGGTGCTGGCGGAGCTTGACCGTCTGGGCCTGCGAGACAATACAGTTGTGATACTCTGGGGCGACCACGGCTGGAACTTGGGTGAGCACGGCTTGTGGTGTAAGCACTGTAATTTTGAGACGTCTTTACATTCGCCGTTGATAGTAAGGGCGCCTGGCGTAAAAGCCGGTAGCAGAACAAATGCCCTGACCGAGTATTTGGATATTTATCCGTCACTGTGCGAATTATGTAATTTACCATTGCCGAGTCATCTACAGGGTAAAAGTTTTGTGCCGCTTTTGAAAAATCCGAACCTTCCGTGGAAGGAAGCGGTATTCAGCAGATATTTCAGGGGCGATTCGGTCAAGACCGACCGGTATCGCTACACCGAATGGCGTCGAAAAGATGGCAAGATGTACGCACGAATGCTGTACGACCATTCTGTTGACTGGGTGGAGAATGTGAATATTTCAGAAAGGCCGGAGAATAAAGAGGTAGTCAGAAAAATGAGAAGGATGATTCGGGGACTTAAGAAATAATGCAGCCGTTTACTCTTTTAATCAAGCCATCAGGTTCGGACTGCAACGTTGATTGCAAATATTGTTTTTACAAGCACCGGGCCCCGGAAGTCGGTCAGGGCAGACAGCGAATGAGCGATGAAGTGCTGGAAAAACTTGTTAAAGATTATATGCAGTTGCGATTTCCATTAGCGGGCTTTGCCTGGCAGGGGGGAGAGCCGACGCTGATGGGTCTTGACTTCTACAAAAAAACGGTGGAGCTTCAAAAGAAATACGGCAGTCCTGGCCAGGAAGTAGGCAATTCGCTGCAAACCAACGCTATCTTACTGAATGACGAATGGTGCAGGTTCCTGCATGATAATAAGTTCCTTGTTGGCGTTAGTATCGACGGCCCTAAGGAAATGCACGACTACTACCGCCTCGACCATTCCGGCTCAGGCACATTCGATAAAGTAATGAGGGCTATTGAAAAGTGCAAAGAATATAAGGTTGAATTTAACACTCTTACTTTGCTGAATGATAAAAATGTGGAGCATCCGGATAAGGTATTTGATTTTTTAGTCGGGCTCGGGACAAAGTATTTGCAGTTTATTCCTTGTGTGGAGCTTGACGCGGTGACGAATAAAATTACGGATTTTTCAATCACGCCGCAGCAGTATGGTGAATTCTTGTGCAGGATATTTGACCGCTGGTACGAATATGGGCCGCGAAAGCTGAGCATTCGCGATTTCGATTCGTTCCTGTCGTATTACGTTACGGGCAGGCACACGATTTGCACGTTCGACGGACAATGCAGTCAATACATTGTTATTGAACATAACGGTAATGCTTTCTGCTGTGATTTTTTTGTTGAGCCGAGGTGGCAATTGGGTAATATTTTTGAAACGCCGATAGAAAAGCTGGCCGTTAGCAGTAAAAAACGAACCTTTGCCCGGGCCAAGCGGAATCTCTGTAATAAATGTCTTGTGTGCAGGCACCTGGCGGTCTGTCGCGGCGGGTGTATGAAAGACAGGGCCCCGTTTGACAGGGATAACTTTGGCAAGGAAAGCTATTTCTGCGAGGGCTACAAGCTCTTCTTCGATTATGCACTACCGAGGTTTACGCAGATAGCTGCTGTTATTAACGCCGCCTCAGCTATTAACAACCGTCCCTTTGTCTGACGAACTCGAAACACAAGGGACATTGTATTGGCAGATTCCGGCAATTTTGTACGAAAGAAATAATATTTGGAGAAACAAATTATGAAATCGATTAAACGCAGAACATTTCTTAGCCGTTCGGTTGCAGCGACTGCTGCCCTTGGTCTTACTTCGCATTTATCTACTACCCAAACGTTCGCCGGAGAGGGTGTTGCACAATCACGGCGTCCCAATCCGATAGCCGTCTCGACGTATTCCTTCTGGCGGTTCAAGAGAAACTTGAAGCTGCCGATTGAGACCTGCATTGAGGAGGCCGCCCGGATGGGCTTCGACGGCGTAGAGATACTCCATATTCAAATGGAAAATGAATCCAACGATTATCTCCAGAGCCTCAAACGTCGTGCGCTTATCAACGGTATTGACCTGTGCGGCATGTCCACGCATCAGGGTTTCGTCTCGCCTGACAAAGCAAGAAGACAGAAAAACATCGACCACACTATCAAATGTATCGAGCTGGCCTACAAACTCGGCATCCCCATAATACGCATCAATACCGGCAGATGGGGTACCACCAGGAGCTTCGACAAGCTGATGGAGAACCGCGGCATCGAGCCGCGCCTGCCCGGATATACCGATGACGACGGTTTCGGATGGGTCATCGAGAGCATCGAGAAATGCCTGCCGGCTGCTGAGAAATGCGGCGTAATCCTCGGGCTGGAAAATCACTGGGGTCTGGCCCGAACACCGGAAGGTCTGATGAGAATCGTCAATGCGATTAACTCGCCCTGGCTGAAGGTCCTGCTCGACACAGGCAATTTCCTTGAGGACCCATACGACAAGCTCGAGCAGTGCGCCTCGCAGACTGTCTTTATGCAGGCCAAGACTTATTATGGTGGCGGTATCTGGTACTCTCTCGATTTGGATTATCCGCGCATCGCAAGGATTATGCGCAAACACAACTTCCGGGGCTATGTGTCACTCGAATTTGAAGGCAACGAAGACTACAGAACCGCCATACCAAAAAGTCTTGCTCTGCTGCGAAACGCCTTTAGTAGGGGTGATTCATAATCGCAAGTGCGCAAACCGCCGTTTGGGACAGACGATAGTGGTCTGTCACACGATAAATGCTTGGTGGTTATTAGGGGCGGTTCGCGAACTGCCCCTACTCAGCCGTCAAATTAGATGTTACAGAATACTATGCTCTGTTGAAAGGCTCACAGGTGTTATTCTTTCGCTTCGCTCAAGGACAGATCTGAGTTCGCCGTAGGTGAGTGAAGAGTCCTTGATTTTTGACGAGGAAGAGATTCTTCACTTCGCTGCGCTTCGTTCAGAATGACAGCTTTTCCAAGTTTTCAACAGAGCATTTTCAGTAGTCCTTGAAACTCCTCATCCATCCCGGCCAGTCGGATGGTTTGACGTCGCAGGTTTAAGCCTTGGACCCGCAAGTGAGAAAGGGCTGGCACTCAAACGTACCGCAATCCAAAAACTCTTAATTCCTTAGGACGTCACTGCTCAGAATCCCATTGCCCCGGTTATTGGGTACCTTTATAGCGATATGCCCAGCCGGAGGCCATATAATTAATATCCAATGTCTGACCCTCGGGGGGATATTCAATGCCGTAAGTTGTAACGCCTTCACGAATCAACTTGTCCACGCGCTCTATAGTGAAGCGATCACGCCATTTGCGCACTTCCGAATGGCCGTCACAGAACCCTAAAACACTGCTGTCGCCATGATTAACCGCCATCGGTCCCCACCAGCCCCATCTGGTCGTTTCTGTATACTCGGGGGCCCCTATTACAAAATGATGGCTCGAATTCCAATTTCGCGTCTCCGCGCTCTCGACGAACACATAACGGGTCGCCGGACGTGTAATCTCTCCGAAGGTTTTGATCTGTGTATTGTATCGCGCACTGCCCGGGCTTGGGTATCCGTACAAGCACATGGGCACCCCGTACGAGACAAACACCGTGGTTCGGTCATATATGCTCTTGCGAACATTGTCGGCAGGACAGTGGTAGGCGCCGGAATCCCCGACGTAAGAGTACAAAACGCCACCTTGGATTCCCCTGATCTCGTCCTCATCCGTCACGGGCGGATTCGTCTGCGTATTGCTCATCCGGCTGCCGTTTTCGTTTAGCGGCACACCGCACCAGCCGACGTAATTGCCATTCCCATCCGTGCCTGTATCCTCGGAACTCATAATGCGCCCATCGTTGTCTCCCATGTACATGTACCATGCCAAGGAAAGGTTCTTGGTATTGCTCAGGCAAACGGTCGCCGCAGCCTTCTTCTTGACCGCGCTCAACGCAGGCAAAATGATGGCCATAAGCAGCGCGATAATCGCGATTACGACCAGAAGTTCTATCAGGGTAAATCCTTTTCGTTTGTGCATGATACTGTGTCTTTCTTGTGCCAAGTTTACTTAGTAATCCTGAAACGTTCTCATCCATTGCGGCCAGTCTTCAGGTTTGACGCCGCCGGCTTTGGTCCACAGGTTGCTTATCTCGAAGTTATGATTCCATTTCAATGTCCATAACTCTTTAAGTCCTAATCTTCGGACAGAGGAATCCAGAAAAGCACTGTTCGTCGCTGCGTTGTGTCGGTTAAGGCAGACGCGCCTCATGTTATCACCTCTCCAATGGCCAGTACCACTCTGTGTGTGACCATCATATTCCGGAGGGATATCATAGTCAAGGGGCCCGGCTCCGTACCATGAGCAATCCAGAAACAGTGGAATTTGATTTGTACCTCCAACATTGCGAGTTTTCCAGTAACCCTCATGTGACTGATCCTTTTTCCTGTTATAGACAAAGCGATTTATACCATAGCTGCTGTAATCTTGCTGTGCTACGTAGTCGCTATCCAGAGATTCTGCGCCCCAGGCTCCAAACGCACCTGTGTGTCTGTCAGGGTTCGAGGCCTCCGGACAGCATACGCTTAGCTTGCGGTCTCTGTGGTGCGCTTGCAGGACCCATCTCCATCTGCCGCTGCTGTCACCGTAAGCGAAATAGCCATCGTTCTCATCCATATAAATCGAGAAGACAAGCGCCCATTGACGGAGGTTTGTTTGGCAGCCGACTGATTTTGCCTGTTTTTTTACTCGATTTAAGGCTGGCATCAATATCGCCATCAGTAACGCGATGATGGCGATTACCACCAGAAGTTCTATCAGAGTAAAAGCGTGTAGGGGCCTGCGAAAGTGAGTATATTTTGGCCTGTGGGTATTTTTTTGCCCAACCATGTTCTTTGCCTCGCTGGTGTTTGAGTTTAAACAAATTGAGGTATTATATCCGATATTATGATGCAAACCGCTCCGGAATGCAACTATAAAGTGCTTAATCGGTGCTTATTGGCGACAGTGAAACGGTTTTTTATTGACAAGAAAGGTATTTAGTTGTAGTATATTATAATGAAAAGTGGTTTTTGTCTGCATTTGGTAGGCGAAAATCGCCTCAATAGAGGTGTTTTGGAGGTAAGGGCCGGCAAATCTGGTTCTTTAACTGTGTGTTTTTTTTTGGCTGCCGAGTCCGGTTTTGGAATAGAAAAGCAGAGAGTTTTTAGGAGAAATTTCGATGTTCAATGGAAAAACTGCCGCAGCGATTTTAGCAGTAACACTTTTTGTAGTTAGCGCCGGTTTTGCTCAGACTCTGGAGGAGAACTGGAATGATTTCCTGCATTATACAAAAATCGGCCGATTCGATTTAGCCAAGGGATACGCACAGGCGGTCCTGGACAGCAATCCAGACCCTGTGAAATTGCTTGAGCTAAGTAAAGACAATCCTCAGGGTTACGCGATTCTATTAAGAGTCAACGAAATCGCACCCGACCCTGAACTGGCTGAGTTAGGCGGCAAAATCCTCGACATTATCGAGCGGGGCAGCTTCATTCGCCGGGCCGACCCGAGGGTTATCACGACGGAGATAAGAAGGCTAAGCGGTACCGACCGTGGCTGGTTCACGGCGGTTAAACGGCTTCGCAACGCAGGTGAATATGCAATACCGTTTATGCTCGATGCGATGGCTGACGATTCCCGCGAAGAAGAATTACCAGATATTGTACGGGCGCTCCCGCATATTGGCAGAGATGCGATAAGGCCTCTGGTGGCCGCCCTGCAGAGTGAAAATGTGGTGCTCAAGGATCAGATAATAACAGCTCTGGCCAAGATTGGCTATCCCCAATCACAGGCTTATCTAAAGTATATTCTCGAAAACGATGGTTCAACAGAAATTCGTGAATTGGCCAAGAGCAGCCTCAGTAAAATTGACCCTGGTACTCTGAAAATTTCGGCTGCCCAGTTGTTCTTCGAGCTTGGCGAAAAATATTATTACCATGCGCAGTCGTTGACGCCGGCTGAGGATGCCGATTTTGCCAATGTTTGGTTCTGGGACACTAATCAGCAACCATTACCATTATTTCGGGAAGAAGTGGCCAAGAGTTACTTTAACGAGCTTATGGCGATGCGGTGCTGTGAGTGGGCGCTCAAGGCCGACGCGGGATTCGGCCCGGCCATTGGGCTGTGGCTGGCGGCCTTTTTCAAAGCCGAATCCGCCGGCGCTGAGCAGATGCCGCAATATTTTGGCGACCGCCACGCCGATGCTCTTGTCTATGCAACTACAGCAGGGGTAGAATATCTTCATCAGGCCCTTGCTCGGGCGGTCAAAGACAAGAATGCTCATGTTGCACTTGGTGCTATTGAGGCATTGGGTACCACGGCCGGCGAGAAATCATTGCTTTATCGTATTGGGCCGGCTCAGCCGCTGCTTCAGGCCCTGAGTTTCAATAATATAAGGGTAAGATACAGTGCCGCGATAGCAGTAGCTGCGGCAGGGCCCAAGGAGCCATTTGCCGAGAGTAAGCTGGTCGTTGCTAATTTGGCTGAGTCTTTAGGACAAAATTCGCAGCTGGCCGCTGATGATGCCGGCCTTTGGAATCAGCAGGTAGCCGACAGCTATGCCCTGCGTGCGGCCGAGGTAATGCTCAAATTGGCTCAAACGAGAAATCCTGTGATTAATTTGTCTGCCGCCCAGGATACTCTCGTAAGCGCGGTAAATGACGAGCGCCCTGAGATTCAGATTTTGGCCGGCCAGATTTTGGCTCATCTCGACAGTCCCGGCGCCCAGCGGGCAATAGCCGGAATGGCTCTTAATAATAACAATGCTGTTGATGTTCGAATATCGGCGTTTGATTCTCTTGCTACTTCGGCGAAATTGAATGCCAATATGCTGGTTGAGCCGATGTTTGACAGTATTTACACACTTATCAGCTCAGATGATACTGCTCCGGAGCTTCGCAGCGCAGCGGCCGCGGCTTATGGCGCCCTTAATTTGCCCAGCCAAAAAGTCAAAGACCTCATCCTCGACCAGGCAAAAAGCTGACATGTGGTTGTCATTCTGAGCGGAGCGAAGAATCTCGTCATTGCGAGGTCTGCAAAGCAGGCCGCGGCAATCTCCTTATCGTTCCCACGCCTTGGTCAAAAATACATATTTGCTTTATAGATAAGATTTAGCTATAGTTATACCTAAAGGAACGAATTAGAAAGAGGTAAGGCATAATGAAAAGGGAAGTTTTTGAGAGAGAATTAAAGACAATTGCCAGTATTAGTAAAGAGTTTGGGGCAAAAAGAGTGCTGTTATTTGGTTCGTGTCTTGAAGATATTGAATCCGCACGGGATATTGATATTGCAGTTAGTGGTATCCGACCCAGAGAGTTTTTCAAATATTACGGTAAAGTGTCAATGGCCGTGGATGATGAAGTTGATATAGTCGATTTAGATGATATAAGAGAACATCTTTATAAAAGGGTTTTATCCAAAGGACAAGTGGTGTATGAAGAAGGAATATAAGGAATTATATGAAGATAGTGGAGTTAATAGATAATATTGGCCCACTTTGGGATGACATAAAGAAAGCTATCACATATTTTTGGGACACCTTTTAAGTGATAGCATTTACACACATATCGAGCAGATAAAGGGAAGATAATATTTGGACAAGGAAATTTGCACCGGACTAAATTGTCGAGCCAGTTTTGCATATAATGCCCGTTGTTGTCAGCGGGCATTTTTGTTAATATACGCTTGTTTTATAGATGAGTTGACGCAGTTGATGATAGATAATCAACGACTGATTGAGAGGATTGCAAAATGGCTATTGACGAAAAACAAGTATCTACCTGCCTCGAAGAATGCAAGAAACACTTGACCACGGAACTTTTGCCTTTCTGGCTGGACCGATGCAAGGACGATGAGAACGGAGGCTTTATTACGCACTTCGATAAGGACGGCAAGGATACCGGCGAGGATGAGAAATCGCTAATCGCTCAGAGCCGTACCGTCTATACGATGTCCTCGGCTCATCGAGCGGGCTACGGGGACGGCAAATGCGCTGAGTACGCCAGGCACGGCGTCGATTTTCTTATCGATAAGATGTGGGACACCGAACACGGCGGATTCTTCTGGACGGTGGACCGTAAGGGCAACGTCGCCATCGATAAGAAGATTATTTATGGATTCAGCTTCGCGATTTATTCCCTCAGCGAATATACCTTAGCAACAGGTGACTCGAGGGGTTTGGAATACGCCGAGAAGGTTTTCGACCTTATGCAGAAGTACTGTGCAGACACGATGTACGGCGGATATTTTGAGATGTTCGAGAGGAACTGGGACCTGTGCGGGCCGGGCAGCGGCGGCGGTGACAGAAAGACCCTCGACGCCCATATGCACCTGATGGAGGCGTTTACCACATTATACGAATGCAGCGGCCGGAGCGTACACCGCCGAAAACTGTTGGAAGATATTGACCTTCTGATAAAGAGAATCCTGCACCCGAAATATGCGACCGGAATACCACAGTTTACGCCCGATTGGCAGATAGCGCCGCAGATAAAGTTTGATATCATTTGGGGCTGGGACCGCTTTACCGATGGCGGAGAAAAGGCACACGCCGGGGACAATACATCAGCCGGCCACAACGTGGAATTCGCCTGGCTGCTCGCCCACGCGACAGATATTATGGGTTCGGGCTTCGAGGAATATAAGGACATTATAAAAAAGGCAATGGATCACGGAATGATAAACGGTATCGACGATGAATACGGCGGCGTTTACGTCGAGGGCCCGCACTCCGGCGGTGTTTATGACAGGGAAAAAGAGTTCTGGCAGCAGGCAGAGGTTATGATTGGGATGTTGGAGGGGGCCCTGCGGTTCGACTCCGAAAAATACTGGCCGGCCTACGAAAATGTGCACCGTTTTGTCTTCGATAAGATGATAAATCATCCCGTGGGTGAGTGGTGGCCGCTGCTCGCCAGAGAGGGCAAACCAATCTGGACGCACATGAGCCATTCCTGGAAGGTGAACTATCATACCGTTCGTTGTATGGTACAGTCCATAAGGCGGCTTGAAAGATTGCTTGAAAAGCTTCAATAACAGATGTTCACATATGCAGTACGACGGCAAATATAACGTCTTTGATTCCCGCAAAATCGATACGTATCCTTTGAGTACGCGCAGCAATAAGGTTACGCTCGATGAACTTATCCGGCCGATGGACATCGAGAGAATTACTATTGATTTACCGGAAAAAACTTGTAGCGATATCGAGACTGTTGCCCGAGCGATAGTTTCGGGTCGAAAGTCCGACAAGCCAGTTGTTATTTTTACCGGCGCTCATTTAATTAAAAACGGCCTTGGCCCTTTGCTTGCCGACCTTGTGAGGCGAGGTCTTGTAACTTTAGTTGCGGGTAGCGGCGCCACAGCCATCCACGATTTCGAGCTGGCCCTGATAGGCCAAACCAGTGAAAATGTCCCAGATGCTCTGGGCAAAGGCCGATTTGGAATGGCTTATGAGTTTGCTTACATCAATTGTGCCTT
>Ga0114922_10004663_pt1 | contig 12707 bp, 9 predicted proteins | sample AartaG_FD_100975 | JGI IMG/M metagenome (GOLD analysis project Ga0114922, IMG submission 100975) | Deep subsurface microbial communities from Aarhus Bay to uncover new lineages of life (NeLLi) - Aarhus_00045 metaG | ecosystem: Environmental > Aquatic > Marine > Oceanic > Sediment | place: Aarhus... | reverse complement strand
GTACGGCCGATCAGGTTGTGCGTGATGAAGTGATAGTCCTGCTTACGCCTCACATTGTAGAAGAGCCGGGTGAGGTTCGGGGAAAAGCCAGGGCAGAGGATGTCAGCCGGAAAAGATTTGGTGCCAAGGAGCAGATACAATGGATTAGCAAAACAAGACTGGCGGATGACAGTTATGCACGCTCTGCCAGATACTATATTGAAGGCGATAACGAGTCTGCACTACGTGAAGTGAAGACAGCGCTGAAACTTCGCCCGACATATCTGGAGGCGATACGGCTGAAAGAAAGAATCATTGGCGAAACAGACCCTAATGGTACAGCAATGTTTGAAAGAAATGTGCTGGATACTATTGAGCGTGAAGATTCGGAGAAGTGGATGCGAAGATAAAGAGGATTAAGAGCCAAGGATTCGACAAACATATTAACAATAATCAATCAACAGTCGATTTGGAGCAGCTGTTTTGAAACCGGTAAGAAACTTATATGTAGTGGGGACCTTAGCCACATTCATTGTGGCAGGTAGCCTGGTTTTAGGGGGACTCGCCGAGAGGTGGGACCCTGATGTGGAAGCGGGTCGGCATTTTGTCGTTTCTGCTTCCGCAGGGGGCTGGGTCCCTATTTTGCCGACGCTTTACTTTGTTGGGGCTGTGGGCGTGATTTGGCTTGGCTGGTACTGGCTAAGACTGGCTGGGGAAATCACGTCCATAGCCAAGCTTCTTAAGACAAAAAGAGTATCCTGCGTCAGGGCGGGCAGCAATGCGCTAACAAAGAAATTGAGCGAGGCAATCAATGAGCAGCTTGGCAAACACTCCAACCACAAGCTTGCACCTGAGCGGCAAATCAAGGATTTGCAAATCCAGATTCAAGTGGCACAGAGGCAAAAAAGAAACACTGAGGCGATTATATACAGCATCCGCGACGCAGTTATCGTGATTGATGAGTTCGATAAGTTGTTAATGGCCAATGAGGCGGCAGGCAGACTTTTTGATTTTGACTATAGAGACTCACAGCACAATCCTATCAGCGAACTTATTTCCAGTAAAGAAACAAAGACGGGCGAAAGTGAATTTGTGGATTTTCTCCGTCAAAGCAGACGAGGCAAGGGGCGACATACAAAACGGGAAATTAATTTTCCAAGAAAGGGTAAGCCAAAAACTTTCGATTGCATTGTTTCGTGCGTTCACGATGAAAAAGAGCAGGTCTGCGGGGTGGTAGCAGTACTGCACGATATTACGCGTGAAAAAGAAATATCACAGATGAAAAACGACTTCGTGAATCATGTCTCACATGAATTAAAGACGCCTCTTGCATCTATCAGCGCTTATTCGGAAATGCTTGTTGATGGCGAGGCTGACAACGAAGAGACAAGAAAAGAATTTTATTCAGTAATTCAAAGCCAAGCAAAAAGATTAAACCGACTGATTGAAGACATCCTGAATACCTCGCGTATAGAATCAGGCCTGATAAAGGTAGAAAAGCGATGTGAAAGCCTGACAGTATTAATAGAAGAGCAGTTGCAAATGATTAAAAGCGCGGCTTCCGAAAAGAATATCAAGATTATTGGGCAAAAGCCGATTGTTTTCGACCAGGTTTATGTGGACAGGGACATGATTTCGCAGGTTATCGTTAACCTGCTAAGCAACGCCGTCAAGTACACACCTTCCGGAGGTTTGATAAAAATAGAAACTGAGGTTGACGAAATCGCAGGTATAGTGCGAGTCAGCGTTGCTGATACGGGAGTTGGAATTCCTGAGGATGAAATTAAAAACGTCTTTGATAAGTTTTACCGGGTGAGCACAAATAAAGGTCAGGCAAAAGGGACAGGTTTAGGTCTTAACCTTGTTAAACAAATAGTTGAGAAAGTACACGATGGCCGGGTGTTTGTCAGCAGCAAAGTCGGCGAAGGCAGCACTTTTGGCTTTGAGCTGCCTTTGGCAACGGCAGAAACAGTTAAAAGCTGATTACTGGTGGAGGCAAAGATAATGGCGGAAAAGAAAGTTTTGGTAGTTGACGACGAGATTCATATCATTCACGTGGTGGCGATAAAGCTTCGTAATAACGGCTATGAGGTAATATCAGCAGAGAATGGTAATGAGGCGTTCGAGTTAGCGTGCGAAGAGAAGCCGGATATTATTGTTACGGATTTTCAGATGCCTGTTATGACGGGACTGGAGCTTGTGCGGAAACTGCGAGAGAACGAGGCGACAAAAGAGATACCGGTGATTATGCTGACGGCGAGAGGCTTCGCTATCGAGGACGAACAAAAAGAAGAGCTGCAAATATCGGAATTCCTGAGTAAGCCGTTTAGTCCCAAGGAGCTGCTAAGGAGCATTGACGACATTCTATATCAAAAGGCGACAGCTAATCAGGAAGGCTGAAGTAAATTGCAAGAGGCGAATAATGCTGGAGACCATTGAGAAGAAATTAAGCTCGCAGCAACTGCGCGAATTGAAGAAGTTCGGCGGCAGGGCAAAGAAATTCGGCGTTAATTTCGCGGTCTGCGAGCCCAACGGCGAGCTTGTTCTTTTGTGTGAGGGCGGTAAATTCCAAAGCAAGAAGGAACAGCTAATAAAGGCGAGCCAGCAAGCCCTAAGCTGCAACAATAATGAAAAAAGCTGCGGCAGAAGTGTGCAGGTCTGCCAATTTGACGAAGGGAGCCGAATTTTAGCTGCCGTCCTGAAATCAGATACCGAAGCCGCAGGAGTTGCTTTGATTGACACAGGTGAGGGGCCGATCTGCAGTGATAATAAGGCAGGTACAGACAAAGAAAATTACGCACCAGGCGAAATGCTTGGTGAGATGCTCTGTCTTTTGGCGGAGAATTTTCGAGCGATTATGAAAGCTGAGAAGCAGATTGAAATGGTAAGCACCAAGTTAGCACAAACGTATGAGGAAATAGTGCTGCTTCATAAGCTGAGCACAAATATGAAAGTTACCGAGGCGGACGCCAACTTTCTGCAAATGGCCTGTGACGGCTTAACCGATATCGTCAACGTCGAAGGGATAGCAATTCTTCTGGAAAAGAGGATAGAAGGCGAGAAACGATTGGCGATTGCTGCGGGGTTAGGACTGATAGATATAGATGAACAAATGGCGGTTATTCTAAAGGACCGTTTAATGGAAGAAATAAACAGCGGCAACGAAGCTCTGCTGGACAGCGAAGTAGATTCACCATTCAAATACGAGTGGCCTAATAACATAAAAAATATCATCGGGGTACCTTTATGGGGCACAGAGAAAACGGGCGTTCATCTTACAGAAAGAGGCCAGGACGGCAGTTCGATAATAGGACTAATGGTTGCAATAAACAGGCTCGATAAGCAGGACTTTGACAGCACTGATGTGAAGCTATTTAATCCGGTGGCCAACAAATGTGCTGTTTTTGTCGACAACGGGAGGCTATTCAAAGACCTTGAAGAATTATTTATAGGTTCGCTCAGGGCACTGACAAGCAGTATCGATGCGAAAGACCCATACACCCGCGGTCATTCTGAGAGGGTTGCGTTTATTTCTCGGTGGATCGCGGAAAGAATCGCCGAAGAAAAACCTTTGGAGGAAGGACAGATACATAAAATATATTTAGCAGGACTATTACACGATATAGGGAAAATGGGAGTAGATGAGGTTGTGTTGCGCAAGAAGGGCAAGCTAACCGAGCAAGAGCTCAACCAAATGAGAATGCATCCGTCGATAGGTGGGGCAATCTTGAGTGAAATAAAACAGATGCATGATATTGTGCCGGGCATATTGCATCACCACGAGCGAGCCGACGGCAAGGGGTATCCGAGCGGTTTAACCACCGAGCAAATACCGCTAACAGGCAAGATTGTTGGTCTGGCAGACAGCTTTGATGCGATGACATCGAAGCGAACTTACAGGGATGCAATGACTGTAGAACAAGCACTTGAGGAGATAAAAAGTGGCTTAGGCACGCAGTTTGACGAGCAAGTGGGGAGGATATTTATCAACAGCGATATCTATCACCTCTGGGATATTATACAGGAGGGATTTACTGAGATTTATGGTGACAGAGCTTTATCAGAATATGGCACTGCTGCTGTTGGAAGCATAATTAGATGAAAGTTAAAACACAAGATTATAACGATGTTACGGTTGTTGAACTGCAGGGCGATTTGGACAGTGATTTTACGAAACTGTTCGAGAAGACCATCAGTGACATAATTTCCACAGGAAGGGGTGGAATTGTACTTGATATGAGCAACGTGGGGTTTATAGACAGCAGGGGATTAGAGCAATTGCTGTGGGCAAGGGATTACTGTAATGAGAACAAGTGTCAACTGAGATTGGCAGGACTTGACGAAACTATCGTAAAAATCTTGGAAGTTACTCGACTTGAAAATGAATTCGACCGCTATGCGGAACTTACGGAGGCGGTAAAGAGTTTTGCATAGATGAGGCGGTTAAAAAAGCAAGGCTAAATACAAAACATGGGTCAAATAGCGACAGAAAACAAGATGCAACTTGGGCAATTGCTGGTAGCGCGGGGTATTGTTACACAGGAGCAGATTGACAAAGCTCTGGCTGAGCAAAAAGAGAAGGGCCATCGCAGGCTGCTCGGAGAGCTGTTAGTGGAGATGAACTACTGCACGGAGAATCAGATAGCCTCGACGCTGGCTGAATCATACGGTGTGCCATACGCCCAGGTCAGCCCAAAAATATGCGATGCGAAGGCTCTTGAGACTTTGCCGCGGGAATTCCTGGAAGAACATACGATTCTGCCGTTATTTAAGGTTTATAGTGTGCTTACAGTGGCAGTGAGCGAGCCGACGAATGTATTTTTGATAGATGAGATGGAGCGTATAAGCGGCTGTAAGGTGCAGGTAGTCTGTGCCACAACAAAGGACATCAAAGCAACAATACAGAATTATTTGCCGGCGGCAAATATTTTTGTCATCGACGATATTATGGAGGACGAAGGCCTTGAAGACTTTACACTGATAGAAAAGTGCACGGCGGATATAAGCAACCTCGAGGAGATAGCGGGCCAATCGCCCGTTGTAAAGCTGGTCAATTATCTACTCTACAATGCTGTACGAGAAAATGCCAGCGATATTCATATAGAACCAGACGATAAGAAACTTCGTGTTCGATACAGAGTCGACGGCAGGATGTATGAGAAGATGCGTCCGCCTCATCAAATGCATTCGGCGTTAGTTTCCCGCATCAAGATTATGGCTGAACTGGACATTGCCCAGCGTCGTCTGCCGCAGGACGGTGGCATCCATGTGTTAGCAGAAGGCAGACAAATAGATTTGCGTGTATCAATAATGCCGGGTAGTTTCGGCGAAAAAGTTGTGATTAGAATTATTGACCCTCAAAAGGTTCTTTTCAACTTTGAATCGCTCGGATTTACGTATGAGAACCTGCAGCGATTCAGGGAATTAATACAGTCTCCCAACGGCATAGTCTTAGTAACAGGGCCAACAGGCTCAGGGAAAAATACAACCCTTTACGCTGCTCTGGCCGAATTAAACAATGAAGAGGTCAACATCTGCACGGTCGAGGACCCTGTGGAATGTAATATAGCAGGAATAAATCAGTTCCAGGTCAACGACAGTGCAGGTTTTCGGTTTTCGACGGCACTGCGGAGTTTGTTAAGACAAGACCCTGATATCATAATGGTCGGCGAGATACGCGACAAGGACACGGCAAATATTGCGGTACAGGCAGCGCTGACCGGCCATTTGGTTCTTTCTACTTTACATACCAACGATGCACCGGGGGCAGTGACACGTTTGCTGGACCTTGAAGTTGCGCCATACCTCGTAAGCGCATCTCTGATTGCTGTTTTAGCCCAGCGCCTGGTTCGCAAAATTTGCCCGGCCTGTAAGACAGAGTATGAACCACCAGGAAGTATAAAAAAGCTGGTAGAGAAGATAGGCGGCAAGGTCGAGAAATTTTACCGTGGATTAGGTTGTAAAAAATGTCGCAACACCGGCCATGCCGGCCGGATTGCCATCCACGAACTATTTGTACCTGATGATGAAATCATGGAAATGATTAATGACCAGGCGAGTCTGAAAAAACTCAGAAGCAAAGCACTGCAAAAAGGAATGTTTCCACTTCAGGCAGACGGTATCGAAAAGATAAAGGCGGGAATCGTATCAACAGAGGAAATACTGAGAACGACGCAGATGATAACGGCTGACGACGAAAAGAGTAAAAACTCTGATATTGAGAATCGAAAAGCTAAGAAATGAGTTCGTTAGGAACCAATACTGCAGAGAAGACTGACATTGCGACAGAAGAGGGGAAGTCGCAGTCCTCGGGTTCTGGGCGTAATTTAAAAACCAGCACAAATATGATGCCTTCACAAACTGCCGGCCCAATACCAAAAACCTACAGCGGTAAAGTAAAGCAAACAGAGCTAATATTATTTACAACACAATTAGCGGTAATGCTGGACAGTGGTGTTGTGCTTAGCGATGCTCTTGACGCTATTGCAGAACAGGCCGAAAATGCAACTTTCAAAATGGTAATTATGGATGTAGCAGAAATGGTTAAAGGCGGCGAAAATTTTTCGAAAGTGCTGGCTTCGTACCCAAAAGTTTTCAGTTCGATGTTCATCAGTATGGTCAAGGCTTCGGAAGCATCCGGCAAGATGACGGAAATGCTGCGGGTACTAAGCGGCTATCTGGATTTCGAGGTCGAGACCCGCAAACGCATCAAGGGTGCTCTTACGTATCCATTTGTAATGGCGATAATGGCTGTTGCGGCGACAGGGACGCTGATGTTCTTTGTTTTGCCGAGGTTCACGAAGATTTATGAAGCCAGAGGGGCCAGTCTTCCCAAAATCACTCAAGTACTGATTAGTTTCTCACAGATGTTGGGTAATTTCCGAATAATGACAGGCGTGCTTACGGTGTTGATATTAGGAGGGGCAGCGCTATATTACTGGGCAGGGACGGTAAGCGGGCGACGAGTGATAGATTTTTTAAAGCTCCGGACACCAGTTGTGGGCACAATGTTCATCGATACAATAGTAACACGCAGTATGCGGATTATGGCAACAATGGTGAACACCGGCGTGAGCCTGCTTGATGCGATAGAGGTAATGCGGAGCTCGTGCGAGAATTATTACTTCCAGCAGCTGTGGACGCAGGCGGATAAGAAGATTCGGGACGGCTATCAACTGTCGGAGTCGATACTGCTTTCGCTCGAGAGCCAAAAAGGCCAGAGGCAGCTAATAGCACCGGGGATAATCCAGATGCTGCGGGCGGGAGAAAAGAGCGGTAAGCTCGGAGAGGTCTGTGATAAGATATCGACTTTTTACGAGAAAAAGCTCGAAGCTTCGATAAAGGCTGTAATGACTCTTATAGAACCGCTAATGGTAACTATTATGGGTGCTATTATAGGAACCATCGCGATAGCACTGCTGCTGCCGGTATTCAGGATATCAACTGTAATTGCCCACTAAGGCGAGCTAAAAATAAAAGCAGGCAGGGCTTTTGAGCTGCCTGAGGTCAGAAGCTCGTCCATTCCATTTTAGTCATACCTTGTTGCAGAAAAGGCTTGCAATTATAATAATAGCCAGCTATAATATTTTGATTGTATCTGACGAAGATACAAGATAGCCTATTTAGGAAATAGATAGTTTGAAATATGCTGACGAAGCAAAAAAAAGACAAGATTATCGGTGATTTTGAGACGCACGAAGGCGATACCGGCTCTCCTGAGGTGCAGATTGCGATATTGACAGAAAGAATCAACGAACTAACAGAACACCTCAAGATTCACCGCAAGGACTTCGCATCGAGGCGTGGTCTGCTGAAAATGGTCGGCAAGAGGTCGGCATTATTGAAATATATAGGCAAGAAAGATATCAAACGTTATCGGGAAATCACATCACGATTGGGTCTTCGAAAATAAGAGAGCTCAATCACACAAGAGGCTTTACACTTTAATACAAGGATAGTGTATGTTTAATATATGCAGAGTGGAAAGAGAAATCGGGGGAAGAACCTTATCAATCGAAACCGGCAAACTTGCAAAACAGGCAGATGGGGCGGTTCTGGTACAATACGGCGAAACAGTTGTTCTTGTTGCGGTAGTATCGGCACCACCGAGATCTGAGGACATTGACTTTTTCCCGTTGAGCGTCGACTATCGGGAGAAGCACAGTGCTGCGGGCAAATTCCCGGGAGGGTTTATCAAGCGCGAGGGCAGGCCAAGCACTAAAGAAATCCTGACAGCAAGGATGGTCGACAGGACTATCCGACCGTTGTTCCCCGAGGGATATCTGCAGGAAGTACAGATAATTGCGTCTGTTCTAAGCGCTGACAACGTAAACGACCCGGACATTCTGGCAATGGTAGGGGCCAGCGCAGCGCTTACCATAAGCAAAATTCCATTTTTAGGCCCTATTGGTGCCTGCAGAGCGGGCAGAGTAAACGGGGAATTCGTGGTCAATCCTACACATAAGCAATTAGCTGAGAGCGACCTGAACCTGCTTCTCAGCGGCCACAAAGAAGCATTAAATATGATTGAGGTAGAGGCCAAAGAGCTGCCGGAAAGTGTTATTGCAGAAGCTGTTGCAATGGCTCAAAAAACAGTTGCCGAGGTTTGTACTATGATCGAGGAGCTCGATGAAAAGGCTGGTGTTGAAAAGGATATGCCCGCCACGATGGAGATAGATGAACAGCTCTACAGCCAAATTCAATCACAAACAGCAGATAAGCTATATGAGCTTAAGCAAACACCAATCAAACAGGAACGCAAGACAGCTATTGAAGAGCTATTCGAAAAGCTCAGTTCCGAATATTGCGAACCAGCGGACGATGCTGAACCGAAATGCAACAAGCCGATATTTAAGCGAATCTTTGAAAAAATAGAGGGCCAGACCGTTCGTAAATTGCTTTTAGATGGTAAAAGGCCCGATGGGAGAGGCTATTCCGAGGTCCGCTCAATTATTTGCGAAGTGGGCATTTTGCCGAGGACGCATGGGTCATCGATATTTACCCGCGGCGAGACGCAGGCGGTGGCGAGCGTAACCCTCGGGACAATCAGAGATGCCCAGATTATAGATGGCTTATTGGAAGAATACACCCAAAATTTCACGCTCCATTACAATTTTCCGCCGTTCTCGGTGGGAGAGGTACGGCCTATACGCGGTCCCGGTCGCAGGGAGATTGGGCACGGCACCCTGGCTGAACGCGCCCTGCAGGCGGTAAGACCGCCGGAGGACGAATTTGCATATACAGTCAGGATTGTCTCGGATATTACCGAATCGAACGGATCGAGCTCAATGGCCTCAGTTTGCGGGGGTAGCCTGGCTCTAATGGACGCGGGCGTCCCCATTAAAAAAACCGTTGCCGGCATATCAATCGGGATGGTTAGTGAAGAAAATGGTCGCTATGAGCTACTGACTGATATTCTCGGAGAGGAAGACCACTTCGGAGATATGGATTTCAAGGTGGCCGGAACTGTCGATGGTATTACTGCAATACAACTCGATATCAAAGCCAAAGGGCTGGCACAAAAGATTATGGTCGAGGCGCTGGAGCGGGCAAAAGCGGCCCGCATGGAAATCTTAAAACTTATGAACGAGGTCATCGACAAGCCCAGGACCGAGTTAAGCAAGTACGCACCGAAGCTGATAAGTATCGAAATCGACCCCGAATACATCGGAAAAGTAATCGGGCCGGGCGGCAAGATGATTAAAAGTATTCAGGAACAAACCGACTCAAAGATTGAAATCGAGGAAGATGGGACTATTTACATAAGCTGCCTCGACGGCGACGGGTACCTTAAGGCCAAAGAAATTATCGAAGCGATGACACAGCCGCCTCAAGTGGGACGAATATATGAACGCTCAAAAGTAGTGTCTGCGAAAGACTTCGGCGTATTTGTTGAAATTACACCGGGTGTTGAAGGCCTGTGCCATATTAGCGAACTAAGCGAAGGTTTCGTCAAGAACATCGATGAGGTTTGCAAAGTAGGTGATTTGATACCGGTGAAGCTGCTGTCGATTGACGACCAGGGTAGATTCAAACTTTCCCGCAAGGCTGCTCTTGATGAGCTTGGAAAAGCTGAAAAAGCCCAGGCCGGCAAGGAATAAAATTTAACGAGGGGGGCAGGTTTAACGGAGATACAGATATGGGCGATAAGGGAAAAAGAGATAAAGGAAAAAGAGAACGACAGAAAAAGGCTCTCCTTAATCCAAAGGAAAAACGAAAATTAAAACAGGAAAAGAAGAATCAATAATCGCCCCGTGGTGACCCGTGAAGCGGAATATGCTTCTCGTTTTCTTTCCTTTGCCTTTCCACTTCTTTTGTGTGCCTCGCCTGCATGCCCTGTGGGAACGCTTTGAAGAAAACCCTCTCCCAAGTGAGTTTACCCTGAGCCTTGTCGAAGGGACCGAAGCGGTCCTAAGGACCGCGAAGTGGAGAAATCTGGCTTCGATGCTTTATTGTCCTTACCAACCACTCCTTTTCACATTTACGCATTTACTCTTCTACTCTTCTACTCGTTTACTTTATGCCTTACGCTCCTCCGCTAAAGCATTATGCAAAGGCAAAACATCAAAGCCGAACACTCTCTCTCCATATCTCATTAAAATGCTCGTAGTCCTTTTGATTAATCAAAAGGACTATATCCCTGCAAACTATAATATTTGTTGGAATCCCGCCGGTTAATTCGAAAGCTGGTGAGCGCCGATATCGAGAGCATTTACATCAGGGAGCTGGTTGTCCCAGAAGTCCCGGCCGCCGTTGATATAGTCAGGGTCATCATAATCGATGCCGGTGTCTGTACCGGCGCCGATGCAGAGTGAGCCGGCCTGGAGCTTATAACCTTCCAGCGTATCCAATCCACTACCACCACTATTGGGGTCGACCAGATTCGGGTCGTCCGTAATGGCGTTCGGGTCAGCCGGCGGACTCACGTGGTTGCCGTAAAAGACGTTATTTTTAAAGACAGTACCGCTTGTCGTTCCCCAAACATAGCTTGCCTGGCCGGTTATGTAAAAAATGTTGTTATAGAATTGGGTGTCGGTCGGCACGCCACTCTCCCAGTTGGCAAACTCAATCAGGTCATTATTGAGGTTCGAATAGATTACATTATTGTATATTTTTGTGTTTATGGTCTTGCCGGAGATATGGAAAATTCGCGAATTGCTCCCGTCATTCTGACTGATGTTATAGCGGATGACCGAATTCCTGCATGCGTAATCACTGGTGCCCGGTGCACATACCAGCATAAAGCCGCCGTCGTTCTCATGACTGTAGTTATACTGGAAAAGCGTTCCGCCGCATTCATAATCACAATCGAACGCCTGACCGTCCGAGGTCCCAACCATCCCCGTGACTTCGTTGAACTGGAAGGTCGTATTCGTGCATCCCCACGGCCACATGCCCGCAGCATAATCCTGGGCACGTACGCGTCCGCCTATCAACGTATTGTACTCGACCAAAGCGCCGTCACAACCGATGGGGACGATGCCGTCGCCACCAATGTCCTCCAGCAGATTACCGCGGATAACAACGTTCGTGCTCGGGTTCCAGTTCCACCAGGGGTAACAGTACTCATTCCAGAAGCCGATACCGTTGCGGTCTGTTCTTACCAGATGACAGTCTTCTATCAAAACATCGTCGTATCTTGAATCCGAACCATTGCAATAGATGCTGATGCCGGTACCGCCGCCGTCGGCTTTCACGTTGCTGCCGTTAACATCATGGACATAAAGGTTCTTTAGGTGGATATGATGAGCAATGGCAAGAGCAGGGCTCCTCGCCGACACGGAGACACCTTTTCGGCCGGCGACACGTGTCGGTCCGAGATTCGTAATCTCCAGATTACTTACCTCGTAGTATTCGACATTTTCCAATAGCACAGTTTCCAGTACCGCTCCCTCTCCATCGATACGCGGCTTGTTGCCATCACCGTACATGTCGATGATAATGGGCGCGTTCGAATCGCCCGAACCCTGAGGCTTAAGCTGTCCGGTATAAGTAGTCCCGGCCTTGAAGAGAATCTTATCACCCGGCGTGAAAGTGGCATTATTGACGCGAGCAAGGCTTTTCCAGGGCTTGTCCGGCCTGGTGCCGCTGTTATTGTCGCTGCCATTTACGCTGTCGATATAAAACTGTCCCCAACACCACGTATACCCCAGGATTGCATAGTCTCTGAAGTTAACTTTATTATCCTTGTATGCCTCAGCCACAATGTCATTGCCGGTGTTGGGCCAGTCATCTACCATTATCTTAAGGTCCTCAATGTCAGTTCTGCCGTCTCTGCTGAAATCGGCTGCATGTCTGACAGTAAAGCGCCACACATCGCCCTCCCCCGTATCGGGGTCATTGACTCCATCAACACGCCAGTAGTAAGTGCTGGAGAATTCGAGGCCGTTGACATCATACTCGTTAGTGTCATAGCTGTTAGTATCCTGACTGCCCATGTACTCGCCGGAGCTTGTAGTAGCATCGTTGACATCGTTGTAATCGGTGCCGAAGTACACATCGTGCGAGTTCGCATCGACTCCTGGTGTCCAGCTAAGCACCACTTCATAAGCAATATTTTTGCTGCCATCGGCCGGATTGGGATTATCCGCCGACAACGGATCGCTCACCTCGAGCTGAACATCATCGAAAGCCACCCAGATACCTGAACCATAGGTAGAGGTGTTAGTAAACAGCACCCCCAACTCCTTGCCGATAAACGAGTCACTCGGCTGGACCGTGTACGACAG
>Ga0114922_10004661_pt1 | contig 12711 bp, 14 predicted proteins | sample AartaG_FD_100975 | JGI IMG/M metagenome (GOLD analysis project Ga0114922, IMG submission 100975) | Deep subsurface microbial communities from Aarhus Bay to uncover new lineages of life (NeLLi) - Aarhus_00045 metaG | ecosystem: Environmental > Aquatic > Marine > Oceanic > Sediment | place... | reverse complement strand
GAGGATCCACACGACTCAACAGCCAGTCGTATACTCGCTGACTGCCGGGGGAGGTTTCGCCTGAACTGAAGAGAACGATCAGGCCTGGTTGTTGTGACATCAAAGAGGCCTCCTATGGGCTGCCATGCTTGCGCGAGAGACTCCTACGTGAGGGTACAGCTCATAGGGCCACCGTGCGACCGCTGGCCTCACTCACGGGGCAATGCCTCCAAGAAGTAGGACACTGCCTCTAAGAACTGGGCAGGACACTCATCCATGGCCACATGTCCGCATTCTGGAATCACCGCCACCTCACCAGCGGGCACGACGCCCGCCAGGCGCACACTCTGCGCAGTAGGTATCCAGGTGTCGTCGTCTCCCGTCACCACCAGAGTTGGCATCGCGATGCGGTGAAGCTGACCCTCCACATCCGTAGGGCGGGCAGTAGCCAAGTACTCCCAGAAAGCTCGATCCCAGTCCTCCGCCTGAAGTGGCCTCTTGTAGCCGTCCAGCACCTCGGCGGTTACCTTGCTGGGGTCATGCCAGGCCGTTGGCAGAGACCGCTCCAGCCGAGCCGCGTAGGAGCGCACCGCAAGGGAACCGAGGCGGCGAAGCTGCGGGCTCCGGAGCAACGGTCCTGCCCATGAAGGCATTCCGCCTCCCTCTCGCACGGCAGGGCTCACCAGTATCAGGGCCTGCACGCGCTCCGGAAAACGCAAGGCGGTCAGTATCGCGATCGTGCCGCCGGCAGAGTTTCCGATCAGTACCGCTCGTTGCATGCCCAACTGGTCCAGCATCCCGACAGTGAGCTGCACCTGTGCGTCCGTCGCGTAGGGACTGGGCCCGTACCACTCGCCAGGCAGTGGCCGCTCCGTAAGACCGAATGCGGGACGATCAAAGGCCACCACAGTGCCGTACCTCGCCAACGGGGACATGATCTCCCGCCATGACCATACGCTCGCCCCAAAACCATGGAGCAGGAGTAGCCCCGGCTGACCCTGTCCCACTATCTTGTAATGCACCTCCAGGCCATTGACATCCAGGAACAGACTGTCCGCGTCAGCCAGCTGCTCCCGGGCCAGCACTCCCTCCAGAGCGGGAATAGGGACCAGAAACGGGCCCACGAGGAGTATCGCGAGCAGCGAGCCAATGCCGATCAACCACCGACGTCGCATACGGGTTTCGACCTGGACTCCTTCGGGCAGCGTGTGTCCATGTAAGTGGGCTCTGTCACACACATCAGTACCTGCTTCAGAGCCCTGACTGGACCCCGCAGTAGGCACGCATGATTATACCCTCTCCCAGCGCACGCTCGAAGCCATCCTGAACGGAACCTCAGGCCAACACTGGTTGACATCGCATGCAAAACATGTCATAATGGAGCCCGTCCGGTATCCGAGCGATGCTCGTTCCCCGACGAGGAGAGGAGGCACCGTGGCTCGAGTCACTCTGCAGGAGTATATCGCAGAAGCGCGTGCGCGTATCAACGAGCGTGCCTACGACCAAGCAATCGCCATATGTCGCGACATCCTGCGGCGCTACCCCACCCATATCAGGACCTATCAGGTCCTCGGTGAGGCCTGTCTGGAAAAGGGCGATTTTGCTGAGGCTGAAAGCATCTTCAAGAGGCTGCTGGGCCAGGCCGATCCCGAGAACTTTGTGGCGTACGCCGGCCTAGGGGTCATCCGCGAAGAACAAGGTCAATACGCAGAAGCGATCTGGTACATGGAACGTGCCTTCGAGCTGATCCCCAACCGAGACGAAGTCCGGAGCACCCTCCGGAGGCTGTACGGAAAGCGGGATGGCACTGAGCCGACGCGTATCAAGTTGAACAAGGCTGCTCTGGCGCGCTTGTATGCCAGAGGGGGGCAGTTTCGTCAAGCCATCCAAGAGTTCCGCACTTTGCTCTCCCAGGAACCCTACCTCGATCGGGTCGATCTGAAGCTATCGCTTGCCGAGACACTCTGGCGGGATGGACAGCGCGAGCAGGCAGCTGAGATGTCGAGGCAGGTTCTCGAGATCTGCACCAACTGCCTCAAGGCAATGCTGCTGGTTGGACAGATACAGCTCTCGAAGGGCCAAATCGACTCAGGCAAAGACATCCTCGATGAGACCCGGCGCCTAGACCCAGAAAACATCGCCGCCCAAGCCCTGTTCGAGTCCCAGTCACCTGTGCCACTCACCACTGTGAGGATTCCCAGGATGCCTCTGGAGCCGGAAGAGGAGATTGCACCGCTTGAGGCTGCAGTCGACATCGCCACTGCTGAATCAGAGACGCTGCTCGAGGACATGGCCACCGAGGAGCTTGCCGATGGTGCGGTTGTCGAGGAAGAGCCGCCGTGGAAGCAAGCCTCTCCTGAAGCGCCGATCGCAGAGGCTGTAATCCAGGAGACGCCTCACCCTGAGGAGGGGATCGCAGGAGTGAGCGTGGACGAAGAGGCTGAGGGTGTCCTCGGGGACGCACCCAATGCGGCCGAAGCCGTCGAACAGATCGTGACGGAAGGACAGGTGGTGCACGACCAGGCACCAGGTGCGGCAGAGATCCTCGAACAGGCAATGCCAGAAGATGCGGCTGTCAGCGGGGAAGCGCCGCCCTCCGCGGAACCGATTGAAGAACGTGCTGAAGAGGCAGTGGCTCTCCTTGAGGAGATGCCCAGCGTCGCGGGGGCTGTCTCAAAGGTTGCCACGGAAGGGGAGGCGCTGGCAGAAGGCGCACTCAAGGTGGCAAGCATCCTGGAAGGACCTCCGCCGGACGAACCAGCCGTCGTTGAGGGGGAGCCCTCGGCAGTCGAGGCCACTGAGGAGACTGTCTCGGGTGAGGCTCCCAGCTTCCTGGGAATCACCACCGCACAAGAGGCCTCGGAGGAGATTGCACAGGAGGACGAGGAGCCTCTCGAAGAAGCAAGGCTCTATTCAGATGGGGCACTCAGCGACGACGAGACTGTGGCAGAGACCGCTCCAGAGGAGGAAGTCATCGCCGACCACACCTCGCCAGCCCTCGCCCCCGTCACGCCTGTGGAATCACTGTCGGAGGTAGAGCGCCTCAAGGTTCACGTGGAGCAAATGCCCAAGGACCACGAAACCCGCCTGCTGCTGGCGCGCGCCTACCGCGATCAAGAGCAGATGAAGTTGGCTCTGGAGCAATACAGCAGATTGGTCCGCAGCAAGCGCAGCGTCCTGTCCGAAGCCCTCCACGACGTAGAGTCCATCGTTGCCTCCCGGCCTGAGAACCTAGACGCTCACGAACTGCTCGCGGATCTCTATGCCAAGAACGGACAGCTGCAGGAAGCGGCGGACAGATATCGCTGGATCCTGCGCCGCCTGGAGGCGGAGACGGAGTAGACGAGTCCACCATACCACCGTACACGGGGAGAGCTCGCATCCATGGCAACCACCTTGGTCATCATCAAACCCGATGCAGTCCAACGAGGCTTGATCGGCGAGATCATCAAACGCCTAGAGCAGCGAGGCGTAAAGATCGTGGCGATGAAGATGATGCAGATCAGTAGGGAGCTGGCAGCAAAGCATTATGGCATTCACTTCGGGAAACCATTCTACGAGGGCTTGGTCGAGCACATCACCTCGAGTCCAGTGGTAGTGCTTGCGGTTGAGGGGAGAGAGGTCATCGAGGTCGTGCGCACGACCATGGGTGTGACGAACCCGGCTCAGGCCGCTCCAGGGACTATCCGTGGGGACTTGGGCCTCGAAATCGGCCGCAATCTGATCCACGGTTCAGATGGGGCGGAGACCGCAGCCTTTGAGATGGGGTTGTTCTTCACTCCAGAGGAGATACTGGCCTGGAACAGGGACGCTGATCCCTGGATTCAGGACTAGATGACCCAGGACCGTAACGGGGGCGAGGAGTTCCTCGCCCCCGTTTGCTCATATGTCAGGGAACCCTACATGATCCTTAGCACAGTCTTGGCGTTTTCCCACAGCCGCTCCAAGCTGTAGTACTGTCTAGTGACTGGCAGGAAGATATGCACAATCACGGAGCCATAGTCCAGGAGCATCCAGCCTGACGCACCAGTGCCTTCGCGGTGCGATGGGCGAGCTCCCGTCTTCTTCACCTCGCTGAGGATATGCTCATGAATTGCTTCCACCTGCCTCTCGGTGGTGCCGTTGCACATCACAAAGAAGTCAGTCATTGTAGATACTGGTCGGATGTCCAGAAGCAGAACGTCCTCACCCAGTTTGTCGACGACTAGATCAACAATCGACCTCGCCAGACCTTCCGATTCCAGCTCCCCCTCCTCATCCAATGGTCAGTACGCGATGCCTCCGCTTGCGGGTGATTATACTGCAGCAGCATGGCATGCACAAGAGGATCCCGACTACTCCTCCACCCTTTCGATTCTCTCCCGCATCTTCTGCCAGTGAGTGCCTCGCCAGTAGAAGCGATTGCATTCCGGGCACAGACTGAACCTGTCCTGAGTCTGAAAAACGAACGGCGGCACCTGGCCCCAGGCTTCATGTTTGGGCACCGTTTCCAGTGGAGTGTTACATACTGGACAGCGGGAGAAGGGATCATGCATCCGAAGTTCAAAGGCCTGCAGCACTTGCCCGAGTTGGTCTTCCAAGCACTCACTGTCGATCAGGAGCGCATCCAAGCCCTTGCGCTTCAGAATCCCTGTGTCGCGAGTCAGGAGAACCCGCCCCTCGGCACGGGCCAGACGCACCAGGCGGTTATCATCCATGCATGCGTGGTACAGTGTGTCGTAGCCAAAGATACGCAGCCATTTGGCAAGCGTACCCAGCATGCTGTCAGCCAAGAAGCGAACATCGCGGTTCATCGCCCCATTATAGCACTACTGTGGCGAGGCTGATACCGCCGCCGCAGGCTTGGCTTTGACGAGGTGCTACTGATCAGGTAGACTAGCTGCTGAGGAACGCGTTCCCCTATGAACGAAACCGCGCAGCAAATGCTCCAATGGATACCACACCTTGCCGGGCACAAAGTGCTCGTCATCGGCGACCTGTTCCTTGACGAGTACACGATCGGGCAGGCCGCTCGCCTCTCACGCGAGGCGCCAATTCCCGTGCTGGAGTTTGCGCGTAAGGTGCACCTACCGGGAGGAGCGGGAAACCCGGCGCACAACATATGTGCTTTGGGAGGTCAGGCTACCGCTATCGGTCTGATCGGGCAAGATGACGCTGGCGAGTTGCTCCTGTCCGAACTGCGTAGGGCCGGAGTGGATCCTGCCGGCGTGTTTGTGGATGAGTCACGGCCCACCACTACCAAGACACGAATCATGGCCGAAGCACCCCTGCGCTTTCCTCAGCAACTCGCGCGCATTGACCGCCTAGACCGCACTCCCATGAGCCCAGCTGTGGAGGCGGAACTCGTGACTCTGACCGAGACTCTGGCCTCTTGCGCTGACGCAATCCTCGTCTCCGACTATCAAACCGGGGTGGCCAGCGAGGCGGTCGTTCGGGCTGCCCGCGACAGTGCGAAAGCCCACGCCAGGCTGTGCGCGGTGGATGCTCAAGGGTCCTTCCCCAAATACGTTGGATTCGATCTCGTCAAGGGCAACCGCCACGAGATGGAAGCAACCTTGGGGCGTCCTCTGCTCGACGAGGAGGACTATCGTCTGGCTGGAGAGCGACTGCTGGATGCGCTTGACGCCCAGATCGTGTTGATCACCCGGGGGGCAGAAGGCATTTCTGTGGTCGCGCGCAGTGAAGGCTACTGTCACCTGCTCGCGGCGAACCGCAGCGAGGTCTTTGATGTAACTGGAGCCGGGGACACCGTCGTCGCAACTGCTACGCTGGCCCTGGTCGCAGGTGCCGATGCCATCTCAGCAGCTCGCCTGGCCAACTACGCTGCAGGATGGGTGATACGCAAGTTGGGCAACGCGGTAGTCACGGCGCAAGACCTGACCTGGGCAGTGAACAACTGGTAGGCGGAAGGGACTCTGAGATGCGGAGCCTGTGGGTGAACAGGACGCTGGTGGCCGGCTCGGTCGGCCTCGTGCTGGGCGGTCTGGCCGAAACCATGATCAATCGCCTCGCGGGAACCGCCGTGATCTCGGACGGTATCACATGGGGGGCAATCCTCGGCATCCTTGCTGCCTCGCTGCCCAGCTTTGCGCGGATGGGTTCGTTGGTGGTGAAGAGCGACAAGTCCCTGGTCCATTGCACCGTCGGTGTGTTGGTCTTCCTGCTCATCTCCGCGGCAATCATCGTCTTCTTCTATGGGGTATTTGGTGTGTTTGTCCGCCTGCTCTCGTAGTATGCGCACCCTCTCACCATATCGACGGCCGAGCGTCTTGCCCCTGATCTCTGAAGAAGGACGTACACGGCAGACCAGCAGCAGGGCACGCCAGTACTGTATCGAGGGGAGTAGCCGCTGGCCCAGATGAGGAGACTAGGTCCATGAGCGCTGTCGGCAAAGACGAGCGAGCTTTGCTTGTGCTCGCCAACCTGACCACCTGGTCGGATACTAGGTTCCTGTGGCTCTACGAATGGCTGGATCGCAACGCGGTCAACGTGGCAAAGGTCCTGATGAGTCTCCACTATGGTCGCATCGAGACGCTCACAGGTCGTGACGCGACAAGGGACAACTTTGTCAACCGCATCGTGAATCTGGCACGGGACCCGCGGACGAGAGCGCTTGACGTGTTCCTCCATCTACACGGTCTGCAGGGTGAGCTCTTCTTCGAGGAGGGCGCGGTAGCCACCAGCGAGCTTGCAGACCAAATCAGGGCTGAACACTTGCACGATCGTCTGCGTCTTCTCTATTCGACCGCGTGCTATGGCGCTTCTCACGCGCATGACTTTGTGAGAGCTGGCTTCCGAATCGCCAGCGGCTCTGTCGCAGTGAATGCCAACGGACCATATGACTACCCGGCGCAGCTCTTCAGTTGGGGGCTGGGCCAGACCTATCGCACGGTCGTCAAGGCGGGAAGCCATCCGATCTTCTTGGCAAGCCTTGACTCTGTGGCAAGGGCTTTCGGATTCGACGATGTCGACAGCCACAAGACCATCGAAGGGAGAGTGCTGACCCGCATCTCCACAGAAGCAAACTGAGGGGGCATGCTGTTCCACGTAGCTGAATGATCGCCGACCAGAGCGCGGCGCCCCCGCTCTCGTTGCACCCTAAACCCGCGGCCGTGCAAGCTGGTGAGATGAGCAGAGTCGAGCTCGATCCGAGTTGACCCCTGCGGACAGCGGTGTCGCCGGCCCCCTGCCGTTCCGTCAGCGCGCGCAGGTTGAGCAGCGGACCCTTGGCAACGGAGTTCAGGAAGGTCAGAGCGCCCTGCCGTTCTGTGTCAGTTCCTTGAGCGCTTGCACGTAAGTTTGGTGCGCCGAGTGGGTGTACAGGACCAACCGTACTTGTGCTATGGCCGAAGGCGTTCGCAGATGGTCGAGGACCGTGCGCAGCGCGATGGGAGCTGCCAGCTCAATCGGGTAGCCATAGGCCCCGGTGCTGATGGAAGGGAACGCCACCGTCTTGATACCCCGCTGCGACGCCAGTGCCAGACTGCTCCGATAGGCATCGGCCAGGATGCTGGGCTCACCGCTCTGTCCCCCACGATAGATCGGGCCCACCGCATGGATCACGTACTTCGCCCTTAGCTTTCCTCCGGTCGTGATTCGAGCCTCTCCGGGCGGACACCCGCCAATCTTGCGACACTCCTCCAAGATGCTCGGGCCGCCCGCCCGATGGATCGCTCCGTCGACCCCTCCGCCTCCAAGAAGACTTGGGTTCGCTGCGTTGACAATGGCCTCAGTATCCTGTCGCGTGATATCGCCTTGCAGCAATACGAGCTCCGACTCACCAACAGTAACCTTCATCCCGGCTCCCTCTTCGCTGCCCAAGCCAGAGACTGCACCTTAGGGTACTGAGTATGCGAAAGACTCGGCCTTGGGGAATAGCACATCAACCAGTTCGCGCGCTGGCGCATCGACCGCCACCTCAAGGTGACTCTCTGCGATCTCGGCGCAGCTACGATAGCCCAGTAGCAGCTGAGTAAGCAGCAGCGGCGTTATGCGCAGTATGCTTCCCCTGCTCGGCCTTTGACCATCCGCAACCGAAGACACGCGTCCGCAATCTAGCTGGACCCGCACTAGGCGCGGCATGAGGTCGATGTCCAGGCTGCCGCTGAAGCCGGCCAATAGCGAATGAGCTAGCCTTCGCTCGAGGGCGGGAGAAACACGCTTCAGGAAATCCGTATGATCGGCGATCCGAACCTGCCATGCATACTGCTGCTCAGGTTGGGCACCCAGATAGCTCGCACTCGTGACCAGCGGATGACGCTCTGGCAAGGCAAAGCTGTGCTTGGAGAGGTCGTGCTGCTCAGCCAGATCCCGCCCAAAGCGCAGGATCGCGTGCAGCGCATCCCGGGTTCCCCACCTCTGGCCTCCCGGCAGAACACACGCCTCCGTGAACTCGAGCCAGGGGTGCCACATGTTCTTCCGCACGCGGAAGTAGCCCACCACTCCTGAGCGATCCACTACCACGTGAGTGCCGGCTGGCTCGGCGAGGCCAGGCGGTGCCGATTCCTGGAAGCGCCACAAGGCTTCGTAGCGCAGAGATGTCACGCAGAGCCCTGCAACCTGCGCCTCGTATAGATCCATGACTTGGCGCAGATCGGTACCCGGGTCCATGCCGCGGATGGAAACCGACCCTCGCCGTCCCCTGGGTAGGGCTGGAACCTGGTCCAGGCGCATGCTGGCGCAGCTATCCAGGGGAATCGCATACTCGTAGCCGAACTGCCGGTAGAAATGCGGGATGCCAGCAATGCACGACATCGCACAGTTCTTTGCTTCCAGCATGCGCTCGATAACGTTCATCTGCGCAACTACCAAGCCCTGGCGCCGATAGTCGGGATGTGTGCCGACCAGCTCCACTCGTCCCACCTGCAGCGGGATTCCTTCGTAGGTCCAGGTCTCGGTGATGAGGCCAACAGTGGAGACCACCTCGCCGGTCTCGGTGTTCTCCACATAGAGAAAGTCTGGCAGATTCACGGTGGGATGCGTGCCACTCAGCCACCACTCGGTCAGGGCACCGGCGGCTGGGTCCTGGTTCACAAAGGCATTGAACTCTGCCAGGCGCTCCACGTCCTCGTCGCTGCGCACAGCCCTGAGTTCCAGCACTTTGGTGAGTTCCTGTGGCACGCCAGGTGGATAGGCCGCCTCGCTATCCGTGGGCACAGCAGAACCAGGCATGGAGCCCTCCTACGCCACTGAGAAACGCTCATGGTGTATGCGTCTCACTTTGTGCAGTTGATCACTCATGACGAGGTAGGGCATCTCATCCGCTCTGCTTGTGATCCCAAAGGGATGCCCCTGGGCATCAATGGCCACGATGGTCATCGTCCCGCCATCTGCCGCCAGAAGCGGCTTGAGATCAAACATCGCCTCATGACAGGCCTTTGCGACGTCCCATCCCATCTTCATGTATAGCACGACACTGCGGGCGGTGCCACAGCGAATGGCCAGTTCACCGTATTGCGTGCACGCAGCGCCGCCGTATCGATTGTCGGCATAGTTCCCAGCCCCAATTATGGGCGAGTCGCCCAGGCGGCCCGGGTACTTCCACGGCCAGCCACTGGTGCTCACCGCGCTGGCAATGTTCCCGCGTTGGTCACATGCCAGGAAATCAACGGTGCCGTGCTGCAGCCTCTTGTCCATCAGATGCCGCACAATGGGCAGCAGGTGCTGCCTTTGCGAAATGCGCCCTAGTTCCTCTGCACCGATGAATTCGGTCAATGCCTCCTGCCAGGCGTTTTGCGCATCCTTCGTCAGTAGATCAGACGAGGCAAAGCCCATCTCGGCAGCAAAACGGGCCGCTCCGGCGCCAACCAGCATCACGTGCGCGGTGTTCTCCATGATCCGACGAGCCACCGAAATGGGATGCTCGCAACGCCGTAGCGCGCCGACCGCACCCGCGGCCAGGGACTGTCCATCCATGATGCTGGCATCCAGCTCCACCTGCCCGAGCACGTTGGGTAGCCCGCCCACGCCCACCGAGTCATCCTGCGCATTGGACTCCACAAGGCGCGTGGCTTCTTCGACAGCATCTAGAGCGGCACCACCCTCACGCAACGTCTGCGCTGCGCGCTCGATGCCAGGTAATCCGTTGCCAGAAGCTACGATCAACCACATGGGCGCCCTCCCGCGATATTGTCTGAACCAGTGCATTCTAGGCCTGCCAGCCAGCCCCCACAAAACGGAACTCGGATCAACTCCCTTAGCCTCCTCCGCCAAGGCGACAGGTGACGCAGCAAAGCATAAGAAAACGCTCCCGAAGCGCCATGTGCCTCGGGAGCGCGCCAGCAGCACCCGGTATCCTCAGAACGCGAGACCACTCGAAACTCACAACTCGGCGTCTTGCTGAGACTCCACGGCACTGGGTCTGGCCCGGTGACGGTATACCAACAGGCCGCCGCAAACAAGCACAGAGGCCAGAGCGATCCACTGCGCCGTAGCGACGCCAGAGATCATCCAAGCGTCAGGGCGTTGGAACTCGACAAAGAAGCGCAGCAGCGGGTACAGAACGCCATACGCCAGGATCAAGTCTCCATCAATCAGGCGGTCGGTGTAGCGGCGCGAGACGTACGTGAGGATCGCCAAGTTGACCAGGTTGCCGATAGACTCGTACAGAAACGTAGGGTGAAAACGTGTGTCCAGCGGATACCGTGTCAGGTCGTGGAAGGGGGAGAGACGGTGAGCGGCATCAATGCCAATGCCCCATGGTGCCGTCGTTGGGAAACCATACAGCTCCTGGTTCAGGTAGTTGCCCCAGCGGGCGATGGCCTGCGCCAGAACGAGACCCGGCGCAGCGATATCGGCCCAGCGTGCAAAGCTCAGTCGATTGGCACGCGTATACAGCCACAAGGCCAGTGCACCCCCGGCCACGGCGCCATAGATCGCCAGACCGCCATGGCGCGTGTTGAAGACCTGCATGGGATACTCTCGATAGTAGTCAAGGCTAGAGACGACATGGTATAGACGAGCACCGATCATGCCCAGGATGAGGCACCACAGCAGGCCGTTCCAGACGTGCTCGGGGTTCTCACCGTGCCGCTTGGCTTCGCGTTCGGCCAGATAGGCTGCGACCATGGCGCTTCCCACGATTATGATGCCGTACCAGGCAATGGAAATGGGGCCAATGCGAACAGCGATCCTTGGACCTTCCAACTTCCCTCCTCTTGCACACGGATAGTGACCATTCTACCACAATAGCGAGAAAGAACGCAGAGACCATTGTGGTCTCTGCGTTCTTCGTAGTGGACGGTCACAGCCGTCAAACTACTCCACGAGTATCTGCTCGAAATCCGTGTCCTTCACCTGGAAGATGTAAACTCTTTGTTCAATCAAATCGCCGGCTGAGTCGTAGCTGATCCGGCCCACCAGGCTCTGGAAATCCAGATTCCGTATGGCCTCCGCCACCTGTGCCACGTTGAAGGTGCCAGCTTTCTGTATCCCTTCGGCAATGACCTCCATGGCACCATAGCCTGCGACGCTGTATGTGCCAGGATTGCGGGCCTCCAGCTGCTGATACTCCTTCCACCATATGCCATCAGTCGCAAGTTTGGAGTCAGGAGTGATGCCACTCACATAGGCCCCCTCTGCCGCCAGTCCAGCACCATCGATGAACTCGTAGAGAAAGCAACCATCGCTGGCCATGAAGGGTACGGTCACGCCAGCCTCGCGCAGCTCCGGCAAGAGGACATAGCCTTCCGTCTCGTATCCGCCCAGGAACACCGCATCAGGCTGCGCAAGCTGGATTTGCTGCACGGCCTCAGCCTGCGTGGGAGCGGCCTCAGGAATCTCAATGACCACTACCGGCTCAACTCCCAAGCCGTTCAGCGCGTAAACCATCTGATCCCGCAGGCCGCGGCCGTACTCGTTGTTCGCGTGCACCAATGCGATTCGCCTGGTTCCCAACTCTTCCACAAGGAACCGAGCATCAACGGGAGCTTGAGCCGCATCATTGGCGTTGACCCGGAAGAAGTTGGTGTATCCCTTCTGCGTCAGGCTTACATCGCTGGCCGTGGGAGTGACGACGACCAGCGGCAAGTCCTTGTAGATCTCCATCGCCGCAAGGGACTGCCCGCTGTTGTAGTGGCCAACGACGCCGACCACTTTGTCTCCTCGCCCTATTGCGTCGCGGATCTCCCCCGCCACCTGTACAGCCACATCGGAGTCCGCCTCGTCATCCAGGGCCAGGACCTTGACGGTGTACCCGAGCAGTCCACCGGCTGCATTGACCCGCTCGGCCATGAGCCGAACGCCGCCTACGACGGTCTGCCCGCCGTCGGCCTGCCAGCCAGAAAGAGGGGCAGCGACATAGATGGTGATCTCACCGCGTGGCTGCGGCGGACCGCAGGCCACCAGCGCAAGTAGACAAAGCGCCAAGACCAGTGTGAGCCCCTGTCTCGAAGGAAACCGAAGTGAGCGCCTTCGCATTTGTGGGACTGGACCTCTGCTTGATGTAGTTGGGCGGGCCTCTTTCACGTCTAGCCAAACCTCCTGCGCAACCAGCCGCCAGCTCATCTGCCCACGTCAGGGCGTCGAGCGGCCGTACACTTCGTCCAGCGTCTCCTGAAGGTCCTGCAAGGCTGCAACCTGGTCCCCGATGTCACTGCGCAAACGCTGGGCGCGGCCAGAATCGATGTCCTTGGCCTGGATCAACTGGATCTGAGAGTAGACGGTACCGAGCGCGGTGAGCGTCGTCTCGAGCTGGTACTCGGCTTTCTCCATCATGTTCTGCAGTTTCTCCAG
>Ga0114922_10004660_pt1 | contig 12711 bp, 19 predicted proteins | sample AartaG_FD_100975 | JGI IMG/M metagenome (GOLD analysis project Ga0114922, IMG submission 100975) | Deep subsurface microbial communities from Aarhus Bay to uncover new lineages of life (NeLLi) - Aarhus_00045 metaG | ecosystem: Environmental > Aquatic > Marine > Oceanic > Sediment | place... | reverse complement strand
CCCAATTCAGAGTCGTGCACAGAGTGAAGGATTGGTACTTGTGTTCTCCAAGTAGGGCCACCTGTAGAATGAAAGTCCTGTCCTTCAACTCCCAGCTCCCAGTGCCCCTACTAGTCAACCCCTGAGCCCATAGGGATTCCATGAACACCGCTGCACTGATCTGGAACTGCTGCAGGTTGTCCCAAGTCTTCTTCTCCGACGCTCGTAGAAAGTGCCAGAGCTTCTCTTCAATCGCTACGCAGGTTTCAGCTACTCCCATGACCATTCCTCTTCGTCTTGAAATATAGGCAGTCACAGCTAAAGACTGTGGTGTTACTCTTCGCATGGCTGCCATTCAAACAATGTCGTCGCTCGGGTACGTAGTTCACGCTGGCGATTTGGTTGTCTACGAACGCGGCGTGGTCTCCACGCTCATGCCCACAACGTGAGCACTTCTCCTTCAGGTCTTCAGCCATCCTTCACCTCCGGGAACTTGAAGTCGATTCCCCCTCGTTGTGCCACCGCCTCTACTACCGGACGGATTGTGTCCAAGGACATCTCCTTGATGTTCTTTACCCGCACCTTGCCTATCTTGGTCTGCCGGGCGTAGTCCTTGGCGATGTCCTCATCGCTTAGGTTCAACACCGCCTGAGCGGCCATGATGAGCACGTCCGTGACCACATGGTCAGCGATAATTCGGTCAGTGTTCTTCGACATCTACTTCACCAAGTCCGAGAGGGAGTCACAGATGTCAGTGATGATGCTGGCATCGATGTCATCTGGTGCCTCAATCCTGATGTTCAACAGAGAGATGAGGTTCTTGATACCCCCTCTCAAGGCACGCTTCTCCATGAGCAGGTCGGTACAACGACCCTGCACTCTACTTAGGGCTTCACTAAGAAGCCTGTTTTGATCCAGCAAGCGCAGGCAGTACATGCGAACCGCAGGTATCTCATCCACCGCTGAATGAACCATCGCTCCATACACCAGAGCTGTCACTCCACCGATGACAATCAGTGTGGTGTGGTCCCCCAAGCTGTGACCAGCCCACTTCTCTCCATGGACTGTGTCTACTACCCCTCCCCTTGCATCCTTGATTACAACTTCGTACTTCTCCGCTTCTTGTACCATTCCTGCAACCTCACCTGGGCCACAATCAGCGACCCTGTATAGATGACCTCGGCTTGTTCCCCGACCACGAAGGGGATGGCGTTCCAATCCTTGTTCCCCTTGTGACGAACTACTGTCCCGATGTACTTCTCGTCAGCGCTGTACAGCGCAAACATGGCAATAGCTACGGACTCACATCCTTGGGCCCAGTCGTACATGCTAAGCCTACTTCAGGCTACTCACTATTGCTGTTGTACCCGAATAGTACGGAGCATTGAGGTACTCTCTTGGCACCAGGAGGGACTTCTGCATCTCTTCCATCGCCTCTTGCATCATGTTGGATGCACTAGGACTGGGGTACAGCATCACAATCTTGGGCCTCTTGAACCAACGGCTCACATCCAGAGCTACTAAACGCGCGTCTGTGATGAGACACTTCTGCCTCCATCCCTCCACATAGCCAGAGACCATGCGCTCGGGGATGTTGAACTCCTCCGGTAGAACGATCTTGTTGCTACTCGTCGGCAGTCCGCTCTGGAGGAGGCTCGTCAGTCGACTTCTTTTCTGGAACCACTTCATCAGGCTTCTGTGCTCGGTAGAAGTTCAAGAGTTGCTTGTTGAGCTCGTAGGGCTTCCCGTTCACTATCTTGTAGCCCATCTCCACCACCTCAGCCTCGAACGCTTCGTAGAGCTCCACTCGATGGGATGGCATTGCAGGCCCACCCGGTACCGGATTGGCCATGTTCACCAACGTCTGCAGATGAAAGATTGGGATGCCACTATGCGTAGTGACCCCCAGGTACCTGCAGCTTAGGTCTCCATCGTAGTATGGCTTCCTAGGCCAAGGCAGCACTGCATCGGAGAAGACCGACGTGATGTAGAGAGGGAAGTCCTTTGACTCGGGGTCTACATGAAACGCGTAGCCCATCACCTTGGGTAGCTTACCTAGCCCTGGAGTTATCCCACTGAGTGGGTGCTCTATCTGAATGACCTCCAGGAACGTTCTGTCCTCAGGCAGCGTTATCTTCAGTAGGTGAGGCTGGTTCCTCTTCACCTCTTGCGGGCTGATGTCTGGGGTGTAGACCCGGAACTCCCGCTTCAACGTCAGGTTTCTCATCTCCGTCATTTTCCCACCTCTCCACATGAAACCACTTTCACGAACCATCCGTAGTTCAACGCCAGGGGTACCCTCCCAGCGTCGTTCTTGGGAAAGGTGAGCATCAGATGCAACCTGTCCTTGTCCTCAGTCAGAGCCAGCCTTCGTGGCTCCCGGTCTCCTTGATCATCCATGCAGAAGGCAATGCGATAGAAGGCTTGCTCCTCTGCACCTGAGCCCTTCTGAATGCCACCGAAGAACCCACAGTCGCTTCCCTCGAGCACATCTCCCTTGTGCCAGATGGCCATGTGGTGTGGGTAGGGTAGTCCCCACCGGTCCTTGGTCTTCTTCGCCCACTCCTGTGAGCGTAGAACCAGGCACATGTTGTCCTTGGACTTGTACATCTGGAAGCCCGGAGGCTCCTCCATCGTGTTACCCACATCATCGTTCGCTGGCTTGACTGCTGCAGAGGCACTCGAGATGGGCAGAGGAGCGCTGGCTGAGGTCACCACAGCCTCATGTACATCGAGCTCCTTCCCACACCTGGCGACAACTACTAGGGCAACTACTAGGGCAACTACCGCAGCTAGTATCAGCAGTGAGAAGGCCGTAACTTTCCAAGTGGGAGCCTGTTCATCTTCTTCCATTGTGTTCTCCAAGAACTGTGCTCTGCAGAAGTGGGCCGCCGATGATAGGAATCCGTCCTGCTATTGCAGAGGGGTAGAAAGCCCGCCATTAGCACCGAAGCGCTGCCGCCGGACGACGCCCCTACAGAATGGCTAGGGTTGCGCAACCCTCCTGGCGTCAGAAACCAGGTAAGCCTAGGCAGCAAGCTGCCTACCCATCTCTGACATCGACGGTCCCTTCTACAGAGCACAGACCATGTGTACCTGGAAGCCTATCCAGGGTCAATTGTTCAGGGTATCTAGCCTGGAATCCTTGTCCCTGACCTGCGACACTAATTGACGAACCCGGGGATAACACTGCCGACATGCCCAGAAAGAACAACGGAAATCTGGTCTGCCCCTACTGTAAATGGAAGACCAAAGACCGCCGAGGTCTAGCCATCCACCAGGCCAAGAACCCGCACTGCCAGAAGCGAGCTGTGGTTCATCGCAGGTGGGATGAGGGCTGGATTCGCATGCCCAAGGGCGCCTGGTACTTCGATAAGGCTAAGGAGTTCGGCATCAAGACCAGGGTCGACAACTACGATAGAATGTACGTGCCCATCTGGCTAGTGGCGCTCTGCCAGCGCAATGGCAAGTACGCTGGGAAGCCTGACTTTGGCCGCCGGCGCACCAACCGACTCATCGTGAATGACCCCAAGCTGATGGATGAGGTCAACCGTGTGCTAGACCATCCCAGCAAGCAGAAAGCGTTAGCTGCAGCCTTCAAGATACAACAGAACAAGAAGCCCGGCATCATGTTCTGGGATGAAGACAAGGCAAACCAGAAGTACACTACCCCACGTGGAGAGGACCCACAGAGGCACGAAGAATCTCCTCACTCAAACGGAGATAACAACAGTGAAGGAGGTTCCGATGTGTGAAAAGTGTGATGCAGTGGCCCACAAGCTGGGCCTAAGAGACGCTCTCCATCTCGAGCAGGTCATCATGGGTGATGTTGTACGCAAACTGGAAGAGCACCGTATGGCAGCCGCCAACAGCCTGAATGAGGAAGTGCGCCAGAGCAGGCTACGGAAGGATGAAATGTGCGCTGGGATGCAGATGGTAGACAAGTCCATCGTCAACGCCATCATCAGGGTGCTGGTCACCTACACCACCACGCACTGCCTGGACCCATTGAGTGTTGCAATCGTACTCCATGATGAGTTCAGCTCATCGTTCAAGCGCAAAGAGAAGGAGTCAAATCCCAATCTCAGCTAGGAGTAGACGGTGAAAGATGGGCTGCACACCCACTTTCATCTACCCCCAGAACTGATGGACGAATGTCGTCTCCACGCATGTAGACCTTGAACAGCCCCAGGAATACGAGAATCATGGCCAGGATGAAGAGGAAGGAACCAATGGCATTCATTGCCAGCTCATCCGCTCGAGCGACCTCAACTTCAGACTCCTCTTCGCTCTCTTCCTCCTCCTCATTGAAGTTCAACGCCAACGGCGAACGAGGTACCTGCGGTAGTTCATGACGTTCCTGGTGTGGGTCGGGACTTTCACATCCCTCCACAGTCCCTTCCTGTCTTTCCGCATGTTGCACCAGACGCCCTTCCTTCCTCGGCTGTTATTGTAACCCCCGTAGGAACTCAACCACCTAGCGAACAGAGCTGGTTGACCTGTACGGTCCCGACACATCTTCCGGTTGGCTGTAATCATCGAGGCTGTCACCCTGAGATTAGAAGCCCCATCCATCAACATGCCGATGTATACCTTGCACCTCGGTGACTTGAGCTTGCCGTTCTTGCAGTCACGGTGCCAGATGACGTTGATCTGACCCAAGCCTACTGAATACTCGTTCGGCAGGTTGTCATGAATGAGGCGCTCGTTGCACCTGGACTCGTACCTGATGATGGAGACCTCGGTGTAGGGGCAGAATCCATGCTTGATGGCCATCTTGCGAATGACAGGAGCCCACAGCTTCATCCTGCCCTTACTGAGACCAGGGCAAGCATCCTGCAGAGCCTTCTCAATCCTCCACGTACTCCTGGTCAGCGGTTCTGCGGACCGGGATGCACTGAGCAGCACACAGATGACCATGGCTGCGAGCAAAAGGACGCGTGTTCGCACTAAAGCTGCTGCCCGTTACCGTGCAGTGGCACGACCTTGGCTGGTGGCCTATTGGCAACACGCTTGACGTCCTTCTCGTACTGCTCGAGCCGGTAGCGGGCTGCCTCGTTGCAGCCAATCTTCACCCAACGACGGAGCTGAACTGTCGCATCACGCCGGGCGTCACGCATCTGCTGCTCAAAAGCCAGGATGTAGGACTCGTGCTCCTGCTTCATTAGGTCGGCGCACTCGTTACAGTACACCTTCACTGTCTTGGTGGCCTGCTTGACCTTGTAGCGGGCTGGAGCTCCGAACCAACGCCGGAACAGATCGATGACTCCGTCACTCTGAACGATGAGGAAGGCTCGCTGCTCAGCTCGAGAGATGCCATCACTGCAGGTGATGCACAAGCGATGACCGTACTTGTCGTGGGTACCGCTGCCAGTCGGCTCGCTGGCACGAGTACTCACCTGCTCACTCTTCTGCTCCTTCACAGCCTGCTGCTGAGCCTCCCGGTCCTCCAGCTCCCTCTGCCGGCGCTCGGACTCCGCCTGCGCCTTCTCACGGGACTTGAGCGTGACGATGTACCAGCCAACCAAGACCGCCAGGGCCAGGCATGCCAGCGTGATACCAATCAGTTCTCCATTCGTGAAGTCGTACATGATCGGACCCTTTCTCGAGCACAATGCTCCCCAGAACATCAAGTACCACGCTCCTGGGGAGGGCAGTCAAGTGCATGGGCATGGCTGGATTGTATCAGCAAGTAGAAGTCCACGTGATTCCAGAGCTTACAACCCACCCTTCAGCAAGTTGTTCGGCCCGTCGGTTGTGCAAGAAGAAGAATCGCCCGGGGATAAAAGCAACGCATGAACTACCCACATCTAGAGAGGTGTCATGGTTAGCAAAGCTACAAAGCCGAAGGTCTACAAGTTCCGTAAGGGTACTCGGGCCCCCACCGGTGCCAGTGCGCAAGACGTGGGGAATGAGCTCCAGCAGCTCATCCACAACAGTGGCAGCAAGCCTCTCACGCCAGAAGAAGTACTGAAGCACGCAGAGAACAACGAGGTTCTACACGACTGGTTCGAGTGGGATGACAGTGAAGCGGCACACCAACACCGCCTGCACCAAGCTCGCTACCTGCTGAAGTCGGTCAGTGTCATCATCCTCACGCCGGAAGAGAAGGAAGTGGAGGTCTCAATCACCACCTCCTTACCGGTGGAGCATGAAGAGGACGAGCGGGCTCGCTACTACTACGAGACCGAGACGCTGCTGAAGACTGGAGATGGCAGGCATGCCCTACTGATGCAGGCTTGGAGAGAGCTGCAGTCATTCAGAACCAAGTACGCTGCACTCAGTGAGCTCGCCCAGGTGTTCGAGGCCATCGACAAGATGAGCAAGAAGACGTCGTAGTCGAGCATCCATCCCACCTCTCTTAAAGGAGACACCAGTTCATGACTGGAGTGGGGTGCCATGCGCCATCAGGCGCAGTTGTCACAGGAGAAGAGAAAATGGCAACAGCTAAGAAGAAGACCCCTCAGAAGGAAATTGGCTCAGTAATCATCGAGGCTCCCAAGTTCCGCGTGACGCCGTTCCCGCTGCTGGGCTCCAGCATGATGGTACAGAACAAGTTCGCCCAAGAGGCTCAGCAGCAGATGCTCAATGCCATGATGGAGGACAAGGCAACCAAGGCGAAGAAGAAGGACCGTCCGCCCAAGGACCTGCAGAAGGAGTATGAAGGCTCCATGCACAAGTCCACGGATGGTTGGTATGGTATCCCCGCCACGTCATTCCGCAACTCGCTCATCCGAGCGTGCAAGCTCGTGGGCATCGAGATGACCACGGCCAAGATGTGCCTGTTCGTTGAGGCCGACGGCTACGAGGAAGATGGAACTCCTCTGGTCCGCATCACCAAAGGCAAACCTCACCGGCTCGACAGCTATGTGAAGAATGCTAATGGCAGGCCCGACATCCGTGGACGTGGTGCCTGGAACCCAGGCTGGGAATGCACCATCCGGGTGAAGTACGACGCCGATTTCATCAAGGCGGAGTACGTCGCCAACCTGATCAACCGCGCTGGCCAACAAGTCGGTGTGGGAGCTGGAAGGCCCTTCAGTACCATGTCCAACGGCATGGGCTGGGGTACCTTCTGCCTGAAAGAGGCGGACATCCGTCCGTCGAAGAAGGCTGCCTAGCAGCGTTCAGCCACGCAACGTTCAGCCTGGCCTGGTCTAGCAAAGCAGGCCGTGTGACGCTTCGAGCGGTATGGACGTGCTCAGATAGTTCACGAGGGGCAAGGCAGGTAGAGCCAGGATAGGCATGGAGAAGCACGTAGACTCATCGCGCAGAAGTGACGAGCATAGCAGGCGTGGTGTGGCCGATCCGGGTGTAGTCAAGAGCAGATCAGCTCAGTGGAGAGAAGAGACGCGAAGTGGAGTACGGCAGGAGCGGCACAGCGCAGAGAAGAGAAGTGATGTGGTGTGGGGTAAGGCAGGCATGGATCTGTGAAGACAGGCTAATCAAAGCACAGCCTGGACAAGTGTCGCATGGCAGGATTGGCGAAGCGACGAGTAGTGGAGCCGTGTGTAGCGCGTCGGGTGTAGCTAAGTGAAGCAGGTGTGGAGAGGCCCGGACGGGCACGGAGCAGTATTGTCGTGCTGAATCTAGAAAGGCAGGCATAGAGAAGACTCATGCAGTGAAGCTAAGACTGGACGTGTTACGAGTGGTCTGACAAAGCAGGCCCAGATGAGCGCAGTCGAGCGTGGTTTCGCAAAGCTAGTACCCGCAAAGAGCTGTGGAGCCGAGCAGGCTACGAGTGGTCGTGCGAAGCTACTTCTTGCATCGTGGAGTACAGCAAAGAGAGGCGATGCAGGCATGGCTGAGTAAAGACTGGCAGGTTGTGCAAAGAAGCGCCAGTCCCGGAAGTGCACCGCCCTGTGGAGTCTGGTGGGGCAGGCAGAGAGAAGCGCCTCACAGAGAAGCTAGGTGGTGTTGAGTCTGACATGGCAGGCGAAGACGTGCGAGGCATGGCGCCACCGAGTCATGTGCCGTGGTTCGTAGAAGAGCCAAGCAGCGCAGTGAGGAGGGTCGTTCTTCAGAGCGGCCCTTCTTTTAGTTACAAGAACAACCTCCATCACGAGATAACAACTGTGAAGGAGGTATCTATACCTCCATACGTGTGAGCATCAGCGACACGCCTCTGGCGTAGAAAGGAGTGAGATGAACACGAAGGAAGATGTATTGACTGCCGCAGAGGATTTGATGCCCCACTGTCTCACTCCCGAAGGAGTAGAGATGTGGAAGACGGAGTACCTGCGCGACCATCCACCCAACCCGTATGAGTGCGACTGCGGAACACTGATGGTGAAGCCGCAACACAACAACAAGAACGTGGACGCCTACTGCCCGAGCTGTGGCAGGCTGAAGAGAAAGAAGGAGAAGCCATGAGTGACAACGAACTACGCGGTAGAATTGAATCCGCATTCACTGTTGGCCTACGTAGTGGAAGCATCGTTGACATAATAGCTGTGGCCGAAAGACTTGGGTTATCGCTCGAGAAGACTGCGTTCCTCTTCGAGAACCAAGATGACCTAACACCTGAGATGCAAACTGCATTGAAGGAAGCGGTGGAAGATGCCAAACGGGACGTACGACGTCGGCTGGACATGCTCTCAAAGGTGGAAGCAGAGGAGCTATGAAGAAGCTACTGATGCTCATCCTGTTGGTGGGCTGCAGCTCCAACACTGAGAGAGAACCGTACAGAACAACAGGGGCTCCTGGTGGTGCTGGTGAGCTCATCGACACTGGAGGCCAAGGAGGAGACCCTTCTGCCGGTGGGGGTGTAGGAGGAAGTGAAGTCACCTCATGTGCAACATCATCGACCTGCGCTGGCCCCAACAGCTGCCCGTCAGGTCAGGTCTGCGTACCGGATGAGCCAGGTAGTGAATTTGGAGAATGTGAGGAAGCAATCGAAGTGACGGCCGGGCACCACTGTAACGGCCCTCCTGAGGTGTGCGAGGCCGGTTTCTTCTGCGACGTGGATGCCGGGGTATGCTTACTGAGGAGAGGCGAAGAAGGGTGCTCCGTAGACCAACCATGCGGACAAGGCACCTTTTGTAATGAGAGCAACTTCTGCCAAGTCTGTGCTGACTGACCAGGGGAGGAGCGGCCTGTGCGCTCTTCCCTAGCTACGGAATCACAATGCCTGGCATGTTGTCGCTGTACTCAGGGATGTCGATGTCCTCCTCAGGATTCACATCCTCTGCCACGAACCCGAAGTCCACGTCATTGTACTGAGCAATGACCGTGTCTCGTACTATGCCCTCGCCACTCTGCCGATTGTCTCTACGGATGGGCAGGTCCATCTTGTCCACCTCTCTGATGGCCACCTGCACAGCGCCGGCGTAGCTTGCTTCATCCAAAGGCAGACCGAAGAAGGTGACGAAATCTGCCGAGGCTAATACATCCGAGGCTCGGTCAGCCCCCTCCTCGAGGTAGCTATTGAGCAACGTGTCCACTTCAGGCACCACGGAGGTGTCGTAGGTGCTCAGAGTGGTCCTCAGGCTCGTCAGCGTGGCGCTCAGGCTGCCCAGGAGGAGGGTGGCGTCGTTCACCTGTGCCAATGTGGGGTTGGTGGTCGACACCAGGGGGTTCAAGACAGCGTCCAGCTTGCGGAAGTACCAGAGCAGGTCGTTGTTCTGTAGCCCAAGCCAAGCTTCCACTGCAACTGAGAGCTCACCGTAGTTGTTCTTCTGCATCCTACGGATGCGAACGAAGGGAACCATGCTCCCCACCGTGAAACTACGAGCTACTTGGCTCACCGAGACCTCTGGAGAGATGCGGATGAGCTTGTTGTCCTCCTCGAGGCTCACAATGGTCGCTATGAAGTCCGGGGTGGCATAGTTGAGGTTGTAGATTTCGAGCTGGTCACCCTCACTGATGTCCACGGGCCACTCTGGGAGTTGGAACCAGGCTGTGGTGCCATACTCCTTCCGTAGAACGCTGAAGAATGAGTCAGAGAGGTCATTGTCACCCGCTACCACCTCCACAGCACTGTCCAGACCAGTGGAGAGGCTCTCGAACACACTCTGGTACTGCCCTAGCTGTCCAGAAGTGAAGAAGATGGGCTCCCCACCTACTGCCAGGTAGTCAGGGATGGGTCTGACCAACACCAAGTCCAGTGGTGTAGGCCCAAGTACATCCACATCGTAGACTCCATCCATCACCGACGCCTCGCTGATGATGAGCGTGGGCTCCGAGGGCATGCTGGAAAGGCTGTCCCCGACTTCCAAGAGCACAGAGTAGGGAATGGGGGTCGGAAGAACATCAGTCAGGTCCAGGGAAGCCACAACTGTGGTCCCCACCACGCTGGTCACAGTCCCGTAGAGCTCAAAGTCGTCCTCATGTGGTGTTTCCCTGACCACCAAGGTCTCTCCAACCTGAATCTCTCCATCCTGTAGCCCGGAGACCGTGAAGGTAGTACTCCCACCACCACTGGAGTCAACCACGGCACTACCCCTGAAGTTGTACAAGGCCACTCTGAGTGGGTCAGCAGGCTCACTGCGCCCCTTTCCAGTGTGAATGGTGGCTATGAACGCGTGGCTGGCCTTAGCTCTAGCTGTACCTAGTACAGAAGCGCTCGAGGAGATGTTCAAGCTGTCTGTGACCAGTGGAGCTCGAGTTCTGCGAGCAGTAAGAGTAACACCGGTCTGAATCCCGATGTTCTGCATGCTGTCTGCCTCTACATCCTCCATGATGTAGGACTCTCGCTCGTCCAACGCCTGTTGTAGCTCAGGTGTGGTCAAGTAGAGCTGGTAGATGATGCTGGAAGAGGCACCAAACTCCACCACGATACCCGTCTCTACGGTAGCAACAGCTAATGGGTACACCGGAGCACATACTGCCGTTGGTCCAGTAGTACCACTCACCGCCAGAAGCGTCCCATCAGCAGCAGAAGCTGGGTCCTTGATGAGTACAAGGTCTCCACCAATCACTCCGAAGTCATCCCACTCTTGCCCACTGGCTAATACCAGCTGCCAGAAGCCAAGAGGAAGAGGGTCGATGTCTACAATGCTACTACCCTTCTGCGGGAGGAACCGGAGCTCTGCCTTCCACCCCTGCGCATCTCCAACAACAGGGCCTAGGTCAGCATTGAGGTCGGCTACTAGCTCCCACACCTCTTGAGTACCCGTGGTCATGATGAGGTTTACACCACCGCCTCCTACCAATCTGAGGCTCCACGAGTTGCGGGATACATCAATCTCGTAGGGGTCTGGAGTAGTCCGCAGTACATCCAAGCGGGGCACCACACTGCCCTGAGGCTGCAGCGCCAGGTCGTAGACTCCATCTACTTGTACATGGAGCTGATGCTTGGTGTTGTAGATGGTATACGGGCCGTACTTGTCTGAGGTGAGCTTGGCTGTAGTAGCCGGGTGGAGAGTATCTGCGAAGGGCTGACCCTCCCCATCCAATACAATGAACGTCCCAATGGAGTTGAGGCTGCCGAAGCCCTCTACTACAGCTCGAGCAGCCAGTAGGTCCAGGGTCACATCCCGGATGATGTTGAGCCGCTCGGTCTCACTGAGAGCGTTTAGCTCATCTAAACGGTCCTGTAGTACATTCCTGGCGTTGGTGATGATGCTGTGGGACGTTCTAGCCGGCAGCTCGAGAGATTCGTAGCTAGAAAGAGCGCCCTGGATGAGCGCTGCTTTCTCCAGTACATCCTCCTGTTGTTCCCGCAGCTCCAAAGCCAGCGGCTTGAGCCTGGCTCTAGCTTCCCCCGGGGTGCTGACGATGGACCCGCCACTCTTGATGTTCTTGCCGCTGTCGTTGAGGAAGCGGGCCGTGTTGCTCTTGAATCGCTTGAACGCTGGGACATCCCGGATGTCCTGGAGGCTGCTCTCACGATTGCCGACCGCGTTACTTAGATCACTAAGGGCAACTCGTGCGTTCTCGAGCGGAGACAGATGGGTGACGGGCAGTACATTCCTCCCGGTGGCCCGTACTTGGTCGATGAGGGTATCAATGGAGGCTATTTCAGCCACCAGGAGGTCATCGAGGTGGTTGGAAGCGAGCTTGACGACGTAGAATGGAGCGGCTTGGTTGGAGGTGAAGACTCCGGCGGCGGCATCCTGGAGGTCGCCGAAGGTCACGTCTAAGCGCCTGGTGCCGAGTGAATCATATTGAAACCGCACATCACGACGCACCAGCTTCTCGATGGCGGTGTCTAGTTCTGCCTGGGTGTAGTCGCTCATGCTCTAAGCCTTCTCAGTACCCCTACTGCTTTACGTAGGGCTGATGGTGCCTCAGCTTTGACCCGGGAGGCTACTTCTTTCGCCTTACCCTTCACCTTACCTAGGCCCTCTTGTACTGCTTCTACTTCAGCTGGAGTCCACCCGGTGTACTTCCCAATCTTGGCCTTACGAACGAGCTTTTCCTTGTCTGGCAGGTGGCTCAACTCTACAGGCACTGCAGCTGCTGCAGGGAGCTGGGATTTGAACTGTGGTCGGATGGACAGGCTTTGGCCCATCAGGCTGGAGTAGGGCTTACCCAGGGTAGGGGTACTCGTTTGGTAGCCCTTCTCTGGAGTCATGCTCTTCCACACCCCACGAGCAGCCTGGGACACGTTGGTATCGCTAGTCATGGCCTGTTCAGGCATCCTACGCATCACCTCTCCGTACATCTTCTTCCCGAGACCCATGCCACGCAGCTTGGGGTCCAGCTGGGACGAGGCTACCTGCTTACCCTTGGTTGTAATCGCCCCCGACGGCTCCCCCCTCACGTTGACCATCCAGTTGGTGATTGGCT
>Ga0114922_10004659_pt1 | contig 12715 bp, 9 predicted proteins | sample AartaG_FD_100975 | JGI IMG/M metagenome (GOLD analysis project Ga0114922, IMG submission 100975) | Deep subsurface microbial communities from Aarhus Bay to uncover new lineages of life (NeLLi) - Aarhus_00045 metaG | ecosystem: Environmental > Aquatic > Marine > Oceanic > Sediment | place: Aarhus... | reverse complement strand
GAAGCAGCAGAAACTCCTTGACTTGGCGGCTGGTGGCGGCTATAATAGGCGAAAATAGCGTGTATAATCGACAACAGGGGCTCAGCCCTTAGCGCAGGAGAGTACAATGCAACCTACATTTCGTCCATCAATACTCAAGAGGAAGCGGAAACACGGGTTCCGCAAGAGAATGAGCACTAAAGCCGGAAGGAAGATTATCAATAGGAGGAGGAGAAAGGGACGACATAAGGTTAGTGCGTAGTAGTGGAAGCTTGGCGACCGGGCGAAAATGAAGGGTAATCAGAAGTTTCCAAAACGGGAAAGAATACTGCGGCCCGGAGAGTTCAGGGAACTGTACAGAGAAGGCAGGAAGTACTCGGTCAGAGAGTTTCTCCTTTTCGTAAAAGCCGGAGATCAGGGTCCGACGCGGTGCGGGTTCACCGTCAGCAAGAGAATGGGATCGGCGGTAACGCGTAACCGAATAAAACGATACCTAAAAGAGGTTTTCAGGACCCAAAAAGGAGAGCTCAAACCGGACTTGAAGATGGCCATAGTGGCGCGACCGGGCTCCGAACAGCTGAACTTCACGCAATGTCGTGAGAAAGTTGTGAAGCTTTTTCAGAAGGGTCACGTGACTGGTGGTTAAAGTCATCTGTTTAGCTATAAAGTTATACCAGCGGTACATATCGCCGTGCATGCCGCGCACGTGCAGGTATGCGCCTTCCTGTTCCCAGTTTGCCCTCGACGCGTTTGCACGACACGGTTTTATGAAAGGGTTTTGCATGTCGTTGGGCAGACTTCTCCGGTGCCATCCGTTCTCGTCTGGCGGGTACGATCCCGTCCCTTAAGTCGTTGCGGTCAACTCGGACTGTAATCTCAATGTAAGGAGGAACTGTCTCTTGGGTAAAGAGATGGAACGTAATATGCTGCTGGCGTTTGTGATAACGCTGGTTATCATGGTTGTGTGGATCCGTCTGATCGGTCCCGCAGTGGGACCTCAACAGCCTGCTCAGGAGCCTTCCGGCGCTGTCACCACGCAGGTTGCCGAGCCGGAACGGGAAGCCGGACGCCCCGTAGAGGCTGAAGAGCCTGCGGCGACGCCTGCTGCGAAGGTCGACCTGCCGGCGGAAAAAGAGAAGGCGCGCGATGTGGTGATGGACACCCCTCTCGTGCAGGCGACGTTCACTACGCTCGGCGCTCGGGTCAAGTCGATAAAGCTCAAGGAACCGTACGAGGGCGTTGACATCGTGCCGCCGAGCGAGGATGAGGAACGCAGACTGCCCCTCGACATGACGTTACACAAGTATGTCGGCGGGGACCTGCCGAACGAGCTCAACTTCGAGGTCCAAAAGAACGGTCGCACCCTCAAGTTCAAACGGGATCTGGGAAACGGATTGCTTGTCACGAAGGAGTTCCGGTTCAACCGCGACAATTACGATATCGAGATGACGGTGGGCATCGAGAACCAGGGCGCGGAGATGGTCTACGTTGGCGAGGACGAAGAGCCGAGCTACACGCTATGGTGGGGTCCCGGCATCGAGACGATGGAATCCGACAGATACAGCAGGACCGCGTTCACGGCGATAAACGACGGCGGGTCCGTCTACAAGTACGAGGGGCGGGTCAGATCGGTTGAGGTGTACAGAAACCTGTCCTGGTTCGGGCTGAAAAGCCGGTACTTCCTGATTGCAATAGCTCCGTTGGCGGACAAGCCATCCATCGGTCAGGTGCTGCCCATGGAAGCAAAGGAGATAGCGATCGAGTCTCTTGCTTCCTCGTTCCGCCTGAACCCCGGTGAGACGAAGGAGAACGAGTACGTCATTTACGCCGGTCCGCAGGACATGGCTCGCCTGAAAGACGTCGGCCGCGACCTGGGGATGGAAAGGGCGGTCAACTTCGGCTGGTTCGACGGGTTCAGCAAGATCTTGCTGAAAATCCTCAAGTTCTGTCACAAGGTGGTGCCCAACTACGGTGTGGGGATCATTGTGCTGACGATTATCGTGAGAATGGCTCTGTATCCGCTCACGCATAAGAGCATGCAGTCCATGAACAAGATGAAGGACCTTCAGCCTGAAATAGCAAAACTCAAGGAGAAATACAAGGACAACCCGCAGGAGTTGAACAAGAGAACGATGGCGTTTTACAAGGAGCAGGGCGTCAACCCGATGGGCGGGTGTCTGCCGATGATGTTGCAGATGCCGATCTGGATCGCGCTGTTCCGCGTATACAACGGCGCGATTGAGCTGCGCGGCGCTCCGTTCATCTGGTGGATAACCGATCTGTCGGAACCGGAGACGATCGCGACGTTGCCGTTCAGCCTGCCGTTTTTCAAGGACGAGGTGCACGTGCTGCCGCTGTTGATGGCCGGGGCGATGTTCCTGCAGCAGAAACTGACGTCTCCCGGAGGCGCCGCTTCAAGCGACCAGCAGCGCATGATGGCGATAATATTCCCGGTCATGTTCGGTCTGCTCTTCTACCATATGCCGTCGGGGCTTTGTCTGTACATCTTCGTAAGCACGATGCTCTATTTCGTGCAGCAGATGGTGACGAATAAGTTGAAGCATTCCAAGCCGGAAACGCAGTCTGCGCAAAAAGCGTTAAAGAAATGATCTTGTCGACGAAAGGCACAAGGTTGGAGAAAGGAGAGGGAATTCATGGATTCGGTTGAGAAGGAAGCCAAGACAGTTGACGATGCCATTGAGCTCGCGTTAGAGGAGTTGGGTGTGTCGCGAGACGAGATTGAGATCGAGATTCTGACTGAACCCAGCAAGGGATTTCTTGGTATGGGCGGTCGAACTGCCAAGATTCGCGTTACCGCGGAACCGTCGTTGCTGCGTCCGGAGTCTATGCTTCAGGGGATGTTGAAGCTCATGGATGTCGAGGCGGATATTGAGGAAGAAGATATTGATGACGGAATCATGCTCAAGGTCGAGTCGCCGGACTCAGCGATACTGATCGGGAAAAAGGGGAAAAACCTGAACGCTATCCAGTACCTCATGAACCTGATGTACAACCACGGACGTTTGAACAGGCGCAGGATAGTTGTTGATATCGAATCCTATCTCGAAAGACGCAAGAACATCCTCGAGGAACTGGCCAAACGGACTGCCGAGAAGGTGAAGAAAAACAGCAGGGAAGTGAAGCTCGAGGCACTCAACCCGCAAGATCGGCGCAGCATACATTTGGCACTGCAAGACGATCCCGCCGTCAGGACGTACAGCATAGGTACGGGCGCGTATCGAAGGGTCATCGTCGCACCGTCAGGCGAGCGCAATGGGCACAAGAATCATCACCGTAGACGATGAAGATACCATTTGCGCCATATCCACACCGCCGGGCGAAGGAGGGATAGGGATTGTCCGCCTGAGCGGCCGCGATGCGATCCGTGTTGCGGACTCGGTGTTCCGCTCGCCGCGCGACGTCAAGCTTCCTTCGGCCCGTTCGCGCAGACTTCTCTACGGCCATATCGTAAAGGACGGCCGGAACCTGGACGAAGTTCTGGTCAGCGTGATGCTGGCTCCCCACACATACACCCGCGAAGACATCGTCGAGATAAACTGTCACAGCGGCATAGCCGCGCTGAGAACCGTGCTGGATATGGTGCTCGAGCGCGGCGTCCGAATGGCCCAGCCGGGCGAGTTCACAAAGAGAGCGTTCCTCAACGGGCGGATCGACCTTACACAGGCTGAGGCGGTGCTCGACGTCGTGCAGGCCAAGACCGAGGAGGCTCTTTCGGCAGCAGTCGTGCGGGCCGATGGGGGACTTTCGGAGGAGGTGTTGCGTGTGCGCAACCGGCTCGTCGGTGTGCTGGCCCACCTTGAGGCGTGGATAGATTTTCCGGAGGAGGATGTCACTCCGTTTGTGAGTTCGGAGGCAAGGGCTTCCGTGGAGGAATCTGTAGGCTCGATAAGGACGTTGATTGACGAGTCGTGGCGCGGGATGCTTTACCGGGAGGGCGTCGCGGTAGCGATAACCGGCAAACCTAATGTTGGCAAGTCGAGCATTTTCAATGCGTTACTGCGCAGGTCGCGGGCGATTGTCACCAGGCATCCCGGAACGACCCGGGACGTGCTGGAGGAGACCTTGAACATCGACGGTGTGCCGGTGAAGCTGAGCGACTCGGCGGGTATACGCACGAGCAGGGATGAGGTGGAACAGATGGGTCTGCGCTTCGCCGAACAATCGGTTGCTGAGTCGCAGATTGTCCTGTTTGTGCTGGACCGAAGCGTTCCTCTCAGCGCAGAGGACGGTATGGTCTGCGCCAAAGTCAAAGATCTCGGCAAGGAGGCGGTCCTTGTAGTCAACAAGATGGACCTGCCGGGCAGGCTAGAGCCGGACGGCGTCGAGCGGTTCTCGCAGGAGCTGAGCTGCAACCGTGTTGTGATGACCTCTGCGACGGAACGCACCGGTATAGAGGAACTCGAAAAGGCCATCTCGGACGCCGTTTTCAAAGGTCGCGCTCCGGCGCCGACCCAGGCGCTCGTGGCAAGGGCGTACCAGCGGGAGAAGCTGAGGGACGCCGAGAAGTCTCTCGGAACGTTCCTCGATGCGGCCCGCGACGGGATGCCCGCGGAATGTCTCGCGATAGACCTTCGGGACGCGGTACAGGCGCTCGGCGAGATCGTCGGCGAGGTGACTACTGAGGACATCCTCGACAGGATCTTCTCCGAATTCTGCATCGGCAAGTGATAACGCAGAGGCGCAGAGAGGCAAAGCCGCAGAGGGTTTATCCCATGCATGAGAATGAGTTGAGCGAGGCCATCATAGGCGCGGCCATAGAGGTCCACACGGTGTTGGGTGGACCCGGGCTCCTGGAGGATGTACATGAGGAGTCTCAGCGCCTTTGCGTTGAAGTTGGTTTGGGAATGAGAGCTGACAATGGCAACCGTATCTCAGGATGAATATGACGTTATCGTAGTAGGCGCCGGTCATGCGGGTTGTGAGGCGGCGCTCGCGGCCGCGCGGCTCGGGTGTCGTGTTATGCTTCTCACGATAAACCTCGACACCGTTGCCAAGATGTCGTGTAACCCCGCCATAGGTGGACTCGCCAAAGGGCACGTTGTACGCGAGATCGACGCGCTCGGCGGCGCGATGGCGAAAGTGATCGACCGGACCGGCATACAGTTCAAGATGCTCAATACCGGCAAGGGTCCCGCCGTCAGGGCCCCGCGAGCTCAGGCTGATATGGCCGCTTACTCGACGGAGATGACGCGCGTGCTCCAGGCGCAGCCCGGGCTCGACCTCAAGCAGGCTTCCGTCGAGGAGGTACTCGCCGAGAATGACAGAGTTGTCGGCGTGGTGACACATATGGGCGTCGTCTACCGCTCACGCGCGGTAATCCTCACAACCGGCACGTTTCTCCGTGGGCTAATCCATATCGGGCTGCAATCTTACCGGGCCGGCAGAGCCGGTGAGTTCCCCGCTGACCGTCTCTCGGATTCCTTGCGGGGGCTGGGTCTTGAACTCGGCCGGCTCAAGACCGGCACGTGTCCGCGTGTGCACAAGCGCAGTGTGGATTTCTCAGTGCTGAAGGAGCAACCGGGCGACGAGTACCCTCAACCGTTTTCGTTTTCCACAAAGTCCATCGACCGCGACCAGGTTCCATGCTACATAGGGTTCACTACCGAAGAGACGCACGAGATTATAAGGCGGAATTTGGACAGATCACCTCTATACTCCGGTAAGATAGTCGGCGTTGGACCGAGATACTGCCCGTCCATCGAGGATAAGGTGATGAAATTCGCCGACAAGTCGAGCCACCTGATATTCGTTGAACCGGAAGGGTTGACGACAGACGAGATGTACCTGAACGGACTGGCGACGAGCCTGCCTGAAGACGTGCAGCTGGCGTTTCTGCGGACGATTCCCGGGCTCGAATGCGCCGAGATCATGAGGCCCGGGTACGGTATCGAGTACGATTTTGTGCCGCCGACTCAGCTCAAACCCTCGCTCGAGACAAAACGCGTTGAAGGGCTGTTCCACGCCGGACAGATCAACGGCACGTCCGGTTACGAGGAGGCGGCCGGTCAGGGCATTATCGCGGGGATAAATGCCGCCCTGAAGCTGCGCGGCGAAGAGCCGCTAGTACTCACGAGAGCCGAAGCGTACATTGGCGTGATGATGGACGACCTGGTCACAAAAGGCACTGCCGAACCTTACCGGTTGTTCACTTCCCGGGCGGAACACCGACTGCTGCTTCGGCACGATAATGCGGACCTCAGACTCGCCAGACACGGCCACCGCGTCGGGCTGGTGTCAGACGGCGATTACGATCTGGTGCAGAGGAAGCAGGAACAGGTCACGGCGGAACTCGAGTGGGCTCGCGAGACGAAGCTGACGCCTTCTGAAAAGCTCAACCGAGCGTTAGCTGAACGCGGTTCCGCACAGGTCAGCTCTCCGGTACCTGTAGCCAAGTTCGTCAAGCGACCGGAGATGAAGCTGAGAGATGTGATCGATCTGTGCGGGCGCGACGGCGAGGTTGACGACAGTGTTCTTGAACAGGTCGAGATCGAACTGAAGTACGAGGGGTATATCCAGAGGCAGGGCCGGCAGATCCAGATGTTCAAGAAAATGGAGAGCAAACGTATCCCGGATACGGTGGATTACGCTGAGGTCCGGGGATTGTCGCGAGAAAGCGCCGAGAAGCTCGCCAAGATCCGGCCCCGTTCGTTGGGCCAGGCCTCGCGAATACCCGGAGTGAGACCCGCCGACGTTACCGTCCTGATGATCCACCTCGAAACCCTCCGCACCGGTCCGAGCAGAAACCGAGCTTCGAGCCATTGAACAAATGAGCCTCAGGCTCATCGCACGAACCCGTTCGGGATGAAGCCAATAGGGCCGAATCCCGCTCCTTCTTCCCGATCTACGACTTCACCCCACTTGTCGAGCTCGTCGTAGAACGCGCTGCCGGGCAGAGGACTGAACCTCTGAAAGGTCGAGCCCAAAGGTGGCGCAAGCTGCTGCGCGAAACGCTTTGTTGTCTCCAACGTCTCCGGTGTTTCACCCGGCACGTGAGTCATAAACATTGCGAACGTAGGTAGTTGCGCTTCCTTTGCCCACGCGAAAGCTTGTCGCGCTTGGGCGGTCGTCGTACCCTTGTCCAGTATCTCGAGTATCTGGTCGCTTCCCGATTCGACCCCGAAACCCAGCGCTGCGCAACCGCTCTTCTCCATCGTCCGCAGAAGTTCTGGGTCCACGCAGTCGACGCGGGTGGTAGCCTTCCATTGCGCTCCAAGCGCTGCCAACCGCTCGCACATGTCCTGGGCCCACCTCCTGTTCACAGTGAACACGCTCATCGCGAACACGACCGCCTTGATGCCCAACTGGTCCTTGGCCTCGGCTATCTCCTCGGCTATGGCTTCCGGCTTGCGGAGCTGGAGGCGTCCCTTAGTCAACCTTCGGTTGCAGCAGTACTTGCACGCGAACGGGCAACCCCGCGCGGCTATCACGCGTATAGCAGGGAGACCGTCCATTCGCTCCTGATACCGCGTCCATCCGAATCTTCGTCGCTCTGGGAAGGGAAACGCGTCAAGATCTTGAATCGGAGGGGCCGAGTAGCACGAGTCCGCTTCTGTACCGCCCACAATCTCCTCAACGATCTCCTCTCCAGGGCCGCGCACCACGATAGCGTCATGGATCCTCTCACGCGCAAGGGTGGCATGTACTCCTCCCACGATGACCCGCTTGCCCCACTCTCGACCGCGTCGGGCCCAAGACACGATGCCGTCCGCCTGGTGTGACATTCCGGTAATGCAAACGACGTCCGCCTCCTGAACTTGACCATCAGGTACCGCGAACTGCTCCTCGTCGAAAAACGAGACGTTGTGCCGCGCCGACAGTATAGTTGCCAACTGCACTGCGCCCAGCGGCATCCACGGTTCGGACTGCAGGTAGCCTTTGGGATTGATAAATGCGACGTTCATTTGAGCATTTTGATCAGCTTGGCCGGATTTCCCGCCACTAGTGCGTCGTCGGGCACGTCTTTCGTGACCACCGAACCCGCGCCCACGACGGCTCGCTGGCCTACTGTGACCCCCTTCAGTATGATCGCTGCGGCGCCGATCCATGCGCAGTCCTCAATCTCAATCGGCGCGGCCGCGCCGCCCGCTATATGATCTCCGTCCAGCTCGTGCGCGTCGTTATCCATGATCATAACTCTGGGGCCGATGAGGCAACGCTCGCCGATCTTCACCAACTTGACTGCGCGTATCCACACACCGCAGTTCAAGAATGCTTCCTTGCCCACCAGTATGCGCCCCTCGCCTCGAGTCACGAGACTGGATGGTTCGTCATGCGTCCATACGATCGCCGACGGGTCTATCACCACATTGCCTTCCATGCGCAGGCTGTCAGGGTCGCCCCGCTTGTGGTACAAACGGTGAGCCTCGATCATTGACAAATTGTCCTCGCAACATGTATCAGAGTGATACCCGGCGTGGCCTTGCGATCTGCAGAGAAACTGTTATCCTAGTGCCTGGCAACGCCCCACACGATAGAGTATAACGCATGATCATCGCATCGTCAATCTGACCGAAAATACGACTCATTCTCAAAGTCATCCTTCCATGTTAGCCGTGGCCTAAAGAATGTGCTATAATTAGCCGATATATACATATAGGGGAGCTCGGTGTGTGGCATACCATATATAGACAAACACACTGTCTGCCCGGGCTCTGGGTGCGAGCCGTAGAATAAGGGGGTGCGGAAGGTCTCTGTGAGCGGCCGGACGAAGAACGCTCCAGCCGCCAGACCATCTAAGTGCGGAGTGTGAGATTCTGGCCTTAGTCTGTGCGGGATCTCTCGTCAGAACGGCAGCGTGTCATGACCACTGAATCGCAGGACTCATCAGTTCTCAACCGACGCGACCGGAGAGGCCGTAATCGCGATGACTTGGTGTTCATTGTCGGCATTCCGCGTTCCGGAACCACTTGGGTGCTCTGCATATTGGAGAACCACCCGGGCTGTCTTGCAGTAACTCCGGATATGCTGGACATCGCTGTCGAGCATCCCACTAAAGAGACGGGGCTGCTCGTGGGCGGTTTCAGCGACGCGGAAGTAGTCAATAAGATATCGCTGCTGCCACGGGGCAAGCTGCTTGTCGAGAAAACTCCTTCGCACCTGCTGGAGCTCGGTCGGATGCGCAGGCTATTTCCGCGGTCGAGGATCATCCTGATCCGGCGCGACCCCCTAGACGTCATCTATTCAATGATGCAAGAGAACTCCTTCTGGAAAGAGGCACCCAGGACCCTCGCCGACGCGGTGAACGTGTACAAGCGCTTTGCCGACGCCGAGATGGCATTTGCTGGCTATGATTACGTGCTCGGATACGAGGAGCTGGTGGACAACACCGTTGATGAGGTCCGGAGGTTGTTCGAGTTCCTAGGTCTTCGCACCGATTGCGCGTCTGAGATCGTCCAAGAAACCAAGTGCGGCGGGAGTCTACCGCCTGAGCTGAAAGGTGTTTTTCGCAAAGGTATCGTCGGCGAGGGTCTGAAGAACTTCACTCTGGAGGAACTGGCCCTCATTCAGCGCGAGCTGGGCGGGGCGGCAAAGAAGCCTCGAGTGGTGTCCTCAAGAGGCGCCGGGAAAGAGCCGAAGAGAATGCGAGTACTTTTGACCAATCACCTCCTGCGCAGCTATACCGGTTCTGAGGTGTTCACGTATACAATTGCCGATTTCCTGAGGAGAAGAGGCGTTGAAGTCGTAGCGTACTCAGAGTATGTCGGGCGGCTCCTCGGGGATTTTGAGGCTATCGACGTTCCGGTGGTCGAGAGCCTCGAGCAGATAAGAGGAGAGCGGTTTGACGTTGCGCACGTTCACCATAACATCAATGCACTGGAAGTCCGGCGTTGTTTCCCTGACCTGCCAATCATATTCCTATCGCACGGGGTGATTCCGTTCCTTGAGCAACCGCCTAGCATAGATATCGGCATCTCAAAGTTCCTTGCCGTAAGCGAGGAAGTCAAGGAGAATCTGGTAGCGAAGGGTATTGAGGAAGACGATATAGACATCTTCAGGAACATCGTCGATTCGGGGCGCTTTCGCTTGATGGGTCAAATCAACTCGAAGCCGCGTGAAGTTTTGGTACTGAGTTACAGAATAGGTCCCCACAAAGAAGGCATTATCAGAGATGCATGCGAGAAGTCGGGTATTGAATGCAAGTTCATTGGCGGCAGGTTCGGACGGGTTCCGCAGGAGCTCCTCCCCAAGTATATAAACGAAGCGGACATAGTATTCTCCCTTGGAAGAGGAGCGATCGAAACCATGCTGTGCGGCCGGGTGCCGGTAGTGTTCGACTACCTCGGAGGAGATGGAATGGTCACCCCCGACAGCTTCACTGAGCTTGTGAAGGCGAATTTCTCGGGAAGGCGGTATCGAGTTGACTACACCGTCGACCAGCTCGTCGACGAACTCGGGAAGTACAACTCGGAATACGGCGACAACCTGCGCGAGATTGCGCTGCAACACTTCGATGCCAAACGCCAGGTCGACACCCTGATTGGAATCTACGAGACTGCAATAGAGAACGGTGTTAGAATCCCAGATCAAACCCAGGCTCGCCTGTTGGAAGCGTTTGTGAACACCGTCGATGAAACGAGAAGAGCAACTCGTGACGCTTTGACCGCGCACTTTGAGAAAGAGCAGGAATACAGGAGTACTCTCGAGTATCAGATCGAGCTCAAGCGGAGACTGGTGGAGAAGGCAGAATCGTTGATGCGAGAGAACAAGTATGCGGAAGCCAGGAGCATTCTTGAGGGTATGGTGTTTTTCGACGGGTACTCTGTGGCTGCTCTCAACGACCTTGCGGCAATTAACATAGCGGAGAATCAGCATGAGGAAGCGCTGGAACTTCTCAGGAAAGTGCTGGCGCTTGACCCGCAGAATGACGCAGCGCGACGCAATCTGGAGTTTCTGCGGCAAGAGCTGGAAGCTGCAAACCGGCAACAGGGCATTGCATGAAACACGGCATTGGTAGTGTGAACCTCCCGAATATGCCAGGACAGCGATAGCGTAGGAACATCTTAATGGGGACGGTCGAACAGAACCGAGAATACTGGTCCAGCTCATATCCCTGGCCAGGCAGTGGCGACGAGTGGTCGATTGCCTGGGGCGGAACCGAGTATCTATGGCATGGGACCATCTTTCCGCGCATTAGCGCGTTTGTGCCGGCCGGAACCATACTGGAGATAGCACCTGGATACGGAAGGTGTACCCGGTATCTCAAAGACCTTTGCGATAAGCTCATCGTTGTCGACCTTGCGGAAAACTGTATCGAAGCCTGCCGGAAACGGTTTACGTCAAGCTCGCACATAGAGTATTTGGTCAACGATGGCAAATCGCTTGACGCGGTCGAGAACGGGTCGATCGACTTTGTCTTCAGCTGGGATTCCCTGGTGCATGCAGAGAGCGATGTGTTGCGTTCTTACCTGGAGCAGCTTTCGTCGAAACTAAAGCCGGGCGGTTACGGTTTCATTCATCATTCCAACATAGGCGCGCTAAGAGATGGGGAAAACGGAGAGTTAGCGGTTGAGAATCGGCATTGGCGCGCTGAGAGTATGACGGCGGAGTTATTCCGTGAGTACTGCGGTGACGCCGGGCTGACGTGCATCTCGCAGGAACTCGTCGGCTGGGGCCGCACGGATCTGACCGATAGTCTCTCGGTATTCACTCGAGACGCCATTGGGAGCTACGGAGAACCGGTCAGATTGGATAACCCGGAGTTCATGCAGGAAGCCAGGCGGCTTAAACAGATCTCGGAGCTTTTCAACCCGGCGAAGTTGTTTGAGCAGAAAGCCGGTCAGTTAGCAGAGGCAGGTAATCCCGAACAGGTTGAGACATACGTCAAAGAGGTTCTTACGCGCTGCCCCGAGGCGACCGCGTTACGCTACCGGTACGCGCTTGTGCTTCACTCGGCGGGGAGAACCGGGGAGGCGGTGCGGGAGCTGGAGGAAGTGGTTGCAGCGGTTCCGGACGACCCGCAAGCGCACAACGACATTGGTGCGCTTTATTACGAGATGGGGTGCAAGGAAGAGGCGCTTTCGCACTTTGAGCGCGCGGTTGCCATTGACAAGAATGATCTGACCGCACTGAAGAACCTCGCAGACGTCTCTATCGAGCTTGGACGTGTGCGGGATGCGGTGAGCCACTATCAGGCTGTCCTGTCCCTGGATCCGCGCGACCTCGATGCCCTGCTGTCGCTGGGGGATCTGTCTGTCAGGCTGGGACAAGGCGAGAAGGGAGCGGTTTTCTACACGAAGGCGCTGGAAGTCGATCCGGAAAACGCAAAAGCGCGGCAAGAGCTCGACAAGCTCGATTCCTGCACGGAAGCGGCCAGTCGGTGCCTGACTGATGCGAGAGTGCACCCGACTCAGATTGCTTCCTATGAAACGTACAGGAAGCACGCGTCGGCCATGCAGTCCGAGTACGCCAAGAGGCAGCAGTACGAGAGAAGCGCGATTGTGGACTCCCAGCCGTTCACTGTCGCCGGTTGCTGCTGCGTGTGCAAACGCGAGGTCGAATTTTGGGTCGACTATGAGTCCTCCTACGAGGTGAACGGTATCCTCATGCCGAATTGGCGCGAGCGCTTGGTCTGCCCCTCGTGCGGGTTGATCAACCGCATGAGAGCGTCGATCCATCTATTCGCGCAACTGTGCCGGCCGGACAGAGACAGCAGCGTTTACATCGCAGAGCGGAGAACTCCCGTGTACGGATGGTTCGCCAGGAACTACTCGAACGT